>Ga0181469_100529_pt1 | contig 14440 bp, 13 predicted proteins | sample InSIn2SAF170_2_FD_119081 | JGI IMG/M metagenome (GOLD analysis project Ga0181469, IMG submission 119081) | Clean room microbial communities from NASA Spacecraft Assembly Facility at Jet Propulsion Laboratory, Pasadena, California, USA -... ... | reverse complement strand
ACAATGTATAATATTAGATTCCACATCACATCATACTAAATATCCTCAACAACAGGTTCCACGTCTAGTTTCTTGATTGAAAGCAATTAATCTGTAGTGCACTAGACTACACACTACTTTTCCCCAAAAAAATAAGCTTGTGTGTTATAAAGATAGTTTTTTCTCAGAAAAAAAATATTTTGTGGATGGATCAGTCTATAACGGACATCAGCATGACAAGTCAAAGCCAGCGCTAGTCACACTAGTCACTAAACTGCACCCGTGCGGCTTACAAGACTAAATGAGTGAGTGGTCTTAGTGCGGTTTCATCTCTTTCCCATTTTTTACCTCACATTTTTGATTGGCAGTCGACTGAGAGGAATATGGAAAAAAAGAGGGAGGATAGCTTAGTTTTGGTTATGGAACTGCTGCGAAAATGAGGAGCCATGAAAATGGGAAATAAAAAATCTTGTTCAAAGAAAGTTCAGTCGTAATTTTTTTGTTGTTTGGGTAGTGCAGCAGTTTTGGTGATGGTGATGAGGATGCGTTGTGATTTTCATATTTTTGCGACGTAAAAATACCAAAAAAAGAGACCACAGTTAATAGAGAAGGAGAAGAAAGTGTTTTAGGTGGCGGTATACAATAAATATGGATGCTTTACTATTCTGAAAAAAAAATACTGATCTGCTACTTGACTATAGCTGCCTGTGTGACAAGAAGGGTCATTCTGATTTCTCCTCTCGTTCAATTCAGGTTGCGGTTGCACTGCTTGTTGCTTTCATCTCATCTATCAAGCTAGTAAGTAGTAAAAAAAGCAACAAGATGCAGAAGCTTTCACAATCCATTGTGCTAATCTGGAGGATCTGGATGATAATGGGTATTGTCCCGCATTACCCCATTAGCGTGAAAGCTTTAGATTACGATAGTGCTCAGGAGATAGACAGTGAAGACATTTCTGGAATAAATACACCATCCTCAGTGATACCTGTTTGCAGTGAAAGTGCACTTTTAACTGTGCAAACGATTAGAAAACGAAGTCAAGGTCAGGAGGACAACGGTGATAAAGGGAGACGTGTTTGGAGTGTTCCAAAATATTGGATGTCGACAAATAAAACGACGGAATTCTTGTAAGCTTGTACGCATTATAGTTGTACATAGTTTAGAAATTGTGTCAGCTAATAAAAAAATGCAAAATAAATTACACATTTTAATGAATAATTTAGACTGGCGGTTGAGGAGCCAAACTGTCGGGGCTCAACAAATAATCAGATTCTGGTTCCTGGCGACTTGCTTGAAAGTGAGAATGCAACCACCATTCATTTTTATCCTAATGGTTATTTTCGAAATGAAAGCCACATCTATGCACCCGATGAGTACTGCATTGAAAGGTTTATTAGAAATTGAGAAGAAAAAAAATATTTCTTTATTGGTTAGCTTGAAAGAAAAATGGGTATATTTGATGGTTTTAGCTTTTCACAGTTATCCTCTGTTGACTTTGGTGGTGGTACAGTTCAACTACAGCTTTGTAAGCCAGACTGTGGTCTGGGTAAGAAGAGACCTTGTATCAAAAAATGCTGTCCTATGGATAAAATATTCCAAAAAACAAACACAAAATTTGCTTGTGCAAGTCCTCCTGAAGGAAGTATCCCTTTTATGCCAATATTTTATGATGACCTTTACACAAAATCAAAAACTTATGGAATTAATCTAGTCTCAGATTTCCCCACACCAGAAAATGATGGTCCCATCGAGGTTCCAAAAATGATGCCACACATTATAATCAATCATCCAAAAGTATTTAGAAAGAACTGCGTGGGCAAACATGTACTTCCTCTACCATCATCCGAATTATTGGCAAAGATTTTGAGTGAGGGAACTGGATCCGAGCATTCATTCTCCAATGCTTTGTTTCGCCTTCGTACGGATGGGGCGCTTATGTACAAAAGTGTGGACAACAAGTGTAAAGTTTTGAGTATGACGGTAGATACTTTTTGCATTGAGGGGGTGAGAAGGGCTTTAACTTGGGATCCGGAAAGCCCTTTTAATAATACTGAGGATGAGTACGTCCTTTTTCAGTGCAGAGTGGCAGAAAAGGACGTTCAGTTGGTATATATCACATAATCAATCATACAACTTTATATATTAGTATCAATGTCACAGTTTTAAAGGATTAATTAAAAGTTTGATGGAAGATTTATCGTGACGTGACATATGTCATGTGGAGTTGATGATGATGACATGTAATTTAATACTTTCTGTGTATTTATGTCACTTTCTTTTCACAGGATACTTATCTGTCTTTTACTTTTGCTTTGCTGCTTCTCACAACTTCCATATTTCCCCTTGCAACCTCTATCGTCTATATACTTCTCTGGAAGAAACAGAACATTCACGGATGGACCATCGCGGCAACGTCGGGGAGCCTCTTTTTCATGTATATTTTTCAGGGGACGGCGCACCTCATTGGGGTTACCCTAAAAGAAAGGGCGCTGAATACATTTTACTGCAGACTACTTGGTGTACTGACGCACTTTTTTATGATGAGCACCTTCACATGGTGCTCTGTGATGACCTTTGACCTCTTTCTCACGTTTCGCTCTTTGACACCACAAATGAACCAACGTCTTCTTGGGATACCCCGATACATTAAATACTCCGCGTTTGGTTGGCTTGTCCCACTGGCTTTTGTTGTGGTTGGGATTTTAATGGATTTCGTGTAAGTGAAATAGACGAGAAGGGAGAAAAATAAAATAAAACGGAAGTTATCTTTCAGATTTCATTAGTTTCTTGGGTGTAATAAAATTTATTATGTATGTAGACTAGGTCATAGCTATAATGTTGTAAGTTTTTTTTATCATGTGCCATTTCTATTCTATTTTCTTAAAAGGATTTACGCATCCAAAGACTGTAGCTATCTGGCTGTACCGGCGTATGGGCAACAAAATTGTTGGATTGTGGAAAGTTCGTTGGGAGAGTATCTTTATTATCCAGCAGGCTTTCTACTCTTTGTAAACATTTGTCTGTTTACAGCCACTTGTGTGAAACTCTGCATGTATGGAAGGGATACGCGGAATATTCGGGCTCGGAAATGTAATGACCAATTCGGAGAATGGTATGATTATTATTATGGCTTTATTACCAGAAAAATATTATTATCTTTTTATTTTGTGGTGCACATGAATGAATGACCGACAAGATAGTTGTATCATCATCGGAGTAGATTTTAATAAATCTCTTGAAAGAAAAATCAATATGATGACGACAGAAAAAAATGAACTTGATTATATTATAAACTGTAAAAATGATGCTTGCTTGATTAAATGCTTTTTTTGTGAAAAACTGTGTATGTGCTTGAACGAGAGATTCTTAATGCCTTTAATGCATCCAGCAGCTTTTCCCGGTTTTCCAAGCTGTTTTGTGTTATGGGAATCGGTTGGATTTTTGAAATTGTCTCTTGGAAAGTGGATGGATTGGGATTCGTCTGGTATTGGAACATTATCGATGTCTTCAATATCTTGCGTAAGCATTAAAGCAATAACTTTTACATACAAAGACAAGCAAACAGAAAATTGTAGTACAAATGTTATATAAAAATAAATTTCTATTGCATCCAATTTTTTTTTAAAGGAGCTGTCGCCGTGTTCGTAATTTATGTTTGCAAAAATGATATAATCAAACAGTTGGAGGATACTTACCCTACTTTGCGACGTAATGATAAAATTCTTACTTTAATGTTATGACTATTGATATGATACCTTTTTAAGAATAATTTCACCATTGTGCTTTTGCTATACTGTCTTCTGTAAAAAAAAAGTCTTTTATTATTATTATCCGAACAGGTATTTTTCGACCATTTGGCAGACTTTTCATGAGAAAATGTTCGGATGAGATTAGCACAGAATCAACTGTCTTGTCAGCAGTTCCACAATCTCCTGCGACTCAATTGAAAACGGCCAATAACACAACTTTGTCTTGTTCAGGTGGGACTACTGTAAAGGGCAAGACTGCAGAGCAAGGTTGCAAATTGTAAAAACTGTTGGCATTGTCGATGGAGAAGAACATAAAGTATTTTGGAACATTATGGCCATATTGGCTAACGAGAAAGGGTGAAAATAGTTGCGCATTCCGACTTTCTTCATAGAATAGATATTACGAGAAAAAATATATTAAACTGTGTGCTATGTTATGTGTAATATGTATAATATGTACCTAAGTACATACATCATGTAGAAAAAAATTCTTATGCATAGTCAATAGCAAATATATAAATATTTGTAGAGCAGTTTAATACAATAAGCTTTGTCAACACTTTCACTGTTTGAATTTGAATTAATAGAGCTTCTCGACAAAAGATGAGGTGGAGGGAAGAGTGTAGAAAGCTCTAGTTTTTTGTCTTGCTGACTGATACGCGCAGGCAAACTTTTATAATTTAGTGTGAAATTCTAGTGACGCGATGGTGTTGATAGATAATAGGCTAAAGTGGAACATATGTTAAGAATCAATAAATTCTAGTCATTTATTCATAGAAAACATAGAAGCGTTTTTAAAACTTTCATTTTAAAAATGTATTCATGTATTCATAGAAAGGAAAAAAAATGAAATAAAAATGGGAGAATAAAACGAAAGGGTGTACCCATTTGGTTCAATTTGGATTTTTTGGTTGTGTTCTTATATTGACATCATTACTATTTCATATTTCATACTAGCTAATTTAGTTGTTTGTCTCTCATATTGTCGTGTGGTATCTACTTTTCTATTATATGATGTATGATGGATTCTCCTGCGATAAACTTTTGCATTTGCAAACATGTCAAAAGCATTATCATGTAACAAATAATTTTATTGCGTCGAAAAATATTTCTGGCATATTCATTTTTTCATTAAATGAAGCCTTTTATTGTAATCATCTTTAATTGCTATTTTCCACCAAACATGTTTCACCTGGCCCCGGCCTGTCCGCCTTTTGCTAATGCTTTGTTTTTTTTTCTCTTTGTCTCTGAACCATGAACCAAGTAAAATTTCATGACAGTCCTTGTCATAGAAGTCGTAATATTTTTTATTCACGCATAACACACTGAGCAAATGTGCCAAAAATAGCTTTCTTTTAGAATTTCATATCATGTGTATATGCACATGCAGTGCATATATTACTTATGAAGGACGCAGGGAGTCTGCTGGATTTAGTAAGTTTTATTATTTTGTTTATGCAAGAGACAGAAAACTAGTAAAAATAGAGGCAAAAATTCCTGTAGGTATCTCTATAAAACTAAAGGCAGAATTTTTAATGTACACCGAAAATACCTGTAAGCTTACCTTCACCAATAATCCTTGATGAGTTGACTTGTTGCGCATGCCAAACTCTGGAAGAAGCTCATCATGATTCCTATTGTTCTCCCGACATAAGTTCTAATGATCACATCACAGGTAAAGCTTTTAGTTTTAGTGATGGGAATCATGAGACATACATTAGTAATGTGTAGATAGCGAAATAAATTTTTATTTGTTTTTACGCAGTTTCATAGTCGATTACACTGCAATAGCTGATTAGAAAATATGAAACCTGTTTCATTTTTCGTAATTTTTACTCTTTGGCTTGAAGAGAGTTTAGAAGAATGAGAAGGGTGATTCCAATGACACCCTAAAGAGCAAGTGGCAGGTTGGATACAGCGTCTTGATGGTTTTAGTGCCATAATATTGGTGGCTGACCACATGCTGGTAGAATAAGATGTATAATGCATATTAAACGTGTCACTTGAAACTCTGTAAGAGGTTCCTTTACTTAATTATATAATCGAATTTACTATTGGCCTTCGGTATATTTTTACCTTGATCGTCTGATCCAACAAAGCTCATAACATAACTTTACTTTGCTCAATAAGAGTAAAGTGGAGACCTAAGTCACAATGAAGTGAAGATCATTTGGCAATGGACGTAAATAGCTGGACCGGTTGCGGTTGTGTTGCGTGTGGATAATTTTTCTTGGCACTTGGTTCTCCTTCTAAACTAGAAGAGTCAACTCTCACGGCTTAAAAAAGGTTGAGAAAAAATAAGTATAAAAAGTGTATGTATCAGAATTAGATTTAGGATTTTTTTTCAACTTGTCCCTGTCCCTGTCATGATGCCTAAAAACAGCAATTACATTTGCGTGTGTGATCATACGATAAATGCATATGCATAGAATTTTTGTAGTTAGTATGCATAATATACGCAAATGAAAATGTTGGGGGTTGGTATAGTTGTGAATGCAAACGGCACTTAGCACCTGTATGACTGTAGTACCAGAACTGGTACAGGTTTTCAACTAAATATATATTACAGAATCATCGTATTGGCTAGAAACATGTTTCAAGTTTTAGAAAAGCCGTTTATGAGTGAAAAAGCTGAAGCATTGTTTAGCAGAAGGGCTTTCTGCGAAGAAGGGCTTTTTATCCTCTACAATAATTTGAGGTTTAATGTATTAATTGTCTTGCAATGGCAACATCCGTTGCAGTTTTCTCTTCATTAGTTATAATATGGATTGTGGCAGTTGGTACTGCGGAGGGTAAATTTCAACAGGGCAAAGGAGAGTGGACACATGAGCTGGATTTGGACACTGAAAATGGACTTAAAGTCAAGTGGAAAAATTCTCCGGCACCCCAAGAGAGTAATGGGGCAAGATGGCTAACAATGGAAGTATTTGCTAGAACAAAAGGTTATGTTGGTTTGGGATTTTCTCCTCACGGTGGGATGGATGGGGCTGATATTGTTATTGGGTGGGTGGATTCTAATGGAATTGCTCATTTGAAGGTACATAGATTTTACATGTAAATTGGATAAAAATGTGGTTCAAAATTGAAATACTGTTAATTTTTTATGTGTTGTGTTCTTTAGGATTTTCATGCAATTGGAAATGAAAAACCCATCTTGGATGAAAAGCAAGACTATGAATTAATTAAGGCTTCTGAGGACGAAGATGGGACTACTATTCAGTTCCGGAGGAAGTGGGACACTTGTGATGAGAACGATATGAGCATTGTTGTAAGATTGACATGATTCGTTTTTGCAAAATATCATAATAGAGTATGTGAGTTACGTTAAGAGTTTTGTACTTTTTTCAGAACGATACAATGAGACTTATTTGGGCACATAGTCCATTTGATCCAGTTTTGGATAATGGCATGATAACTAGCATGCAGTGGCATGGCACACAGTCCCGTGGGGCTGTGAGTGCTTACTTGGTTGATGACACTTTGGCAGATGAATTTCCTGCTGATGATGATCCAGACGTGAAACATTGGGACATGCTTATGGACAATGTAATAAATAAATTAAAAATATTTTGTTGAGATGTGCTTAAAAGAAAAACTAAAATGGAAAATGATTTTATGTACGCAGAATTTAATTGAAGCTGAACACACAACCTACTTTTGTAAAATTATCAAAACTCCACCGATGGACAAGAAACATCAAATGATTGGAGTAATTTACGAAAACACATTTAAACTATATTTACAATTTTTTTAATTGAAGGTGATTTAATGAGAGTTAACTTTTTTTAATATAACAGTTCAAACCAATTATAACTCCTGGAAATGAGAAGAATGTTCACCATATAACATTCTATGAGTGCTATATTCCACCTGAATATGGAAGCACGGAAGCTGTCTTTGAAAAGCATTTGAATAACAGTGGAGGTCGGTGCTACACAAAGAATATGCCCCCAGAATGGGCCAAACATTGTGTCACCTTCCTATTTGTTTGGGTAGTAGGATCAGAAGGTAGTATTTTATTCTCTACCTATTTTAAGCATTGTATTTTTTAAATGATTCATTAATTAACTACCACAATTTCCTTCTTATAAATTACAAGGTGAAATGCTACCTAAGCATGTTGGAAGTCCATTGGGAGAACAACATGGTGGAGCAACTTACTTCATGATGGAAAACCATTATGACAATCCTGAATTGAAAACATGTAATGTTTCCTTCGTAGTTTTAAAAACAATCTTAAAAACTTGTATATAAATCAAAGTGGAAATATGAAAGTGTACTAATTATAATTGATTTATAGTCAGAGACAGCTCTGGTGTGCGAATTTACTACACTGACAAGTTAAGGCCAAACGACGGAAGTATAATGCTGATGGGGTATCGAATTACCCCATTCTTGATGCTTCCTCCAAAACAAGATGCGTTCCAAATTAATGGCGTTTGCTCTTCGGAGTGCACTCAAAACGCTATTCCAAAGGATGGAATTAATGTGATTCTCACTCTGGTGCATGCACATTTAAGTGGAAGAAAAATTAGACTGCGACATTTTCGTAATGGGAAGGAGCTTCCAAGGGTTGCAGAGGATAATCATTATGATTTCAATTACCAGCAAAGCAGACCACTCAAAAAGGAAGTGAAAATACTTCCTGGTGATGATTTCATGGTGGAATGTGAATACAATACTGAAGACAATGACAGAATAATGCTGGTTAGGATAACTTAGAATTCAGACAATTTTTATAACTTATATTGCTAACAATGATGAATTTGCAAGGAAAATGCTTTTATTTTTGCAGGGTGGACTCTCAACAAAACAGGAAATGTGTCAGGTCTTCTTTCTTTATTATCCAAGGATTGACCTAATGCAGTGCACTAGCCAGTATGAGTTCCATGATTTCTTTAATGGTCTTGGTATTGACGAAGTAAGTGGATCAGTACTGAACGCAATAAAAATGCCATATAATCCACATGAGTTATCTGAGTAAGTAAATATTAGATTGTTATATAGGCCGTAAAATTAATTATTTTTTGCAATTTAAAAAGTGACTGAAAAGTAATTGTGGTAATATCAAATTTTCAGAGCTGATCAAACTTTTGAGCCTCCAGATGACGCAAAGGAGTTGCAAGAGTCTGGGGAAGGGGCTGATTATCAAAGTGTATTTGATCACATTAATATAGAAGGTCCAAATCAATGGAAAGGAATGTCAGTGGGAAAATACTTGAAAACTGTCAACTGGACTTATGAAAATCGTGCATTTGGGAACCACGTTGAGTCCAAATGGAAAAGTGGTAAGCATTACGCTTTCTGCACTGGACATGGACGGAGAAGGGTGCCATTGAAGGTATAAAAATGAATGTTTAACTTGAGCAATTATAGTGTAGAAAGTAAAGTATATTAGTTAGTTTAATTTTATTGAATTTTAGAATCACATAATTCCATCGCCTGAAGTGACAGAACCGCTGGAAAAACCGAAATCTTGTCCCAGTGACATGGACAACCAGCAAACAAGTCAAACTATATATTATAAAGAACCGGGAAGACAGTCGGTGACGAAGAACCAAAAATCTGCATATTCTGGAGCTTCAAGTGTGTTACAGATGAATGCACTCTTTCTTGTCGGAGTTTTGACTATCTCAGTCAGTTTTTAATAAAAAAATATTGATAAGTCTGACAACAATATTTTAGGAACTAATTATCATAGATAAAATATAGAATTTTCATTTAAAAAATACTATCAAATTTTATTATTATTATTTTGACAATGATAATAAACTTCTCATATTACCGAATTATAAATATTTACTTTTGTAATCGATTAAAATTTTAAAAATCTTGAAATGAGAAATGCTGCCAATATGAGATTTCTGAATGCTGTAGTAAACGCAGCAGAAGATGGAGGTGCATCCGCTCGAACTCGTATTTTATCAGGATAAATGTAGTTCGCCCAAAAGTGATTGAAATCTCGAACTAGCGTAGCACTACAAATATTATAAGCAAACGAGAAATTATAAAAGTTATCATGATTTTTGGTTTTGTCATTCAACAATTTGACTCACTGCAACTCATAATCACCAGAAGGAACATTGGGTGCAGTCCACTCGAACATTAATGAAGTTTTCTTTGAAGGATTTGTATGGGTTATTCCGCTCCCTTGTTTGCCAAAGCATTCAACTGTTTTCAAATCATCACCACTTTTTGTTGGATCAAATGTTCCGAAAGATTGGAGTTTGTTGTTTGGTTGTTTCATGATGAATAAAACTCCAGCTAATGTGTATCTAGAAGGATCCTTAGATTTGACTTTAATTGTAAGTTTATTATCCCCACGAACGAATTTTCTATCAAGAGATATTTCGAATGGCATAGCAGAGGTCATTGATTGTTCTCCATGGTCAGGGAGCATTTTCTCACAAAGCCTGGGTGGGGCACCGTTTGGATGTCCACGGACATTTCTAATATTTATCAAAATTATAAATACTAAAAATGTTATAGAGAAAAAGAGATCGCTACTTAAGGTGAACTTTATTGAATTCATTTTGTTGCTTGATGTAAAGCCGTAAAAAAGTAGTATTTTCTAAGGATTGGCTGCACTTGAAGACTAGTCCACTCCTAGTATATAAATGGTTTAGTTTGGCAACTTAAAAGTAATATCTTATATAATAGATAAGGAACTGAACTACACGTGTTAAATTACAGTAAACCAAGCTTAAGAAGGACAAGTTTGGAATTGTAAGAAATTTGGCACGTAGACGTAAATAGTAAATCCAGCACCGCATCATTGTGGTTTAATACTTAACCAGTTTAAACTATAGCTTAAGTTAAGATGAAAATTTGTAACTCCAAAAATTGATTTAGAAATCATGTCTAGCCTCATAATATTTAAATTACATGCGTATTTACTAACTTAACTTAAACCGCAAAAACGTGCAGAAACGACATACATTTTCAGAAGAAAAATGTACAGTGCGGTTTTACGATAAGTGATACATCAAACATTTTTTGAGTGCATGAATGGTGAATTCCACACAGTGGAATCCAGAGTTCTGAATTCCAATCTAATTTTTAATGAAAACGATGATGACTGCTGACAGGATATGGTCCAGAAAACGTACAACAATGAATCATTTTGGGTCGGTGAATGATTGATGCGTAATCGACTTCAATGTATTTGATTAGTATTTTTATTTGCACCTTTGGAAATTGATGCAACAAAGATAGTAAATTATTTTGTTATCTTTAATCTTACAAATGGTTTTTTTATTCTTATACCTTTTTTCTACATTTTAATGACTTAAAACTCAATTTTATTTAAATTGTACTCAGTAAAGATATCTTGGATTACAAGGTGGATACTTAGGATAACATTGATTCAAACTTGGCAAATTGGCTGGAGCTTTTGGATAATGAACATTTCTAGGAATCCTGACATGTCCAAAATTGTGGCAGTATTGGTAACAGTACAATGACAATGCTTCCAAGTCATAGACCCTCAGTCTACGGGGTAGCGTGAGAGTAATGTCTGCACCTCTGTAAGCCCTTTGGTAGTTGAGACAAGTTCCTTTGTGATTTGGAAGTGCTATACCGTCAGCAGAATAAATGTCTGTGGTTCCATTTTTCATGCCCATAAACCAAACTGCAGGACCTTGTCCATCGTACCAAAAGTTTTTGATACGAAATTGTCTGTCGTTTAAAATTAGTACTTCTCCTTGCAGACCATGAGCCAAGCTGGGAAATCTGCCGATGAACACTTCACAATTCACTTGACTTGGTGGTAGAATGATTGAAAGTAGAAAAACTAATGGTAATACAGTTTGTATCGCTTTACGCAAATGATGGCTTTTGGAGATATCCATTACTTCAACTTTCGATTTTCTATTTGAAAGGAAGTTGGTACTGAAGTCGGTTTCACTTAAGTTCGAAGAAGAATAATTGAAGGAAGATGAACTTTCGTTAAAATCTGACATTAGCAAGAAGAGCACTGTGTATTTATCTAAATACCAAAAATTGTAACAACACAACAATGTCGTATGTTATCCAATCCACCATGCGTGGCAAAGCACCTTGAGATTATTGCTAATTTACGCACACTAAAACTGTTGTCGCAGAAAACAGAAAAAAATTCAAAATAAGCGTTATAGGCTATAGCTGTAATATGATGTTCCCAATGTTAAAAATAGTCGTTTAGGAAGATCCACTAACGTAATTGTTAACCAAAATTACACATACCAAATGGCACACTTTGAGTATAATCATTAAAGAATGCTACATTTTAACCTTATCTTCCAAACAATATTTAAAAATGAATTCCAAATTTGAGGATACAACGGAATCGAGGTCACAGAAACACCTGTATCATCGTTTTTGTCCTTTATTGATGAAGGTAGATGTATATATTAGTTGGTGCGTTTAGCAAATTCCAGCCCCATCAATTCAACTGCGAAAACAGTTGTGCAAATCGTTTTGATCCTAATTACCCAAAATAAATATTGTGACCTGGCCTTCCTTAAAATCCAGTTTTGCAATTGACGATGAGATCAGGTCAATTCATTTTTTTGCGTCACAACTGAAAATTAGTCTGATATCTTACAAATTGTCAACGTTTTTTTATGATAGTTTCACCAAGCTCTATTTATAATCTTTCTTCTTGAACACATAAAAATGACTAAATAAGCATGCATAAATTAACCTCATTTAAATTAACATCTGACTGAACTGAAGTCATTCAATAAGCAATCAATCTTTGCTGGTTTTCAGCTCATAATATTTCACAAGAACTTTGTTTCCGTTTCCTTTCGGTAAATTTTTATCAAGAAAAAAACGAAAGGTTATTTTTTTGCAAAAATTTTGAATTAAAAAGCTATGCTGGAAATAAGGGTAAAGGTTAAAAATGATATCATGAAAAATAAGGAAGTTAAATTTATGCTGCATTTTTTGTGCTGATATTTTATTGAATTTCGTATTAGTTAATCTGAAGGTTACGTAGATCATGATGATATTTGAGTTCATTGTTTAAAAATTATTACTTCCGACTTTTAGAGCAGTGTTATGATGTGCACACTTTATTTTTTGAGAGCAGAGAGCAGCAATCAACATAAATATTAGACAGGTAAATACCTTATTTGTTTGAATGATGGGAACTTTTCATCTTGTGTAAATATGAAAAATGGTAACTGATAGACTATTAATAGTTTATAATTTATTCGCACTATCTTTGGAACGTTTTAAGTACAATTTATGTACCTTATGTTTTCTAGATTGCATTGATGTAATAATTTATTACCAAGCAAGCACGTGAACGTTGTAGTCTTTACAAATTTTTATGGCACCTCTGCATAGTTTGCATTGCATATTTTGCATTCTTTGCTGAGAATTCAATTAATTTAACATTCCTCATTAAAATCGAATGCATACTAAATGGTTATTGAATGTGATAATGACTACAAGAATAATCTTCATTGCATGACATGACTTGGGATAAAAAATAAAAATACACAATGTTACCCAAGCATAGCATAGTATCAAACGTATCTGGACGAAGCTGCACCTTTGAGAAGGTGTTTCTGTGTCATTATGATAATTTGCTAATTATGTATGGGCACAGGTAATTCTTTCTTACAACACATCTCCCTTTCTTTTCCCCAAAACTATTTTGAATACAAAAAGCATGCTAGACACTCTGTCTGCACGTTTCAATTTGAATTTACCAAGTTTTTAGCTATCATTATCTAAAAAAATCAACATTTAGTCAACCTTGGTAGTAAACCTGTAATTTTGCGAAAATGTTTAATTTGTTTCTTTTTTGGCACCAACAATGTGTATTGCCTCTTGGGTATTGCCTAGTATAAACTGAGTATATGATCATCTTGCATTTTTATGTAACTGGCCAATGTACTGGATAGGGCAGTTTTGCACAAGAACAACAAAAGTGTAGTTCGTCACTTGCAACTTGCAACTTATGAATTTGTAAAATAAAACCATTCATGAAACTTGTTGTACGAGACAAGTTTCGGAGAGAATCGAAAACGACTTCTATTGACGAATACAAATAAGTAACTAAATTCGTTAAATAATTTTGTTAAATTTTATCCACAAATTCTTTCAGCTCTGAAGAATGGAGCAGTTGACATCAAAACCAGTAAATTAAAACTTTACTCTGAACAAACAATTGTGAATCAGTGAAAAAATACTCTGAACAATTTGGACAAAATGTTTCCGAATCGTATCTCATATTACCCCATTTTTCTCCTCGCTATTGTTGTTTGCGCTGTCATTTCATCCCAAAGTGACAAAGGTTGCTGGTGGTCATTTTGTCAGTCTCCAACGTGGAAAAGAAAGGGATGTCAACCAGAACATTTGTACTATGAAGTGCAGTCAGTGCCTTGCTACGGTGGAGGAAGTGTGTATCAATGTTGTCCTAGTCCAGTCACTGGAAACGGTGGTGGGGTCGGGATTAGTACTGATTCTTCCAATGACATTGATACTTCAGGTATAAAATCTCCCTAATCTATTGTAAGATAATGCTCAAAGCAATATTATTATTTCGAAATCCAATTTGTTATTTACCGTTTGAACAGGTGAAGAATCTGGGATTTGCTCATGGTACGGCTTGGGTGACGTTACACAGGGGTCGCTTACGGCTTCCGGGGAGCGCTTCAACAGATACGCGATGAAAGCTGCCCATAAAACACTTCCATTTGGAACTAAAATTCGTGTAA
>Ga0181469_100524_pt1 | contig 14489 bp, 19 predicted proteins | sample InSIn2SAF170_2_FD_119081 | JGI IMG/M metagenome (GOLD analysis project Ga0181469, IMG submission 119081) | Clean room microbial communities from NASA Spacecraft Assembly Facility at Jet Propulsion Laboratory, Pasadena, California, USA -... ... | reverse complement strand
CGAAGAATGATGATGAAGCAATGCAAGCTGAGAAGACGGAGAGAGAGGAACGGCCCAACGGTGCCTGATATGATGATCGAGAAACAGGAACAAGGAACGGCGAACGAAGGGGGATGGAAGAGGAAGAAGATTTGAAGTAGGAGGGATAGAGATGGAGTATATTTAGATTGTCGTTGCAACGGTCAACATCATCCATCTACCCTACCCTGCTCTGCTCCGAGACATGGCGTCATCCCGTCCCATGGATTTCAACCTGCATCTCCAATTCATTCTGCTTCTTGCTTTCCTTCTCATTCATTCTATCAATATACTGCTTCACCTATACTAATACTGAATGCCCTGGCTGAGTTCATGTACCAACAACTGCTGTCGAGACGACTTGGCTGGATGGTCCACTCAAAGACTCTGGCTAGAACTGCTGACTTTGACTGATTGCATTACTAATGCCATGCTCTCGTCTATCCAAGTGTGCTCCTGCCATATCCAGTAGATCCTCTCTGCTTTCTCGAGGACCATCCCAGCCATCCAGGCCAAAAGCGGACAGCTCGAGGTTGGGAGTGCAATTTAGATGGGAGGACCCCCAAGTATGGTAAGGATGGCTGTAGAATTCTACTCTGTATGAAGCAAGTGTGTTGTTGTCTTGCTTGTTGGCTTTACTTGCTTGGTTATCTGAATTGAATCGCTCGCTGGTCGTCGCAAGGTCAACCTGGTCCGAGCTGTCCAAGATCCATCTACAATCAAGATAGACCGGTCTATCACATACAAGAGAAACGAGTACGAAAGCTACTCAAAGCTATCCCAAAGCTACTTCGGCCAAGCGAAGAAAGCACCCTCGTGCTCTTGATTTCAAGCGCCTTGAACCCCTGAGACGAGACGAGACGAGACGAGACGCATCTTGAAGTCTCAAACAAGATGACCCTCTCGCCCATGTATGCTGCGATTCTGCAGGATCTCAATAAGGCAGTCGCACAATCACAGCCAGAGGATGTACTGCAGTTCTGCGCGAATTGGGTGCGCACAATCACCGAGCGACAACTACCAATCTATCCAGACGGCTGATGTTGATGTGTATCCAGTTCAACAGCAAGCTTGAAGAACAACGACGAGCTGGTCGTGCAAACTTAGCGCTGGCAGAGCAGTATGGCTCGACGAGCAACAATGCCGCTGCTGCTGGTCTTCGCAGCAAGTCCATCTCCACCACAGCCAACGTCAACGCAGCAGGCGCAGGAGGTCTACCACATTCTGCTCTTCGCAAGAAGGCTTCCTTGCCATCGTTAGTAGGCGCTGGATACACCTTCGGATCAGGCGGCAAGACTCCTCCCTCTTCAGCTGAAAGAGGCGAAAGATTCATGCATGCCAACATGCCTGATAGGGAATCAGACTCGGCTGGTCCAAGTCCTTATTCCGAAGTACCACCCAACTTGAGAATCCCTCCTATGCCAAATCTCGGAAACAGTACTGGATCCATGAACAGTAGCAATGGTGCAAACAATCCTATGCATTCTAGTACACCTGCTTCAGCGGGTGGGATCAGTTGGAATAGATCGTTTGGAAGCTCGGCTACCCAGATGCTCAGTAATGATATGCATGATTCAGATGAGGAGAACATGCCTTCAGATATGCACCTAGGGTCATCCACCGCTTCTTCATCTCGCCAAAACAGTGGAGCCAGCAATGGAGAAGGACGCGACCGATTAGGCGCTTTACCATCCAGTCTCAGTTCAAACAACGGAATACCCGCTTCATACAACTTAGGCAGACGAACATCCGTCTCTGCAGAATCTATCGATCCCAATTCCCTCGCTTCCGCCCATCCTCTTCCCAAAATCGTCATTCCCAAAACAGCTTCCCAAAAAGCGCGTATCGAACAATCCATCGAGAAGAATTTACTTTTCAGAAACTTGGACGAAGACCAACATGTGGACGTTTTAAATGCCATGAAAGAAGTGAAAATATCTAAAAACACAGAAGTGATCGTACAAGGCGCAGTAGGAGATTTCTTCTATGTAGTGGAAAGTGGAGAATTCAAGATTTGGGTCAGACCGCAGTCGTCTTCAGGTGGAATGATTACGTCCCCTGTAGCTGCTGTGCCGACACATTCTTCAAGAGGACGTTCTCTGTCCCCCGGTGTGGCTGGTGATCCGGAATCACAAGATGATGGAACTATCGTACATGAAGATGGGTCCGTCACACGGCCTGATGGTTCCAAACTAGTGGCCACCATCGCAGCTGGCGGCTCATTTGGAGAACTAGCATTGATGTACAACGCACCACGCGCAGCGACTGTCACTTGTTCATCCAACAACGCAACACTCTGGGCACTCGATAGAGTAACGTTCCGCACGATCTTGATGGAACATACATTCAAGAAACGTAAACTCTATGAGAAATTCTTGGCTGAAGTACCTATTTTACTATCGTTGGAAAATTACGAAAGAAGTAAAATCGCAGATGCTCTTGAAGAGAGAATATATGAGGAAGGAGAAGATGTAGTCAGAGAAGGCGAGTTGGGCAAGAATTTCTATATTATAGAAAGTGGAAGAGCAGAAGTCTTGAAGAAGAAAGGTGATAAGATTGAACGAGTAGGAACGCTAAGCAAGGGTGACTATTTCGGAGGTGAGCTTACTCTTCCTATTCATACTGATTGACTTTGAGATACTGACGGAAGATGCTACAGAACTCGCACTCCTAAACTCTGCTCCTAGAGCAGCTACAGTCCGCCCTCTTCCTGGCTCAGGCCGTCTCCGCGTAGCCACACTTGGTGAAAAAGCCTTCACACGTCTTCTCGGACCCGTTGTCGAGATTCTTACCCGTCGCGCCGAACGCAACTATGGCAATATAGGCGCACCACCTGGTGGTCTATCTTCATCTACATCTTCTACGGCACCTACGCCTCTCAGTCAATCTATTCCTGGAAGAGAAGGCAATGCAAGAGAGAGAAGAGATACGGAGAGAGAGAGGGAGAGTGGAATACCGCTTGGTGGAAGCGGTGGAGGTGGAAGTGGGGGATCGAAGAGAGGCCCTAGTAGGACTTCTACGCCGTCAAGAAGACATAGAGATGACTCGCATCGAGAAGATACAGAGATGGCGGACTAGTCCTACATCATCTATCGATCTATTCTATTTTCCTGGCTTGAACCTGGCTCAAAAGCTTGGATTTATTTATCATCGGCTCTCTTCGCACTCGCAGTACTATCTATCTTCAGGTTGACTCTTATCTGGTATTCTTCTGGTGTCTCTTTTCTATGCTTTATCCTCTCGGTATGGTGTCGCAGCTGCTTTGTCGGGTCTGGAATCATGTGTGCGGATGTATGTTGAATGTAGAGTAGCTTTATCCTTTCGGTATTCCAATTAAACCAATCTATCACCACCCAACCTCTTGATTGTAATCTTGACACCAATTCGACCTTGCATCCGACACCATCGCTGGCCTTGCACACCGTCCATTTGTTCGCGTTGACGCTACAAGGATGCTGCCGTGGTCAGGCCTTGGACCGCAGTTCAACAATACTGGCAGTAGCAGCAACACGAGCGACGCGCATCAATCTACGGCCATGCAGCACGGCGGAGGGACTTACAATGGCAGCCTAATGCAGCAGAATAATGCTAACAATCTCAATAATAACAATGGAATGCAACAACTTCAGCAGCAAGGCCAACAGCAACAGTTCCAGCAGCTTCAGCAGCAGCAAGGCCAAGGTGGTCTCCAGCAGAATCAGCAGCAACAAGGGCCAAATGCGCAGAATCAAATACAACAACAGCAACAGCAGCAGCCTATCAACCTGGCCAGCGTGCTCCACTTCCTTCAGACTGAATGGAGGAGGTACGAGAGGGAGCGAAACGAGTGGGAGATTGAGCGCGGCGAGATGAGGGTGGGCAACGATTGGAACAACGCTGTATAACATAGTAGATGCTGACTATAAGCTATTCGGACGACTTCTGAAGGCACGCATAGCCCTTCTCGAGGGCGAACGACGAGGAACCGAGAACTTGAAGACCGACCTTATGCGCCGTGTCAAGATGCTTGAATATGCTTTAAAACAAGAACGAAGCAAATATCTCACAATGAGCAATCAGCAAGCTCAAGCTGCTGCGACTGCAGCTGCTGCTAGTCAGGCACAAAGCGCTAGTAACGCTACTCCTGCTGCACAGACACAGTCGCAGAATGTCGTGAAGGAGAAGAAGGACGCGGATCCGAAGAGTAAGCTCGTCAAGGAGGAGAAACAGCCTAGTGGCAGGGATAGCCCAGCGCCGGAAGGTGCATCAGGTAAGGATAAAGACAAAGCAGGCAACGTCGAAGCGAAAGCAGAAAGTGGTGCTTCTTCAGGTACGCTCTTTACAGCCCTGCGTCTAGGCTTCCAACTGATGCAGATCTGTTGCTTAAGTTCCGGAAGTCGTGGTGTCGGCTGCTGCCAATGGTCCACCTACCAACAATACGAGCAAGGCTTCTGACTCATCAAACTCGCCTCATACTGCTTCTTCTGCCCTGCCACCGACGGCGGCATCGACGACTGCACCAGCAGCACCTCTCACGAATCTTACGCGACCTGCTTCTACAGTCTCGCTATCATCTTTACCTGGCGCGACAGGAGGCACAGGCGCCTTATCAGCTCTTGCAGCGGGCGGAAGCACCATCAATAACGTCGGACTAGGCTGGAACCCATCCTTAGGCCGCGATCCTCGGGGACGCGCAAAATCGCGAGATTACCTCAAACAATGCTTACAAGAAATCAACTACTTGACAAGCTTATCAACTATCAACCCGTTACCTGACAAAATGTCAACGGGTTTAAGCAGACCCAGAAAAGTAACGGTGGAGATGCCGGTCATCTCGCATGCTGAACAACAAGCTCAACAACAGCAGAAAGAGGAGCAGGAGAAAGGACAGGCACAAGCACCTGCGCCCGGGGCAACGAATGTGGATGGTAACATGGTATTGCCACTTACTACAGTCTTATCGCAGAATACTGCACAAACGGCGGGAATCGAAATATCGCCAACTGTGCAGACGACGAATATTATCTCTTCAAATGCAGCCGAAAACCTTCTGCCAAATAGCGCTGCCCTACCGAACTCTGCTTCTACATCTACCTCTACTCTTTCGACTATGCCTTTTGACAAGCGGAGCGACGTTCAGCCTGCAGCCCCTCCTATAGCTTCTGTTATACTCAATTCTCATCCACCCTTAGACGCTGCCACAGCATCTGCATCTCCTTCAGCTACAGGCTTGATCCCTCTAGCTTCTCTGACAAATGGTATGTCATCGAAAGAAGGTGATTTTGAAGAACAAAGTCGGACTGCGATCTTTCGCCCGGAAAGCGCGGAAGAATGGCGAAAAGCATTGAAGAAAGCAGGACAGGCGGCCGGTATCGGTGGTATTGCTGCAGCGAGCGTCGATGGTGGAGATGTAGAAGAGCAGGATAGAGAGGGTGGACAGAGTGCTGCTGGAAGGACGCGGAGCGATACGCTCATGAGCAATTCTTCGAGTACAAGTACAGTCGTAGAGAACGATAGCGATCATAAAGTCTGGAAGGCTCGGCGAGCGCTCAGAGCGTGGGTCTCTTCATCTCAGTCTACAGTAGCATTACTAACATATATCCCTGCTCGTCAGACACCTCGACTCGGCACGCTGTCTAGCTTTCGACCGGACTGAGCGTGCAAACGACGTCCTCTTCGCTACAGGCGGCGATGATTGTGTCATAAAGTGGTGGAGACTGCCTCTCACCACCGTCTCTGCCTCCGCTCGGGGTCTACCCCTTCCCGACTCCGAGCCATCTCATACATATCGTGGGCATACAAATCCTGTCACGGCACTTGCTATCTCCAGTGCAACCAACAGAATCTATTCTGCTAGTATGGATGCATCAGTCGGGATCTGGGCTATACCGCATCCTAATCGCGAAACATATGCTCCGTTCGAGAAGCGCATGAATATCGCGAAGTTGGAAGGACATACAGATGCAGTCTGGGACGTCTGCCTGCTTCCGTCCGGAGGCCCTTCTACAACATCCGCGGGCGTACAACAATCTCATATAAGCGAGCGGATTGCGACTGCTAGCTCTGATGGAACAGTCAAGATCTGGGACGTCTCGCCATCTATGCTGAATGAAGATGGGTCAGAACCTGAAAGTGGACTCGCGTCAAACAGCGGTCTGAAATTGTCGTGGCATGCAAGAGGGACAGGGGCGGAAGAGGATGATGGACAACACAAGAAGATCATCCCTACTTGTCTGGCGCTTTGCCAGAGCGACATGACACACTTGGCGGTAGGGTACCAAGATGCTGCAGTGCGGATATTCGAGGTCGAGACTGGAAAGTTGGTCAACACTCTTCGAGCCGGTGACGATTCAGGTGAGGGCATTGCATAAGCTTGCTGGCTCGGCAAAGTCTTCTAACGCTCTGTTGGTTTCACCGTTCCTACAGATTCGGATACCGACAACCAAGTGAATCGCCTAGCATCACACCCTACGCTGCCTCTCCTGATAGCAGCATACGAGGACAAGACTGTCCGGCTATTCGACTTGAAGACAGGTATGTTGAGCTTCCCTGACCGAAGGGATTTTAAAGCTGATCGGGAACTTTGTAGGGCATTGCACGCACTCCTTTGTCGCGCATACAGCGCCTATAACGTCCTTAGATGTCGACCCATCCGGCCTCACACTCCTGACTGGCTCGCACGACGGCAGCTTGCGGTTCTGGGATGTCCTCGTATCAAACTCTCCAAATGGGGCGCCAGACTCAGGGTCCGAAGGCAAAGGGTGTATCCAAGAGATCTCCGGCGCACATCGTCTGAAAGGCGAAGAAGGCGTCTTGGAAGTCAGATTCCATCCGACACTACCGTTTGTTGGAAGTGTGGGCGCAGATGGAAGCATGAGAGTGTTCGGTTGAGATACTTCAACAATGAAAGGCAGGCACTAGTATACCCTTCGTCTGCTCTGCTACCCAGATGAGTGAGAATACCCAAATTTACGATCTGTACGACTTAGCCGGACGGGCGCATTCGTTGCAGACCCTCAATGAGGAAGTAGAGAGCTAGGCAATGCTTGTCATGTGAAAATATTGGGGCTTTCATCCAATCAATCTTGACTGACTTACCTTATCACGGTGGATTTGCTCCCATACGTTTCGTCATTACACATACCATTTCCTCAAGTATGTCCGGCGAAGCTTCTACATCCTCAAGCTCGCTATATACAGGCTCCAATGCCTCTGTCAAAGACCCGAAACAATGGCCAGCGAGTAGGCTAACTTCTTCAGTCAAGCTTCTTTTGTCAGAAGTTCTGAACCTTTTCTGGCAGTCATTCCTGGAGGTTCTCTTCTTCTAGCATGGCAGCTGAACGCACGCCGTGTCCTTATTGTTGGCGGAGGAAACGTCGCTGCCGACCGCCTTCGTTCGGTACTTCCTACAGGCGCGAAAGTCAGCTTGATATGTCCGGAAGCTGGGCTGGGCGACGAAGCAAAGCACAGAGTAATGCAAGAAGGCGAACACTTGGGACTTGACTGGCGAAACAGGGAGTTTCAAAACTCCGACGTCGAGGAAGAAGTGCGTCGCGATAAGCGATTAATCCGGCGTTTTCAATGGCTGATTACCGAGTGCTACAGGACTGGGATATGGTTCTTACTGCTCTAGATGATCCAGTGCTCAGCAGACATATACATAGCCTATGCAAGAAGCGACACTTCAACGTCAATGTCGCGGATGTGCCGCCATTATGCGACTTCTACTTTGGATCAGTCATCAGACGAGGTCCACTGCAGGTGATGATCAGTACGAATGGCAAAGGCCCACGCTTGGCCAACCGTATCCGAAGAGGCATAGAAGACAGTCTACCTACAAATGTGGGCGATGCAATCGAGAATATCGGAGAGCTTCGCAAAAGCCTACGTAAGAAGAGTCCAGGAAGTGATGCTGAAGCTGTGAAGAAGCGTATGGAATGGATGGTGCGCGTGACAGATTCCTGGACATTGGATGAGCTGGCAGCTTTATCGCAAGAAGAGCGGGAGGCTATTCTATCTGGCTTCGAAGCAGACTATGCTAGCAGTCAGACTACGATAGCGAAAGCATATTGGAGGAGAGCAGCTTGTCCGTATTGGCTGCTGCAGGCGATCAATCCGCTGTCCTGGATTCAAGGCGTCTCTGGCGAAGAGATACAACGGCGAAGGGAGAGCTGTCCTGTCTATCAAGGGAAGAAGGACATGCAAAGCGGGACTCGCTTGGGGACGTCGATAGCAGCATACTCAGGCACTCTAGGCTTGATATTAGGCGCAGGCTCGGTCCTGGGCTATCAGTACCTGAAACTTCGTAAATGACAAATTCACTCAAACCATCATGACAAGCAGCTCCACTCTCTTTCAGCTTCCTGACACGCCCGAAACACCCCGAATGTGATCGTACCGTTGGTCGCTAAGGCCTCCGTCGACATACGGTCTAACGTCGACACAGCAAATCTTTGACGAGGAAAACCATGCAAACGTGAACGTCGAGGACGACGACCGAGGTTTGCCTCAGTCCAGCTCAATCTGGTGTTCATGCTCTTCGACCAGCCCCGATTGTCGCATAGGGACGCTCGGCCAAAATTTTCCTGATGGACGCCTCTGCTGCTGGGGAGCCATACCTGTCCTTCGCTGCATTGGCTTCGCGAACAAACGGCGTCCTGCTCGCGTTCGCAATCATACATCTCCTACTGGCCGTCTTCTTCCTCCTCTTTGCCCGGCGCTTTTGGCGTCTTTCATGCGCCTTGGCGTTGGGTCTGGCTGTCGAATGGCTCGTATTTGCATTGAGCGTCAATGTTGGGCCAGTCAGTCAGCATGGATTCAGCACATCCTACAGTGATGCCTCGAACGACCTCGCCCTGTTCGGCCTCATGATTGGTCTGGCTCTCTTGACGACTTTGTTATCTCTTTCGATACCGAAGAGATTTTATCTCGGATTGTGGTTAGGCTGGATCTCTTTTGGCTTGTTGGCAGGAGCGAGTATAGGTGTTACTATTCTGCTTTTTCGAGGTGGCCAACTTCTTATCGCAAATGAAGGAGGAAGATGGGGACTCATTGGTGCTCTCGCTTTGCTGGCTGTTGCTGCGGTTGTCGTAACCCGGTGGAGAGGAGCAGTACGTCAACGCACTCTCGAGTGTGTCAAGGTTTAGCAACCTTACTGACAAAATGATTCGTACAGACTGTGGCTGGCTGTATACTGGGTGCATGGCTTCTAGCTCTCGGCATTGACTTACTGGTTAACAGGAATACCGGTGCTGCATATGGATTACGGGTGCTACTGGACCGGAAAGCAGCCCATCGACCTGTAAGTCAGCAACGAGAGCCTGTTTTCGATAGCAGTAAGACTGATCAACGTACTCACTACCCTCAGAGCCTTCAGAGTTATCGAGCACCGCTATCTACATGTCTAATCTTTGGCTTATCGTGGCTGGTCGCGCTCGTCTTCGCTGGCTTCCAAGAGATCATATATGGGAGACGAAGGTTCTTGCCTGTTACAGAAGATTCAAGAGGCGGTACAAGGTCGTTGGGAGAGACAGAAGCAGCCAAATCTGGCCTGTTCTGCATACCTGCACGAAAGACAGAACGTGCCGTAGAATCCGACCAAAACAACCTCGATGTCGAGAAAAACGTTCAGAAGGAATCCGCTGGTCAAGCGAATGTATACTCCAGAACATCCACATCATCGTCTTCTTCGGGTTCATCGCATGGCTTCTCTACTGTTCCCGATTCCGAAATTCGAGCCTTGACTCAGAACTATCAACGAGCTCTCGATGCTTTAGACAGTCCTGTAGAAGACGAAAACATTATATCCCAAGAGGAAACTAGGAGAAGGCAAAGTGTAGAGACGCAGAGCGTGCCGATAGCATATCGGCCGAATGCTTCTCACACTGGAATCGGTGTCCAGGATCCTTATCGTCTAGAACAAAGGGTCTTCGTGGTACCGAATATCGATGAAGACAACGACAATGCTTCGGTACAACAGGAATATCAAAGACGCTATAAACAAGCGGGCAGCCCGACGTCTGTACCTATGCAAAGATCCCTTATGATGATGCCAATCGTAAGAGCCGACTCGGACAGAGGGACTACCTACTCTGTTCCGCTTACGAATATTACGAGCTCTGAGTATCACGATCGAGATAGGGCACGACCACCCAGCTGGGTCGGAAATCTTCCGTAGGCAAAGTAAACCGTTATCTGTAGCAAGAGGTACACGGACTGATGCTGCAATACTTTGCATAGATGGGATCCTTCTATGCTGCGAGGAAATTTAGATCCAGCAACTCTACCTCGGCATCCCGAAGATACCGTCGATGATTACCCAAGAGAGATTCTACAACATGCAAGCACTCCGAACAATGCTGCGACAGAGACACCTCGTCCGAATATGTACCCAGTTGTGCCTGCACAACAAGCCGATTCCAGTCATCCACCTCAAGCTACGATCATGGTTCCTATGGCCCATGCTCCCGGACAATCCAAAGATCAAGACATGCAATCCTTCGTTGATGACGGGCAGTCTGAGGCAGACTATGAGGTAGTGGACGCTTCAAGCCTTCCACCAGCTGCTACAAACGGCGTCACGCATGCGCGACCTACCATTTCCAGGCCTTATATGCATACTAGCTCACCTAGTCCGAGTCCGTATGCTACAAGGTCTGTGGACGGGGATGGCTCTGTATCGACGGCTGGTGTAGCCGGTGTAAAGAAACAGCGTGTGCAACGTACGAGCTCCAGGGATGAGAGGCTACATCTAGACGACGACGATCTTCCAGAGAATAATCAAGCGTTGGCGACTTCTCCGCTGGCTACAAGTTTCCCTTATTCAGGCAGACTTCGGCCGTCACTGGACAACACCGACCTTCAATCGTCAACTCTCGGGTCTCCATCGTTTGCTAGACATCCTGATGCATCGGACATTACACCATTCCTTCAGGATCTGCCCCATCCCCAGAGGCCCACAATCGTACCTCAGCATAGTCCCATCTACAGTAATGTAGCAAGTGTCACCGAAGGAGGATCGCCTGCGACCGGCTCGGAGTTCTTTACGCCTTTCGAGGGGAGCACCAGCACTCTTCGCGTGCCTCAAGTTCAGCCCTCAGCTTCACCGGCTATGGTACAACCAGAAGAGGAACGCAAGCAAGTTCGATTCCAGAGTACTACTGCACAGGCTGAGACCCAGAGCAAAGGTAGAAGGGGCATATTCTTTAGACAGAGAAGCGGCTTGCGAGACAAATGAGCGAGATTGAAATAAGACACGACCCGCTAATGAACGAAACGAATGACCAACCACAGATACAGCAGCGATAGAAGAGTAATAATCAAGCCATAATGCTGTACCATCAATAGCCCTTACGTTCTATGCACGGGAACTATATGACGTTGCGGGGCCTTGAGGTAACGATAATTCACTTGAATATACACGAGTCTCAACTTTTTTTACAAAAGAAATGCTAATTTAGGCACTTTGCCTTTCTCCTCCCCATGACCTGCCCCAAGGCAGTGCGTTCCAAAGGTATATGCATGCCCTCCCTCCGTCTATCCGGGTCGACCCATCGCTTAAAGTCGGTATCTTCAACGAGTCTGCACAGCTGTTCCTTGGCACCGGTCCAGCCATTGATCTCACGGTCAAGACTGCAACTGCACTCTTTTCTGCCAGTGAACTGCTATCCGATCTCCGTCATGCACCACCACGAGACTCAGCGATCCATCCTTGCGTTTCACCTCCTTTGCTGACCTACACCACGTTGATAGGATGGCAAATTTTCGCAGGGAGCTACGCTGACATCCTCATATCGCCTTCAGGCAAGACCTGGCCCTGGACAGCTCTACCGTAGGCTATAACAATATCATAAAAGGAGAACAGCGAACTAATGCAGCTACATATCACTGTCTGCCCGTTGCATGTCGACTTTCTGCCAGCGCAGACAGCCTTGGAAACAACAAGAATGATCATGTCAATGCAAAATACTCTTGCAGACCTCAGAAGGACAAGCGATGAATAATACATGCTAGGTGCGGTCTCGCATCTAACATCCAAGCGGCTTCGCCGATGCAATCTGGTCAGCTCGACCTATGGGTTAGCTACAGTCACCCGCTACAGTACTAGAAGGCGCCCTATACTTGTACAACGCGCTTCTGCACACATCCGTGCTTCTTGGCTGCCTGCACGTGACGCGACGATCTTCCTGCTGATGACCAGTGACGGAGCATATCGTACTGCTAGGATTGGCCTAAGCGTGCGCTGATCAACAGAGACTATCGATTTGCTGGATGACGAAGATATGCAAGCCTGAACCTGCTGGATCCCTTCTCTCTTTCCTCTAAACCATTCAACACAATTATGGCAGACTTCATCAAAGATACTCTAGAGAAGATCCCCGGGGTCGACCCAAGAATTGGACAGAGATCCAGCACATTCAGTGGAATGAACGACGGTCCAGCTGCAACGGCTGCGCGTCTGGCTGGGCTCGTTCAAGGAAAAGACCAAATTGATGACTCTGCATACTAGTAAGTGCGCGTGCTCTGTGCTTGTTCGCCCCTGTCAAGCTTGGACGTCGCACTGGTATCCACATTCATGCTTGCATGCATGTGTGTATCGGTCTTCGTGTTCATGCGGCGATCAGGCACAGGCAACCTGTGAATGTCTCCGCCTGTACTAAAGCTTGGCTTGTTCTCTCTTCTCTACTCTCTACCTCTGCTTCGCATCACTATTCCTTGTCACCATGCAGCACCGGAAATTTCGGCCAGGTCCTCCCGGCGTCAGGCCATTCTCTCAACATTGGCGGGATGCCTACGCAAATTGACACCATGTTGCTAGAGAAGCAGCAGAACTTCGATAGATCAAAGACTCTCGAGCGCATTGTGCACCCTTGTGGCTCGTCTGCCTTCGGATCTTTCCAGGTCACTAAGGTCAGTCGCATAGCATCACCAGGTCTAGGCTGCGCTGATTCATGTGGTGAATAGGATATCTCTCACCTCACGAAAGCAGAGTTCCTCCAGCCTGGCAAAAAGACTCCTGCATACTGCCGATTCTCCACCGTCACTTACGGCCGAGAATTCCCAGATGTTGGCAGAAATCCTAGAGGATTTGCAGTCAAGTTCTACACTGGCGAAGGAAACTACGATCTCGTTGGCTTGAACTGGCCTGTCTTCTTCGTCCGTGACCCAATGCAAGGTAGGCCTCGAGAGCTTCGTGTACCGTCAGCGTTAGCTAATATGTCTTCTCACATCAGGTCCTGATAACAGTGCGCTTATTATCTTTGTCGCCATGCGACCCTTGGCTGGTCGATCTATAGCTAAAATTGTCTGCCGCCAGTCCGATCTCAGCAGAGACACCCAAAGAGTTTCCTCTTGGACTTCAATGCATGGTTCGACTTCCTCTCTCAAGTACCAGAGAGTAACCATGCCGGTCTTATGCTGTTCTCCGATTATGGAACCCCAGATGGTGAGCGCAAGCTTTCGCCTATAACCAAGATTGCTAGCTGACGATATACATACAGGGTGGATTCATATGTCGGCATACGGGTCAGCTTCGTTGCTTACTTTCCTCGCAACCCGGAGCCCGCTGACTTTAGAGCCTTTACCCAAATCCTTCCATTTGCATTCCTCTGTCTCTCCGTGCTTCTGCGCCCTTACTATCTCTTCTTCCGTCCTCTGTGATGTCTCTTACAGCTGCCACACATTTGCTCTGGTCAATGCTCAAGGCGAACGCAACTATGTCAAGTTCCATTGGAAGTGCAAGCAGCCCAAGAGGCAGCTGACACAGGAGCAGTGCGAGAAGATACAAGGAGTTGACCCAGACTATAGCAAGAGAGAACTATTCGAGCTCCTTGAAGAAGGCGGCGAGGTCAAATGGGTCATGGAGATCCAGGTCATGACCCCCGAGGACCTGACGACAATCGATTTCGATCCTTTCGATGTCACCAAAGTCTGGCCTCGTACACAATTCGCCATGCAAGAAGTTGGTGTGCTCACCCTTAACCGAAACCCCGAGGACTATCATCGAGACGTCGAGCAGGCTGCCTTCAGCCCTGGATCGCTTGTACCGGGTATTGAGCTGTCTCCGGACACTCTTCTACAGTGGAGAGCGTTCTTCTACAGGTACGCTCGGCGCTCCGACTAGTGAAGACTTCGAGATCATAAACTAATTCGATTTTACAGGGATGCCCAGTACCACCGTCTCGGATCTGCCAACATCCACCAGATTCCAGTCAACTGTCCATTCATGTCTAAATACCATTCGCCAGACAATTTCAACGGAAACATGCGTATCGATGCCAATCACGCTGGAAAGCCTCAGTATTTCCCAAACAGCTACCACACCCACAAGCAGGGCGCACCTTCCAACACATCCATGTCGAAGAAGGTCTCTCCTGGCTTTGACCCATCTGTCGCCGAGGCGCCTTATCAGGTCATGAACAATGTGGTTTCGCGAGAGTCTGTCTACAAGCACGAGGGAGATGCTAGCGAGTACACTCAAGTCAGAGATCGTA
>Ga0181469_100266_pt2 | contig 14500 bp, 21 predicted proteins | sample InSIn2SAF170_2_FD_119081 | JGI IMG/M metagenome (GOLD analysis project Ga0181469, IMG submission 119081) | Clean room microbial communities from NASA Spacecraft Assembly Facility at Jet Propulsion Laboratory, Pasadena, California, USA -... ... | reverse complement strand
TTTGTTTTTTTTTTTTTTTTGCTTAAGCAAGAGTCATTCCTTCTATTTCATTAAACCAAAAATAAATTTATAGAATATACAAAAATCATGACCCCATCATGGACTCAGGAAAGCCAAGGGTGTGCTGCCATAGCAATGACCCATCCCTTTACAACTTACAATGTTAATCTCTCAAATAAAACCTAATGTTGAACAATAAAATTCATAAACCTAATGAAAATCTCCTCTAACCCCCCACATCTCTATCACAAAAAGTTTGATAATATTGGTGGCCACACAAAATAGCACTTACAAATCTGATCGTTAATTCAAGCTATGAAATCGAATGGCTTGGCAAAATATCGCATAGCTAAGATGTGCAAAATTTAACTCACGATGGAGGTTGGTTTCCATTACCACTCCCTTGCCACGTGGCGGGAGCCTAATGGAATCGCTCCCAAAATTCCTAAACCACTTACCACTCCTAAGCCAAGCGATCAACCGTAAACCGCTTGAGCCTGGTTTTCCACCCGTGAGAGGATCGTAGGGGCAGCCTCCACTAGAAAAATCATACCGCCCTTTTCCGCACAAGCACACCTCAGTACTTGCAACAGAGACTGCCGCTAACTATGGATTGAACCCTATAGTGCAGTCCAAAAGGAAAGGGAACTGGTCACTTTACACCAGGGTGATCTATGACTGCTTTAAGCTTGCCTTTCTTCCAGGTGCCAACCTGAGTACTGAGATCAAACTTGTTTAGACATCTTCATTCAGTGTCTCTCACTCTGGCCCAGTATTTAAAAATTTCTCTATCTTCTGCCACTTGTTCTTCACATAGAACTTTTACTCTGCCCTGAGGCATCTCCTGCCACTTCATTTCAAATCTACACTCTGAATTAATCACCCCTTGGTTGGCTAGAGTGTCTGCTAGTTTGTTGGCTTTTCGTCTAACATGGATGAAACTAATAGTTCGTAGACTCAAGAGATGTTTTTGAATTCTTTGGTACACTTGTATTATTCTCCAGTGTTTTGAGACCCTCTCCGGCACTGCTCCGCAACTGATTCTTTTAACAACTTTTATGGAGATCTCTGAGTCTGCTTCTATAATGACATTTTAGCTATGATTTAGATTCAGCAATTCTAGACATTGTTCTAAAGCCATTAATTCAGCCATATTGTTTGTGGCTTTACCTAAGTGGCAGTGGAATATGAACATTATGGTTCCTTCTTCATCTCTTAAGACCCCTCCATATCTGGCTATTCCAGGGTTGCCTTTTGAAGCACCATCAATATTGCATTTTAGATAACCTTTCGATGGAGGATGCTAGAAATCCTTTTCCTTTTCTAAATTTCCTTCTTTTCTGTTGAGTCCCTTGGGAATGATCTCTTGCATTCTCAGTTGCTTGAGAGTTCTCATCTCATTTTCTGTGGGAGGGTTCTTGGGATAATTGCGAACAGAGGTGCTAACTGTCTCCTTAATCTGCTTCAGGATCAGATCTAATAGGTGAAAAGGAATAGTTTTTTCATCCTTGAAAATTATTCTATTCCAAATTGAGGGTCTCATTCTCTAAAAAGTTCCTTCTCCACTTGTTCAGGGTATTAGTGATGCTTCCTTTATCTTTATCTGTCTGTTGAAAAATGGTGGCAAAATAATCCCACAACCAAGTGGTATAGGTGCAACTGTTAAGAATATGCTCCATTGTTTCCTCTTGAGCTTTACAAAGCTGACATATAGAAGGCCCAATAACCCCTCTTTTCCTAATGTTGTCCCAAGTTAAGATTTTTTTGTGATGAACTAACCACATGAAAATCTTTATCTTCATCCACCCTTGGTGGTTCCAAAGTTGTTGCCATCAATTCGTTGAATCGCTAGAATCTAGGTTCAGGATAATTCTCTTAGCTTCCTTAAGATTGAAGGAGCCTTCTTTATTGAGGCCCCATCTTAACTGATCCTGCCTCTCTGTTACTAGGATTTTCCTTTGCTTTATCATGCTCATGATTGCTTCTTCTTTAATTTTTAGGGGGTTGTCATCTCTACAGTCTATGCTTCTCCAATTTCTCCACTTTCCGGAGTTGTGAGAAAGATTCCAAAAATCTTTAATTTTGGTTAATCCCTAGGAATATATTTCCTGCTTGAGGCTCATAAAGTCCTCTTTTAATATCATTGGTTCTTATTACGATTTTTCCTCCCAAAAGAGAGCATGGTCTCCTGCTCTAATTTCCCAGAAACTGTTTTCTTGTACTAGGCTTCTATTTTCCTAAGCTTTATTCCAGATGTAAGAGCCCTTCATGTTTCCAGACATTCTAATAAGATCATTTGTTTGCCACGACATTGCATATTTTTCTTTCCATGTTTTAGCCCATTGAGCTTCTAGTTCTTTAACCCATATCCACTAGAGTTTGGCTCCTAATACTTTACTTAGAATTTCCTAATCATCTAAGCTTAGACCCGCGTGACTCTTGGGTTTACAGATTTTATCCCATGAAACAAGGGCCCATTTCTTCCTTGTTTCTTCCTTGCCCCAAAGGAACTCTCTACGGATGTTCCTAAATTGTTGTAAGATATCTTTGGGAGCTCGGAGGGCTGATAAAAAGAAAACTGGGATTGACTGTAGAATGGCTTTTGTCAGTATCAACCTACCAGCCAAGTTCAATGATCTGATAGTCCATTTTTTAACTTTGTCTTGCATCTTGTTGAGCACCAGTTCCCAAATACTTTTGTGCAAGTGTCTGGCTGTAAGGGGAATTCCTAAATACTTTGAAGGGAGGGAATCCCTTTGAAAGCCCAGAATTCTAGAGATATTTCTCTGAATTGCAATGTTAGTATTTAAGAAAAAAAAATTGATTTGGATAGATTGACTTCCATACCTGTAGCCAAGGCAAATTTATTCAGGATTTTTTTGTACGCTAAAGCTTCTTTGACTGTAGGAATCCCATGCAGCATTGTATCATCCAAAAATTGTTGGTGAGTCATTGTCTGACCATTCTCCTTTAATTGAATGCCCTTAATCTTTCCCAAGGCTTTAGCATAATTAATGGCCTTGCCTAGTCCTTCCATCATGAGGATAAAGAGAAAGGGAGAGAGTGGGTCACCCTGCCTGAGGCCTCTAGAAGGAGTGAAGATTTCAAAGGGTGAGCCATTCACCAAAATAGAAAAGCTGGAAGAGGTTACCAGAGCCATAACCCATCTCACCCAGTTGTGATCGAACCCAAAAGCAGAAAGGACCTTCTTGATATATATCCAGTTCACCTTGTCATAGGCTTTGGAAATATCTAATTGCATGATCATACCAGCCTGTTTCTTGCTAGTTAGCGTGTGAACTACCTCGTGGGCTAGAATAATATTATTAAGGATTTGTCTACCTTCCACATAACCAAATTGTTCCCTTGAGATTAAAGAAGGAAGAAAAGGTTTGAGTCTGCTAGCCAGTACCTTGGATATAATCTTGTATACCACATTGCATAAAGCAATGGGTCTGTACTTATCAGTGGTCAGGGCTAAATCATGTTTGGGGATCAGGGAGGTGAAGGAGGTGTTGAGGGCTTTCAGAATATTCCTGCTACTTCTGGAATCCTCCACAACATTCAAAATTTCCTGCTTGACAATGTTCCAGCAGGCCTTGAAAAAGTCTACATTGAAACCATCTAGACCTGGAGCTTTTCCATTATGCATGTCTTTAATAACCTCACTGACTTCCTCTTCAGTTACTATTTTATTCAGGTTAAAATTATCCTCTCTTGACACCAGCTTAGGGATATTTTTTGTAATTTATTTGATGCATTGCTCTCTATCTGGATTGTTTTCCTTAGTGATGCCTCTGAAATGTTGTACCAACACATCTTTGATGTTCTTATGAGAGGTCTGGAGCTCCCCATTATCATTCAATATCGAAGAGATTCTGTTGTGAGCTCTATTGGCCATGGTGGATCTATGAAAAAGTTTGGTATTACGTTCACCTTCTTTGAGCCATTGAATTCGAGACTTTTGTCTCCAAAACATTTCCTCTTGTTTGCATAATTTCTCCCATTCTTGTTGGTGTTTATCAGCTTACTGAATTTTGACTTTATCAAAACCATTTGTGATCAGTGCTTGATTGAGTTCCTGTAGTTTGGTTTCCACTAAATTTTTATCCACAAAAATGTTACCAAAATCCTTCTTTTTCCATTCTTTGAGTCTGAATTTCATATGGTGAATTCTTTTGTGTAGGATGAACATATTAGTGCCCTGGATCTGCAAATCTTCGGCCCACCATTTTTCAATGTTGCTAATGAAATCTAGGTGGGAGAGCCAGATATGCTCAAACCTGAGGGGTATATTCCTGGAAGAATCAAACCCCTTGATTTCTAATTGAATCGGCCAGTGATTAGAGCCTCCAAAGGGGAGAAATCTAGCTATTATTTCTCTATTTGCTAGCATAAGCTCCTCTGAGAGAAAAAATTTGTCTAACTTGGAGGCGACCTGAGCCTCACCTCCTTTTTTGTTGTTCCAAGTAAAAAGGCCATTATGCGTTGCCGAGTCAACCAGATTGATATCATCTATGAAGGTTTGGAACATTTCGGAGTCTTTATCAAGCAATCTAGTACCTCCTCTTTTTTATGAAATGGATTTAATCATGATAAAATCTCCTCCCAAGACCTAAGGTATTTCTTCATGTCTGCTTCTGAGCTCTACCAAGGAGTTTAATAGTTTGAGTTTCTCATCTATTCTTTGAGGACCATAAACATTCGTGACTAGGAAAGTATCCCCGACTCCCACTGGTTGAATAATTACAGATAAATAATTTCTTGATGCCTACGCATCTAATATGTTGACTTTTTGGGGGTTCCATAGAGTGAGGATACCTCCCGCTATGTTCTTTGCTTTCACTTCAAGAAACTCAAATCTATCATGCCATTTGCTATGTATTTTCTTTAATTTTTTAATGGAGCATTTTGTTTCTTGAATAAAGATTATATCTGGTGTTGCTAGTTTCATTCTATTACTTAGCATTCTTTGTTTTCTTTTACTACCTAGACCTCTGATATTCCAAGATATGAATTTCATAATTAAAGTTTGTGAATGAGTAACTGGTTAGGTCTTTCATCTTACCCAAATCTATCATTAGCTTTCCACACTCCATCAAGAGCTCATTTTGCTTTTTCCTACCCCTTTTCTTTCCTGGATTTCTAGTTGCTAATCCTGGAGTTGATTTCAAAGTTTTCACACCTTTGTGCTCTTGCTTGTGAATATTTTTACCTTTATCCAACCCTCTTTCCTGGGTTTTCCACAAAAACAACTACTATATTCTGGTGCATTCTTCTTGAGGTAGTAAATCTATTCCTCCCTTGGTTCCCTGCCTCAAGAATCTTTCCAAGTCTAGGTTTTCCTTGTCTAGAATTTCCTGTAATTCATGATCTTCCAGATCTATTTCGCTTTGGGTCATTTCCTGGTCCATCTCCATTTCTGTTTCACTCATAACAATCTCATTTTGATAACCCATATTGTGAGATTGTTTATTGTTTTCTTCCTTTTCTTTTTCATTAGGATCTTCCCCCTGAGATTGATTTTCCTTCATGTTTTCTTCATTCTCTTCCAGTAATTGAAACTTGTTCTGACTAACCTTCTGCCCCTCGTTCTATTGTTGCTTTATCCCCTTTTTGCCCATTTTCCTCTACTTGCCACTCTCTGAAAGCTCTTTGTATCCTTTATCATATTGAGTTTCCCTTTGTTGTCTGCTTTGCTGAGAGGGAAATCTCTGAACAGATGTCCATGTTCATGGCATCTACGACATCTAAATGGGATATGCTCATAGTCCACTATCTGCACCCACTCCTCATAAAAAACTTCCAAAATAACTTCATCCAAAAGAGCTTTTGATAGATCCATTTCCACACATATTCTTGCAAAGGAGGTATATTTCCCTCTTCTTATGGCTTCAGAAACTTTGACAAAACGCCCTAGTTTATTGCCAATGGCTGCTAGCGATTTAGTTTGCCAATAATCAAGAGGTAGAGAATAGAGCCTTACCCATACTGGAACCGAAGTGAAGGTCTCCTACTCTGGGACAAAATTAATCATCCAAGGCCTCATATAGAGACTAGTTGTTGCATAAAAGTAGGGTCCTCCTTCGAATATTCTGTCTTTATCTTCAATGTTTGAGAACACCACTGTGAAGAATCCCTTTGACCCCAGATATAGGTCAATGCCTCCTTTGGGTTTCCAATGATACTTGATCCATGTTTGTAAAGCTTTTTCAGTGGGAAATAGTCCCATGAATTTACAAATAATGGCGTAGTTCCCCATGTGTTCCATGTGCGCCTACATAACAGGATCATTTAATATTACTCTAGGAGTGATTTCTGCGTTAGGCCTACAAGGTCCCTTTTGCTTTTGGTCTCTTGAACCCTAATTTTTGTCTTCTTCCTCCTTGTCCTTTGTGCTATTATTTACCTTGGTCTTGGTCCCCTTTGTCCCCTTTTCATTGTCCCTATTCCTTTCCTCAGTCAAGCCTTTGCTGTTTATCACCGGTGTTTTACCTTTGTTGGATACCGTGTCCTTATGGGAGGGAGTCAAGCTCCATTCTCTACTGCCTTCCATTAGAAACAGTCTCTGCAATTCTCTGAACCCTCACTACTTTCTCCCACCATTTTTTCCAATCAATTATTGTCTTCGCCGGAGCAAGTTCTTCAGTTAACTTTCATCAGAAAAGAGTTCATCGTTAGGTAAGATCTTATGCATTTGACTAAATGGTATGCCTACATCAACACATTTGAATGTGTTTTTTTTGGGATCATACAATATGCTTCTGAGTATGGATTGGTTATACCTTCATAGGACTAAGGTGGATTGTTGAGAAGGCTATTGAGTGCTTGGATGATGATGGAGAGAAGATAATTTTGTAGGGTAAGAGGAAGCCTACATTGGTGAGAATGGTTATAGCTATGTAGGCAAAGCGCAATTTCAAGGAAGGTTGTGTATTATTTGCAGTGCATGATTCTAGTGATAAAGGTAAGGATGTTTAGGATGTAGAATTCTTGAAGAGGTATTCGATCTTGCAGCAGTCTCAAGACATATTTCTAGCAAAAATTTCAGAGTTACCACCTCATAGGGAAGTGGAATTTTCTACTGTGTTGGTACCAAGAGAAGCACCAGCATCAAAGGCACCCTATAGGATGAGCACTCCAAAGCTAGTGGAGTTGAAGTTGCAGTTGAAGGAAATTCTTGACAAGGGATACATTAGGCCAAGTGTATCACTCTGGGGTGCACCAATGTTGTTTGTGAAGAAGAAGGATGGTATTCTTAGGTTGTTCTTTGATTATATGTAGTTAAATAAGGTGACGATCAAGAATAGGTACCCATTACTGCATATTGATGACTTGTTTGACTAGTTTAATGGAGCAGTGGTGTTCTTGAAGATTGATTTGAGATCAGAATATCATCAGGTATGCATCAAAGAAGAAGACAATTACAAGATTGATTTATGGACTAGGTATGGACATTACAAGTTTTTTGTGGTTCCTTTTGGTTTGACTAATGCTCTAGCTACTTTCATGTGTTTGATGAATTGTGTGTTATGTTCTTATTTGAACAAGTTTGTGATAGTATTCATTGATGATATGTTGACATATTCTAAGAATGAGGAAGAGCATGCAAAAAAATTAATGATAGTATTGAGATTGCTAAGAGAGAATCAGTTGTATGCCAAGATTAGTAAGTTCAGTTTCTTTTAGACGGAGGTTCATTACTTGGGGCATGTTGTTTCCAAGGAAGGCATAGCATTGGATCCAGAAAAGATCAGAGCTATCACAGAATAGGCAGCTCCTAAAAATGTGGATGGGGTCATATCATTCATGGGGTTAGAAGGCTATTATAGGAATTTTATGAAGAATTTTTCATGGATTTCCTATCCTATTACATTTTTGCAGCGAAAAGGGAAGAAATTTGAATCTACAAAGGAATGTGCAGCTAGTTTTGAGCAGTTGAAGTAGTTGCTTACAAACACTAGAATAATAAAGATTTCATATCCAGATAAAGAGTTTGTGGTGTGTTAAAATTCTTGCAAGAGAGGACTTGGTGGAGTCTTGAGGCAGGAGGGATAGGTGGTATGTTATGAGTCAAGGAAAATGAATGGGCACCAGTAGAACTATGTGACTCATGATATTGAGTTGGCGGCGATCATTCATGCATTAAATATGTGAAGGCACTACCTTCTTCGTAGGAGGTTTGTGTTGATGAGTGATCACATTGGGTTAAGATACTTGTTTGACCAACCTAATCTGAATGTCAGGAAAGCTAGATGGTTGGCCACACTCGGTGAGTTTGACTTTGAGATCAAGTGCATTATGGGAAAGGAAAACATGGTTGCAGATGCTCTTAGCAAAAAAGTGTAGGTAAATCACATCGCAACTATGATATTTAGGATGGGATCTATGTGTTGGACAATAGTGAACTCAAGAAGCTTATCTTGAAGGAATTTCATGTTAAGCTATATTCAATTCATCTGGGATATCAAAAGGCATTGACAGTTGTGAATAAGTTCTATTATTGGTTGAATATGAAGAAGGAAGTAGCTAATTTTGTGGCTAGATATTTGGATTGTCAGTAAGTAAAGGCAGAGTGTAAGCATCCATGTGGGTTATTAAAACCAATTTTGATTCCAAAATGGAAATGGGAGGTCATCTCCATGGATTTCATTATAGGTTTTTCAAGGACATCTAGACAACATGATTCCATCATGGTTGTGGTTGATAGGTTGACCAAGGTAACTCATTTCATTCTAGTGAAGTCTACTAATTTAGTTAGTGAGGTCACATAGGTATTAATTAGGGAGATAGTGAGATTGCATGGTATTCCTAAGAAGATTGTATATGATAGAGATTCCAAGTTCACTTCCAGGTTTTGGGAGGAGTTGTTTCTAGGTTTGGGTACAAAGTTGGCCTTTAGTACAACTTATCATCCACAGACAAATGTACAGACAAAGAGGGTTAACAGGATTCTAGAGGACATGTTGAGAATGTATGTTATGCACCCGTAGAGGAGGTGGGGGGAGTATCTTCCATTGGTAGAGTTTGCATACAATAATGGGTATCATGAGTCACCAAGGATGAGTTTCTTTGAGGAACTTTATGGGTGGATTTGTAATAATCCCATTAGTTGGAGTGATCCAATGAACAAGGTATTGATTGGACCAGACATGTTGGTAGAGATGGAACAGGAAATGTAGGTTATCAAGAAGAATTTAAAGGAAGCACAGGATAGACAGAAGAGTTATGCAGATCAACATTGTATATTTAAGGAGTTTTAGGTTGGGGAGCATGTGTACTTGTGCATCAATTCCAAGAAGAGATTCTTGAGGATTGGATCATGTGCCAAGTTGGCACCTCGGTATTGTGGACCTTTCAAGATCCTTGGGAGGATTGGACCAGTGGCCTATAGACTTGTACTACCTCCAACAGTGAAATTCCATGATGTTTTCCATGTTTCATTGCTTAAAATATATGTGAAGGATGTTGATCATGTGATTGACTGATATGTATTGTTAGTGGAGCTAGAAGGAGAATTCCATCCAGAACCTCAGTGCATATCACAACAAAAATAGTTCATGCTCCAGAATAGAGAAATCGAGCAAGTTAAAGTGTAATGGAAGCACTTTGGGCCCAATGAAGCTACATGGGAGATGGAAGATCATATGCAGGCTATGTATCCTTCATTGTCTATTGGTTAAGGCAAAGGAATTTTGGTATAACTATATATATATATATATATGTTTGGTTGTTATTGTAAATACCACAATAAGTTGTGTTATAAATCTCCAATAAGCGATATGGTTTTCATTTTGTCATGTTTTCCATGTTTGTTTTTCTTTTCAGTAGGTTGTTCATTGTAAATACTACATTGATCTATGTTATAAATCTCCATAAGTAGTATATTTTGGTTTTCAGCGGTCTTGCTGGTCATAGGTGTCATAGAACATTGGGGATGATGTTACCTTAAGGGCGAGGGTTTTTAATAGACCCAAATTAAAATTTCTTGTAATAAAGTTAATAAATGAGAAATAATACCAAGGTCATGGGACATGTATTCCAAGCTAAATGTTTGGAAAAACGTCCTAGTGGATGCCACTTTTGATCTATTGGCATTATGATACAGGTGTTGTCCTTGATGGCAACTCACTCAGAGGTATGTTACAGGTGATGGTAACTCAATCAGAGGACAGATCTCAGTACAGTAGGTCAAGAGAAAGATATACGCAGGTTCATCGTAACAAAGCCACATATACACGCAGGTTAGACATTCCAAAGTCGCGTATGTGTATACATGCACTTTCACACAAGGAAAAGCGTGTACATGTGGGAAAGCTTAATTTTGGGCCTGTGGTATTTAGACCTATGGTTTTGGTCCTTGGTATTGCGTCCCAAGTGTTGAACCCAAGTATTGGGTCCCTAGTATTGTTTCTACATGGTTTTGGACCATGGTATTGAGAGAAGCCTAAACCTATATAAGGAGAAGATCATTAGGCAAAGGGAGGAGCAAGTAATGCATGTCTGACGAAGTGTGAAGATCTAGTATGCTGGTTATGGGTTTGTGATGCTTGGCTCAAGATTGGAAATGGCAGCGAAGGTATAAGTAATTATCTTTAGATCTGTACGCAGGTTGTATCTGGTGAAAGCGCGTATACACGCGGTTTTGATATAGTCAAGTAGTGTATGCATTATGAGATTTTGTGTTTCAAGTTGCTGTTGGTTCTAATGGTTGTTGATGATTTCTGGGCTCTGGTCTGTATTCTGGTAACTGTGTTTTGATGATAGGGTTTCAGTGATTCAGTATTGGGTGATTTAGAGATTTATGATGCAAGTATAAGTTGATGATTGTATTGCAGCAGTGATTGTTTTGTATTTATGGATCCAGTCTGAAAATTTATGAAATGTGGTCCCTGGAAGAAAAAGAAGGTTGTAGCCTTCTGTAGGTTAGCGCCTATGTACTAGTATTTCAGCTAGTACAAGAGCTAAGGGGGTTGTAGCTCCCTTCCAGAAGAAGCTGGAGAACGAGAGAGGGTTGTAGCCCTATGCAGGTTGCAGCCTGCATGCTGGTAAAGGACTGGACCAGTACATTCTAAAAGAAGTTTCTTATTAAAGGAAGATAGAAAAAAATTGCAGCAGGTGGTTTCCACCTTATATCATGGTGTTCATGTGTGCTCTTTATGTGTGATGATCTGTTATGTTTATTGTTCATATGGTTAATAATGTTCTGATGCATTCACTGAAGATGAACTAACTAAATCATAAAGTTTACTGGATGTATGCTAGTTGCATTTAACACAGTTGCGTATATAAGAAGGTATCCTTAATCGAAGTAGCGTATATGAATCTGAGTATGAAAATGAAAAAGTGGCTGATTTTCTAATACTGATTCACCCCCCCCCCCCCTGCTCCCGTACCCCCTTCTCAGTATTATTTCCAACAATTGGTATCAGAGCAGGTCCTTTAGAAGAAGCTTGATCGCTTAAAGGAAAGATCCATCAGAATGGCTAATCAAGAAAGAGAGGCATCCATCAGGCCACCAATTTTTGACAGGAGAAACTTTACCCACTGGAAGATAAGAACGAAATCATATCTACAATCACTTGGAATGGATGTTTGGGGAATTGTGGAAGGAGGATACACATACCCGTCAGTGATTCCTATAGATACAGCAGAGAGAAAGCAATATGAACTCAATTCCAAAGCTATTACTGTCTTATTGGGAAGTTTGTCACAATCAGAATTTATGAAGGTCATGCATTTCAAATCGGCCAAGGAAATATGGGACAAAATCATTCTAAGTTACAAAGGAGATGAACAGGTAAAAAGAGCAAAGCTTCAAACTCTCAGAATCCGGTATGAAAATCTTAAGATGCATAGTAATGAAAGCATAGCTAATTAATTCCTGCATATAGATGAGATTGTAAATGGTATGAGGAATCTGGGTGAAGAATTTAAGGAAGTTGTCTTAGTTGAAAAGGTTTTGAGATCCTTGTCTGCTAAATTTGATTCCAAAGTGTTTGCCATAGAAGAAAAGGAGGATCTGCAGAAAATCACCATGACGCAGCTTCACGGAATCTTAACTGCTTTTGAGATGAGAAAAGAGGGACCACCAGAAGCTACATTCGAAGCATCAGGATACATGTCAGAAGAAGAAGATGAGGTAAATTTTGTCAAGAATATTTAATGGGGAACTGGATGGTTCAAAGGTAAGCTACCTTTCAAATGCTTTTCATGTGGTAGAGTTGGTCACTACGCAGCTAGATGCCTTCATATCAAAGGAAAGATGTCTAAAGAAGGTAATAGAAGCTATTATACCCATGTTAAAAGTAATGACTCATTCAATGGTAGTGAAGATATTAGAAGCCTCATGGGATATGAAAAGAAGGATGTAGAAACAGAAGAAGTTACCAGATTAAACGAACAATTGGAGTCAGTAACCAGAGTAAGGGAGTACGGGAGCAATTGCAGGATATAGTAAAAGATCAGAGCATAACAATTCAGAGACTTGAATCAAAGATCCTCTCTCTAAAAGAAGATCTTGAAAAATCAAAGAAGTAGAATAGAGAAGCTCTTGAAGAACAAGAACATGAAGTGATCAAATTAAAGCAGCAAGTGGAAGAAGGAAGAAAAGCTGAAGAAAATATAAGGAAATAGTATCTGGAAAAGGATGAACAACATCAGGTTGAGGTAAATATCTTAAAAAGTAAATTAGAAGAAAAGGATAAATTGTTACGATTTAAAGATAGTACTAAGATTTTGGATGACATTCTTGGTAGTTAAATATCCCCTACTATCAAAACTGGTCTTGGATTTTATGAATCTGTTGAAGGTGAGTCTAGCTCACAAGGTGAGGCAAGGAACTCTAATGAGAAATCTAAAATGCTCAACAAGGAACAACCAAGGAAAGAAATTCCTCAAAGAAAATCCTTTGCTCCTAACTATGGAAGTGATAGATGATTATTTCCTCCATTGAATAATATTGAATGTTTTGTATGTCATAATCTTGGACATGTTGCAGCCAGATGTAGAAGTAGAATGGTTCAAGACCATCACACAAGATCATCACATTCCAGTTATTTTAGAGGATATTGTTTTGCCTGCAATGCATTTGGACACAAAGAAATTGATTGCAAGAGAAGGAACATGAAATATGTAAGATGTTATACATGAAACAAGCTTGGACACAAAGCAAGGGAATGCAGGAGCAAATTTCAAAATTCAAAGCAAGAGGACTATACATCATCACAGTTCCAGGAATTGAAGAAGACAGAATTAGAGACAGAAAGGTGTGACGTAACTCAGTTAGCTGACATAACAGACATAGGGAACTGAAAGTGAAGACCTTGAGTATTCCATCTTGCATACGCTGATATAATGAAGATAAGTCGTGTATATAAATGATCTATAGGCTGCAGAGTCACGTATATGGAGTTCAAAAGAAAAGGCAGCAAGACAGACTCAGGAAAGGGTTTGGTCATGATATGTAACGGTTGGCACATGCTCAGGGGGAGCATATAATTCAAATAAGTGCATTGTTGGAATTATGGTTAGAAGTCGTTGATGAAGTTTATGAGGCTAAATGATACATCTTGCTGTTTGATCAAAGGAATGGTATTGCATGTTTGGATGTTGATGCTTATGGTATGATGTATGATAGTGGCTAATGACTATCATGGTCTTGAATGGATAGCTGGTCTTTGAACTTGCATGTGCTTAGGGGGAGCATGGATGGATTGATACATCTTGACATATACAAAGGGGGAGCCCAATCAGAGATTTCAACAATTACTCAGGGGGAGTATGACAGCAGAGGGAGATAACTTCTTGGCCTACCCTTTGCCCTTGATGTCAAAGGGGGAGAGTGAATTGGTGTGGTGGTTGCGATTAAGTCCAAAGGGGGAGATTGTTGGCATTATGATACAGGTGTTGTCCTTGATGGAAACTCACTTAAAGGTATGTTACAAGTGATGGTAACTCAATCAGAGGACAGATCTCAGTACAGCAAGTCAAGAGAAAGATATACGTAGGTTCATTGTGACAAAGCCGCATATACACGCGGGTTAGATGTTCCAAAGTCGCGTATGCATATACACACACTTTCACGCAAGGAAAAGCGCGTACATGTGGGAAAGCTTAATTTTGGGCCCGTGGTATTTAGACCTATGGTTTTGGTCCTTAGTATTGCGTCCGAAGTGTTGAACCTAGATATTGGGTCCCTAGTATTATTTCTACATGGTTTTGGACCATGGTATTAAGAGAAGCCTAAACCTATATAAGGAGAAGATCATTAGGCAAAGGGAGGAGCAAGTAATGCATGTCTGATGAAGTGTGAAGATCTAGTATGCTGGTTATGGGTTTGTGATTCTTGGCTCAAGATTGGAAATGGCAGCAAAGGTATAAGTAATTATCTTTAGATCTATATGCGGGTTGTATCTGGTGAAAGCGCATATACACGCGGTTTTGATATAGTCAAGTAGCATATGCATTATGAGATTTGGTGTTTCAAGTTGTTGTTGGT
>Ga0181469_100473_pt2 | contig 14556 bp, 17 predicted proteins | sample InSIn2SAF170_2_FD_119081 | JGI IMG/M metagenome (GOLD analysis project Ga0181469, IMG submission 119081) | Clean room microbial communities from NASA Spacecraft Assembly Facility at Jet Propulsion Laboratory, Pasadena, California, USA -... ... | reverse complement strand
GGGAGATGCGTTACTGTTTGGTCACTACCACACTCTTCTTCAAATGGGTATGGGTACATTTTTGGATCCCACAGTGATCCAGGATGATCTAGAAATATAAGTGGCCTTGAAAATAGCTCAAAAATCAAAGTTGTCAGATGGAAGTGAAACTAGGACTAGATCGTATTGCTTGTTTCCCTAATTCCAACGGTGTGAATGGCACTCAAATCCAAGTTCGTGTGGTCGAGATATGGTTGGTCAAAGTGGACAAGTGGAAGGCTTAAGGAGGCTACAAATTGATCGAGATCGGGGCATGGAATCTGGCTCCTGAGAGTGGGTGAAATTGTAGGATGAATAATTTATCTATGAACCCCCAAAATCAACAAATTTGGAAAAAGTCAGGTTGTTATATTAAAAAACATAAAAAATTGTAATTGCGAGGGGGCGGGCCACCACCCCCGCTCCACATGTAATGTAACCATCTATTAATATGGAAAAGGATTGATAAGGTTTGGGTCACGTCTGCATGTTGTGTACCCCACCCACCACACATACTCTATATAACATAATGTAACAGCTAATACTAGCGGGGCTCGAACCTACCCGACCCACGTGGTCGGCCCTCACTGGGCAGTCTCACAACCTCCACAAAACAGTGGAGTATATATGCCAACAAATAGTGGAGTTATATATGCGGTCACATGCCAAAAAATGGTGGTGGGTGCAACAGTCAAAAAACCACGTGCCCATATTCAGATGTTAGTTCAAAGAAATGCCAAGGTGTGGGCTTGGCAGGGTTGGAACCCTCGACCTCCTCACCTCTGATACTCCACCTTACCACTATGCCAGGGATGACAGATTTGTAAATTTCGCCACCCAAATCCTATTTTAAACCCAACATTTTTCAATGCATGGGGGAGCAAACCAGCAGAGAGAGATTTGTGGCGAAACCTTGAAATTTAGGATGGGTAGGAACCTTGCCCAAGGGAATCTTGGAGGTATCAAAAGATTCCTTGGGGTGTAGAAGGGGACATTATCAGAAGATGACAAATTGATAGTTGTTTTTGCATGTTTTTGCACCAGGAATTCATTGGTGACGTCATTTTTAGCAAATGGGCTCTCCATTTTCATCCATCTTCTGGATTGGAGGTATAAGGGGCATTTATGCAATGTTACTTATACTTGATTTCTTTTATTCCACTTAATGAAAGAGGGCCTCACCACTATTGAGCGGGGCCAAGAGACATAGTCCACACTAGGTGAACTCCAATATCATACCATGTGTCTTTGATATTGTATTTGCTTATGATTTTCCACTTCTAATTTCAGTTGGTTTTACCTTTCACGATTAAAAAGCTTTGTCATATGTAACTCATAATGCATCCTTGAAGTTAAAAGATCTTGATCAAGTTTGGTATCAGAGCAGGTCTTCTTTGATGTGAGTTGCATGACTCAATGCTAACCAAGAACAAGCTCCAAAGAGGTGAAGGAAAAATTAAGTCCTTTAATCCCAAAGCAAGGTGCTCAACACAAGGACGGAACATGGCAAATGAGTAAGATCGATTCGAAGAAGAGCGAAACTAGTCCTAGTTTTTCTACAACATGGCAGAGAAAGTTGACAATCTATTTGCAGAGTATGAGAAGACAATCAAGACCAAGAAGAAAGAGCCAGATGACCATGCATCAGTAAATCATGGAAGCGGTGGAGAAGAGCCTCCTCCCTCTCCATCTTCTAGTGACAATTATTCTTATTCCTCTTCTCATCATTCTAACAGGAATCAGAGGAATGCGTCTAAAAATCCCTTTTTTAAGCCAGATGTCAAATTTGATTTACCTATTTTTAGAGGAGAATCTAATGCCAAAAAGCTAGATAACTAAATAACATAGCTTGAAGTGTATTTCCACATACAAAAAATAAAAGAGGATGAAGTCAAGATCCAGCTATCATCCCTTTGATTGAGTGGAACTGCTCTCGTCTAGTGGGAAGGCAGACTGCAGCAAGGTGGTAAGAGTATTCATAAATGTCTTTCATCTTGGTCTGAGTTCATTTCTACTTTAAGAGGACAATTTTATCCATTGGGTTAGAGACAAAAGGCCATGATGGAATAGTAGCATTTGAAACAAATCAAAGGTTAAATTGTTCATAGCTTTATAGACGAGTTTAGAAAATAAGCACTAGCATTAAATGTTCCACTAGACACTTCTCAGACAGTTATGAAATATATTAGCTTTTTTCATACTTATTTGCACCATTCATTGTTATTATTTGAACCTAAGTCTCTTAATGAATCTAGTGTGAAGGTTTTACATCCAGAAAGCAAGGAGAAGTATGAACAAGATGACCGCCCAAAGAGGACAGCAGAAGCTAAGAAAAGAGGAGTAAAGCCCTCTTGTACTCATTGTCAGAAAGAAGGACATGATCAGGATAATTTCTAGAAATTGCATCCAGAATTGAGACCTAAGAGGAACAATAGAAAAGGGAAGCAAAAGGCAGTTGCAACTGTGCAACAAGACCAAGAATCTGAATCTGAGGATGATGAGAAGATCACATCTGCAAGATTTGCAGGCATTGGACCAATTGACCTGGGATCAGACTCAAGTGATGAAATGAAGATTGTAGCTCTTAAGATTGCAGCAGATGGACCCATCGACTTGGGTTCTGATTCAGGAAATGAGACAAAGATTTTAGCGGATGTTGTATCAAAATAAAAAGGGAACCAAACACGGCATGGCTCCAAGAAATTGAAGAAATAAACCAAAGCATTCAGGCAGAGAATGTTGAACTAAGGAGACTCTTACAAGAAGTAGAGAAGGAGAAACAAAGGTTGCGACATCAACTACAAGCCAAGGAGAAGGGATTGGAAAGGTTGCAACATAACAATCCTGAGGTAAAAAGTGATTTTTCAAATTCATGTACTCTTTATGATGATGATTTCACTACTTTTGAGAGACATACTACAGTAATTGGATCAAAATTGTTCAAGAAAATGGGGTATCAAGAAAAAGGCATCGACATTAATGGCCAAGGCATTGTGAACCGCATCAAGGTGGAGGAATTTCCTTGTTAGACAAGACTTGGATATGTTAGAAAGGAAGTTGGGGAATGCTCCAAGACAGTTAGTGACCAACTAACGACAGATGAGGAGAGAACTTCATCACATCCCAGTGACAGTGAGGGTTCCACGAGAACATATCAAGGGCACAACAGAAATAAGTATTCCAAAATAATCTAGATAGTTTGGAGGAGAAAGAATCATTTTAGTCACTGTGATGAGGTTGGGCACCAGAGAGCCACGTGCCAAATGCTCCATCACTAGAAGGCACCATTCAAGGGGTCATTTAGCGAATATGTTCAACAAATGAAACTGCCACATCCATGGTGGTCCACTTTATTGAGTAAGATATGGTTTTACTAGGTATAGTAGCTTTTCATGGCTATCTTTTGTAAACCGTGAGCTACAAATAAATTGTAAAAGTAATGATGTGTTTTCCATTACTTATTAAAAAAATGATGATGTTTCAATCTTTTGTGAGTAGTTGGGGTATTGGTTTCTATTATAATGTAAACTTGACCAAAGAGTGTGTTATAAACTCTTGGCAAGTATGGGGTTGTTTGAGTCATGTGTGGTTTTGTATGTGATTGCAAGGAATGTACCAAGTTTGCATGAAATAAAGGTGTTGACCATGTGGCTTGATGAGAAACAGGTAGTGTGTTAGATGTGTTCATGCTTTTGGCAGTCCAAAATCTCTTTAAGTGGGGAGGAATGATCCGGGAGGATCCAGAAAAACAAGTGGCCTTGAAAATAGCTCAAAAATCATGTTTTCAGATAGAATCAGAACTAGGACCAGATTGTAGTGCTCGTTTCCTCGATTCCAATGATGCAAATGAAACTCAAATCTGAGTTTTTATGGTCAAAATATGGTTGGTCAAAGTTTTGGTCAAAGTGGATAAGTGGTAGGCTTAAGGAGGCTACAAATTGACTGGGACCAGGGCATGGAATCTAGCTCCTAAGAGCGGGTGAAATTGTAGGATGACTAATTTGTCTATGAACCCTCAAAATCGACAAAGTTGGAAAAATTCGGGCTCTTATATTAAAAAACAAAAACAAAAAAATTGTGAGGGATGGGTTGCCACCCCCGCCACCCCTACTCCACATGTAACATAACCATATATTTAAATTGAAAAGGACTGATAAGGATTGGGTCATGGTCATGTGGTGTGGACCCCGCCCACCACACATACTCTATATAACACAATGGAATAGTCGAGACCAGTGGGACTCGAACTCGCCCAACGCACGTGGTCGGCCCCCACTGGACAGTCTCACAACCTCCACAAAAAAGTGGAGTATAGATGCAAAAAATTGTGGATTTATACATGCGATCACATGCCAACAAATAGTAACAGGTGCAGTGGTCAACAAACCGCGTGCACATATTCAAATGTTAGTTCAACAAAATGCCAAGGTGGGGGGTTGGTGGGGTTGGAACCCCTGACCTCCCTGCCTCTAATACTCAACATTACCACTATGCCAAGGGTGGCAACTTTGTAAATTTCACCACTCAAATCATACTTAAACCCAACATTTGTTAGATGCATGGGGGAACAGACAAACAGAGAGCGATTTTTTGTGGAACCTTGAAACTCAGGAGGGGTCGGAACCTCACCCAAGGGAATCTTGGGGGTATCAAAAGATTCCTTGGGGTGAAGAAGGGGACATTGTCAAAATTTGACGAATTGATAGTTGGTTTGGCACGTTTGCACCAGGAATTCATTGGTGACATCAATTTCAGAAGCGAAGCTCTCCATTTTCAAGCCATGTTTCGGATTGGATGTATAAGGGTAATTTATGCAATGTTGCTTGTACTTGATTTCTTTGATGCACTTAATGAGAGAGGGCCTCCCTACTATTGAGTAGGGCCCAGAGATGTAGCCCACACTGGGTGAACTTCGATGTCATATTGTGTGCCTTTGATCTTTTACTTGCTTATGTTTTTCTTCTTCTTTCATGTGGTTTTATGTTTCATGGTTAACAAACTTTGTCATATGTAGCTCTTAATGCATCCATGAATTTAAAATATCTAGACCAAACAGAGCATTATATCAAATCAAGATACAAGGTTTGTAAGTGAATTCTAATCTATCCCCTAGTCATTGTTGGACACCATCTTCACCAAGTTGATTGTGTTCCAATCCTAGACTAATGGTCAGTCAAAGGTTGTCAACAAGATAATAGTGAACATACTACACATATAAAACCCTAAGACTCCACGAACATGGGATGAAAGTCTCCCTTATGTGCAACACAGCTACAACAGTGCTATCCATATCCCAACTAGCCATAGCCCCTTTCAGATTTTAAGAGATTGTGTTCCATTGATGTTGCAATGCCTCTTGCAACTACACAGGAAGAATCTACACATGTTTAATATGAAGCTAATAAAGCCCTCAATTTTATTGAACACAATCATCACATCCACCAATAGGTTCATGATATCTTGGATAAATCCAATACTAAGTACAAACAACATCATGATTAGCATCAAGTGCCACATAAGTTTCAAGTGGGCAACAAGGTTTGGTTGCATTTGCATAAGAAACACCTTGTTAGAGCCCATTGGAATCTTTGACCACTCTGATACAAGCCTTACACAATCATTAAGGTTGTGGATGACAATTTTTTCGAGCTAAGTACCCCCCCATTCCTTGGCCTGCACCTAATATTCAATGTGCACTACCTTCGACCATATTTTCCACCATTGTTGGACACGTTAGACATTGTCGAGCAGCTAACACCAATAAATCTCAACCAAGATTACATTGAACATGCAACAATTGATCGGGTCATGGACACACAAATTAATAATACTCGCCAACAGAGGATCCAATTGTATCGAGTTGTTAAATCTAACTAACTTATACACCAAGGCAAGTGGCTTGCCAAGGACAAAGTTCAACGGAAATTTCCCCATATCATGGAGGCACTCAATGCAATGGGGACAACTACTTCCTAAGGGGACAAACCTGATCCAATATGATATTTTTACCCATCCACCTATTCCACTTAGACCCCTAGCACCTTTTTTGATCATTTTCCTATTTATCAACATAGTTTCCTATTTCGAAGGTTTTCTATTTTGGAAATTTTCAGGTCTTGAACTTTCGGAGCCGTTTTGAGGCCCTAAATGGCATTTTTGGGGGAAACGGGAAATTGTGAGTTTTTTATTGATATTTGTAGAAGAAAGTTGTTTTCCTCGGATAGAAATTTATAAAAGGCTAACATTCGTGCCAAACAGAGATTGTATGCCAAAGTTATGATCTCGAGAAATTGACATTCCAACTAATGCCATCGGGGCATATAAGCTTTTAGGGCTTCATCTCCTATGATTAGGTTTTTGGATGTTTAAGGTTTCTCATTGTCTTTTCATGATAAAAATGCCTCAGGGCCTCATTATAACATAGTTTAGAAGGAATGTAATCATCACATATATTCTCAGAGATAAGATACCATCAAGAGAGCTAGTTTGCTTTCATTCTACATGCAAACAGTTTTCAACATTTGTTATTTATTAATTTAAATTCAATTTAGTTGTATCTCTATATTTTATTTAGATTTGTATTTCATTCCATTCCATCATAAATTTGGATCAATGGTATCAGAGCAGTCTATTATTTCTTTGTTCTTCTACGCATGTTTCCAACGAGTTCAAGGTATAAGGAGTTAGAAATCAAACTACTTGAAACCTTGCAAGTTCGTTCTCACTGACCCCAATGGCCTCTCATGGTGGAAGAAAATAAAGATGAGAGGTCAGGAGATACCATCAAATTGTTTCTCAAAGAAGCCCTCAAGTGAAAATGGAACAAGATGATGGATATTATTTCCTATATCCTTTGAAAAATGCCAATGGGCAATGCATCTTCATCTAGCAATCACTTTAGAGGCACCGCCCACTTTAAGGTACAAGTTACTTTGAAATTCCTATATTTCAAGGACAGATAGATGAAAATGCTCTAGATAAATCATTAAATATACTAGAAGGATAGTTTTTGGTCCCTAATTATTCCGATAGAGAAAATATTACTTTTCCACTCCTTAAGGTCATCCCCCATCTCAAGGACTAGTGGGAAACTTAATGTGAGAAAAGGACCGAGGAAAAATCCTCACTATTTTCTGTCACACCCTCTTTGGACTCCTTCTGAGATATTGTTAAGGAAAAGTATTACCCTATAGGGAGCTATGAAGACAATTACATAAAATGGACCACAATACAACAAGAAAGGGGCCAAGGAGTGCTATAGTTCACGAATATCTTTCATACTCTATGCATGAAGTTGGGTTTCAAGGACTCAGATTGATATTTGGTGCTCAATTATCATGTCTCTTTACATAAATACATCTAAGAATAATTGGATTTCCTAGACATATTCTCTCTTAGAGCATCATATCAATGTGTTGTCAAGATCGACCAGAAATTTAAACAAAAGAAGCGAAACTTTGGATCTACAAATACAAAGCAAGGCAAGGCCACCCCAAAACCATAGAAAAAAGGATAGATCCTAGATGTAACAACCCAAGACAACCCCTCAAATACAGAAGAAAATAATAGCAATGGGAAGACAAAGAAAGACATAGGAAAGTGGTGTGAGTTTCGCAAGAGAACCACTCACAACACAAATGAATGTCGTGGACAATAGTCACTGATGGCTGACCTGAAAGCTTTAAAATCATACGCATGTTCCGACTCTGATCTAGAATCTGATAAGGGGAAAAATCATTGATGTAAAACCCAATATCATTGTTGCCACCACCAAGGTCAAGAAAAATGAGCCTAAATATATAGAGGACGGTGAGCGTCTCTTCCACTCATAAATGTGGGTGAACAGTGCTCCACTGTAGTTCATTGTCGATAGTGGGAGTCAAAAGAACCTCATCTCAACAGAGGTCATTAAGTGGTTGGGCTTGCCAGAAACACCACACCCACATCCATACACCATGTGCTCGCCCCACCATGGGCGAGATCTCCACATCATCTAACAACGTCGCATGCCCTACAACATCAAGCCTTTCACAAATGAGGTATTGTGTGATGTTGTTCCCCTTGAATTTGTTGATATTTTATTAGGCCAACCATACTTGTGGAAGCGTAGTTCTATGTATGAGTCTATACCTCATACTATTGTTATTATTTTGGGCATAAAACTATATATGATACTAGAGGTAGCCCCACCCTACCACCATTTCTTTGATCTCTACTAAGCAATGAAATAATATCATCTCTCAAACTAGGAATTTTTTCTTCTTCCTAATTCACTCTCAAAATAAGGGGAAGGCCATGGCCTCCAAGAAGAGCTTCTCCATGCAGTAGAAGCAAGTGGATAAGGTTGTGGAAGAGTATAGTGACATCTTCTCCTCACCCATGGGGATACCTTTTCATTGTTAGGTCAAGCATTTGATCAATCTAACCCCTAATTCACCTCTAAATAATGGGCCAATCTACTGTCAGTATATTCTAGAAAAGAAGGAAATCAAACAGTAGATTTAGGAGTTACTACAAAAAGGGTACATCCAACCAAGTTCCACACTTTGTGGGATCCCAATTGTACTCATATAGAAGAAATATGGGACATGCAGACTCTGCATTGATTATTGTGCACTGAACTAAATCATAGCAATCCCACGGATTGATGACCTTCTTGACCAGCTCAAGGGGGCTAAGTAATTCATCAAGATTCTTTTGAAGTATAGCTATCACCAAGTTCCAATAGAACCCATGGATGCATGGAAGACTACCTTCAAGTCAAAGGAGGGTATATTTGAGTGGTTGGCTATGCCCTTCAAGTTAAAATATGAACCCACAACTTTTATGAGGTTCATGAATGACATATTGTGGAATTTCACCACCTCATTCATGACTATATATTTATATGATATCCTCATTTTCAACAAGATTTGGGTGGAACACTTGCAACATATTCAGTAGCTTCTTCAAATCATGCGACAACACAAGTTATGTGCTAACTTTGAGAAATGCTCCTTTGGCATGGACCAGGTCCAATAGCTAAATAATTGATGAGTAAGGCATGCATGTGGATCCAATTAATATCTAATTCATTCAAGATTGGTCGACCCAATGACTTTACAGAGCTTCGTAGCTTCTTAGTCCTTGCTAATATCTATTAGAGATTTATTTTGGGGTTCTCTCATATCACTTGGCCCTTAAGTAAAGTTACAAAGGGTAGAGAAAAATATTCATTTTTTTTGTTCTGACTCACAAAGAAAGGCATTTATTGAACTGAAACATCGCCTTTAATTTGCACCAATCCTCACCTTCTCAGGCCTGCAACAGTTGTTTGAGATACACATATTCCTCCAATTATGCTATTGTTGCATTCCTCACTCAGTAACGACATCCAGCAGCCTATCACAGTGAAACACTCTCTGATATTGTTCGAAGGTACCCCATATATGATAAGGAAATGTATTATATCATGTAGACATGTCAGCAATGGAAACATTATATTCTAGAGAAGAAGACGATTAGATACATAAATCATTGACCTCTTCACTTTATCAAGACATAGGGGAAGTTACATGACGATCACCATCAGAAATGGTCCACATATCTGCAGTAATTCAATTTGAACATTAAATAAAAGAAGGGTAGCACCAATCACACTACAAAATTCCTTAGTTAGCCCCCGATTGTGGCAATGAGCATAATTCTCAAGTCTTGTGGGAACAATACCTCTAGATGGTCACAACTATATGGCAATGACTCAAAATTCACTGCCACCTACAAGATATTGATGGCTAGAAAGCCAATTCCATACTTCGACCTTTAAGATGGACGATTATGATATCTAGGACATATTTTTGTTCCTTCAAGCGACGTGCCAAGCTAATTTGGGAGGCACATTAGAGTTGGGTCATAACACACCTTTTTGTGCAGAAGACAGTGGAAGTACTAAAAAATTATTTTTATTGGCCAAAACTTTGATAGGATGTTGGAAAATATATCAAATCTTGCAGTGCTTGTGCCATCTCCAAACCAACCATTAAGAATCAAGTTATGTACACCCCTCTTCCCACTCCTATCCAACCTTGGGAAACCATCTCCATGGACTATATGTATGTTTTTCCTTCTATGAAGCATGGTAATGACTATGTTTTTGGTCATGGATAGATTTTCTAGGATGGTCATATTGGTCTCCTACAAGAAGAGTATCATAGCAGAAACCACTACCAAGCTCTTCTTCGAACAGGCATCGGTACATTTTTGGATCTCAAAGACCATTGTATTAGATCGAGATATCAGGTTCCTAAGCGCATTTTTCTTGAGCTAGTCATTGTTGGACACCAAGCTCACCAAGTCGTCTATCTTCCACCCCCAAAATAATGGCCAAAAAAATTTTGTCAATAGGATGATAATGCACATACTATGCATGTACAACTCTAAGCATCCACAAACATGGGATGAGAGTCTCCCTGATGTGAAACACAACTATATTAGAGCTCTCCAATCCTCAAATGGCCATATCCCCTTTCAGGTGGACCTAGGATTTTGGTCATTGTGTCCCATTGATGTTGCAATGCCTCTTGAAACTACACAAGCAGAATATGCACATGTTCAATCTGAAGCTAATAAATCCATCAAGTTTATTGAATGAATTTAGCACATCCATGAGCATGTTCATAATATCTTAGATTAATCCAATACTAAGTACAAATAACATCATGATCAGCATCGGGTGTGATAAGCCTCAGTATTGCAACAAGAATGCTACAACTCCCAAGGCTACTGACTTTAATTATCAACCCGGGTGTCGTACAAACTTAAGAGGTATCGGCACTATATGTGCAACATACAATGTGTCCTTCCTTTGTTGTCATGAGAGAAAAGAAATGTTCCCTATTTGCTGGAATGAAAGATTGAATTTAAAAATGCTTGTAAAGTAACATGAAATCCTATATCTACTTATTAACACACCTTGCTTGGAAAAGAACCCTATTTGTCACATGTGATTTTTTAAATAATCTAAGCATGAAATCTGATCTAGATAGTACTAACATATATGTGCATGTGTAAAAATAAAAGAACTCATTTTTTTAATCTTTTTGCTTTATAAATGCAAATGCTAATCTTTCTTTGATCTTTGGCAGGGGAGACAGGTGTGGAGGAAGAGGGGTACAATGATTTTGATGGCTTGGAGGTCAAGTAGGGGCATAATCCCAGCTTCAATGATGATTTTTCTCAATTCAGGCTCAAAATAAGCTACTACAGGATTTCCTACAAGATGTACTAGTTCTCCTACAGGATCCCCTGTTTTACCACAGGATGTTACATATTTAATATACGAAAATATAATTCACTGAATGACCAAGAAAATCAAATCCAAATTGGATGGGACAAAAAATTTTATTGACTAGGATGTCTTAGGTCTCCATTCCAAGTGGAATCACTCAAAAAGACCTCTGCTAACCCATGCTAAAAAATAACAAAAAATTACTAATCTAAAAATTAGAAATTTGAGAACTAGTGAGCTAGTAAATCCATCAAATACCTAACCTAATCAAGTGCAAATGCAATGGGGTAATTTTTTTTTATTAAAATAGAATTATTTTGTGATCTAATACAAGTGGAATAAACTTGATTGAAGCTTGTTAACATGCTCTAAAAAATAGCATAAATTTATTGCTAGTTGCCACAAAGGAGTTCTAGAAATCTAGATTTAGGAATAAGAAGACTAATCCAAGTAGCTCAATGATTACTATGACCTTCCAAATATTTTCCAATGATGAAATTATGTTTTTGATACTACAAAAGAACTTACATAAACCATTTAACCCAATCCTACAACAAGAAATCATTAATAGTAAATGCAGAAGTAGAAAGAAACAAAAACAAGAGATGCATGTGAATAAAAAGTGAAAAGAATGAATGAAAATGATACAAAAGGGCTCTAACGCTCCCAGGATGGCCGAGCCCAATGAAAATCAGAGACCTATGGAGGAGAACAAGATTTAGAATCTGAACATAACACCAATTTTCTTTATTTTCATCAATACAATTATGTTCCTGCAAGAAAATACAATGGAGCTGCAGAAATACGAGTTCTCTCCACAAGAACACTAATGAAAATATCTCCCTAGAGGCAAATTCGACTTGGTACTTATACAAAATGATTAGGAATCAGTCCCCATGAATGGAGGAAGCTTTTCCCAGCAAAATCCCTTGATCAGTGGATCTGGTTCCCAATACTATGAATTTGCATTAAATGGTAGAGAGCACATTTCTAGATCTTATCAATAATTGAAGTTCCACAATCTGTGCCATAATTCCATAATATCTTGTTGATTTATTATTTAGTAGTGATCCTCATGTAGTAGGGAGCAAGTCCCTAAATTATCTCCTCCTCCAAATCTTCATAATCTTCCCAATATTCTCATAATATTCCACAAAATAAATAATATTAGGCACAAATATGCAATTATTCATAAACCTTCCTAATGAATATATTAAAGTTAAAAATACATTATCTAATGCAAAAAGATAAGTTTAATGTGTTGAAGGATGGTCATAGGCCTTAATTTATGTTTAATTTAGAGGCATGGGCCTTAATTTATGTCTATTTTAGAGGACCATCATACCCCCTGCTGAAAGTGTTGCGCATCCTCTGAGAAACTAAGTGGCCTCATTGTGCCTCATTCATGGCCCTAGTGGCCTCTCTCTTGTGCATTATTGATTCCTTTCTCTTAAGAATATTGGCTTTAAGTTCTGCAAGGACAAGTCCAAAAATCTATTTGTGCATAGAAAAATCATTGTTTCTTGGGACCATTAGCTTGCCTTCTTCCCCTTATTTAATATGGGTTCTTGAATATTTTTTTCAATTTGGCAAGGTCTTCCACATCCTTTTGCTAATATTCTACTACCTTGTTCCACCATTTGGATACCTCTGAAAGTTTCAAAATGCCTTTTTGGGTTTTAGCACAATTTTTTCCTTTGTTCCTTCTTGTGGCAGCATTCTACCTTCTTGTAGCAGTCATTCCTTCTTCCTTCAAAGTGTTCTAACTATATGGGAGTGATGAGAAATGATGTAGAGGGTTTGAAGTGTTGTGGTGACTTGGCCTTTGCAAAAATTTCTTCTTTTAACAATTGTCCTCATTCCTTGAAATCATCACCCTTCATAATTTGACTTTTAAACATTGCATGAGTGAAGGAGTGAGCTGTAATTAACTAGTTGAAGGTGGCTAAGACTAGTAACCCATCCTTATCTTATAAAACCTTATATCTCATGCATTGACTACAAATTTCTAACTATAATATGCTCAAGAGAAGAGGTCAAGAATATTGCATACATGTACCTACCTGATGGTTGTTGGAGAGACATGCATGTTGCTGCTAAGTTGATGTTGTTGTGCTTCTGATGACTCAGGTGCATCTTCATGACTGCCTTTTTCTTTTTTGTTGATCTTATTTTGTTAATGGGTTGTCTTCTTGTTGATGTGCAGGTGATGGCTTCCTCTATTGCTACTAAACTCTGGAGGAGTTTCATTGTGCCTGTAGTTATGCTTATCCTCTTTCAATCATTGTGTTGAAGGTTAGGCCTGGATTCTGCTATTACTTCTAAATAGGTTGTTGTAGCTGCCCTTTTTTTTCATGTTTGTGTCCTTTCTCTGTTGGAGGGTAAATAGGTATTGGAATGAGTGGAAGGTGTGGCCATAGAGTGACATGGTCATCATGGGTGTTGGATGAGATGTGGTGAAGTAAATTCCTTTTTTCCTATCCCAAAACAGGTCTGCATCATAATTTTTCCATTTGACTGCCTTTCCTATAGATTTTCAGAACTTCCTGTAGTACTATAGGAAACTCCTGTAGTAATTCAGGACAGCCTCTTGTAGCAGAATTGTTTTGTCCATATCTCCCAAATGGTAGAATGGATTGACTTGAAACTTTATGATCATGTTTCCATCATCATTATGCACCTCCCAATAAAACAAATTGGTCAATGGATGCACCAATCTCGAGAAAAAGTAAAAATGGCTGAAGGTGATGGAGGTCGATTTCTTGAAAACCGTGCATTGGAATTTGCTTAAATTTATTGGGAATGTTACCATCATCGATATGCATCTCCACAGGAAATGGATTTTTAAATGGATGCTTCATTTTCAATTTATGGCAAAAATAATTTATGCTCTATGTATTTTGTTTCCTGTAGTAAAAACAGAGCCTTCCTGTAGTTTTCTAGGACAACAAGCAAATTGAATGGGAAAAGCTTGAGAATGATAGGTGGATGGTGGAAATAGATGATGGTGATGGATTGGCATGGCCTTGGCCTTGTTAGAGCATTTTAGAAAAGGAGGAGAAAGTCAAAATTTGACTTCTTTTGACTAGGTTTGACCTATTTTTTCTTTCTTTGGTGGCAACTTGCTTTTGTTCCTTGTAGATGTTGGAGAGCACCTACATCCATCAAAGAGATACATGTAGCAAGGATTTTTTTGTTTTTTTCCTTTTTTTTTCTTCAAGGCCTACTAGCCACCTCAATGTGGTTTTCAACTAGTAGGTCTGCCTAGGTGC
>Ga0181469_100459_pt1 | contig 14610 bp, 13 predicted proteins | sample InSIn2SAF170_2_FD_119081 | JGI IMG/M metagenome (GOLD analysis project Ga0181469, IMG submission 119081) | Clean room microbial communities from NASA Spacecraft Assembly Facility at Jet Propulsion Laboratory, Pasadena, California, USA -... ... | reverse complement strand
TTGCTCAAAACCTTACAAACCAAAACTCCTATACCTATCGAGCCAGGCACTTCGATCAGAAAATCTGCAAAGATGCCAGCCACATCAAGTGTAACAAGTGCCATGACCAGATAGTGGCCATACTTTGAGGTCAGAAAGCGTTGAAGGAAGTGCCTGGCTCGATAGGTATAGGAGTTTTGGTTTGTAAGGTTTTGAGCAAGGAAGTCTGTGGAAGCATAGTTGATGCGGTGCCGATCAGACGAAAGCAGCGGTCTTAGAGCCTCATCCTGAGACCTGTTTTCTTCAGCCATGATGAAAGAATATTTAGAATGTTTTGAAACCAAACTTCTACGGAGTAGCAGAAAGTGAGATAGTGTTGTTAGGAGGCTGAATTGTGGAGCTGGGGTGGTGTAATACTCATGTTGGCCAAGACCGACAGTTCGAAGCCAGACTTCATAAGCTGTAATACCTACTTAAGGAAAGGGAATTATGAGCCCTGGAGACGGCATAGGCGGCAATTGAACTTTGTTACTCTGTGGCCCTGGTAGATCGACATCTGCTAGCCCGAAGCAGCCTGGTGCTGTTTATGGAAGACACTACACTTTCCTCAAATTGGGAAGGGACAAAAGTACTAGGTTCCTGTTACCTAGCAAGTACGCCTCGTTCTTGCTGCAATCGTGCATAACGTATAGCTGAGCCAGTATCGTCAATGTGTCAAATGACGCCTCGAAGATGCTCGAAGAAGTTCGGAGTATTGGTCCACCTCAGCATGCGACATCAAAACCATTCACCGCTGGCCAGCCCGTCTTTACGTCCCTGATGTATAGTGTCTACCTCTGCTGCTATCTTGATGTCCTACATTGGCATGCATCTATTGGATCTTTCTTCTGCTGTTGATATCTAGAACAAAAAGGACTCTTGATTCATGGATCCTCCACCTGAACCTTGGGTGTTCGTAAATGATACTCAGCCACCATCAAAGCGCCCCAGATCCATTGTCATCACCAGTGGGGAATGGGCTCTATACCGGAATATTATTCGACAGAAATACCTCACGGAGAACCTGACCTTGGAAGCCGTACAAATTTACATGAGAAACCGCTTCGGTCTCAATGCTACGTGCGCACTCTCCTTAGCTGTTGCAGGAACACAACTGATAACCACACAGAAGACGCCAGTACACACGTCAACTCGGGCTATGGAGATTTCTCAAGAACTCCAGCCAACCTCGTATCAATTCGGTCGATCATGGCGGCCTCCATGTCGCAATTGCGGTGGTCGATGCCAACGACGATGTTTCTGATACAGTCAATTCCGGGCCCTTGGAGGTTCAGGACGACAAAGGCCCTACACCAGGGTCGAATCAACCACTCGAATTGAGCCACTGTGTATCCAACACCTTGTCGAATGTCAATGCTTCGACCCTGCCCACTTTTCGTTCCTTAGACAACAGGGCCGATGCCTCATTGACCTGCATTAACTCGGGAAAGAGTGGAAAAATTGAGTCACCTAAAGAAGATCCTTCAGTCTACCTACAACATATCTTGTTCGATGACTGCGACCGTGTATTACACGATGAAGTACTCGAAGGCCACGTGCGGTTCTTAGCTCTTATTGCTGGCTTCTTCAATGAATCCAAAGCATATGACGATTGCCGTGAAATAGGCAAGGTACTACTCATGATGGGGAAAATTGATCCATTCCCATTCGACAAGCACAATAACGTTGAGATTCAGACCGCTTTCGACTTGCTGATTCACGGTATTGTCAGCGTCGAGCAACACTCGAATGCCACAACTTGTTCTGCGGAATGGAAGTCATGGCGAATGCACCGGACCTGGCTATTACTGCCTACGTCAGCTTCACCTGCAAAATGTTTCTTGCTCGCCTTACTTGGTACATGGTTCAACCTTGCCAGGTATCATCGAGCTGCAAGTGTTTGTGCTAAGCAGAGCACCACCCTGTATCAAGCGTTGCCGAACAGCCAACAGAGCCGGGTGCTCCAGCATGCCGTCTCAACTTTCAGTGCATTTGTCATATCCGATGACCCTCAAAACCGCTCAGAGCCATGGTTTAATCGAGAATGGAGCTCCTCTCAACTCACAACAATCACAAGACTGCTCTCCCGAAACATTGTCTGCAGAATGCACGAGCTACTGGCATGGTGTATAGAAGTAGCCACGGACTTCCGTCTTGTCCTTCGTCTCACAGAAATTGCGCAGCAGATGCATGTTACCAAAGGTCAGGCATCAGCCTCTGATACCGGAATGTTGGAGAAGCAGGTCCTGTTCTGTTGCCTGAGTCATGGCTGGTGGCGCATACGTGAGAAAAAGGTGACACAGCAGACACTAACTTTAAAAGAGCGTAAAGTGCTCAACCTGCTGGAGACAATTTGGGACGAACTTATACTGTCAGCTTTTGAGGTGCTTGCTGTTGTCGCCGCTCGTGCCACTATCTCTGCACCCACTAATGTCAGAGGAGAGGCACTAACGTTCAGCTCGGTGGGCCAGCTGTGCCAATTACAATCTGAAGCGCTCAAGGATGGTGGTGAATCTTGGAGAATACACATCGCACGTAAATGGTGCCAATGCTGGCTCTGGCAGGGTCAAGACAGCACTCAGTCATGTGGCTTCGACAACCTCGAACTTGCCGCGCAGGTTCACCGATGGAGCCGTAGCTTCGCAATCCAGCATTTCAACCTGTTCGTCGATGAACCTTCTCTGCAGTCAATTGAGAGGAATCCCGACGACATCGCAAACTTCACGTTGGTCGAATCCAACAGGTTATCGCAGATCAGCGATGACTTCGCTGGTTTCAAGGCCAGTGCTCGAAGATTAAGCGACGCTAGTATGGCCTCTCCATACCCTCCAAAACTTCCGTCCGCAGGGCTCTCAGGTCTATACTCGGCGGCGTCTAGTATTCGTAAAATGTGGAAATTCTCACCCTCGACAAGCAGCGTACGAAGCAAAAATCGTTTCTCAACATCTCAGGAGAGCCTCCAGCGCAGTGTTGAGAGTATGTCCATATCCGAAAACAGCCTGAAGCATTTCAGTGTGTCTTCTGGGAGGACACATGATCTTCGGAAGTCAGTGATCATGGAGACCGGACGAGGATGGGGCGAAGAAGCCACCCGCGGCGCAGGAGAACATGTGTCCGACAGTAATGGTGATGCGATATTTTTCGCAGGGATTGGAACATTTTCAACTGGGTCGGGACTAGGACGTGAGGTCGCCGTTGATGATTACAACAGACGTTTGGCAAGATCTGGAGCGACGATTGGACCCTCTTCACAGTCAAACAACACAGTTGCAAGGGAACGCACCTCACTTTAACACCGTCGAACATCATCTGCGCTCATTCCTCCATCTACCAATATCTGCCAAGGATCTTGGTCTCTCGGGTACCGATTTGCACAATGCGCTCTCTCTGACATGGTAAAATTGAATCCATAGTTTGAGTATATAGATTACTTGTACAGCATTCATATCATCATTAAAATGTCACTGCCTGCATGCGACCCTAGCATTTATCTCACCTCCTCCTTATGATAGTACCTCCTTAGCCCCCCTACAAGCGAACACCTAAGCAGGGTTCATGTTTACATGTGTATGTTTGTCCGTACGTATATCACACACCCAACACAGCCCTATATCTTCAAGCACCTCCCCCATCCCAAAGTAAGGCTACCCCAACTTGTCCGATCGCTCTGTTAGAGGTTCTAGGTGATACACATCGTGTGTGCTACCTAAAATCCGTTGTTTGAGATAACAGGCATGATGCCTATTATCTAAAATCCTGCCTTCTCAGCATAGATCCTTCTTTCTAGATAATAGGCATGATGACTGTTATCTAGAATTCTTTATTTGAGGGAGTCCTTCATTCTGGGCAAACCTGCATTCTAGATAATAGGCATGATGACTGTTATCTAGAATCCTTTATCCGGTAATTCTTCGTTCGAGATAATAGTCATGATGCCTATTATCTAGAATCCTTTGTTCTCGGAAAAGTTATTCGTTCTAGATAATAGTCATGATGTCTATTATCTCAAAAGAAGGTTTCCAACAACGAAGCATAAGTGGGAGAAAGAGAAGGGACGATTTCGATCAAGTCCTTATATGAGTACACTTTAACAGGCTTATCATCGGCATGGCATGACGGGATGTGCTTGACGGGGGGACATCTGAGATGCTAGGTACTCGACCTGTCCGCTGCTGCTCTAGTGGGAAACGAGATCTGCTGTTGTTACTCTGTTGTGGTTCTTGAAGAGCCGTTGTGTCCATAGCGTCCTGGATGTAGGCCGATAGTGAGTGACAATAATACCGGCTACTTACCTTCTGATTGTACTGTACACGAAGGTAATGGCAAAGTGGTTAAAGCGAGGCAGGAAATGCACATGAAATGTCGTCTAATATCCTTTGTTGGCGATAACAGTCGTGATGACTATCATCTAAATACTTCGTTGGAGATAATAGTCATGATGGCTATTACCTAGATTTCTTTGTTCGAGATAACAGGCATGATGATCATTATATAGAATTATTCACTTCCGACCACCAATGATTGATAGGGTGGAGGATCGTGTTCGCACTCAGCTTGGCCTCCCCAGATATATTCTGGCTCTATGCTCGGTCATGGTGATGTGTTTGCAATGTTTAAGTTTGTGTTGGAGCTCTGATGCTGGTGGTGGTGGTGGTGATAGCGGGATTTCTCGTGATTGAGGTCTGGGATGTATTTGGTATCGGTTCATGTGGTAGATGGTTGCATGCTGGCGAGAAGAGGGTCGAAACTTGAATTGTTCGTGGAGCCGTCAAAGATGGTACCACGTTGGTAAGATCTAAGTGGTGCAATACCGGCAAGATTACAGAGCAGCAGTCACGGGACAGAAGAGCTGCGGAGGCTTCCCGTTACTTCACTTCAGGGGTGGTTCGAAGGGAGGGCGAGAAGTGCAACTGAGTGTCAATGTTTCAAAGAACGTATGATCCCTTGTTTTGCCTCGCTGAACACTATCTGCCGTCCGCTCTATCTTGATTACCTATCCTTGCACCACCATTGTGACACTGGTTCTCTCGGATCATTTACTGTGATGTGAAGCCAACTGCCCGCGTAGCCACCATGCTCATGCTTGTGATGCTCATTGTGACCCTCTGTTTTGCTATACCTTCAAAGTCTCCAGTCTCTGGCACCTTGACCAAAGACGAGTTCTCGATTCCCATTGAGATTGGAATCACGCTCATGCTCTTCTCCAGCTTCCGATACAAGGGCTTCAGCGTCGTCTCCCTCGTCAAGGACGATGCACTCCACCTGGTGACATCAGCTTCGCTTGCCTTGAGTTTCAACCACGACTCCGGGGTCAATGCAAACACGTTGGTTCCAACGTTTTCTCCTAAGAAGCGCACCGAGGATGCTCCTAACAGTTGCTTTCCTCCTACCATCATCTCTGCGTGTGGTGATATGCCTTCTGGATATCTGAAGAATGCTATGGCACGGACAGTGTCAATGGGCATACCATAAGTTCGCCGATGCGGCTGTCGAATCTTTAAGAAAAGACACATTCAGAGGAGGCTATAGTTTTTGCACACTAGACCTTCATGGTCCACTGTAAGGATGCGAGTGCCGTCTTGTTGAATAGCTTTGTGAATTAAGATTTGCTTCCTGTGAATCAGCGATGCTTCGACATTGATCCGTCTAGGCAGACATCCCCATCGCGGTCAACAGAGACATCATCAGACAGATAGCCTGCGACGTATCCGCGACCTGTGCCGGTGCGGAAGACACTTCAACCATGGAAGGCACTTGGGTCGGCGAGGATGGCCATTAGGGTTTGATGATTGCCAATAGTAACTGCTAAATCAATGCTGTATACACATAATGCGTGTTATCTCGAACGAAGGATTTAGATAACAGGCATCATGACTATTGTCTAGAATAGGCAACGAGTGAGATAAGTGAGATACTAGGTGTCCTTTGTTTAATAATTCCGCGTTCGAGATAGTAGACATCATGCCTGTTATCTAAAATCCTTCATTCTTGGAGAACCTTCCTTCGAGATAAGAGTCATCATGCCTGTTATCTAAAATCTTTCGTTCGAGATAACAGGCACGATGCCTATTATCTCGAATAACCAATAAAACCGTTGCAGGTAGTCGTCTCTTGGGCTAGACCGTGAGGATATTGCGAGCAAGGCGCATTGAGTATTGTGGACGAACCAGCCAGAACGATGGATCGCTGAGATGGTCGTATAGCATGGAAACGGTCGCTAATGTCGTAATCAATCCCTTTGCAACGATGCTGCTCCAAGCAAGGCCGACGTTCAAGCCTCGTGATGGACTGGAAATATTGCGTTGGACTTGCAGCGGCCTCCGTCCGAACAGCAGCACTATCATAGTCCGTCTGGAGCTCGGTCGTGATTGTCCTCAGCAAGCTGTCGCCGGCCCGAGTCAGACGCTAACATCCAAGTGAAGGTGAATCGGTTATCGTGGGGCTGGGTAAATGCCGTCCACCCGCACGAAAGACCCCTTGCGACTTCGCCGCTGAATTGCTGAATGGCTGGCATGGTTCCATGATTGAAAGTCGTGTCTCATGCTCATAAGACGGGCATCAAACGCTTTCTTCCACGGCATAAGATTCTTCTGATCTCCCTAACCGCGCGTCCGGTTTGCAAACTAAACCCCATTCCCGTTCAACACCCCAAAATCCATCTCGCACACACATTTGGACTGGTGGAAAAAAACACCACTCATCACGACCATATACAATACTATGGTCTGGTGGCATGTGCAGATGCATGAGGAAGAGGACGTCACGTTTCTGGAGCTCGAGAGTCTGGTGATGGATGTGGTAGCGCTGTGCATACTATTTTTGAGGATTTGATGGACTTGGCTGGTGATGTGCGTGTTCGGACGCTCTGCTTGGGTTGGTGGATGTTTTGATAGTGCCCCACGTATGCTCGGTTAATCGTCGTTTATGGTGTATGCTCGACGCTCCTGCTAGAGTTGAGGGTCCGTGTTTGCAGTTTGCCAATTGAGCACTGCAGCAGCTCAGGCTTCAATTCCAGCGCCGAATTCCATAAATCGTGCTTTCCGTTGTCACAGGACGACTTCTTCCAAATACCAAGCTTTAAACCGCACTAGGTGAGAGCCCGCCTGGGCTTTACCAATATCTGAAACTGTTATGCTCAAGCGGGCATAGCAAGACAATCGTCAAGTAAACTGTCCAACGCTCCTCGTCCCCCGAGCCCTTCATTATCCCAATCAAACATATCCTCATCGTCACCATCAATGTCCATCTCATCATCTGTACGCTCGACATGCCCATTAGCGTGCTGCAGCACCTCCAGCTCACTCTTCCAATCATCATAATCCGCCTCACTTGTCTTGTTTTCAACCTCGAAATCTAGCAATGGCGTTCGATTCCACAATTTGAATCCCGTCCTGTTCGCCAGTTTGAAATCGAAGATCGTCAGTGGCCGTCGAGCCTTTGCTATCTGGCTCTCGATGGGTAGAAGGTCGTCATCACGAATTCGCTGCAATTTCCCAGCTTTGACCAAATCGTCCTCACGCATTACGTGTTTCTTGTACTTGGCTGTGAATATTCCACTATCGTCGAAATTGTCATTGTACCGTGGTCCGTCCGCACGCACTCGCTCAAACACTGTGGTGAGGAAGTCTTTGAGAAAGAATTCGGCGGATGTAACGACCATCTCGGCGCAAGCTAGATTTGAACCCTGTGGAATAGCTTCCTCGTAGCATATCGGAACCATCCTCGCAAAGACATTTGCAGCATCTGGAAATTCGGAGGCCTCAACGAGCAAGGGTTGCTGATAACGTTTCTTGATCTCGGGTTCCCAATTCGTCTTGGTTAGACCTGCTGTGCCAGTGGGCACCTGTACTTCCGGCACCCGTATTCTGCTTGCGTTGTACGCTTCCTCGTATTGGTTCCTGCTTGCTCCTCCCACGACACCATCGTCACTGTCCTTGCCCGCAGCAGTATCAGTATTGGCATTCTTGATTCGTCGACGGTCACGGGCATGAATAGCCATGACCTCCTTCTTTAATCTCTGCTCACTTGCGTCGCCTGTAATACCAGTCGCGGGTTTCGTAGTAGTGGCGGAGGTGGATTTATCACTGGCTGCCGTGACGAAGGTCGCGATCCCTGGATCTGGCGCATCGCGACAAGAATTGAATGCTATGGCGAGGATGAACTTGTTGTGGAGATGAGGGGTGGTGTCGGTAGTGTAAAGAATGTCGTCTGTAAGGTCGCCGAATTCATGAGCGTGGAGCGCACCTGTACTCGAGTTAAATCAGCATACCTTCAAGCAGTATATCATGGTAAATTGCGTCTACGTACCGCGCACGAATCGCGTGACTGCATCGAAATAGATGTCCCATTTGTGCCCGATTGCATCTTTTAACTCTGTGTAGATAGGTTCAAGATCTATGCGGGGGTAGTTCGAGGTCGATTTTGGTTTGAACGCTGTAGAAGAGGAGGGGAGGTTCTTGATGGTCGAGATAGAGTTGAGGGTATCTGAGCGAGCAAGGGCAGCGGGGTTGAAGGTGTCATCAAGGGCGGCCATGGTGAGCGACCAATATTGATGCTATCTCATAAATCCTGGGAAGAGTCGTGGGCAGTCGAGAACGAGTGCGCAACGAATGGTTATTGCAGAAGTACGAGTGGCATTGATGAAGACTCGACAGCGCATTGGTCGCGACTGACATTGCGAGCCTTCGGCGTCAAACTCATCGGAATCCCATGTCGCGATATGCGCAAACAAGTCCTATGTGAACAAGGCCATGCGACATTCAGAGAAGTGAGTGCTCGAAACACTAAACAAAGCCAAGAGCGGAATGGCGTTCGCGAGTCTCCGCTCCGCTAGAGGCATGTAGCTCGTATAGGGGGTTCCGAACTTTTCAATGCAGCCACAAAAAACCGGTCTCTCACTTCAGTCGTCGCCGAGGTAGAATGTTGTTCAGCTTCACTTCTTTCTTCGTTACAATTCCTTTCATGAGGAGTACTAAAAAGGGCTCTATAGAAATCTACGATCACGCCATTCACGCTCTCTGGCTATGTTGAGGATATAATTCATACTACCACCTTCCATTTCTTCACCGTGGCATCTGCACCTGTGCTGTAAACACCGTCTGCCAGCCATGCAACGCCATTAACGCCCTCCTTGTGCGCGTTGGTAGCCTTGATCCGCTTTCCAGGCTCGTCCAAAGACCACAAGAATATGTTGGTGTCCAAACTTCCAGATACTGCATGCGTTCCTTCATCATTCCAAGAAATTGAGGTAATCTTGGCAGTGTGAGCACTCCATCGATCTGTGACCTCTTCTAGTGACACAGATCCGGTAACCAACCCTGTGATACCAGTACGAAGCCGGAAGACATAAATTTTACCTGCCGCGGTACCTGCTGCCAGCAATGTGCCGTAAGAAGAGAATGCTAATGCTGTAATCGGTGCCGCAGATACCATGTCGATAACCGCGCTTTGCCTCGGAGCTTTGCCATAAACAACATTGAAGATCCTGAGAGAAGAATCGGAACCACCAATAGCCACCGTGCTACCATGAGCCGCGAGGGCAGAAGGCGATGATTTCAAAGGAAGTTCTCCATCCTCCTCTCCATCTCTGTAAACGATGACGCTCTCATCCTGGGCCACAAGGACAATCGAATCAGTGGTGCAAGTGACGGCTTTTGGCTGAGACGATAGAGTGGTGGCTTTACCAAGGAAGGTCTTTGCCCCGGCGTCGGTAGTCCTAATCTTGTCATCCCAGCCGACAGAGTACACATGAGGGTTCCTGCCAGAGGGAGTTGCTGTGAGACCTGATATAATGTTTGTGTGTCCATCTCCTTCAACACTCTCCGCTGTGCCTTTGGCTACGTCCCATGCACAAAGTCTGCCATCATAGTCACCAGTCCACAATGTTGGATCTGCCTGAGTACCGGACACCGTAAGAGCGGTGATGTTCTTTGAGTGGCCAGAGACGATCTTCGTTGGCTTTGCAGAATTCTCTTGTAGGTAGTTGAGGTCGCCACTCAGTGACAGTGAAATGATCAAGTCATCTGCTCTGGCTGGCCAAACCACGCCAACTTGCTGATCAGCGACATTGATCGTGTCACCGAATGCCCATGTATGGGTAACCTTGCCAGCTTCTACGTCCCATGTCTTCACAGTCCGGTCAGCTGAGCATGTCACAATCGACCTCGAATCCTTAGACCAAGATACGCCAAAGATACTGCCACTATGACCATCAGCACTGTCTGATATCTCGTTCTTTACCTCTCCTGTCTTCCCATCGTACAGATAGATCTTCTTGTCTCCGCCAACACTGACCAAGTTGTTCCCGTCAGGCGAGAAGCCAACACCATAGAGGAAGTTGGTGTGGTTGCCTCGACCGGGGATGTTGTTGAACTTGAACGGTACGCCATGATAGAAGACTAAGTTCTTGTCATCTCCGACGGTAGCAGCTCTCAAAGGTCTCTGCTGACGGATGCTCACGGCATTGACTTGGGCAGAATGACCACTGATTTCTCCTACAGTATTGCCCGAGTCCGCCGTTACACAATGACCGTATCTTTGCTTCCCGTCTCCTACTGCAATAATTCTTTGACTGTCCCCATCCCAAGCAATATCATTGATTCGACCGTTGATGATTGAGTATTCACCCTTGGTTGCGCCGGAACCATTGGGAGAGCAGTCCCAAACTCGAACTACTCCGGAGGCATCACCAGAAGCGCAGTAAAAACCGGACGGCGAGAAGCGAGCAGCTGTGGTGGGTGCCGTATGCTGAGTGTACTGCGTCGACACAGCTGGGTTGTCTATGGATCGGAGGAAGATCGACTTGTTTGATGCATACGCAATACGTTCACCCTTCGAGTCGGCGGACAGCGGGGTAGGCTGTCCACGTGTAGTATTCGGTAGTGCAGCAAAGATGCTGTCTGATCATTGTTAGCAACAGATGTTCCATCTGTGTGATACAGACAAATACCCGGGGTGATAGACATCTTTGGCAAGATTGGTAAAGTGCACTGCGCTTCTTGGACGGATCAAGGTTACTCTCTGTTGAAGAAGGTATCAGATTGCAATAATTAATGCTATTCCATGTTCTGAAATGTTTCGGAGAGACCCTTGCTTGAGTTGTGATCTTTCACTTCCAACTTCAATGTACACCCACACTTCGTTTGGTAGATTTCTATACAAAATTGATGTTACAAATGCCTCCACCATAACAGCTCAGTTGTGGCTGCCTGGCCATCCTAGAACTTGGCCCTGGTTTCGTGTTCAAGGATCTTTAGTTTCCTGCTGTGTTTCTAGCACCCTCTACCGTCAACCCAAGTCTGCGCCTGCCAGGCTTGTTTCTCTTCCACTTCGTGGTTGATACTCGACAGGACGACATGGAGATACGCTGGCCACTTAATCCCGCCACCATGTCCGCGCAAGGGTTCTAGAACGGTAAAGCCAGCTGAGCGCATCATCCAGACCGTAATTTCGTCCACCAGCACGAGCTGTTCGCTAGTATAGGCAATGAGACTTCTTCCAGCGACCCACGACAAAATCGGTCCCTTGTACAGGGAGGTAGAGCCTCGATGGATGTTTGTGGTTGTGCTTTTGATATTGCTCCGTCAGCTTCATGGCAAGATCTCACACGTAGAAATCGTAGGCTGCAGCTCGTTTCTTTTCAATCTTCAGAAGTTCGGGATGTCGATAAACACTGGGCATTAGGCCAAGCGCAATAGCCCTTCGAATGGCTTTAGACACTCGTCTCTGATTCACGGGCCTTAAGCCAGTCTGACTTCTCGGTTTTATTCTGCCCATATCTGTAACATATTCGGACATGACAGAGAAGTTCTAATAGATATTAAGCATTGGGATCTTCAAGTTCCTACCCAGCGGATGAGACTCACTTTATACAGATCCAAGGGGTTCAAAGACAGCACATCAAATGTATCAGTGGTTGGAGCCTTCTTACTCTTCCATTTCCTCGCTTCTGCAGCACTCAAGTCATGGGGAGCGTAAACATCGCCGGCCTTCCAATCGCGTGTAAAGTTCTTCTCCATGGCTCTTGCTTCTTCACTTCTTTCTTCCTGGAATTTTCGAGACGCCGAAAGAGCGAATTTTGATGCACTTCGAACTTCTATTCAGGCTTAGCAGCTGTTTTCGGTGGAAATGGTAGTCAACTTACGAGAAGTGGGAGAGAAGCTGGCGCATACGGAAGTAGGCCGCCTCAAGCAACGAAATATCTGTTCGCCTGCCATTCTCCAGGTACAACTGTATATTAGAGTCTAAGTCGAACTGTTGGGAAGCAGAGGCTTAGGAATGTAATGAAGCTGATGATTGGACCTGAGACTTGGTGCAAAAGACGATGCAGGTGTGAGTAAGCGCAGGAAACCCCGACTCGGTTTGCGGAGTCAATGGCCGGTTGTGACATGAAACTTGCTGAGTACTTGATGGTAGATTCCACGACGTTAAGAGCTTTATGCACATACACGGTCTTGCAGGAGTTTCCTATTTTCTCAATTGTTATCTGCTAATTTAATCACAACTGTGAAGCTGAGCATTACAATTCAAAAGATGATGTTCGGGACAGCGAGGCCGGCAGTTAGCAATCGTAAACCGGCCATAATATCTAGTTCAAGTTGACCACATGCATTTCAATCTGTATGGCATCACTACGAAGCACCACCCATCACAAACGACCATTTTAACCTTATGTCCCTGAGGGTGGTGTTGACAGAAGACCTTTGGCGTCGTTCTACATACTTCGAAAAGAACCACGAAGATGAAGCGATCATCAAATCTGACACGATCGGTATTCCGAGCTCTCATCGCCAATAGACCATATGTGCCACCCGAATGTTTACAACGAGCAGCACCTCGAAATGCCCCTACTATACAACCAACTATCAGTCACCATCAAAAACGTACCTTCTTCGAGTTTCTGACGGGAGATTCAAAACCAAAGACGTTGGAGGGGTCAAGAACTACACCCAAGAATGTTGAAGTTGCAATCGGTCGACTTGTCGACCTACTAAAAGCGAAGAAATCACGATCGCGGCCACCCACCAACGAAGAATTGACAGACGCCTTGAAGTTTCTGTTTGCTGCACGTGCCCAGAATGGTGTCTCCCTGACGAGGAACGAAGTCTTTCTAGCCACCGAATCATACAAACATCTGCAGGAAAGAGATCTGATCCTAACCGACAATGCTGGATCCTTGACGGCGGATGACCTGACGTCTATTTTGTCTGCCTTGGCTCTGCAATCGCCAAAGGAGCGGTTCCGAAGTGATGTGAGAGCGCTGGCAGAGCTGACCCAGCAGTCATTCACAAACAGCTCTACCCATGTTCCGGATGCTGTGCAGTCTGCTTATATTGCCATACTTGCACAGACTGGCTCCGCACTTGAAGCTCGCGACAAATTGCAAGATGTTCCTGCTACGGGATCTGCTGATATTGCCTCCTTATGGCTCCTCACACTGAAAGGTCTTTTTGCTGAGGCAAGGGACAGAGAGTTTTGGATGGCCCTTCAAGCGTTTGAGGAGACCTTCGGGGGACTACCTTCTAAATTCCAAGAAGAACTTGTTGAACTCTTTGCAAAGGCTGACAGGATCTGGGATGCACAAAAAGTCTTCGGAATGCCTCTCGACTCCAATGACGGACCCACTTCCAAGTGCATAGCATACATGCTCGAAATGTCGTTGAGGGCCGGTCAAATGAATCTTGCCGAGGAGCTGGCTCATGAACTATCTGCCAGGATCCGTTTCTCGCCAGACGATGTTATCGGTAGTTTGATACTCTACCATGCAGCTAGGGACCCAAGATTTGAAGAACTACGTCAGCTCATTCATGCCTTGCTTCAGTCTAACCAAGGGGATATCACTATGGACACATTCAATAATGTTATTCAGTACGCTCTGCAACGAAATAATCCGACTCTAGCTGATGCTTTAACACAAATAGCAGAATTCGAAGGCTTCAGGCCAAACGGCAAAACTTATGCGCTCCGTCTGCAACACGCTCTAGATCAACATCACTTCCGCGAAGCTGAACAAACATATTCTCAGATGCTCAACGAGGATATACCGAGCGACAATTTCGACATTCCTATTCTAGACCGCTTCCTCACGAGTCTAGCCTTCCGTCCCGAGCCCAATCATGAACTTCTCATGCGTGTGGCCGATTCCCTACTCGAACGTGATGCTGACTTAACAGCTGAAGCGCTCGCAGGACTTTGCCACCATTTTCTTAAGCGTGGGGAGGTTGACGAACTTACTGGACTCCTTCGCCACAGAATCGACTTCTATCCTCTTCCCGAACGGGCACGCGTATCCCAAATGTTCATCGACTTCATACAAGATGCGTCTGTATCAACTCAACGGGCTTACAACGCCTACGAACTCTTCCGCCATGCCTTCCCCGAAACATCATGTAGTGCCCGCCTGCCCTTAATGCAATCCTTCTTCGATCGCAAACGGCCTGACCTCGCTTGTACGATCTTCTCTCACATGCGACAAATGGAGTCTGATTCAGCTGCGCGACCAGATGCAGCTGCGTATCAGAAATGCTTTGAAGGAATTGCACAAAACCGCGACATCGACGGTCTTCAAACAATCTACAACATGTTAAAGCTCGA
>Ga0181469_100513_pt1 | contig 14642 bp, 15 predicted proteins | sample InSIn2SAF170_2_FD_119081 | JGI IMG/M metagenome (GOLD analysis project Ga0181469, IMG submission 119081) | Clean room microbial communities from NASA Spacecraft Assembly Facility at Jet Propulsion Laboratory, Pasadena, California, USA -... ... | reverse complement strand
TATATTTATAATAAAATAGAAAAAACCGCTCAACTTTATCTATCTTATGGAGTAGATAAAATCAAACGATTTATTCCGTTACTGATGTGTTGACTTTATGATGACCAACACTAAATGTTGAAGAGCCTTTATAATACCGTCAACTTCACAGAGCTGAAATATAGACAATTGATGTAGCAACTTTCAGCACACACGAATAGTCAACTAAAATAAACGCTAATGCTTTTAACCAAGATCTAGTCAGAGTGTACGTAAGCGCCATCCTTAAAAAATGTATTTAACTAACTGATCAGCGAGTAGTTAATATATTTTTTAGAATCAAACCGTAGTAAGTGTTTATAAGAATATATCCTTTCTGTGCTAACTCCCCCTGTTGCAAAAGGAACTCTCCACAACCTATAGCTGTCTTTTTTCATCTCAATCTAGTTTAAATAATCCAAAATTAAGACTCAGAAATTTTCTCAAATATGTCTGCATAACTACTATTAATACTCAGCGATATAAAGTCATTATATGTACCCGAGAACACAATACGTTGATGCGCTAAAAAATGAATCCAGCAGTCAATATCTCGCAGTGAATCGATATCATGAGTTGACATAATGACCGTATGATCCTGAGCCAGCACTTCGAACCGATGAAGCATCTCTCTTGTATAATGCGGATCAACGCCACTCGTTGGCTCGTCAAATACATAAAGCAGGCGATTAATTTCACACAGACAAAATGTAATAAGTAGCTTTCGCTCTCCTCCTGACATAGCTCCAATTTTTCTACCAGATATTTTTTGAATCACTGGCCACTTTAAGACGAATTCTTTCTTCTTTGCAGCTTCTTTCTTAGATAGCGCAATATTCAGGAGGAAATCAATAACGTCTTCTCCTGTCAGAGAACTTAGCAATGGGACGCCTTGCGTTTGATACATAATATCCGAAAATTCTGGTCGATCAACTAAATAAGACCGATTATCAGTCGCTGTGATAATATCTAACAATGTCGATTTCCCAGCGCCATTCGGTCCAACAATCACATTCAATCGATTCTTTTCTACCGTCATATTCAGTCGATCAAATATGAGTTGCTCATCATACGAAAAAGTCAAATTCTCTATTCTCATTATTTCATCTCCTAAACTATCCTATTTTCGTACGGATCAATGCTAAATTTATATATGCTATAATAGCCGACCGCAAGATAAACAAATGATATTAATGAAATGATAAATATATCTCCACCTTGCCCGCCAAATAACTCACCCACGATCAGCACATACTTCAGTGGATTCAGGCCGAGTAGTAGCAATTGCCACCAATTATCCCCATCAAATTGCAGTAAAAAGAACATACACGCTAAAATAACGGCTCCCATCACACTTAATGTTTCTTGTTTTACCTTTAGTGTTGTTATGCACCCAGACACGCTCATTAAGGGGATAAACACTAATGTTGAAATAGATAGGACTATCAACAAGTGATACAAACTATAATTGCCTAAAAAAATAGCCACAATTCCCCAAAATAAAACCACTTGGATAAATGTTAAAGCGTATTGAACAATAGCTATTGATAAATAAAAGATATATTGATTGCTCGCTACATAGGATATTATTTTATAAAACCCACTCTCTCGATAGATTAACGTCTTCATGGATATGTTATTGATAATATTAGTCACAACAATAAACGCAATATATGGCACATACACAGTGATGTACTCTTCTGTGGTACTTACTTGATAGTTCACAGGATCATTCCACATTTCAAAAAACATGTAAAGAATAGGGGCTGCAAATGTATATACAAATACAATTTTGTAAGCTAACGAGTGTTTAAATATCATTTTCATCAATGTTGTTATTTTGTTCATTGTCTGACTCCTTCCTCCTTAAGATTCTTAATTGTCTTAAGGAGCTCATTTCTTTTTTAGTTCTTGTCTATACTTTATGGAAAAGGTAAATATTTACCTTATATCCAACAACTCCCCATAGCTTCTCCCATGCTTTTATAAAAGGCATCATATAAATTTCTAGATGTTCCTAACCCCACACTGCAAATACCATATTTTCTCATTCCGATAATTATAATGGTGTAAATATCAGTAACTACAGAGATATCACTCAATAGAACTTCATCAAAAGTTTCTACTAAAACTCTATAACCCAAGTTCGAACTATTCGAGTTCATTTTGATATATCTGTAAAATCACACCAAGAATTGTAGGAAACATGGCAATAAAAAGCAATTCTCTTTTTTCTATGACCCAAAAATATATAACCAAACCTATTCCAAGAATAGAAAAAAGTACACTAATAATTCTTATACTCTTTTTATTCATTTAACTCACCCTCCAAAATTTATTTAAAATTAAATGATTTAATAGAAACTACAATAGACAATATAAATACTCCTAAAACAATTGTTAAAAAAACCAAAGCATGAATAGTTGGATTTATTCTCATTATTATATTAACATATTTAATATCAATCTCTCTAATCAAATAAACTAACAACATTATGAAAGCTAAAAATACAATAGACATAGCATTAGATCCACCTACCCCAAATTTATAATATGACGGTATAGATAATATTAGATTGAAATATGAAAACACATAGCCAATAAATGGAACTATCATATAAACCAGTAATGTATGTTCTTCATAAAGTAAGTATACACTAATATTCATTATATTTACTATTATATACCCAAAGGGGATCAAGCAAAACATTGAAATATATCTAGACATTACAATTTTTGTGGTTGATATAGGTGTTGAACGTAAATATTCATGCCAATTAGTCATGGTTTCCTCTACAAATACACCATTGACCATACTACTTAATCCTATTGGGAGTAAAATACTTATTAAACTTGCTCCTGAAAATTTTAATGCTACAACAGAAGCAATAGCAGTCACTATTAGTAATTATAAAAAGGAATAAATTTATATAAATAAATTATTGAAGTTACTATCTATAACTTTCATTTTAACGACTCTAGTTGTCATATCTCCTCTAGGAAATAATAAAGACCTCCCTCCAACTGAACACTACTCCCGCTAATCTGTATTGAAAAAGCCCCTACATTTTATGTGTAGGGGCTTAAGACTATTCAATGATACTTATTCAGCTTCTTCTTGCTTTGGTTCTTGGGCTTGTGGTGCTTGTTCTGGTTGTTTTTCTTCTGGTGCAGGTTGTGGTGCCTCCACTGGTTTTTCTGGTGTTTGTGGAGCACTTGGTTGTGCCGCTTCTTTTGGTTGAGGAGCAGGTGTATTTTGGTTATTTACAGCTGGTTTCTCTGGCTGTTTTTGTTGTTCCTGTTTTGGTTCCTGCTTCTCTTTTTCATCTTTTTTGTCTTCTGCTTTCTTCTGACCAAATTCTGGCAATTTAACAAGTGGTGTTACTTTATTGCCTTCAACTTTTAAGTCGCCCAAGTCAATTTCAATACTTTCATCATCTTTTGTAATAGTAACTTTTTCACCGAGACGGAAGAATTCTGACATATTGTGACGATCTACCTTGTATTTGTCCGCCAAGTATTGCATTTTCTTCTCATCAGTTAGTTCTTTCTGCTCTTCTGGCGTAGCGCCTTCTGAGTGCCACCAATCATCTTCACCTGGTGTTGGTCGCTCAGATGGGTTTTCTACCAACCATTTCGCTGTCTTAATGATATCTTCCGGTTTATGACCTTTCAAGTAAACTTTATCACTCTCAAGAATATCTTTCACTGTAATGTTGTGGAAGTGGTCATCGTGCGGAATAATGAACGTCCCATCTGCATACTCCGTTACGAAGCGCAAGTAGAATGGTAATTTCGTCAATTCAATGACTTTTTCAGCTTTCAATCGGTTGTAAATTGCTTCTGGACTGTCTGCTGATAAGTTTTCTGGCTTCTCTTGTTTCTTGTCACCACCACGAGCTTTTAATACTTCTTCAGCTGCTTTTTGTTCAGCAGGTGATAAGTCTTTGATTGGAATGTAGTGGGTGTGGTCCATATGAGGCACAACGTAACCATTCCCCGCTTTACGGTCAATATCTTTGGCATCAAAGATGTATCCATCAGATGTTGTATACTTGCCAGCTGCTTTCGCTTCAGCAATTTCTTCCGGTGAGTAAACAATTTGTGAGTTTGGCTTACCTTTGCGTTCAGATTGAGGAGTCGATTCGTGGTGTTCACTATGATCATCCGTTGACTCTTCTTTACCTGGTTTTTCTTTTGATTCTTCATCTGCAGGTTTTTCTGGCTCTTTATTATCTGCTGAATCAGCTGGTTTTTCTCCTTGTTTCTGACCAAATTCTGGTAATTCAACAAGTGGCGTTACTTTATCGCCTTCGACTTTTAAGTCTGACAAGTTAATATCAATACTTTCGCCATCTTTTGTAATAGTTACTGTGTTGATAATACGTTGGAATTGGCTAAGGTCATTACGGTCGACGCCATATTTCTCTGCCAAGTAATCCATTTTCTTCTCATCTGCTAATTCATCTACTTCAGCTGGTTCTTCACCGGCTGAGTCACCCCAACCATCTTTTCCTTTTGGTCGTGCATCTGGATTTTCAGCCAAGTATTTAGCTGTCTTCAAGACATCTTCAGCACTATGACCTTTCAAGAAGTATTCACGGTCACTATCATTACCTATGATTTGTTGGACACTAATATTGTGGTAGTGATCGTGGTGTGGAATAATGAATAATCCTTCAACATATTCAGTCAAGTACTGCAAGTTGTACGGTAAGTCCGCTGGTTTAATAACTAATTCAGCTTTTAAGCTTTCATAGTATGCCAATGGATCTTTCTTCGGATCAACTGCATTTGAATCTTTACCTGGTTTTTCTTGATCTTTGTTGTCTTCAGCTGGTTTTTCTGGTTCTTTTGGTGATTCTTCTTTGTTTGGCTTTTGCGGTTTTTGTGGCTGTGATTGACCTTTGCTTGGTTTATCCGCCATTTTCGGTAACTTCTGTCCTGCTTTACGCGCATTGACAACCGCATGGGCAGCTTCTTTTTCCGCATCAGATAGTTTACCTTCTGGAATCACGTGGTGGTGATCGCCATGCGGTTGAACAAATCCAAAGCCATCCACATAATCTGTTATCTCTAATGGGTTAAAGACCAATCCATCGCCTTCTTTATGACGTTTACTTGGATCCATATCGAATACTTTTTGGACAAGTGCTTTCAAGTCAGAGCTTGATGATGCTTTGTCTGGACGTTTAGAATGGCCTGTTTGTCCGTTGTTATGTTGGTGTCCTTGACTTTGGTTACCCGCTTGTGGTTTTTGACCTGGTTGTGGGTTAGTACTTGGACGGTTAGATCCTTGTTGTGCGTAATTTGGTGATTGTTTGCGGTTGCCACCTGTTGTGTTATTTTGACGGCCTGACTGTGCGTGAGATGATCCTCCGCCACCACCAAGGAATGCACGTGCTGCTGCTAGTTCACTCGCTGATAAGTGTGCTTTTGGTACATAGTGGAAGTGATCATCATGGGCAACAATGTAGGCATCACCGGTATCACGAACGATACTACCTGCTGTAAAGACGTACCCATCATCTGTTGTATAACGACCGCTTGCTTTAGCTTGACTGACTTGTTTCTTCACTTCTGGTGATAATGGTGCATGGCCGTGGTCGTTCCCGCCACCAGATCGTTTGCCTTCCCCATCATGTAAGCCTGTAATTTTTTGCTGTTCGGCAATTTCTTCTTTCGTACGAACATTTTTAGCTTTATCTGGTTCTTTTAAGTATAGGTAGTATTCACCTTTTACTTTAACAATGTAACCATCTTGGTGCTCGCTAATAATATCATCTTCATTGAGCTCATAATCTTTAATCACTAGTTCTTCACTAATAATTGCGTCAAATGGTACTTTCCCGGAGAAGAAGTGGTAGTGGTCACCGTGCGATGTCACATAACCATCATCCATAATCTTAACAACAATCTGTTCAGCATCGATTGCTTCATCATGACTCACTTGTTCAGGCGTTTTTTCACTTGTAGCTCCTGCACTTTTACTGCTTTCAATATACTGAATACCACTGTCAGAGCTATTATCGGTTTCACCTGTTATTAAGTGATTGGTATAGTAGCCTCCACCGAAGATAACGGCACTGGCCAGTGATCCTAAGATAATCTTCTTAATATTTGTTTTTTCCATAACCTATGATTCCTCCGCTTTTAATGATTGATATAATGTCTCGAGTTGGGCTTCCAAGTTATCTAAATAAGAATCCGTATTTTGTGGATCATACTCCAAGGGGCTCAACATTTCTACTTTCGCACCTGTTTCAGCAGCTAAGGTCTGTGCTGTCTTATCGCTCACATTCGGCTCGACGAAGATGGTCTTCACGCCACGTTCTTCCATAAAGGCCTTAATTTCAGCCATTTGTTTCGGACTTGGCTCGACATCCCCATCAATACCTGCAATACCAAGCTGTTTCAGCCCAAATCGCTCCGCTAAGTACGAAAAGGCTGTATGTTGTGTCACGAATGTCTTATGCTCTAATGCTTTGAACTTTGGCTCGTACTCATCAACCAAGGCTTGGGCTGCTTCCGCAAAGTCGGCTGCATTTTGTTTATAGTAATCTGCCTGTTCTGGATCTACTTCTGACAATTCATCTGCAATATATCGAGCAGATTCAGCTGCCATCAATGGATCTAACCAAGAATGTGGATCCTTCGCACTGGCATCATCAAATTCTTCCAACCCTTCGACAGCAATTAATTCTTGGGTACTACTTGCCTCCACTTTCCGAACATCTGTTTCAACTGCATCTTCTAAGCGACCGGCCCAACTTTCAAGTATTCCTGAATAGTAAACGAAGATATCACTATCAGCAATTGCTGCGACATCTTCAGCAGATGGTTCGAACCCATGAATTCCAGCTCCTGAGTTAATCATTCGCACATCATTCAAGTCGCCTGATACTTCCTTAGTAATAGCATACGTTGGATAAAAACTCGTTACCACGTCCAACCCTGCTCCTTGACTATCAGCTGCTGGCTGACTAGTTGCCTCGTTACTACATGCACCTAAGCATAATCCCACAGTTGCTAAACCTGCTAACCAAGCTCGCTTTCTTACTCCGCTCACAACATCATTCCTTCCCGCTGTCTTATAATCGTAATTATTACGATTATATATGTAAAAAATAAAATATAACACTTAATTTGGTTTCCTATCCGTAATTGTTACGTTTTATATTGTAACAGACCTTGCTAAACACTTCAAGAGGAAATTGAAAGAAATCCAAATTTTTTTAGCCTACTTTAAAAGTAGCGCTGTTCTCTATTCATGTACTATGGCATCTCATGAGTTAAAACTTGCGCTATTTCAACATAAAACTCATATTTTCCCCTAAAAATGATCAAACTTTAATGCCGAAATCCTGATACAATAGATATATACTAAACAGAAATGAGCTCATATAATGAAACAATTATCATTATTTATATTCCTTCTTCTACTATCTTGGGGAATGGAGACCCAACTTCTCTCTTATTATTTTGAAGATTTAACCGCTGAACGACATTTACATCTATTTTTAGGTATGAGCGGGACGCTTTTGTATCTGATTCCTATTTTGATTATTTTATTTTATCTCAGTCGGAAGTTGAGTGTTTCTTTTCCGTTCATTCTATTGGCATTATTTGTTGGGTGGTCCATCGCCGCCCCATTAAGTATGGAAGTCAATACGTGGGTAGATGGCCAACTACAGCAGATACTATCAGCTGATATCTATCAAGCATGGATTGATACATTCAGTGCTCCATTTGCCGAAGAATTTTTAAAAGCTAGTACGGGCGTTTGGGTCCTTTTTCTATTGAAAGAAAAACGGTTGTCGGCAGCCATGTTAGTCGGCGCAGCTAGTGGACTAGGCTTTCAGTTAGCTGAGGATATGTACTATATTGCCGGTGAGAGTTACTTGGATGTCAATAACACATATCCAGAATTAATCAATCGCTTATCAGGTGCTCTAGCATCACATTGGCTCTACACATCTATCGTTGTCGTCGGTATCATGTGGCTAATCCAAACGCACTTTAAGCCCAAAAGTATTTTACCTTATATCTATGTGCTAGCTCCCGTCGCACTTCATTTTTTCTGGAACTCACCATTTAACGCAAGCCAGTCTATCTTCTCGCCTGTTAGTGCCACACTCTCGGCCATCACGCTGTATTTAGGCTGTCATGTTTATCAGCACATTATCCTCGCCAACCCATTCGATAAATGAATCAGCTACTCCTAACGCATTCAAATCAACATATTAAAACCCCACCCAACAACTTCTAGGAAGCTATCAGGTGGGGAATATATTATTCGTTTTTCTCTAAATGATCAAATATCAATCTCTGATGTATCAGATCGAAAATCAAATCGGATTAATCCTGCAGCTAAGATTATCATTAAAATAAGGATTGTAAGATCGACAATTGGTGCGCTTAATAAATCTCCCGGTGTTGATAGTGGAGAAATCATGTAAAGCAAGTATAAAATAGCCAACCACTTGCCAACCACGTGCGATTGAGCGGAAATTTTTGATGAACAACATATAGATCGATCTGATTTGAAATCAAATGTTACCCATGGATCTGGTGGTGCTAGCGCTAACGTTACCATAATATAAATCAATCCATACAAGGTTGGAAAATATTCTATCCAAATACTTTCATGTGCCGTGTAAGACGCTAATAGCATGTCAATAATAACGAATCCATGTAAACTAATCCCTATCCAAGCTGAATGAGGTAATTGTTTGAGATCTCTTGTCAGTTCTGATGCATTTTTTTTAATATCAACATTAATAAACAAGTGTATCACTCTTTCATAAATTAAACTCTTTCTTTCTAAGCATCTATATTATCTAACTTATTTTAAGTATAACTCATATTAATAGCGCTTTCAAATTTAAATTATTATTTTTTTTAATTGTTTTGTAAGATTATGATTTTCCCCCATTACTCAAACACCCCACCCAACAACTTCTAGGAAGCTATCAGATGGGGGAATCTATTATTCGTTTTTCTCTAAATGTTCAAATATCAATCTCTGATGTATCAGATCGAAAATCAAATCGGATAAGACGTAGTGTCAGGATAAACCCAATTGTCAAAACAGCGATATCTACCCAAGGATATACCCAAATAATTTCAGCTCCCAACATAACAAAAAGGAAGTACAATCCAATTAAACACAGTCCAAACAACTCTGAATGAATGGCTTTATCTTTTCGTTCATAAGCATTATTTGACCAGATATTAAATTTAATGGATTTCCCAAATGTTGCCATAACAAATAAGTAAACAGACTTCACATACAAGTTATTGCTAAGCATACTTGATATCGGATCATTACCAGTAACAAGAAAGATTATGCCGTCAATCGCTAAGACTCCCCATAGTAACAAACTAATATAAAAGGAGTCATACGCATACTTCCAACGAAGAATTAATTTTTTTATATTTTTCTTTATATCGAAAGATACTTGCATTGTTTGCCTCCTCCGAGCTTAAACTCTTTCAACTGTTCTATAAATTTGAGGGTATCCCGGGCCAGGGTTCGGTGTGATGGTAATTTTTACAGCATTAATTTTTCCTCTTAATATGAGTATTGCAGATTCCTGCCACCAATCTTTTTGTCGGGTTTGAATAATATTAGCGCCTATTCCGATAGCAGTTGCAATTCCTCCCATTATACCACTTCCTGTAAATACTTTAACCAACATATTGATTGCATCTGCTGTAGCACCGGCTGCTAGTGCTTTCCCGAAACTATTGTCCCCACGTAAGTTATTGGCCATCGCGACCACTTCATCTTCTCTCCAATAGTATACACTACTCTCACTACTACGCGATCTATTTGTTGTGATTATATTCGCTAATTCTTTCTCAACAAATGCTGGATTTTGTAAATCTTTCAAGTATTGATCCTTCATTTCAGCAGGTACTTCGGCCGTAATTGTTTTGTTCTCATCTTCATATATCACAACTTGTTCAACATCTGTTTCCACGGCGGTTTCTTCTGTATCAATGTCTGTTTCGATTGCGACAACTACTGTATTCACTGAGGCAGACAGGATTAATAGACTACTTAGAGATGCAATAATAAGATTTTCACAAAGAATCCTTCCAGATCCAAATTTGACTATCGACGTTTATCTACCCTACTTTCCTTTATCTCTTACCTTCTTATCATTTTTCTCACATTAATTTTAACAGAAAAAAGTAGCGCTTTCAAGAAATTAATGAAATCGTTCCTAGACATATCCAGTTAATAGCTCTTAGGCTACTCCCAACAATTATTAAAATCCCCCACTATCCGCTTGCTGAAAGCTTATAGTAGGGGAGATAGCTTTATTCATTTTTGTCCAAGGAAATTGTCAGTCCTCTACAACCACTTATTATAATCATCATCTTCCATCGCTTCGACAACTCCCAGCAGGTAGCCGTTGCCGACTTGTGAGAAGAAATCGTGGTTACTGGTGCCGGTTGAGATGCCGTTCATCACAAGTGGATCGACATCTTCTGCCGTATCCGGAAAGAGCGGATCAAAACCAAGGTTCTGCAAGGCTTTGTTAGCATTGTAGCGAATGAATGTGCCGACCTTCTCCGTCCAGCCCAGTGAATCATAAATATAAGCAGTATACTCCATTTCATTCTCATACAATTCATAGAGTAAGTTAAATGCCCAATTCTTCAATTCATCTTGTTCTGCTTCACTTAACTGATTATAGCCAATTTGAAATTTATAGCCGATATATGTGCCGTGAACCGACTCATCACGTAAGATTAACTTAATAATTTCCGCTACGTTAGCCATCTTCGCATTCCCTAGATAATATAAGGGCGCGAAGAACCCTGAATAGAATAAGAACGACTCTAAGAAGACGCTCGCTATCTTAATCTTGAGTGGATGGCCTTCTTGATAAATATCATTAATAATCTTGGCTTTTTTCTGAAGCATTTCATTAGAGTGTGTCCAATCAAAGATTTCTTCAATCTCATCTTTCGAGTTTAAGGTCGAGAAGATGGAACTATAACTCTTCGCGTGCATGGATTCCATAAATTCAATATTATTATAAACCGCTTCTTCATGCATGGTTCGCACGCTATCTTTCAAACTATTCATGCCATCTTGAGATTGGAGTGTATCCAAGAGAGTTAACCCGCCGAAGACTTTTCCAATCATATCTTGTTCTTCCTCGGACAGCTTGCGCCAGTCATCTAAATCATTAGAAACAGGAATTCGTGTATCTGTCCAAAATTGTTCGACTAACTTCTCCCAAGTCATCTTATCAATAGCATCTTCCAAGCGATTCCAATTAATCGCCGAATAGTAATTCTCTCTACTCATCCTACATCCTCCTAAATTGTACAGCTTTCGCAAGCATTCGCACCGACAACCTCTTCATCTTCCGTAAATGTTCGCACATAATAAATTGACTTAATGCCCTTATCGTGTGCATAGTGACGCAAGATGTTCAAGTCTCTCGTTGTCTGCTTATTAGTGCGCCCTTCTTTCCATTCATATAAGCCTTCCGGAATTTTTGACTGCATAAATAATGTCAAACTCATTCCTTGATCAATATGCTGCTGTGCTGCGGCATAGACATCAATAACTTTACGCATATCTGTATCATAAGCTGATGTGTAATAGGGCATCGTTTTATTAGACAAGTAAGGAGCTGGATAATATGTTTTTCCTGTCAGCTTCTCCTGACGCTCCTCCACTAATTGAATAATCGGATGAAGACTAGCACTGGTTTCATTCACATAGCTAATTGAGCCTGTTGGAGCCACTGCTAGTCGATTCTGATGATATAATCCATGTGCTTGAATCGATGCCTTCAGTGCTTGCCAATCAGATACTGTTGGCAACTGAATATTTCGTTCTTGGAAAATAGTAGCTACTTTATCATAATCGAAGGCAAACTCTTCTTCGGTATATTTGTCGAAATATTCACCCGATGCATACGCAGAATTTTCGAAGTTATCAAAAACTTGACCTCGTTCTTGTGCAATTTTATTACTAGCTTTCAAGGTATAGTAATTAAGCAATGTGAAGTAAGCATCAGTAAATTCAACCGACTCCGGTGAGCCGTAATGCATTTCATTTAGCGCAAAAAAAGTGTGCAGACCCATCGCTCCGAGACCAATTGTATGGTACTTATCATTTCCCTGCTTAATCGATGGGACAACTTCAATATTCGACTCATCTGTCACGAAGGTGAGCGCCCGTACCATCGTATCAATCGACTGCTCAAAATTATCCGACTGCATTAAGTTCACAATATTAGTTGAACCTAAGTTACAACTAATATCTGTACCTAGTTCTTCATATTCCTGCTTGTCATTAATAATGGATGGCTCTTGAATTTGTAAAATTTCACTACATAAGTTACTCATCACAATCGTTCCATCAATTGGATTCTCACGATTAACCGTATCAATATTCACAATATATGGATAACCCGATTCTTGCTGTAATTTAGAAATTTCCGTCTCTAACTCCCGCGCACTAATCGGTGTCTTCTTAATCTCATCATTAGCCACCAACTTGTCATACTCTTTTGTAATATCCACATACGAGAACGGCTTGCCATATACTCGTTCAACGTCATAAGGACTAAATAAGTACATCTCTTCATTCTTACGCGCCAATTCATAGAACTTATCCGGCACAACTAATCCCAATGATAACGTCTTAACTCGTACCTTTTCATCAGCATTTTCTTTCTTCGTCGATAAGAATGAAATAATATCTGGGTGGAAGACACTCAAATATACCGCACCTGCTCCATTCCGTTGTCCCAACTGATTAGAATAGGAAAAACTATCCTCAAATAGTTTCATAACAGGAAGTACACCACTCGCCGCATTTTCAATTTTTTTAATCGGATCACCCGCAGCTCGTAAGTTAGATAAATTCACTCCAACTCCACCACCAATACGAGACAGCTGCAAAGCAGAATTAATCCCACGCCCGATACTATTCATATCATCCGTTAACTGAATTAAAAAACATGAGACAAACTCACCACGGCGTTTTTTCCCAGCATTAGCAAAGGTTGGTGTTGCCGGTTGATAACGTTGATTGATCATCTCTTTAGCAATTCGCTCAGCAAGTTGTTCGTTCCCATCGGCCATATATAATGCATTAAAAGCCACACGATCTTCATAGGACTCTAAATATTCACTGCGATCATCACTCTTCATCGCATATTGCTGGTAGAATTTGAACGCTCCCATAAAAGAACGAAAACGGAAATCGGCTGACTCCAATTGTTCAAATAATTGTTCAATAAAGGAGAACTCATACTGACGAATAAATGCTTCCTCAAGATAATCTTCCTCAATTAAGTATTCAATCTTCTCACGAAGCGAGTCAAATACTCGCGTTTTTGGATTAATTTCCTCTTTAAAATATGCTTTTAGCGCTTCTTGATCTTTATGAAGCGGAATTTGATTATTAATTGGACGGTTAATTGCATTATTTAACTGAAAATAAGTCGTCTCGACTGGTTTACTGACCATTTCTCCACCACTTTCTGTTTACTGAATTCACATTGTAACATGTCTATGCTCATTCTTCCAATTTTAACACATGAAAGAATACAACCAACCCATTCATGATAGGTTGGCGTATTAATGTTTATTTTCTTCTCTTAATGTATTTTCGATCATATTTATTTTATCTTTCAGCGCCTTGACATCTTTCGGACTCCCCTGAAATTCAAAGGCATGCAACAATGGCACATCGTAATCGCGGGCTAAATCTTTTGCCGTAAAAACAAATAACTCATTAAAATTACGATTTCCACCACCAGCCACACCTTGAAAATATCGTTTATTTTCCCCTGTATCAAGAAATTCCCACAATATTTCAGTCGCTTCCTTCTCATATGTCGGCGCCACAATAATAAACGGTTCATTTATCTCAATGAATGGGTCAATCGGTGAAAGTTCGATTGTCTCCATATCAAGCTTATTGACGAATTTTCGAGTCTGACCTGTCAGTGTAATATAAACAATCTTCATTTTATGCTAACCGACTTAACATATCTGGCCGGAAACCATGAAAAGCCTCGATTCCATCTGCAATCACAACTGGAAGTGATGTAAATCCTAACTGACGTACTTCTTCTAAAGCTTCCTCATTAGCTTCTACATCTTTAGCAGTAAACGGTACACCTTTATCCTCTAAGAATTTTTTTGTGAAATTACATTGCATACAATTTGATTTTGAATAAACAACTACCATTTTTATATCCTCCTTAGATCAAATATCTATATACTATTTTAGCGGAAATAAAACAGTAATTCAAGAAAAACCACAATATATAGTGTCTATTTTTTATGGCAGACACTATATATTGTGGTTTGCTGATTATAACACAATCCTATGAGCACGCTATTGTATCCCGTACCAAAACGATTTTGTTCCCACATTTTCCTATCTAATACTACTAAAAAGAAAAAGCAAGATTTCTCAACTAAAAGAAACCTTGCTTTTTAAATTTACTATAAACTCCTCAAGCTGGACTCGAACCAGCGACAACGCGATTAACAGTCGCGCGCTCTACCAACTGAGCTATTGAGGAATGAGATAACATACTATTTATAAAAATAGTGCGTGGCAACGTCCGGCT
>Ga0181469_100512_pt1 | contig 14659 bp, 10 predicted proteins | sample InSIn2SAF170_2_FD_119081 | JGI IMG/M metagenome (GOLD analysis project Ga0181469, IMG submission 119081) | Clean room microbial communities from NASA Spacecraft Assembly Facility at Jet Propulsion Laboratory, Pasadena, California, USA -... ... | reverse complement strand
GTGTAATTTAATTCAGCAGGGGATAAATTTTTGCTGATATAATAGATAGCATATGGTTTTTTATCCTCTTCCTTCCCAAGGACTGCGCCAATGGTTGTATCTAAGGCATCGGATGATATCTGGAATGGTAAATCCCAGTTTGTTCCTTGAAGGACTGGGGCTGTGGATACGAGCTTCTTTAAATCCTTGAAAGCACGTTCACATTTTTCTGTCCAAAGAAAATCAACATTACCAGTTAGTGCATATAAAGGCGCAGCAATGTGTGAATAATGTTCTATAAATCGTCTATAATAACCAGAAAATCCGAGAAAGTTGCGTACCTCTGTTTGAGGAGTAGGAGTGGGAATAAGAAAAAGTATTTGGATTTTGGCTGGGTCTACCTGAATGCCGGCTACCGAAATATAGTGTCCTAGGATAAGTCCTTCAGTCATCATCATGTAACATTTTTCGTGGCTTAAGCAAAGCCTAGTAGCGATGCAACGTTGTAGGACTTTTTCTAGGGTGTCTAGTGTTGGATCAAAATCATCTCCATATGGTGTAAAGTCATCCATGTACACTTCAATTCCATCAGTTATTAAATCTGAAAAAATGCTGAGGATAGCCCTTTGGAATGTGGCAGGAGCATTACATAGGCCAAAAGGTAGAACTCGATAAGCGAATGTTCCCCAAGGACAAGTAAAAGTAGTTTTATCCTGGTCTTCAGGGGCAATCTAAATCTGATTGTATCCACTGAAGCCATCCAAAAAAGAAAAGAATTTCTTTCCTGCTAAAGTATCTAATACTTGGTCTATGAATGGGAGAGGAAAGTGGTCTTTTTATGTTGCTTTGTTTAGCTCCCTATAATCCACACAGATTCTCCATTTCCCATTCTTTTTTAGTACCACCACAAGCGGAGAGACCCATTTACTATCAGAGATAGGATAGATGAAGTTAACATCTAAAAGTTTCTGAAGTTCAGCTTTTACCACATCTTTTAGATGAGGATTAAGTCTCCTCTGCGGTTGTCGAATAGGTCTGGCATCTCTTTCTATATAAATGTGGTGTGTACATAATTGGGGGTCAATTCCTTTCATATCAGGGTAGTCCCATGCGAATGCTTGTTGATATTTTCTTAACAAATAGATGAGCTTCGTTTCTTGTTCAGGTGTGAGGTTAGCATTAATATTTAAGGTTTTCCTTGATTCAATTTCCACGATTTTATTATTTGCAACAGAAGTAACAGGTATTATTTGATCATGCATATCTTTCAGAGGATCTTCTTCCAATTCATTATCAGATGCTGCTTCTATCATGTGACACTGTGTGCAGGATCCGGATTCAGTTTGACTAATGAAGTTATTAATGGCATCATCTTCTGTTTGATTTTTGAAATCAAGTGCCTCTTGTATAGTTAATGGAGATCAAATGTTATCAGTAAGGTATGATACAGGATGCTTGTTAGTTTTAATTATCGTGACACTTGGTTGTGCTGGAGGATATAGAACTAAATTCTTGACATTTGGTCCTTTGGTTATGGTCATATTTCCTTGTCGACAGCCAATATAAGCATCGGCAGTGGCAAGCCAAGGTTTACCTAGGATTAGCGGGTGTCCATCAAGTCGGGTTTTTGGATTAATTATCAGGAAATCGGTTGGATATTCCCAGGAATCTACGGAGACCATGACATCATGCAAAGTACCCTCTGGTCTAACCACAGATCGGTCAGCCAATTCTAACAAAGTAGAAGTGGGTTCTATAGATGTAATGCCAAGCTTCTGGCATGTAGTGGTTGTTAGAATGTTAATTGCAGCTCCTAGATCCACTAAGGCATTAGACAGGGTCTGACCATAAATTTGAACAGTTACAATTGGATTTCCTGGGTCTTCATATTTAATGGGTGTTTCTTTCCCTGATAGTAAATCAGATAAAGTGCCGACTACTTGGACTCTTGGATTATTTGTTATATTCCTCCTTGGTTTCTTTATGCACAATTCTTTGATAGTTTTTGCGTATATAGGAATGTCTTGAATGGCTTGGAGGAATGGAATTTTTATGTACAGATTTTGTAATTCTCCCAGAATGTTAAAGTCAGGGTACTTTAAAGGTTGAGGTATGACTAATCGTTCTGGGAACGGAGGAGAGGATGTGGTTGCTTGATTATGAGTCTGTTGTTTATTCGCATCCTCTTGTTGCAAGGAATGTTCTCTTGGTAACTGATTTCGTTATGAACTGTTTTATCTCCCTCAGTTTCAATAATATGTTCAGATCGTAACTGAAGATCATTGCACTCCCTCAGGTCAGGTCCTATTTCTAGTGATTCTATGATTTGGAGAGATTGGACCAGTCTGTTATTTGGATTAGGGTTAGGTTGGGCTGGGAGTTGCGGTCTCAGATTAGACTGGGGATTTTGTTGTAAGGTTGGCAGAGTAGGTTGAGGGAGTGGAATAGTTCCTACTGGCTGGTGTATCAGTCTTTGCCAGCTTGTTTGCCAGGCTGAACTTTGTGAAGTAGGGGGAGTCCACTGTGGAGGATATGGACTATTTTGCCAATATGGTGGAGTGTAAGGGAAATTCGGCCAACCAGATTGGCTTGCCTGATTCAGCCACGGGTTTGAAGAAGGAAACAACTGTGGTGACCAGTTTGAAAATGGGGGTTGGGACTGACTTTGCCACATACTATATTGTTGAGCATTATACTGTGGAGGCTGAAAAGAAGTTGGGTTAGTAAACATACCAGACTGTCTCGGTTGCCACTGGCGGCGCTGGTTGATTGAGTACATTGATTCTGGTTCTTCTTCCGCTTCCTTATATACTGCTTTCAATCCAGGAAGTGAGGGGCAGTTCTCCGTAAGGTGATCTTTTGTACAGATGGCGCATGTTTGAATTGTATCCAGCGAACATTCCTTGTGACTATGCTTTTTCCTGCATCGGGGACAGAAGATTGCCAAATTCTGTTCTGCCTCCATCTGCTTCTGTTTAGCCTGCATAATATCAAGTTGTGTAGTTAGCGTCCCCAGAATATCAGTTTTAAAATTTTCCAATAAATTCCCAATTTCTACACGTGTTACTCCTTCTGTTGATATTCTGTTATCCCTTACAAATCGATCATGTTCTGCCGGTTTTACTCTTGTGCTGCCTCTCGAGCTCCTGATACACAAATCAATGATGTCAGCCAAATTTTCTTGATAAATATCCCTCTTTCCCATGATGTTTAATGTTTCAATCTATTGTTCCTTCATGCCCCTTATCAATGCAGTTTTTAACGCATTATCAGGTAAAGGTAGTGATGCATAAGGAGATCTTTGTAGATTGTACTGAAAGCGTTCCACATACTCCTCTAATGTTTCATTCGGTTTAGCTGTCATTTGGAATATTTCGTCCTTCAATTCTCTTGTCCTACAATAATCCTGATATTTTTTCAAGAATGATTCTTTCATTTGATCCCAATTGTTTATGACCCCACCACCTAGTCCCATAAACCATCTTAAAGCAGCCCCTTTTAATGTAGAGGGAAATAATTTCAATTTCTGGGGATCGGTGGTATAATCATATCCCCTGCACAACACATCAAATTCAAATAAAAATGCATCCGGATCTTCTGATGTGAGACCGTGAAATGTAGGGATATGTTGAAGAGGGATTGCTTTCATGGGCACATTTGCTGCAGAATCCACTATAGGGTATTGTAATGTAGAGGTCTGAGTGTTTGGCTGGTTCTGAGCCATAGGATCGAATATATGCCAATATCCTTCTGGGATATCTAGGAGAGTGTTCCTAGGTTGAGAAGGAATAGCCTTGACAGGGATAGTTTTAATAGCACTTCCTTTATCTGAAATAATGAGAATACCTGATGTCTGAGGAGATTGGGTTCCTTCAACAATGACTTTTGCAGCACTCCCCTTATCAGGGCTATTTAATGGCTGATTTGTTCCAATAGGAGGTCTTGGTTCCTCGGTTTCTCCTATTTCTCCTTCTCCTTCACAAAGGTTGCTGAAATTCCCTTCTTGTAATGGTTTTGGGGTAGAATTTTCAATTTCTTGAAAGTCCTGCTCTTCAGTTTGACTATGCACCTCAGCAAAGGCTACAGATGGTAATCTTGTGGCCTGAAGGGAACTAGTAGGCTGTTTAGAAATAATTCTCCTGGGGCCTACTGATGGCTGAGATTCTGTTTTCTTATAGATTTCATCTATGAAGGTCGTTCGGCCAAGGGTCACCGGCCCCTTAGCTTTCTCAGGTTTGGGTGGAGGTTTGATATTTTTTTCTGGTTTTTTCTGCTTAGTCATGCACTCAAATGAACTTCTAAATTCTATTCAAAGAAAGAAACAACAAATATGCTAGGAAAGCGGACAGTGGAGCAGGGCTTTTACATGCTCCGCACGTAAGTTCTTACCTTCCGTTTTTAAGATCCAACTCTTCCCTAGCAGGTTCGTACACTACTCTGAAAAAGACAAATGGCTACACTCTTTCCCCAGCAACGGCGCCAAAATGTTGAGCTATAAAAATGGTCTCTTTCACCTCTAATTACCTCACATTAATATGTCAATCCGGGAGCGTTTTGTTATTTCAAAGAGCGTCTCAGTCTGAGGCTATCACTTGTCAGAGTAATGCTAGTAGTGCAGCATTCAAAAATACAAAAGTAAAAGGATACTGGTCTAGGCTACTTCAGAAAGGTAAATCACACATTCAGGAAACTAGGCAACTTATCAGTCAAGGGTTCAGTAGCGATAACCCATCCCTTTGGAAACTGATAGAAAGGAAATTAGAGCATGGACCACGGATCTGGGAGCTAGACAGCAAATGCCAAGGCTCACTACAGTCCTAGATCATCTCTCACACCAAAACAACCAATGCTAGTAAATGGAATGGCAGATAGCAAAATGGAACAGCAATTAAGAAATCTAACGGCAAATCGGAAATGGAACAGCAAGTCTAAAATGGAACAGCAACTCTGAAATGGAACGGCAACTAAACAACTAAGTCTCGCGAGCAGTAATCAACTTAATCTACTCACTCAAATGCACACATCAGAATCAAATAGCAATATTTCACTCCCAAGGCAAATCAAGCAGCACACACTAATAGAACAACACCAATTACTGATAAGTTATGGAACAGCGCACACAACACGCTTTGAACAATAATCTGATCTAGCATCAATCTTAATTAACAGAAATACGACTATGTGTCAAAATAGAACAGCGTTACTTCTGAATCCAACAATCGTAAAGAATACAACTTTCAGATAAAATCTATCACATGAATATACAACTCAATAGCTCTGTAACAAAATAGTAATAATGTTTGGTCAAGACTAATAATCTTCAATCAAATCTGAGAGGATCAATAATATAGTGCAGAGTTAATATAACAATTCTATCTATAAAAACCTTAATGAATTAATCTTAACAGAGTAAGTGACGTAAATTCATAAAGCATACCAGATTACCAAATCGATAAGAAGCAAATCACGCAGAAATCAAATCGTAGTAATACAGAAGCAAGTGTCCTACGGTGGTTGGGCCCTTAGCCTCCAAGGGTACACTGCTTTAGATTATTCCAGACACAGAGATAAGATAATCACCAGGTTTGTATTAATGCATAAACCAAGAGTATAATGAACCAAGTCTTAACACAACTCGATGATCACAGTTTTGATCTTCAACAGAAATTACATAAAAGCATCTCCCCCAAGGCTAACAATGCTGCCCCTTTATATAAAGGTGCCGGTGGAGGTATCTAAGTAACAAAATAGATATAGCAGCGATCCCTCCAGATCAAAGATCCTGAGGGATTCGCTAACATCGTTCATTCTTAATCATCTCTTTCCCTTCCGCCAAGCTGGTGTCTTTTCTTCCTTTTTAAGGTCGATTTGCTTTGATCTGCTTAACCTCGTTTGCACTTGGTCTCCCATTAAGGGGACAGCAGTTGCCTTGTTCTTTTCCTCTTCTTTAGAACAATAATTCCTTGTTTTCGTCCTTTCCTGCACGAGAGAATGACAATAATTAGCGGTTGAGTCTTGGATATCAATCTCACGTATTTAGTTATAATTCTTTGTGTTTTCCAAATTCACAATGCGAAAAGTTTTACATGTTTTACTGAAAAGCCACTAAAATGATTGTCAAAAGCATACCTCTTTAGTACTCCACAACTATCATGAATTTTTTTACCTTGATGTGTCATACCACTAGGTAAGGGTAGCATTTCTTCAAGGCATGTAGTATTGCCAACATTTCCTTCTCATAAATAGGTTTTTGTAAATACTTTCCCTTAATTGGAATACTTTCAAAAGTAATGGGTCTTCATTCTTGAATTAAAACAACACTAATTACATTTCCCGAGGCATCACATTCCATAATAAATAAATAAATAAATAAAAATGAAATCTGGTGTAGTTAAGACCAGAGCTTGGCTCATTGCCCCTTTAAGATGTTCAAAAGCCTTAGTTGCTTCTAGAGTCCAAAAAAATGCATCTTTTTTAGTAATTTAGTTAAGGGTGCTATTATTTTCCCATAATTCTTGACAAACTTGCAATGATACCCTATCAAACTGAGAAATCCTCAAAGATGCTTTAGGGTTGTGGGGATTTTCCATTCCTTGATAGCTTTAATTTTGTTAAGGTCTACCTTAACACCTTCATGAATACAATATGACCCAAATATTCCACCTCTTGAAACCTCAAATAAACATTTGGAGGGTTTTGCATACAATTGTTTCTCCTCCAATAGCTTAAGCACCCTATCAACATGTTGAACATGATCTTTCCAAGACTTGTTGTAAATTAGTATATCATCAAAAAAATAAAAACATAAGTTTTCTAAGAAAATTTTTGATATGAATTGGATCATTGTATTGGTTTTCATCCATCTTGATGTATTTGGAGTAGAAAAAGTTGAGGAATCATCTCACGAGACCGTTTTTACTGGCAGGACCTAGTTTGGAAAAACGGGGTCCGAAACCTTTCGGGAGCATTTTGAGGCATCAAACAACACTTTTTGGTGGCAAAGATCTATTGTTATAGAGTCGCACTTTTCATTATATTTTACACACATAAATCTTTCCAACGGCACAAGAATCGCATCTATCGAAGTCTGTATGCAAAATTTATGCCACTCAAAAGTTGACCTTCCTATTTTCACACCTATAGTTTGGGAGAATGCCGCATCAGCCCCCATTATTCATGGAAAAGGGGCTAGACACGTGTTTGTGATATAAAATACTCTAGAAGATTCTATTTTGTAACTCTAGTTAAGAGTTGATGTAGTCAAACTTAACCACTAGTAGGCTATCGAGTTGTGTTATAACTGGGCCACTAGGAGGAAGAGGCACTCCATTCTCTTGAGAGAATTTTGTTCCATAGTGGAGCAAATATATCCAAGAGAGATAGTAGGTAGAGCACATAGAGAGGATTTGTGCATTTTAGCAGCCCACTGGCCACAGACATTACTTCTTTATATCTGCAGCCTTATTTCTAGACAGAGAAAGAGAGCGAAGCAGCGTCACCTTCCAGTTGGGTTTTCTCCTGAAAGGGTTTCCTAGAGAGCATATCTTGTGTGTTATGTGTGTGTGAGCTTATTTTTTCATTCTCTACTTTTCTTCTTGATTTACTTTTACATGCATGCACTAATTACAGTTAGTTTTACAGAGCTAGAAATTAAATAAAATTGTAATAATGTAGAATCTCATATTTTTAATATAATATTATCATATCTGTTGTGACGAACTATCCAGTGGAATATCCACGGCAGTTTATGGATCATTTGGTATCAGAGCCAGGCTTCTTTGGGTATTTTGTGGAGATTATAGGGATCTATATCGGTGAGGCCGAAAATCATAAAACCCTAATCATGGGTGACGAATATGTAAACGAACCTCATGATCCTGCAGAGGTAACGTTTTCACGACTCGAAGAACAAGTCATGGATATAAACTGCAATGTCAACCTCCTCATGGCGACCCTAAGAATAAGTTGGGGATATTTGGAGAACAAGGGGGTTCGAATGCAAAGGAAAAATCATAAGGGGGATCAGGAGATCGGGAAGACACAGAGAACCAACTGAAGAAAGAACACGGAAAAGATCAACCCAGTTCGAGTGTCGTGAACCAATCCTTGTTTAAGGTGGAATAAAAAGTCGATATCAAGCCATACCACGGCAATATCGACACTCTGAAGATGAACCACTAGTTACAGCAACTGGAAGTTTATTTCAGTGTCCATCAGGTCGAGGAAGGGTAGAAGATCTCATTCGCACGACTGAAATTATATGGCCATGCACTGACTTGGTGGGATAGCCACACAAAAACCCTGAGGTTGGAGGGAGAACCTCCAATGATTAAGTGGGAGGATTTCAAAACCCTCATTAAGCCATAATCCCATTGGGTACAAGGAAGACCAGTGGATCTGGTGGCATTACTTCAGGCAAAAGTCGGGCCAAAGCATGCAAGAGTACACCACAGAATTTAGAAAGATGGCTATAATGTTGGGTATCTCTCCAAAGAACCTAGATGTACTCCTTAAGTATTTAGGGGGTCAACACTGCCATTTCTGTGAGAAAGTGATGTTGTTCAAGCCCAAAACGGTGGATGATGCTTGTGTATAGGCACAGTACCTGGAGAACATGGGCCTGAAAAGAGCGCAATCAAGTGGATTGAAGAAAAAGGAGAAACAATACACTTCTAAGGAGGGGAAGAAGAAGAAAAAAGGGGGAAAAGATAAAAAGACAGTAGCCATAGCACACCAGTGAAAATATCCTAGCAACCACTACAACATTGATGGCCATACAAAGGAGAAGTGTTGGAAGTTGCATCCACAGCAAAACCCGATAAACAATGAGAAAGAAAATAAGAAGAAGAATATCATGCCCACTAATTCGAGCAACCAAGTTGAAATCAACTCAGACATGGATGAGAAGATCGTTTGTACATCAATGTAGAAGGAGGTGAATTTTAGTGGCCTTCAACAACAAGAAGAGAAAGAAATGACCAAACTCTTCCACGTAAAGATACAGGTCAAGAAGACGAATATTGATGCTCTGTTTGACTCAAGATCATAGGAAAATCTCATTGAAGCGGATGTGGTCAAGAAGTTGGGGCTGGAAGTTCGTGACCATCCAAACCCATATCCACTAGGATGGGTACATAAGGATGCAAAACTGAAGGTAAGAAAACAACGCAAAATTAGATTTGCTACCAATGCTGGTTTTATTGATGAAGTAGATCTAGATGTGGTTCCCCTTGATGTATGTGGAGTCATGCTTGGGAGTCCATACATGTACATGCGTGATACAATATTCATGACAAGAGCTAACTAGTACCAGCTCATCAAGGATGGAAAATCGTTCATCATCAATGCACACAAAGGCAAGTCGAAAATTTCACTAGTAAGTGCCAACCAGGCCAAGAAATTGATCATTTCCAGCAAGAAGTATGTTTTATTATTTTAAAGAGAAGGTTAGTCTATAGAGGAGTCAATAAGAGGCAAGGCATCCCTAGAGGGGTGTACTAAGAAACAAAAAAAACAATTGGAGGAGTTCTTACAAACATACAAGGACGTGTTTCAAGAGCCTAAAGGGTTACTGTTACACAAAAAGCTGTCACCATGACTGTTTGCAGTCAGTATGGGTCCATCATTAACCATACTGTCCTCCTTAGCAAGTCTCATATCTCAGCTCCTCATGTCAAGCTTCAAAAATGAGAGAAAGTCCTTTAAAAATCAATAAAACTCTGGTTCCGCACTTTCTCCTACTATTACCTGCGGTCCCGCACCCCATGTTCATGTTACCTGCGAACCTACCCACTCTGTATCTAAAGGGGTGGGTGCGGACCCCTGTAAAAGTCAAAAGGCGCAAGTTTAACTTCAAAAAACTTACTTTGGGTTAATTCTAGATGATTCTAGAAGGAATTTTGACATGGATTGTTCGCTCCTAGGTGGTTCATGCATCCCAATAGAGGAGGAACTAATCCCTTGATGAGAGGAGTTATCCCTTTGAAGAAGGAGCTTATCCCTTTGAAGGTGGACCTAGTAACTTCCCTCCAATGCACTATAAATTAAGGCATTGGGCTAGTTGCTGGAAAGATCAGAAGCTGAACATTTCTAAGGGTAAATGCTGGTGAAATTGAGACTCCCTAGTTAAGCTTGAGAGGAGAGATCACATACCTTTTGGCTTCATTGGGAAGTGAGTGAACTTGTCAAAGTAGAGGAAACTTCTTACTGGACCCTGGGAGGAGCTTGTACAACATCAAGGCATAGGTTGTAAAGTTCTTCTTTGATTTAGTTAATACAATCAATCTCATTTTTCTCAACGAATTGTCTTATGTGATTTGTTTCATAAATTCCTTGATCATTATGATGGATATGCTTTATTATATTGGCTTTTCAGGTGCTATTTAATTTGTGTACTTGTTTGTGTATGCAGATTCTACATCAAGGAGCTCATTTGGATCAAAGGAGCTTGGCTTCCACGAACTTGCACTGGATCTAAGGTAGGCCTGAACTCTTGTTTGCCTCTGTTAATAAATCGCATATTTAGTGAAAGATAGGGTTTGATTGGTGTGTTTGTCGCTAGATATCTTTAGATACTAGGAAGGTCGATCTTGTCCGCAAGAACGACTCATTCCGCGTGACAAAATGGCGACCATACTGGGGATCTGAGTTGTTTGATTTTTCCTTTGTTTGTACTTTGGCCTGAGAAACTGTATTTTTGTTTCTAGTTTTTGGCTTGATGATTGTGTGATTGGGTAGATCTCCTTGGTTTTGAGTTATTTTTTATTTTTCATAGTTTTGGGAGAGGATCACACCCTCTTCTTAAAGCACAGTGCGGACTTGTCCGCAGTTTTGCTTTGTGCACAAAGCGGGACCACACCTGTGTAAACTGGGTGCCTGCGTACCTTGTCAAAATTTTGAAAAATTTCAAATTTTCACTTTTTCATCAGTTTAGAATTTGTTTATAGGTTGTTAACCACTGCCCAGACCTACCTGTTTTTTGTCAAAAGACTTCCTTGGTTTGATTCCACTAGTATTAGGGTTTTAGGTGAAATTCATAGAAGTTTTATGCGTAGGCTTTGATTTTCATCCTGGTCTTGTAGTAGCTCAGAGCTTGAGAGCCTTAGATACCTTAGATTACCTGGGTTTTGACTGGCTTTCTTATGAGTCTGACCGTTTGGTAAAGTCTGCCCTTGTTGAGGAATTTCATCTTGTTTTTCTCCTCGCGAAACTTCGAAAAGCTTGTGTTCAAAGTGTGAATTTCATTTTTAGAAAAGAAAACAACATCTGATTGTTTTTTGACTGATTTGTGATTTTGGACAAATTGGTCCTTAGTTGGATGATAGCTAAGTAAAACATCCTTGAAATTACATCCTGTAAGCTTTTACTTCATAGGTTTTTATTTTCATAGGATTTTAGGCTTTATAGATCTCGAAATTAGTTTTGTTAATTATTTTGAGTGTTTTATAAAGATATAGAAATACAAAAATCTCTTTTGAAGAAAACGTTTGTTTTGTAGTATTTGAGTTTTGGATAAGAAAAGGGAATTTTTGTGAAAATAACTAGTTGTCTCGTTTTGAGTGCTTTGGAAAAGACAAAAACTCTTCTTTTAATTTCGTTGTTAAGGAAAGATTTGTGTTTACAAATTTTTGCATTCTCAAACTCTCTCTTAGCTAGAAGTTCGTCGAAGGGAAAGGATTGCTTTTCATCTTAAGTGCATACATTTTGGTGATTTCGAGTCGAGTCTTTACACCACGAGTTTCATCTCTGCCACCTCTTGACTTAAAGAAAAACCAATAAAATTAACACTTAAAGTAAAATCAACTTAGAAATATTTTATTTCTTAGGGCTCTTTATCACCAACTAGCTTAGGCTAGTGTCTTGGAATAGGTTTTGGTTAACACTCCAAGATAGTAAAACAAACAAGTAGCTTATCTTGCGGTAGGATTAAATCCAATTGTTACATCTATGCTCTGGGAAAGCTCCTCTTAAAGGAGAAGCACGAGATCGTGTCCGAACCAGTGAGGGGATCAATCCTCCTTCATTGGGAACGACGCCAGATATTCACGTATTAAAAACGGTAAACCTCGGATTAACCATTATCGAGGAGCCTGGGGTCACTTGTTGGTAAACCTTGGATTATTGTCAAGGAGCCTTCAAGGGGATTGAGCTTGTTACTCTGCCCTTGCGTGTGTATCAGATCGTAGACTATTCCCCCAGGTATATTTGTTTCCGTTGGTAACCATAGTGACCATAATCTATAGGATTCTTCCTAAGGTGACGGTGGAGGGAAGATCCCACTGTACCTGGAGCAGACGTCGGCTAGACTCACTTGGATTTTCTCGGGGGTTCTCTTCACTCGAGAAGGTTTTGTGGAGGAACTTGTGCCAATCTATTCATTAAGCAGGTTGCCAGGGTAACTATTCCAACCGCCATTTCTGTATTGGATTCTACGACATTGGATTTCATCACCAACTAGTGTTTTCAGTACGGAAAGTTACTGTTTGTGAGTGGTTTGACTCCTTAGATTTTTTTGGCGTGTGTTTCAAAATTGTTTGGTTCTTTAGAGGCTTTAGGTGGTTTTCATTGAGATTTTACTTTATTTGTGTGTGAAGTAGTTAAAAAATTTTAATCATGGCTGAATTACCGAGAAAGTCCCGTCGCCTTCGGGGCCAACCTCCTAAGTTTTCACCAAGCCAGCTAGAAGGGCTACGAGCCCTTGTTACTCCTAGTGATAGTAGAGAAGGGTCACCTGAAGAAGGAGAGTCTTCTTTGGTGGTACATCCTGGTTACCAAGCCTTAGTAGCAGATTATAGCCGGCAGCCTATTTCATTTTCCGAAGTTACTGGTAGTTTTTCATCTACTAGCGAGTTTGCTGAAGAACCTGAAATATCTGAGCCGAAAACTGAACCTCCTACTACTCCAACATCAAGGTTAGCCTCTCCAGTTTCTAGTGGTCCTGATTCACCCAGGGTAGAAAGAGTTATTACCCAAAATCTTCCTTTTGGACTAATTCCCATCGAAGAACTTGTTACTCCGGAGGAAGAAGGTATCTCTATCCCTGAAGGTCAACCAGTTATAAAACTTAGAGAGCGTGAATCTATATTTTACAGTCCACCTAGGAGTGGTGCTTGGTATCTTTCATTGACTAATTTTTTGGTAAACCCAGGTCTAAGTTTTTCGCCACGTCATATTCCTTTTCACCCAACACCTAGAGGTTATTATCCTCCGTTAAATATGTCGAGACAGTCATCCATGTTTTCTCAATCTCCAGAAACTTTTTTACATGGCGGTCCTTCTATTCCCTCTGGGTATCAGTCTCTTTCCAGTACTTTTTCGGGAGCATCTCCTCAACCTAGTCAACAAGGGTTATTAACTGGAAATAACGGAACTAAACCGTTGAGTGTAGAAGACATTCTTATGATGTCAGGTACCGTTCCTAATCCGCAACCTCAAGGTGGCCAGTTACCGCCTGGGGGGGCAGCCTCAAGGTCCTCAAATATCACCTGGGGGGCAACCTCAAGGTACCCAGTTACTGCCTGGGGGCAACCTCAAGGTCAGTACATACCTACGGGACAGTACATACCTCAAGGCCAACCCCAGACTCAGTATGTACCTCAAGGTCAACCCCAGTACCAATACATACCTCAAGGTCAACCCCAGTACCAATACGTACCTCAAGGTCAACCTCAATATCAGTATATGCCTCAGGGTTATCAACCCCAGGGTCAATACCCAACCCAAGGTTTCCAACCACTTTCCGGTCAGTCATTTGTTCAAGGAACTGGAAATGTACCTTTGAATTACCAATCCTACCCTCAACCCGGTTAATGTCCTCAATATGCTCAACCTGCTATGGGTCCATACCCCGGGATGACTTTAGTGTGGGATCCATCACAATCCCAACAGGTCTTGCAACCGAATGTGCAGTTGTCATCTCAAACTGGACAACCCTTAGTTTCTGGTTCAATCCAGCAATCTATTCAGTCTACTATTCAAACTTCTGCATCTTCTATAGTTTCACAGCCTGAGCCTAATACACCTCGTACTCCGCCCCAAACGACTGCTGCAACGTCTGTTCCATCTACCCCACCTACGTCCAGGGTATCTACAACCCCGGTTTCTACTGTTCCTGTGTTAATTCCTCAAGCATCTTTACCTCAGTCTGGACCCACAGTCCAGACTTCGGTTCAAATGCCTGTAGGAAAACCTGGTCCAAGTATGGTTGTCACAAGTCAACCTCAATTCACTTATCAACCGTACCAGGGACAGTACCAATACGGTTCCGTTGTGCAACAGCCAGTCTATCAGTAACAACCATACCCTAGGTATACATATCAACAACCTCAACAACCCCAGTACGGTCCGGTTAATCCTGGTTTTCGGGGAGGATATAATATCCCAAATGCAATTCCTATTCCTGGTTATCCTGGCTATCCTCCTCCTAGGGCTGGTTTAATGACTCAGAGTTTTAGGGACCCTAATCGTCAGTTACCATTTATCGCAACTTTGGATTTTCCTGACTTGTCGCGCCTTACGAACGATCCAATTAACTATCTTCCATTTTGGCCACCAATGCCAAATAAGTTGTCTAGTGATATTCCCAAGTTTGAAGGTAAACCAGGAGAAGATCCGTCAAATCATGTGATGACCTATCACCTCTGGTGTGCCTATAATTCCATTTCAGATGATTCAATCTGTT
>Ga0181469_100429_pt1 | contig 14666 bp, 9 predicted proteins | sample InSIn2SAF170_2_FD_119081 | JGI IMG/M metagenome (GOLD analysis project Ga0181469, IMG submission 119081) | Clean room microbial communities from NASA Spacecraft Assembly Facility at Jet Propulsion Laboratory, Pasadena, California, USA -... ... | reverse complement strand
AGTCCTGTGTTATCCTACCACCTCAAGCAAATTGCTGGGCTGCTTCTACGGGATTACCCTGCACATTACATCGCGGCTGTCATTATCTACGGCTATGATGTCCACATTGGAAAGCTTGTAGATATCTGTATTGACCTGACAGATCCTGATACGCATCCTACAGACGAGGACAGATTAGTTAGCGACAGGCTTTCATGGCAAGGAGTGGCTTTTGAAACTCTAATCCGGATTGTTCTCTCAGAGTGTCTACTTCGCTGTAAAAACAACGAAGCAGACCGGCAAAACAACCCATTACGATTTGGGATTCCAAATGTCTTCCGTCATGAAATTCTACCAATAATGGGCGCAAGGTTACAACAGCTTTGGCATTTGAGTGACGATGCTGCCCAGGCACAACGGCCTTGGATGTATGCTGCACTTGCGCAAGCAGAAACACTCTATGTTATAGCGCTATCGAGGACAAGTTTCATTGATGGCGACAATGGGGGATCGCTGATGACACGACAAGATTTGGGCGGAGGTTTCTGGCAATCAAAGTATGATGCAGCATTCGGTCTCTTAGAACAGGCGAGGACACTCAAAAGACGGGTGAACCAATTGTACGAGTACATGCCCGCCGATCAACAAGCAGAGCTTAGTTGGTGGTACGAAAGAACCTGGAGCGAGATTGCTTGGCTGCAAGACATCCTTTCTGAGACCTTATTGTCTGCCCGAGTTTCTCAAACGATGGACTTCGACTCTGTCCTCCAGAAATTGGATATTGTCTATGAGCCGTTTCTGGGTCCTGAACATGGCTGTAGCAGCCGTCTTATACGTTGGTGGGACGGGCAGGGTACGTTGGAAGATTTTTATCTTGCACCCGTCACGCAGGGTCCAACAGCACCGCCATCGCCCTCCTCTTCATCAGATTATTGTCTCTCGTCTCCTGTTGAGTATGATGATGACGACGACGATGGGCACGACGGAGGCGATCCCTTGCATTTTCTGAACTACGGCGACGAGTACCAGCAATGGCTAGATTCGCAGGCCGATTTTAATGATGCAGAAGACGAGGATGAGGACGGCGACGACGACGGCGACTACGACGACGACGACGACGACAACGATGATGCCGGGTTACTGAACAGTACGTAATATTCAGCACTACATAGAATTGAAGGAAAGTTCTTTCCTTAACTAATTGCATACATGGGCTTTGAGACACTGAGTACATGTACACACATTGTGCAGTACAATAACGAGATTCGAACACCATCATACCTCAAACTGAAGCAAGACTAAGCAAAGAAAGACAGAATTGTAAAATCACACGCAGTCGAGGAGGAAACACTAACTGCAGCAATTAAAATCATGTAGGTACATATCGTACAGACATCAACGTTTCGACTCCTGTATCATACCTAACTCAACCATTCTGACTTGGCACAAGATTCGATTCACATCCTGCACTCAAGTCAAGTCCCACTAAGCAAGCGATCCATCTCTTCCTCCATTCTCACGCCATTCCCCGTTCATTGACGTATTAGCATTCGCCTCTCTCGCTGTCAGAGGACTTATATTTTCTATATATAAATTCGCAGCTACGGTATACTTTGTATGAATGCGTCAGTCATCGGTAATGCAGGCCTCAACCTCAATGTACGGTACCTGAGGTACCTTACGTAGTCCTCCCCCTCAGTTGACTACACCGACTACCTGTCCGTGCACTCCTAATAGCGAAAACATCGGTGGGGGCGCCGTAAAGAGTTCATCCATCTCCTTTCACAATCTCTCTATCTCCTTGAAAACGATTAGTTCACCTCCGAACTTATGCTTGACAGGGCGATACTGCATGTCTCCCTCCGTGGAGAATTAGGTACCATAGTTCCCGTTACACTCGCGATGAGTGTTGAGGATTCACCCGGCGGACGGAGCTGGACTTGCGCTGGTCGTTATGCAGAGGTGTATGCGTTGTCGTTGTCTTTTGAATAGATGAATGAAAACCATGATATGGCAGATGAGAAGCATAATATGGTCCGGTCCTTGATAGGGGTCTTTGCTCAGGACATGATGAAAGGGAGAAGGACCTACCTTACTTACCTAGGCATTAGGTGTCTGGTAGTTCCAGGAGGGAGAACCAGTACCTAGGAAGGTATGCTTGCACACCGACGTAGAGATGAGGTAGATACTGGGCTTGGGAAGATACGCGGAAATTGATTGTTTTTGGGAATAAAAGGAAATGAATTTGACAATCGTTTAATTGTTTAGTGAGTGGTAATTCGATAACGAATGAATATCCCACAATGAATGAATATTTCATAACGAGTGAATATTCCGCAAAGACCGATAATTCCCATAATGAACGAATATTCTTAACGAATGAATATTGCACAATGAATGATCAATACAATCTCCTTTCACAAAAACCGTCTTATTTTTCAGATGCCACTGAAAATTCCTTTTGATACCAGTGAATGTGCTCCTAACTCCAACGCTCGCTAAAGTCAAACAAATCGTTAGTAAAGATCCTTTTTTTCTGTACAACAAAACTCGTCGAAAAAAGGGTGGTCGTACAAGAAAGTCGTCAAGTGATCGTTTCCGTCTGATGAGTGGTGTATAGCTTACCCAAGCTCTTCTTTCATTATATCGTGGCTTCTTGCCATTGGGTGTCCTAAATTTCCTCTCCTCCTCTCTTGTATCTTTTTCGTAATTCAACTATACTTGGAGAAACGCATCGGCAGTGACCGTGCCCTCGTTGATGGCGTTTTGCAATGCGTCCATAGCTGCATTGTAGTCGAAGTTGTATGCAACGAGACATTCCTCGACCCATTTCATCTTTAGTCGTGTCTCGAAGCTGAATTTAAGACCCAGTTGTTCTTTAATCACCTGATCTTCCGGCTTGTCCGGCGTAGGTAATCCAAAAGTTGATCCCTGAGGGAATTCTGGATGTGGTTCGGGAGTCAATATCTGCCCGTTCGGACCTGCACCTGGAATCGGAGATGGTGTGGGCACAGGTGGGTTAAATTCTAATTGCGGCTGTAGTGAGGCTGTTGAGGGTGCATCCAATGGTTGCATGTTATATGTTTGGAGCTTGTGGTACCATTTCCTGATTTCGTCTCGTGTTTGAGGAGAATCAACTGGGTTACCGGCAAGGATGATCTGTTCGAGTTCTGGGAAGCGTCTTCGCCACCAGGTCAGATCGCTGATTTGTGTAAAATTGTTATTTGAAAGGTCGAGGTTTTTGATTTTGGAGAATGTGGATGCTGCTGCAATAATTTCTTTGACAGAAGAAAGCGCGTTGTCCTTGAATGACAGTGACTCGACTTGCTGTCGTCGTTCATGAAACTTTGGCCAGACTTTCTCTTCGCAAACCCTGAATAGTGCAGTAAAGACTTTTTCTGCTGAGGATTGCGCCAGGCCAGATGCTTGAATATCTGCATCAAGAGCCAGGGCTGATAGATCGAGGAATTTTTCTGTAGGATGATATCGTCGCTTGATGACAGCGACAAGTGTTTGTTCTAGTTGCTCTTTGACTGATGGTTCCTGCTTCCGGGAATTGCTCTGTGAGAACGAAGTTGAGGCGTTTCCGTTTGACTGTGCCTTCTGAGCAAAGTTTCCTCGCGGTCCAGATGGTGGTTGTTGGTCGAACAGATCTCTTCCTTGTTGTCGGCCTTGACCGAAAGGACCATTTTGTTGACCAGATATTCTAGAATCCAAAGAACCATTTCGGTTTTGGTTGTAATTATTTTGTTGATGTCGAGGCCCGTTCGAGGCTGCCTGATTTCGCGAAGCCTGAGGCGGTGCATTATGCTGGCCTTCGACGATATTGAGATCAATGCCGGCCCATCTGTAGCCGTTGATTCGTGTGAAGCTGCCTTTGTCTTTGCTTGCGACAGCTATTTGAAGGACGTCGCCTGTTACTTGATAGTCGATGATGGATCGTTTTGCCTTTCCCTCAAGCCAAGTCTTTAGAGATGATGCGCCTCGATCATCTGAGTTAGAAGCTTTTGAAGTTGTCCATCCGCTTATTGACAGGATGACCTGGCTGTCAGTGTCCATCCGATTTGGAGGTTGCGCCATGGTGATGGCTTTGTGTATACGAAGTGTGTTGTTTTGAAAGAGAGACTTTGACTCGAGATTAGGCTAGTCTGACTAATTTGTGATATATGAAAAGTTTGCGCTTTCGAGCGATTGAAGTCGTGTGTGACGCGTCGGTAAGGTGTCTTTGAGTGATAAGATTTGGGATTCGAGATCTTGTATGTATGTACAAAGAAGCGCTATGCTTGGTCTGAATGAGTGATTGTGAAGAGCAATGTGGGCTGCCACTATTGGGAGAAAGAAAGAAACTCGCAACAAAGGCTACTGCCCCACATTTAGACTTAGTGTCTCACGTGATACTGATGCCTGGACTCGAGTACAGCAAATACGTACGGTGGGTAGGCCGTGTACCATGATATTCTGAAACAATAGACTGGTTGATATACATTAACTCCTAGTAAGTCATCAGATCGATTCTTTCGACAATCACCTACCGAGGGGTTTGGTGAAAGCACCAGCTTGTCGCCTTCGAGGCTGATCTTAGTGATTCAAAGCCGAACCGGAGTCAGTCACCAGCCACCACAGCCACAAACAGTTGAAACGCCCGAGGCCACATGGCATCAATTATTGTTATTGCGTCCGTAACTGATAGTAGCAAGAAATGGGATTCTTGTTTCTTTTGTTATAGCACAGGCCGGCCTGAGCAGCCTTTACGTCAAGTCCAGGGTATCATCCCCTTTTGAATCTTCAATCATGCCTGTTAAGTCGAGATTTACGCGGCTCGATGCATTTACAAAGACAGTTGAGGATGCCCGAGTACGGACAACATCTGGTGGCATTGTTACAATCGCGTCATTGCTTGTGATACTCTACTTAGTATGGGGAGAATGGACAGACTACAGGAAAGTGCTGGTTCAACCAGAACTGATAGTAGATAAAGGGAGAGGTAAGTCTAACCCTGTCATGTCAGAGAGTGCTCCTTTACTGACCGTGCTACAGGCGAGAAGATGGAGATACATCTGAACATAACCTTCCCCCGAATACCGTGCGAGCTACTGACCCTTGATGTCATGGATGTTTCTGGTGAGCAGCAGACAGGAGTTGTCCACGGAGTGAACAAGGTGCGGCTGTCACCACACATCGAGGGTTCGAAGGTGATTGATACCACTGCCCTACAACTACACGCTCAGGATGCTGCTACGCATCTCGATCCCGACTATTGCGGCTCGTGCTATTCGGCTCCTGCTCCACCTAATGCAGTGAAAGAAGGTTGCTGCAACACTTGCGATGATGTTCGAGAAGCCTATGCGACGAACAGTTGGGCGTTCGGTCGAGGCGAAGGAGTTGAGCAGTGCGAAAGAGAAGGCTATGGAAACAGGCTAGATGAGCAACGAAAAGAAGGATGTCGCATAGAAGGTAATATTCGGGTGAACAAGGTGGTCGGGAATTTCCACATCGCTCCTGGTCGCAGTTTCAGTAATGGCAACATGCATGTTCACGACCTCGAGAACTTCTTCAATTCACCTCCGGAGACATTACATACTTTCTCTCATGAAATTCATTCTCTACGCTTCGGACCGCAGTTGAACGATATAGCCTCTAAGTGGAGCGACCACCACCACTCAAACCCTTTGGACAGCCATCTTGAAACAACAGACCAGCCGGCATTCAATTACATGTATTTCGTCAAGGTGGTCTCAACATCGTATCTACCACTAGGCTGGGACGAAGAACGATCATTGAAAGAGCACTCCTCAGTCAGCGACCTCATACCTCTAGGATTCCATGGAAAGTCGATGGGTGATATAGGATCAATTGAAACGCATCAGTATTCGGTTACCTCACACAAGAGATCCCTGGGTGGAGGGACCGACGCTGCAGAGGGTCACAAGGAGAGATTGCACGCGTATGGTGGTATACCTGGGGTTTTCTTTTCCTACGATATTAGTCCTATGAAGGTCATCAACAGAGAGGCAAGACCGAAGACGTTTGCCAGCTTTCTGACAGGCATTTGCGCAGTCATTGGGGGTACGCTGACTGTTGCTGCAGCTATTGATCGTGGACTCTACGAGGGAAATATGAGGCTGAAAAAGCTCAAGATTTGAGATGAAAAGTGTGTGTGAAGTATACAGGTGTACGACTAGAGTAGACATGGTTAAATTGAAGTGACTCCAACCCAAGTCCGTCCGTCTCGAACCGTAGATTAACGAAGTTGCGAAGCTGGCTGTTCCTAGGACACAATCAGTGTATGTTCTCTCTGATAAGTTGTGTAATGTGGATGGTGGGATTTTCAGCAGAACCATTCTAAGCATCGACAACAGTTCCCTTGTGATATTAAGCATATGACGATGCTTGATATGTAAAGGTGAACTGCATCCTTTTCCGGCTCTTCCTAAAGCAAAAGGTTTCTGTGGAATCATCATAAAGTAGGAGGGGAAATGTCAACAATGTGATTGGAACTTACTTGATAAGAATGCTTATGGTGGCGTTGACCAGTAGGGTTGATAATGGTCAGGAGCAATAGTCGAAGAGAAGAGACAATATTTTGCGATGTCGATTCGTGAAGGAAATGAATTATTTTTCTTCAAGATCGATATTGACAGCCTTGTAGCAAAGTCCGCAAATCCAGGCCTTACCGAATCTGGATCAACTTCCCGTTTCGCACGCGACGACCAGCTGGCGCGGCGATGGTTGCGTGTACATGGCCAGGCGAACACATTGCAAATCCTAAATATACCATATCTGATGCGCAACTTGATCAGTAGTGGGAAATGCAGCAGGGACACTCGGAGCCATAGTCCTATCACACACGAACTCTACCTATGTCTACGAATGGCTTGAACAAAAAGACAGATTTGTTGGATGCTGGTCAGCATGCTCGGGAAGTTGCAGGTACCCGTCTAACAAATTCCAGATGATTACAACCCGATAGACCATCTCAACGAGATCTTCGCGCATACCTCGACTCTATCTTCCGTCCATCAAACCTATGCTGTCCTCTCAAATTACCAAGATGACCTCGACGACGAGATCGACCTGCTCGAGGAAGAGCAGGACAAAGCAAATGCAGAATGCCTCATCCGGATGGAGGCATCAAAAGCCGAATTGGCGGAACTTTTCAAGCGCATCGATAGCGTTCGTGAGCGAGCATTACAAACCGAGCGGAACATTACAGAGATGACGGCTGATATCAAGCAATTGGATAACACGAAGAAGAATTTAACACTGTCGATGACAGCTTTGAAGAGATTGCAAATGCTGACTACCGCTTACGAGCAACTACGAGCCTTGATCAAGACGAAGCAATACCGAGAATGCGCTCAGCTTCTACAAGCAGTCATTCAACTAATGGCATATTTCAAGGCTTACCGGTCAATTGATCAGATTGCTGCGCTTAGCAGGAACGTGTCAGAAGTGCAGAGAGAGCTATTGGAGCAAGTATGTGAGGATTTTGAAATCACATTTGCAAAAGAGGGAGTGCCCCAGAAGCGAGGACTGCTGCACGAGGCTTGTCTGGTCATCGATGCTTTGGGTGATGCTGCCCGGTCTCGTTTGATCACATGGTACTGCAACACTGAATTGCGACAGTATAGGACTATCTTCCGTGGTGATCAAGAAGCTGGCTCCTTGGACAACATTGACCGAAGGTATGCCTGGTTTAGGAAGACCATGAAGGTTTATGATGAAGAGCATGATGCAATCTTTCCAAAACACTGGAAAGTGGGTGAAATTCTCACCCATGTCTTTGCCGAAGGGACTCGAGAAGACTACAAGGGTATCCTGTCGAGATCAACAAGAGGAGGCCAGACACTGGACGTGAAATTGTTGTTATCTTGTTTACAGCAGACCCTCGATTTTGAGCATGGGCTTGAACGCAAGTTTAGCAGCAATTCAAGAACTTCAATTGATACCACAACCTCTGGCACCGACGTTTCGAGTCATCCGGTATCTATATCGGAAGCATTCGAGCCCTATCTTGGGCTATGGGTTGACCAGCAGGACCGGGAGTTGTCGAGACTGTTGTTGGAATACAGGTCACGTCCGTCTCGAGCACCAGATGAGGAATTCAACCCAGAACATGTCATACCATCCTCCACTGAATTGATTAAGTTCTACCAGGTGTCACTAGCCCAATGTGCCAAGTTGTCCACAAGTCAACCCCTTCTCGACCTATCGAAAGTCTTTGGGAAGTACTTGGAACAATATTCGCAACAGGTTTTGTTGTTCTACATTTCAGAAAAGCCATCCGGACACACACCCTCACGTGTCCCGACTACCGAGGACGTTATCATGACTCTGAACACCGCAGATTACTGCTACATCACTTCTAATCAGCTTGAGGAGAAGATCAAAAGCAGAATAGATGAACAACTTCGTGATCAGGTCGATCTTCAAAGTCAAGCAGACGCGTTTATGGGCATCGCAAGTGCTGCAGTTCGTGCACTCGTCCGCAGAGTGGAGATTGACCTCGAACCGAGCTGGGGTGAGATGAGGAATACTGCATATGGAAAGATCGAGAGCTGCGAGAACAATAGTTCATATGTCCCTAACCTGCAGAACAAGATCAAGGAGAGGACTTCGTCTACCATGCAGATGCTACACAAGCAACAGTATGCTCGAGCATTTGCTGACAACCTCGTCGAGCTCTTGTCCAATACCTACTTGACAAATATCAGCTTATGCAAGCCAATATCCGAGGCAGGCGCGGAACAAATGCTACTTGATACGCACGAAATCCGGAAGACACTGTCTCAAGTTGTACCTGGAAATCCCCCTCCGGCCGCATTTCTGAAGAGGGTCAACACAACCATGGGACGGATTGAGCCTCTGCTAAAGACATTGCAGGTCAAGCCGTCCCCACCCGAGGCACTTGTGCAAGCTTACCTCATACACATAGCTGATCTGTCGGATAATAACTTCAAGAAAGTACTCGAACTCAAAGGCATCAAGAACAAGTCTGAACATGGACAACTACTCGAACTATACCAGATGCACAAGCTCAGTCCTAGATACCAGGGTAGTCTAGTGGAACGATCACCGCTGCTTACCAACATGATAGCTGGATTCGCCACAAGTACCGTAGCCGGACAGACAACAACGAGTGGTGGCGCTGCGACTCTGTACAACCTGTCAGCTCTCGGAAACTCTGCGGCGGCCTCCCTGAGCACGGCCAGTCTTCCAGGAAATATCAACATGAAATTTGCAGATGCAGCCGGTCTTGGGTCAGCTCTTATAGATCGCTTCTCATCCTCGACCCCGACGGTCGGTGGCGCTGGGACACCAAGAGAAGGCACTCAAAGCCCGCTACCACCGCCATCCTTGAATTTACCCAACTTGACGATCACACCAGCTCCCAATACCGACAGTCCGAATGGTGATTCAGAGAGTGAAGCTGGTAGCACGAAGTTGAACGAAAACCTGAAGAATATTGGCAAATTCTTCAAAAGAGATTTGAGCAGCTTTGGTCGATTTGGTGGAAGCAAAAGTGCCAGTCCTGCACCGGAGGAAAGAGTATGACGATACTGATGTCAGTGGGTGAAGCGATTCCCAGTGCATCTGTTGGCCAGGGGGGCGAGCAGCTAGTAGGCCCAATTAACCTGAGCTGGGTGACAGAAGGACGTTAAATTCTGCTCACTACGCTACCGATTGCGCTTGGCAAATCGATATACTCTAGAATGGATGCAAACATAGTACATCCTAAGCTTTACATGGCAGTTCCTTCACCTTTTTTCTTTCTAACGCAACACTCAAAATCAGTTATACGTACTTCTGGATCATAAAGCAAGCCATGCTTTGGAACTTATGTCATTCTTGCCTCGCACTCGTTCTCTATTTGGACTTGAGCTCGTCAACAACGCCGTGATTTATCCTTTCCGACCAGTAGATCTACGTCGAGGCGAAATGCTTGCTTCACGTGCTCGAGAACAGTTGCCTGTAAATTACGGCGCGTATCAAACCTTGGAGAGATCCAAGCCGACGTATATCTACCTATATATCGATCGTCCTCACGTTTCGAATTGGTTGATCCATGTTGTGTTGGTGTACCAAATACGTGCTGAGCATACAAATAGCATTAGTATCATATAATTATGGCAATTTATTCCTTCACGGTTCTGAACGATTACATCACGGTTTCATGTCAACTCGGCTCAAGCCCACTTAGATACATGCCTCATTTTGGGAGATGCCTCGTCCGTCTTTCAAATCCATACTGCGGCAATTTGATGACTGTCTACTTTCGCCAGTTGTTTTGACCACAGTGCCCTTTTAAGATATCCCAAACCATCCGTCTCTGGAAATGAAGACCTTACCAGAAATAGTATAGTGGTGCTGATAACACTAAGATAAGCTGCCGCAAACCCTAAGTTTTTTGGATTATGGAGAAGTCATTTTCTCGTCCGCAGATGGGCAACATTCTATACACTATCGTATTGCTAAACATTGACTTACATGCAATCGAGAACTTTCGCTGTCGTGTGTGAAAACAGCCTTTCTACCGCCCCTCAAAACTTTAAATGTCTCTCCTCCGAGAGGTTAAGCCTCGCAATGCTCGTACAGCCCGTATCGTGAAGGCAAGAGAACCACAGCTGCTTGAGGATCGCAAACGAGTACTATTACTACACGGTTCAAAGTGTCCGGAACCCATAAGGAACGTACTGAAAACGATAACTACCCTTACAAAGCCTCACGCCGTTCAGCTCACGAAGAAGAACGAGAACATCCACCCTTTCGAAGATGCCTCTTCCCTCGAGTTTTTAGCCTTGAAAAATGATTGCGCACTCGTTGCGTTTGCGACACACTCTAAGAAGAGGCCCAACAACATTTCGCTGCTGCGTGTATTCGATGGGAAGATGCTAGATATGGTAGAGCTGTTACTCATCACGGGTCAAGAGGAAGTCAAGGATGGTGGCAGATTAGAGATTGGTGTGGAGATGAAGCCAATGATTGTCTTTGCGGGCTCGCAGTGGGACGACAATTCAGCATCTGAACAAGCAACACTCTTCAGACAGCTGAAATCCACCTTTCTCGACGTCTTTCAAGGAGAAGAAATCTCATCAATCGACGTGGCAGGCCTACAGTACGTCCTTATGGTCGCAGCCGGCGAAACACCCTCCACATCAACAACCGACACAAACGACCCAGCGAACAAACCAGTAATTCATCTCCGCTGGTATAAAGTCCGCACTGTCCGCTCGAATACCCCGAAAGTCCCACGAGTTGAGCTTGACCAGATAGGTCCGAGTTTTGACTTCCGAATGGGGAGATACAAGCTGGCAGATGAAGGTCTTATGAGAGAAGCTATGAAACATGGACGACGGCCGAATGAGGCAAGGACCAAAAAGAATATTGAGACGGACATCATGGGTGACAAACTTGGTAGAATTCATCTTGGCCGTCAAGATCTGAAAGAGCTGCAAACAAGAAAAATGAAAGGATTGAAGAGGGGAAGGAACGAGATTGATGGGGAGAATGTTGAGATGAATGGGAATGGAATACACGAGGACGATGATGTTCTAATACTGAGTGAAGACGATGAGGGTGGTGTTATGGTTGACGGAGACGAAGAGGGGTCAGACGGTGGAAGCAGCGAGGGTGGAACGGGTGATGAGATTGATATTGCAGACGAAAGTGATGAGGAGGCTGATACTATGCCAAAGAGGCAAAGAGTGGCCTGAAGTGAATTCGGAACATACGATTACGGAAGCAGAGACAATACGAACGCTGTCAAGTCCACGGTTGCGGATCAACCTACAGTAGGAGACAGTTAATGAAGAAGCTAGCAGCATCCATTGAAACTCTATGACATGGATACAGCCCGAAGCACGAGGCAGGATGCCCGGGAGATGATCTCATCCCGCTTTGCCAAGAGATCTCTGCAAAATTGAGAGAGCTCGGCGTCAAGCATCATCGATTGGTATTACAGCTAGATGGCACAGATCCGGTTGTGTACAGCACAGTGTGCGTCGCCACCACCTTGTTCAAAATCAAGGTAGTGCTTACTGTTCTTGGAGCAATGACAGGGACGACAAGTACGAGTATAAGAGGTGGGAAGATAGCTTTAAATGATGGAGAAATCTGTCAGATTCACGACAACATGGAATGACTGATCGAATGCTTTAGCGGCGGCATGTCGATGTACAGAATGACATGACGAACATACTCCCGAGGCAATATCTGCAAGGCACTCTTCCTACCAAGCTTTTGAGATTGCTTTGGCCAGAGCTTCGTTTACCAAGCACAAGCCCATCGGTTCCAACACGTTCTCTACTTGGACCGTAACTAACCTCAACTCGAACAAGTGCTACCTTGCCAAGTAATTTCTATGCCGCATTTGGAAGGTCTCTGCAGGGTTTTCGATTGCAGCTCTCGCAAATTTCAGGTCCCAGTCCCTCGGTTCATCCTCAAGCAGCAGTCGTCCGTTACCGAAGACAGCACGAAAAGTAAGCCGGCCAATGGTGTAGCTGCGCAATGGTGTAGCTGCGCAGTGTGGATCCACAACTTCTGTATAGTAACTCTTGGTGTTGATAGTTCTATATAGCTTGATACTCGAACAAATGAGTTGTAACTGTTACTATCATATCTTTGAGTGATAATGCTGTCGCTGGCATAGTTTCACCACTGTCCTGTATCTTAATCGTGGTGTTTGACTCGCGTACGGGCACTGCTGGTCTGTCACGAATGTCACGGCCGCATGACGGACACACCGTGCAAACAAAACAAACGAACGTTTGGACACACCTGACAAACCTCTCAAACATGGAGACACGTGTATAGCCTGTTAACATGTTAGCATGTTAGCATGTCAACATGTTAAGATGTTAAACATGTTATCATTTCAAGTATATAGATTACCGTAGGTCAGGCACAACTGACATTTCATAGTTACTCGTAATCAATCTCCCTCACCAACTCCACCTATACCTTTAAGACCCCGTCATCGGTATATCCTTATGTCACTGTTCACACTTCTTGTTGCTAACTTGCTACCACCCACTCCTGTGATTAACCCTACTTACCCTAGGGTTAGGAACTTGCGTGATATGGTCCTAAGGCATTCCTTTCGATATTACTAATTGTAATAAATGATAAATTGGGATTGATAGGCTGTTTCCTCTTGTGCTTGGCCCTCTCTTTATCCTAAAACGCCTGGAGTGCCTGCCTCTTAATTTCCAGCTGCGTAGTTACGAACTGCTATCTTTCTAATGCTCTGGATGCCTTTATTATAAAACTACGTATATTATAATCGAGAGGAGTCGATCTTGAGAGGGTTCGGATAGCGTCGGTAAAGTAGGATCGATTCTTTAGAGTTTCGAGAAGGCCTGGGTTAAGATTAGAAGTATTTTAAACTCGTAGAGGTGTATAAGGTCGCGTAGGCGGTACTAAAATAATAAATCGAGATCGTAGACCTTTTTCAGGATCGAAAGGCCATATACTAGCAGCTTTAAAGCCACTCTTATAATTAGATTTAGTTATTGCGATCGTACGGGCTTGCCGGTATTACTAGATGAATAAATTCTTCTTTACAGGCTCTAAATCACTAACTTAGTAGTGCGTAGCGACTAGCGTATAAAACTGACGCTTTAGCGATAAGAATACTGTAAGATTAAGAGGTTAAAAGATATAGAACGAGTGTAGTATAAGATAGAAGTAATATATTTTATTTAACTAAGTAATCCTTATAAATTCATCTATATAATGCGATTTATGACTATCCATAATTAATAGCTTCCAGCCTATATAATCTGCAGTTTCTAGTATAAATACTTCTTTTAACTATAAAAGTCCTATCTTATTTAACGTAAAGGTATTTAGAGAGGAGGTATACAGCTAATCTAGAAGGTCTATAGGTATAAACTACTGTTATTATATATACTTTCCCTTAAAGATTAATAGTGGTTTAATCGTACGACTAGTTACAGAAATACACTTAATTAAAGTCGCCTACTCTCTCTTATCTAGTCTAGTAACTAACGTACGGTTAGAAGCAGCAGACCTAACAACTCGCTGATTACTACAGTCCTCTAACGCGGTACCAGTTTCGTCTATATTAAAGATATAATCTTTCCGTATTAGCCTACCTGTTAATATCTTTAATAGCGACTCGTACTAACCGCGAACCGCTTCCTCCGTCACCTTACGAGATCGCTTATATCCTATCTTCCTCCCCAGCTTCGATTTAACCTCAGGATGCCTCTTCAAAAAGCGCTGTATATACGCCTTTCCGACGGTACTTAGACCATTTGAGACAGCAGAAATAAGACCAGCTATCGCGCGTAGCTGCGCGAAGTTTAGAGCTTGTCTATATATATTAAGGTCCAAAATCTATTGTACAAGCATTTCCTCCTGTTTTACAGACAACAATTGCTGGCTCGTACGCGCTTCCGCGCGAGTTTTCGATCTGTAGGTACGAGCGCGTACGGTACTTTCTGGTACACTAAAAGCACGGGTAGCAGCTCTCAAAGAAGTATATTCACCAGCTAAAAAGGCGGCCAAGGCATCGTTGACAGCAGGCTTCGACGATATCGCAATCTTACGGTATACCAAACACCAGGAATTGCTATACAAGATTCTACAAGATCGAGAAGTTACAATTGACTGTGGATCCAGACTGCGCAGCTACACCATTGCGCAGTTACACCATTGGCCGG
>Ga0181469_100507_pt1 | contig 14693 bp, 14 predicted proteins | sample InSIn2SAF170_2_FD_119081 | JGI IMG/M metagenome (GOLD analysis project Ga0181469, IMG submission 119081) | Clean room microbial communities from NASA Spacecraft Assembly Facility at Jet Propulsion Laboratory, Pasadena, California, USA -... ... | reverse complement strand
CGTGTGAAAGATGACGCTATGACTGCTAGCCGGTTGCCGGATAGACATTCTTCGACGTGGCAACCGCCTAACAACTGGCAGAGTATCTCGCAGGAAGTGGATCAGATTGAAATGGATAAAGGGGGAAGAAGGGCGAAAGAGATGGAGGCTGGGAAAAATGCAATGGCGAAAGTCACCAAGAAGCCTTCGAGACCGCAGCTTGGGCTGAGAAGGAGCACGTCCTGAGCATCGTATCAAGATATGCAGGTCCTATTGGCTTAAGGTGGGCAGACTGGAATCGGTCGCGAAGACAGGTACTCTAGCTGAAGTTCGGTTTGGTGGGAAGATAAGTATATAGTATTCAGGGCAGTAGGTGTGCATAGTACATGTGAGGTATAATAGTATATTGCTTTGTGTGTTTGTGTAAGCATAGTTTTCAGAGTGTATACTTGGCTTTAAGGCGACTCTGCGTCAGTCTTGTGCTGGAACGATGGCGCAGAGCACAGCTGCATCCACGACTACAGCTGCTCACGCTGTCTCGGAGCTGCTAAAATCGCCAGATGACCTCGTCAAGATCCATACAATCCGCGTGCGATTAGAGCAAGAACGAGCGAGCATAGAAGCCAAACTACGAAGTGGAGCCAAAGATCAGCTAGACGCTACACGAGATGGCCTTCTTAAACTTCGAGATACGAAACTTGCTGTTACAAGGATTAGAGAGGAAATGGTCAATGTGGAGAGATTGTGCGAAGATCCAAAGACTGCCGTCGAAGGGTTCAGCAAGATCAGTCAGGTAACACCATTGATAACAAGCTCATTAATATGATGAGTATCAAGCTGAGTCTGAACGGTTTACAGGTCTCTCGGGTTCACCGGCAGTTTGTGCAGACCCTCGAGATGGTAGACAAGCTTCGCAGCATGTACGACAAGATAGACAGGCTTGAAGATATGCTAAATCAAGAACGCAATGATCCTCTTGGCCCAGCTACGAATCTGCTCTTCATTCACTATCACCTGACGGAACTAGAAGCCTTTCGCAACGAGACTATCTTTCAAGCGAAACGAGCAACTCCAGAAGCTCGTGCTACTCTCGAGAGATACTTTGAGCGCCTAAGCGGGGTCCTGGTGTCGTTCGAGGAACACTACCTACACCTCGCGGCCACGCTCATACAGATCACAAGAGCGGGACATGCAGGCGTAGCTGTCAAGATCGCAAAGATAGCAGAGGTTGAAGGTGGAAGGGACGAGAAAGCTATAGCGATCAAGCTTGTCAAGAAGAAGAACAAAGAACTGGCTTCGAGATTCAAGTCTATGCAAGCAGAAGCTAGAAGCATCAAGCATTATAGAGCGAAAGTAATGGATGCAATACGTACGACCGCTAAAACAAAGCTGCAAGAACAGCACGAAGGGCTCAAAGGCAATAGTGCGCAATTCTTCAGCTCGCTAGACTGGTTCTACGAAGATCTAGTTTTAGTGGAAGACCAGCTTGCTGCGCGCTTTCCTCCAGACTGGAAGATCTACACGCAATTTGTAAAAGCATACCACAAATCATTATACGACTTTGTCAAGACTATCAAGGAAGAACAGCCAGAAGCAGGAACCCTACTCTACCTCGCACAATTCTGCAAAGAATACTACAAGAACATGACGAAAGAACTAGAAATACCACCGGAACTCATCACGCCAAAGTTACTCGATGGAAATGAGGCCGATCTGATAGATGATTACCTTAAGCTTGTGAGAAAGAAGATGGATGAATGGACAAATAACCTTATGAGATCGGAAGTTAAGGACTTCCAGCAGAGAGAAACGGAGCCGGATGTAGACGCCGAAGGACAATATCTGATGCAAGGCGCACCCATCATGTTCCAGAGTAAGCCTTGCTTCACCGGTGTTCTCTCATCCGGTACCTACTGACTGAGTATGTCTACAGTGATCAACCAGCAAACAGAACTTGCTCTGGATTCTAACCAAGGTGCAGTTGTTGCAAAAGTCGTCGACGAGTTCAATCGCACGATGCGGCATGTTCAATCCTCCTGGCTACGCATCATAGAAGGCGAATTCAATCGTCAAGTCAATACACCCGACCAAGTCCCAGGTGGTCTAGTCGAATATCTGATGGCATTAGCAAACGATCAAGTCAAATCCGCCGACTTCACCGAAGCTCTTTCGACACGCTTGGAATCGCTTGTGTCCGATAAATACAAAGCGCCCATAGCGGAGAAACTGAATGATGCTATGGACGGATATCTCGAAGTCGCTAAGCGATGTATTCAAATTCTCATCGACACGATATTCAACGACATCAAGCCTGCCGTCCGTATCCTATTCACGACCTCCTGGTATGTCGACGAGCCAATACACCAAATCATCGAAACGATATCGGACTATATGGGCGATTATCAAGCTAGACTCTCACCGAGCTTGTTCGATCTATTGGTTGATGATATAGTGGATACGTTCCTTATCACATACCTTGCGGCTCTAAGGAGAGCTACGAAACTCAAGATTCCTAGCGCGGTCACCAAGATGAGGGAGGAAGTCAAGAGGGCTTTCGAGTTCTTCACGCAATATAAGCCGCAGAATGAGTTGGAACAGTACTTCGAAGTGGTCAGTCTTACGGCGGACCACATTTCCGGAGTGTCGTATCAAGCTGACTATCCTTCTTATGATTCAGCTCGATCACTGTATCCGGATACTGTCGGCCTCCAAACAGATGTTCTACCTCGACTATCACGCTTTCGCAAAACGGTACGGAACAGTAAGCACTCTAGCGTATGTGGAGGCACTGCTGCGGGCCAGGGCAGATATGGACAAGTCGGACGTCAAGGACATCGTAAGCCGCGGTTCAAACTCCTTCCAAATTGACCGTTCTGACTTCATGCTTCGCAGATGGAAGGCATCAAGCGGAAACCTGCTGAGCCTGAGCCAGAGTATCCGTCGATCTTCAGCCGTCTCCGTAAGATCACCTATGCATACGTTCTGGATGAACACATACTGATGTCTGTCCTACTCGCAGCCATCGAAAAGAGCGCGCTGGCAGCGGCTGTCCCCTCGTTCAACGTTTCGAGCGTTCTGCGGATGTAGTCTAGAATCGAGGCAAGGGCCTGGCAGTACACTTCTCTACGCAGTATATAGCAGTCTCTGTCGTGTTATTGTAGCATTAGATCTGAACATGCAAACCAAATCAAGCCACGTGACGTTATATCTCGTAATCGTCTTTCTACCTGCTCCGACATCGTCTTTCTGCTTTCGACCCTCTTCCCTGCTCCCAGTGCATGTCACAATGACCAAGATGGCTAGGGTCGCGCACTGGTAGGCCAGAGCACCTAGCAGAGTGTTAACACAAAGCTGATTGCCTGATATAGGTTTCGGACTGAGTGAGAAGTCTTTCGCAGCTGGTTTTCCTGATGGTTTCTAAGTTGTTTCAGGGTCTATCAGCCTCCGTCTACATGATAATCCTGCTATGCACGCTGGCCTGAGCCTCGATAATGTCGAGGCTTTTTATCCGATTGTGAATGGACAATGTCTCACCTGGCAAGATCGATAGAAGCTGATGCCTCAATTCGGTACCTAGTGGTGCTGGGATCCACAGTATATTTACAAGACTCCGGTGGGACCTAATAGATGGCAGTTCTTGCTTGACGTATGTCGAAGCTTGGCTCTTCGAAAACATGATACTAAAGAGTCTGCTTTCAGAGCATGGAAGACGTGTCTAAATCTATCACCGAACTTCAGCCGCTCTCCCAATTATACGTTCTGCGCGGGTCACCGATGGAAGTGTTGCCTAAATTCTTCAAAGCTTGCAAGATCACGCATTTATCATTCGAGAAAGACGATGACGAATATACGATAAGCCGCGATGCCCAAATCACCGAATTGGCGAAGCAAGCTGGCGTGGAGGTCTTCGCGGTGCACGGACATACTATGTTTGAAGGCGAGAAAGTCATTAAGATCAATAAGGGCAAAGTTCCCACTACATATGCACAATACGAGAAAGCAGCGAGCGCTTTAGGGCTGCCTCCCAAACCGATACCTAGTCCAACTGCACTTCCTCCACCTGGAGATATAGACTTCACAACGCCATTAATGGAAGCTCCAGATGTTCAAGAATATAGGGACAGAGATGTCAATTATCGGAACCGGATAGATGGGGTAGCAGACTACACGTACGAGTCTATCGCTGGACCAGGGGCGACGTTCTCAGTGCCGACGCTGGCAGAGTTGGCGATGCAGCCTGCCAGTACGATTATTAGAGGAGGCGAGAGACAAGCGCTCCTGGTACTAGAGGAATGGATGACGGTAAGGAAGAAGGAAGCAATATATTTTGAAAAGCCGAAGACATCTCCAGCAGCCTTCAAACCAGCAGAAAGTATGTGTTTTATGTATACGCTTGACTATGCTCTAATGTCGTCCATTCTAGCCACTGTGCTTTCGCCGCACATCAAATTTGGCACACTCAGCATACGAACATTTTTCTGGTCCATACAGGAGCTCATATCGAAAGCAGGAGATCACAGCAAGCCTCCAGTCTCTCTTCTTGGGCAAATCACCTTCCGCGATTTCTTTCACTGTGCACAATTCGGCACACCCAACTTTCAGCGGATACGAGGGAACCCACTCTGTCGGTATATCGACTGGGATCTACAGAATCAATACAATTCAGATGGAACAGAAGTGAAAGAGCTAGTCATCACTGAAGAGAACGAAGAAGCGAATGAACGTTTCTTGGCTTGGAAAGAAGGAAGAACAGGCTATCCTTGGATTGATGCACAGATGAGAAAGCTGAAACGAGATGGATGGATCCATCATCTTGCCAGACATAGTGTTGCATGCTTCTTGACGAGACAGATGTACATTTCGTGGGAGAGAGGTGCCGAGATATTCGACCACTGGCTGATAGACTGGGATCCTGCATCGTGAGTCATTATAAATATCATCGATGTCCTGATCCTCGGCTTACAATTCATCACGCTCGCAGCAACAGCGCAAACTGGATGTGGCTGTCTGCGAGCGCTTTCTTTCACCAATATAGCAGAATATATTCGCCCATCACCTTTGGCCAGAAGTCAGACAAGAGTGGAGCTCTGATACGGGAGTATGTCCCGGAACGTAAGCTATCTGAAAGCTGGCACCTACGATTGTGAATCTGATTGCTTCGTTCGCAAACAGTGAAAGACTACCCTGACAAGTACATCTATTCTCCATGGACTGCTCCAGCAGCTGTTCAAGCGAAAGCAGGGTGTATTGTCGGCAAAGACTATCCTCATCCGATAATCGACGACAAGGAATCGAAAGCACTCGGCATAGCTCGCATCAGGAGAGCGTACGAAGCTAAGATCTATGGGACCGATCCACGCGTCTTTGATGGGACTGCCGCTGAATACGTTCGAAGTTTCGGAGAGATCGAGGGAGGAAGCACCCTCGGAAAGAGGAAGACCAAGGAGGAAGCTGCTGACGAGAAGAAGCACATCAAGCAGCAGAAGCTAAGCTTCTAGCGACCAGGCGCCGTCTTTCCAGACTGAAACACCTTGTCAGCGCGCTGTTGGAGACGCGTCAAAGGATCCCAGAGCCAAGCGATGTTGTTGTCCTAATGATCCGGAAGCTATGCAATGCGAGCTCACGTCGGAGCTGTGACGTCCAGCAAAAAGTAGATCAGTCGACGGAACAGGTCCCCCTCTCACGGCCCTGGCGTTCTCTCTCCGACCGACTTCAAGGGCATCGTTCATCCACTTTCGTTTTCCAGCAGCAGCAGCAGCAGTTCACACTCATTTACACGTTACGTACAAGTCGTAGGTGGATGTTGATACGCTCCTCATCTCTGCTAATTCGCTGACGACAAATCCGCCCAGCCCCCTCAATCGCCGAACCACAGCGTCAAAAACACAAGTTGAAAAAGTCGCGGTCACCTCCTACATACATACACCAAGATACATATACATACGTCCAGCAACATCCTTCAAGACTTCCAGCTTCAAGATCCGACAACAATGCGGACAGCAACAAACACAAAGAAGGCCTTCGTAGCTTTGGCGCTCGCAACGGCAGCTGGACTTACTTCAGCCAACGTTGGTCCTGATAGACTAGACAAGAGACAGGCATTCACTGGTAGAACGACGGTCTACATTGCAGGTCAGTGCTTTGTGCTTTCGGGACCCTACCCCTATTCCCTATGTTTGGCTGATCGACTGTCTCGCTTGCTTGCAGAAACTGGCAATGAAGGCACTTGCGGTGGTTTCCTGTCTGTGGGTAGTACTCTCATTGTAGTCTGATGGGTATACAGCTGACTCGCTTGCTAGAACTCCGGCATGACCGTGGCTCTCAACTCGAATCAATGGGACGGAGGATCACACTGCGGTCAACAACTCACCATCAACTACCAAGGACGCAGTGTCACTGTCACTGTTAGAGATCAGTGTCCTGGATGCGTATGTCTACTTCCCGCCAATAATGTGCGAAAGAACTGACCGAGCTTTTCTACAGCCCTTCGGTTCCCTAGATCTCACTCCGGGCGCATGGAGCGCTGTGACTGGTGGTGCAGCATGGGGAGAAGCATATACTAGCTGGTCATGGGGAGGCGGAACCGACAACAAGCCGCCGCCGCCGCCTCCAGCTCCGAGCACATCGAAATATGCGCCTCCTCCTCCTCCCCCTCCTCCTACGAGCACTACACCCAAATGGACTCCACCAGCAACGTCGCAGAAACCCTCGAGCACATGGACACCACCAACGACCAGCCGTACTTCAACAACGTCTTCCTCCTCAGTCTGGACTCCGCCCACAACCTCTTCCAGCTCCACACCTCCCCCCACATCGAGCAGCAGCAGCAGTACCTCAAGCAGCACTAGCAGCAGCTCTGTCAGTAGCTCTGCCGCAAGCTCCAATGCTACGATCTCGTAAGTATACCCCATTTGCGATTGTACGACCGAAAGCTGACAGCCTCTCCTCTGCAGAAGCGCCGCTGGCAACTCAACTGCAGTGTCCAGCGCACTTGGCAATCTCGTCACAACCACGCTTTCCTTCGATAATGGCACTGCTTCTACAGCTACCCTGGCGATCGAATCGGGCGTAACGAGCACTCTTACTGCTCCAGTTCCAGGCTCCACCGTCAAGGGTGCTCTCGGAACAGTCAATCAAGTCGTACTTCAAATGGTGGGTTTCGTCAGTATTGTGATATGAATACTTGCTTACCCAGTCTATCCGAACCAGGCAAACATCGTCGTCAACGCCGTAGAGGCCGATAACTAAGGCCTCTCCTTCGCGTTTCACATCGCACAGTATGGCATCTGTTGAAAAGCCATCTTTGCAGAAGTCTAATACCCTCACTTCGCAACCCGCTTTCCGTCATATCCGCCGTTTCTTTCGCATTCACTTTACCCTCTTTCTTCAGTCCCTCGCGATCGTCTGTTCTTCTAACCCTTTTCCTTTCGATTTTGCAACCCAAAAGGACGGCTTTTTCCTCGCTGCTTTGTATCTGCTTTGTATTATTTAGTCGGAAGTGTTTCGGGAGCCTCTAAGCGATCCCCACCTCGAGAGTCTTAATATATTCTGTATACTAGTACTCGTTGCTTCTTCTGCAAGTCATCGGTCGTGTTCTTGGTGTTTTTGTCATATCCGGCTTTACAGTTGCCTGAGCGCTTTCTGACCTCGAGACATCTCAAAACATGCCAAAACACAGCTAGAACCCCTACGAATACGTCAAATCTATAGGGCATACATCATTCTGGTACATCCAAGGCTCGTCGCCATACCTGAGCGCGGAAACTCGGGCCAAAATGGACGACATAGGCCAGCAATACGGCGCTGCTGGTGCTGGGGGCCTGCCATCGTCGACGAGCAGCTTCTCTTTGAACAATAATGCGCGAACTGGCGCGAGTCTGCTGCCAAAACAATCACCGCAACATCAGATGGGATCTGGCTTGACCTCGCCGAGCGCGCAGCAGCAGCAAGTCGTGCCTACTGGCTTCGAAGAAGGTGTACTACGGAATCTCTGCGACCTCGACTGGTGTGTTTCGCTCAGCCTAGAGCGCGCTACTATGCTTGGCGGATGAGCCCTGACTGTTCGTGGTGTGTGCATTCCAGCGGACTACCTCTGATGATGGACCGGATCAAGCAATCTATGGCTTCCTGTCGCGTACGAAAGAATGCTCTACTCGTGTTGGGTCTCGCTAAACTCGAACGCCTGCAGGAAACGAGCCTCTTCTTCAAGAAACGCGCGCAAATCGAAGAAGATTATGGCCGAGCAATGCAGAAGCTTTCACGCGAAAGAAGCGAAGGATATGCTTTCAGTGATGGCAAAGCCGGCTCATTCGTCACGGCTTTTACGACTCTACTTCGGACGCACGATATAATTGCAGACAATCGGATAAAGATGGCTACTCAGCTAATGGAGATGTCAGAGCAGCTGATAGAGATGGCAAGAGAAGTCGAAAAGTCACGAAAGTCTGCAAAGGATCTTGGGGTTAGGCTGGAGCGGAATCTCACAGACAGCGAGGTATCAACGGAGAAGTCGCGGGGCAGATTCGACGTGTCTGTGGAAGAGTTGGAGAAGATCCTGTTGAGCAAAGCAGGAGAGAATTCAAGAGACTCTAGTAATTTCCCATCTACGGGGACAGACTCGCATGGGCTCGGTGCAGGCGCGGGGAAGAAGACCTTTGGGAAAGCAATGAGCAAGCTGAAAGGAGGACCCAAGAACCCTGCCCAGATGCAGAGAATGGAAGAAGATGCAAGAGCAAAGATGAATAGCATGTCAGATGCATATCGGCAGCAAGTCTTATCTACGCAGACAGTCCGCCAGGAATACTTCAATTTACAGCTTCCGCGAATGCTGAAGGTGTGCCATAGCCTTGCCTTTCCAGGTCTTTGCAATGCTAACAAAACTTGTGATGACCCGCAGTCTCTGAAGGAAACGCTAGACGAGATTGACTTGGGGACCCAATTCCATATATCACGTTACGCCTTCCTCTACGAAAATATGTTACTCAACGAAGGCTTGACAGTATCTCCGCCTGATGTGCCTGGCGTCGTTGAAGATGGACCAGGCTTGAAAGCGATAGCAGAAAGTATAGACAACCGAGATGACTTCAAGAACTTTATGCAGAACTACGCAGTCACATTCGCAGCGAGCGGACATAAAGTATTGCGGAGAGAGGGCCCTCCAGAAGAAGGCTTCGTTCGAGTGCGTATTCTCCAGGCCATGTTGATATGCGGACGAGCTGATTTATTACGTACCTGTAGATGCCAAGAACACCCAATATGATGTCGCCTACGAACGGTAGCAATGCTCTTCCTTCCTCTTCCAGCTCTATCACCACAACAACTTCTACCATCACCACCTCACCATATAGCAATCAATCCGCCTCTCTACCATCATCCATCCAAAGCTCACTTCCTCCGAACGCATCTCAGCCTCCCATGTACTTCGGCGTCGATCTGAGCTATCAAATGGTCAGGGACGGCGTCGACGTGCCGAAAGTGCTAGAGAAGTGTATAGATGTCATAGACACGTATGGACTGGACATTACTGGTATATATAGACTGTCTGGTACGACAAGCAGGATACAGCGGTTAAAAGCGAAAATGGAGAAAGGTTTGTCTCGTCAGAGACGGCGAAAATCAGCAAACCCAGGCTGATTCGCATTGCTCTCAGACATCGACTCCGTCAATCTGCATTCAGATGAGAATTTGACGGATATAAACGATATCTCAGGCATACTGAAGCTCTTCTTTCGCGAGCTACCGGAACCTCTGCTCACGCACGAGCTATATCATGGATTCATAGAAGCTGCCAGTGCGTCAGACTTGTTGAAACTGTGTACTCCAGCTGAACCAATCCGCAGAAATCGAAAACTCCCGCCTGCGGCATATCCGGCTACACGAGCGCATCAACGAACTGCCAGATTCAAATTATGCGACATGCAAAGCTTTGCTTGGCCATCTTGACAGAGTAACAAAGCATGAATCGACCAACAGCATGTCCATTTCCAATATTGCAATCGTATTCGGTCCAACGTTGATAGGTCCGCCTCCTGAAGATGCAAATCTTGTCTTGCAAGATATGCAGTGGCAGTGTAAAGCCGTAGAAACGATATTGGAGCATTATGCGGAGATCTTTGTAGATGCCGAAGACGAAAATGGCGCTGAAGCAGGCGAGAGTAAAGCGGCGGACGCGCAGTGATCTGAGAAGGAGTGTATATTCATACCCTTGGGCTTTCATGTTGATGTCATAATACCTTCTTTCGGTGCCTCTTTCACCCTTAATTTTGAAGTTTAGTCAATCAATACAGCAGCCAAGGCCTCAGGACGTGTTAGCGAAGTCTTCTTCATTGAGCCTTGTATTTGTGATTGAGCAGCGAACAACAGGAGAAAGGCAATGCGAATATGGTGACAACAGAGCGTACTGCAACGTATGCAGGATAGCGATGACTGCAGACTGAGTTTGCAAAACAATGCAGGGTAACAAACGAGTCTAATGGTGGGAGTATGTGATGAGTAATGAAATGTCTTCTGATTGCTTGCTCGAGGAAGTCTGGTATCCTACGTGTCGAGAGTTGTGAGTGTCTTTGTCCAGGTAACGACCTGAGGATGCTCATCATCAGCTGCAAGCGCGATTTTAGGATGAGATAAGTCTAGCGTACCTTTGGATGTGCCATGACTTTGGTAGGATCGAAATTGAGGACTTGTAGACCATCTAAGGACGTCGCTCGGGATCTGCATATCAAAGCACAAAGGTCAGCATGGCAAGCAAGATCTTTAATCGGTTGTGAAACGTACAAAGCTACATATGCTTGACCTTTTTCGAAGATCTTGCCGAGGTCGCATTTGACGCGTTCGAGTGTCTGTCCTTGAGATTTGTGGATACTCATTGCCCACGCGCAGATCATCGGGAACTGACACCAGCGACATGTTAGCATCCAAGAAGAAATGGAACTCGAAAGCGATGCCCACCTGCTTGCGTCTTGCTTTCACCTTATCTCCAATATCATCCACCTTAAATTCATCTCTGCTCATCCGCATCCTCATCCTCGATCCATCTGGCATCTTCCACTCGACGACCGGTGCTTTCTCGACCATCGCTGGATTCTTGGCCTTCTTGACAGCACCTTCTGCATCTTTCTTATCTGCGTCTTTCTCCTTCTTCAGTGCCAACGCACGTAATTTCTCTGCATCTTGACCAAAGAGACTATTATTTCCTTCGGCATCGTCTTCTTCAAGACTTTCTTCCAGAGATTTGAACGCTACGACTTTCCCTACTGAGCCATTCACAAGACCGTTCTCCATGTTTTTCAGTAACATGACTTGGGCATTTAGCTTTAAAATGAGCTTCTTGGGCGCCATTACGTTCTCTAGCGTTTTCTGGAGTCGGTCTGCGGGCTCTTCACCGTCGTCTATGGCGAAGAAAGCGTATTCTTCGCCCGGCAAGGCGGCTAGTCGTGCGCGATTCGCGTCATCTACCTGCTGACGCAGTGGAAAGCTGGCGTACGATCACAGTCAGAATTATAAGCTCTAGGACAGGCAGTTGTATTCGAACGTACAGCTCTGTGGGCTCGATGCCATCGCTGTATTGCGGTAGTCGCTTAAGCTTCCTGAACTTGGTGATAGAAGCATCCGAAAGACGTCCAAATCGCATTTCATTGAGCATATCGATGAACTCTGTGAACCCAACGTCAGTCTTCCATCTTTGCCCTTCGTAAGTCTGTCACTCACCTGTGTCTCTCTGTCTGAACACCTTTGTCAGATTGACCGTCATATCAATACAATTCTCCCAGCTCTTGGCTTCAAATGCAAATCTCGGAACACTCCCTTTTGTGACAGGAGGTAATTGAAAGAAATCGCCCGTCATGATGAGTTGGATCCCACCGAAGGGCTTATCGGGTTTGCGGCGGAATCGGGTTGCGATGTGTGCGAGCTTGTCGAAGAGATCGCCATCCAACATGGAGACTGGCATTCACCATGTAAGCATTAGTGTATGTACTGTTGAAGAAGAGTGAATGGGACCCACCCTCATCGATAATCAGCACCTCAGTCCTCAACCACCTTCCCGGAGCCTTCCTATTCTTCTTTACGAAATCCACCAAATGTTCAGCTGTTCCTTGACCCAATCCAATGCCTGCAAAGGAATGAATAGTCGTCCCTCCAATATTCGCAGCTGCCATTCCTGTAGATGCAGTGATGGCAACGCGATCTGCGCCGCGCGAAGCGTATTTCTTGCGTAGGGATTTGATGATTTCGCGCAAGAGAATGGATTTACCGGTTCCTAGATACGCATTTGATCAGCTTTGATGGAAAAGAGTGAGGGAGGGGAAGCACACCTGCTGATCCAGTAAAGAAGACATTCTTCCCACCCTCGACAACAGTTTTTAGGACTTTCTGCTGTTCTGACGACAATACGATCTGTTGCTGTACATTGAGCGTTCCGATATTGACTTTACCCTTCCCTTTCGCCGAAGTAACACTGCTTGTACTTGTACTTTTGCCGATTGTCGTCTTGGCTGATTTCGAACTTGTAGTAGAGGAGATATCCCATGGCAGACTTCTTTTACTCGTTGATGACTTAGAAGAAGTAGAAGAAACTGAAGTGTCTGCCTCGTTCTCGCGAACTACGAATTGACTGAGCGTATGCTGGCTTTTATCGACTCTCTTGGTAAATGGCGCTTTTAGGATAGCTCCAGGTAATGATTTATGTTGATCTTCTTGTTCTGCCATATGTTGTTCATAAGCATGCTGGTCTAATGCGCTCGTCCCGCCTGTCAGAGAAGCAGGTAAGAGGGTGCTGGGTGCTTTTGCTAACGCAGGCATATTGAATCCGCTCTGCCATTGTGACGCCATAGGTAATGAAGTACTGGAAGTGCTTTTGGCATTATAGTTTGTGATGGCAGCAGATGCCGTTTGATGTGTTTTCGAAAGGGGAGGTGCGCGAGGAGGGGATGCTGGAGGGTTTGGCTTGATAGTGGATGCAGAGGAGAGTAGTAAGGAAGATGCGGATGTCAAGGTACTCTTGCTGAGCTTGCTGGACTTGTATGCCGCGCCTGCTTTGGGAGGAGTAGGCATGGTCGAACCGCTCGCTGTCGATGCGTCCGTTAGCTCAATATCGTCTCCCCACGAATCATCGTCTTCATAGTCGATGTCTGCGAGCACTTGCCATCAGTATTGAGCGTCGCAGAGACGGATCCCGAAAACTACTCGCCATAAGCCGACGCGGGCAAAGAGACAGCTTTGCTACTCCCACTGCCACTCTTGTGTTTCTTATTCATTGTCATATCATTGTTGTTGCTTGTAAAAGCTGGGATTACGGGCGTGTTTGATGAGAATGTGCGTTTCAATGTTTTGATGGGTCCGCCTGCGACTCCGCTGCTGGTGGAGCTGCTGGACCTTGAAGTCGTCGCACCGGCCTGCATGTTGGCCCTTATCTCTTCAGTATTTCGCAACTTTCTTCTTTCCTATATCGTTTCTGGTTTGAGCAAAGCCAACCTGCGTTTGCTTCAATTACCATTCCACCTCCAAGTCCCCAAGGGTGATCGGATACCAAACGCGTGAGGTAGGAATTGGGATAAAAAGCCAGAATAGTAGATCTGACTTTATATTCATACTCTATACAACTCTATCATCATATCCGTCTTATCGGCTAAGCTCTTCGACCACTTTTATGTTTCGCCATTTCAGTCACGTGGATTTCATAAGGGCCCCTGCGTCAGAGTACTGTCCTTTCTTGTGCTTCTGCCAATTCAATCAGGAATCAAGGAGTATCCTATAGCCATGGCGTGAGTAGAGTAATCTACAAATTGGATGCCGCTGATGATTCTGCGAACGACAGCCGCACCAAGAGCGAGCCCACGCCCGACGAGCAGCTGGCCAGTCTCTGCAGCGCATCGGGATGTCATTCCTTACTGGACGCAGCATTTGCTCGATATCTAGATGCAGGGGACCACATCTCATACATGCGACACAACTTCCATATCCCCACTATCGATTCCATGCACCGTCAGAGCGCTCAAACTCCTCCTCCTACACCCCCAGCTGAAGTAATTGCAAAGCATCAGAAGCTAAGAGATGAGAGGCATGGTATTACTCAGAGTAGTAACGGCGACGACGGCGACAGGAAACAAGCATCATCCTCATCCTCGTCCTCGAAAGCGCAGAAGATGAGACAGGATCTAGCTCGTGAGACGGGCTTAGAAAGTGGTAGACGAGCAGCCATAGAAGATGCTACATCTGGGATGGGACCCCAAGAAGGCTATGACATGGTGGTGTATCTCGCTGGAAATTCACTCGGTTTACCTTCCAAGCAAAGTATCCAGCTCGTACAAGAAGAAATCAGTGTATGGCAGGATAAGGCCGTAACCGCATGGGCAGACCATCATTTCAAGCGGCCCTGGTCATCCTACGCCGAGAAGTTATCTCCGTTACTAGCGGGTATAGTGGGTAGTAAGAATACAGAAGTCGCAAGTATGGGATACTTGACGACAAATATTCATCTCTTGATGTGTTCGTTCTATAAACCTACAAAGGAGAGATATAAGATCCTTTATGAGCAGAAAGCCTTTCCCTCGGACAATTACGCATTCGCATCACAGGTTGAAATGCATGGATATACGAGGGAACAAGCGCTTATCACGCTGAAGCCGAGAGAGGATGAATATACGCTTAGGACGCAGGATAGAAGAAAGTTGCGAAATACTGAAGAGATAAGGGCCAACATGCAGGCCGGTGCGACG
>Ga0181469_100500_pt1 | contig 14745 bp, 5 predicted proteins | sample InSIn2SAF170_2_FD_119081 | JGI IMG/M metagenome (GOLD analysis project Ga0181469, IMG submission 119081) | Clean room microbial communities from NASA Spacecraft Assembly Facility at Jet Propulsion Laboratory, Pasadena, California, USA -... ... | reverse complement strand
ACTGGGGAGTTGCAGACCCTGAGTGAGCTTACGGGCGGCAGGTTGACCATTAGGTGAAGACAGGATATCCTTGTAGAGGAACTTGCGAAGATAGGTCACTAAGATTCGCATATCATAGTCATTATCCACCCTTCCACCATAGATAGCAAACTTCAGTAGACCCCACAGTGTAGTCCATGGCAGTGTCGTAGGATCACTGACTGCTACTTGCCGTTGTATAGTGATCTTCTTGCACATGCTATCAATAATATCTGTGGCAGCACGTAAGTCTGCAGATGAGAATTCATACAATTTAGTCCACCCTTGTGGTATGTAGGTACGACGTTCTTGTACAATGGCGTGGAACCAGGACAGTACAAACAGTAGTTGTGCACGGACAGGGTCAGCTGGTGCGGTAGGTGTCAGTGACTGTACGTAGTGGGCATCCCACGTCTCCAACGTACGTAAGATATTCTGTTTGACTCCGGGTGGTGCTTGATAGGTGATCTTCAAGCACTGTGAGAGTAACAGTGTAGGAAAGGCATTGTGTTCCTCACTCGTAAAGAACAATCTAAAGGTAGGTGTAATCTGTTGAGTCGCTAACTCACTCAATGTAGCTTCCAACCGACTCAACCAGTCAATCACCAGGTGTAAGTTTTTGAGTAACACCCATTGACCACTGGTAGCACTCTCACGTATAGCATCCAGTGCTAACTCGGTCTGACCACTACCCAGTGCAATCTGCTTCAACTGTGTGTTAGAGCGCTGAGCCAAGTCTTCCAACTCGGAGGTAGGATCTACCCCACCTTCACAGATGAAGAGAATAGGTGTAGTACCGTGAATGATCTCTGTCTCGACCACTGATTGGAGGTTGAGTGGTGATGGATTGAGTGATTGAATCTGGAGTGTCTCACAGACATATTGTTGATAGGCTGAGATCAGGCGATCCGGTCTAAACGTAGCTAACAGCATCAACCTCTGTACAGCAGAGATCCCACTGATAGGTAAGTCAACCTCCACACGGTTACTACGTTCACCAATCCAGCGACTCCAGGAAAGGTTGACATCGTGGAAGCGACAGTGTTGTACAAGGGAGGAGAAGTTGGTGGCTAGGGTGATGTATTGCTGATGGTAGAGTGGAGGACACCATTGAGGTACCTGTGTACTACTCTGTCCTTCTGTACCCACCTTTGTACCACTGCCACTCATCTGTCCAGTCAGATACTCCCACTCCCCTCGCTGATAGTGTTGTTCGGTATACAACGTATGTACAAAGTGCATAGCAAACATCACTCTATCTTCCTTCAGTATTGATCGACTGACAGCATGAAAGATACTGTGGATTAGATGTTGGATGAGGTTGTCGGTGTATTGGGGTGTAATGTTCATGACAGTGTCTGCGGTGGTACGTTGAGAGTTGGTACGTAGATTGTTGGTGAAGAGGGTACCAAAGGAGGAGAGCGAGAACTGATACATGTGGTTGATGGTGTGTAGCTGCTTGATGATGAAGTACAACTTGGCTCCGACTTGAGCTAGAGAGCGATAGGCATTGCGTTGAGTGTCAAGATCCGCTTGGATGATAGTTGACTGTTGTAGTGCAGTGTTAGCCTCCATCGACTGCTGCTTCGTATGATTCAGACTATCCAACAACTTGGTGTTCTCCAGTAAGTTGCCTTCACTGGTAGCTAGTTCTGCCAACAACTGCTTTTCCAAACCAGCTAGTTGTACCTTCAACTGATCTTCATTTGCTAGTAACTGTGATTTCTGTTGTTCTAGTTCAGGACGTTCGTGTTGCAGTGCTGTAGTCAGTAATTGATTTTCTAGACCACTAGGAGTGACACTGAAGTTCACTGTATTGACGTAGGCATGTTCAGCAGGTGAAAGTTGTAGAGAGTTGTCACGTGTAAAGAGATACAATTTGAAATTCTCGTGGTAGTCAATCTGACGGTTGGCGAGTTGTATGACTAGGCGACTGCCATTGCGCTGGTAGTCACGTCGGATGAGGGGTATGATGTATGGATGGATGTGATTGCTGATGTCGGTGATGAGGAGGGTTTTGCCGTAGCATACAGCTAATTCCACCTTCTGTGCAAATCTTGTGTCGTGTTGTGTACAGAGTTCAATGCTGACTGGTTGTACTACTGGTTGAGGTGCTTGCCGTGCACTGACAGGTCGCTTGGTAGCAGCAGCTGTTGCAGCCTCTGCAGTAGATTGAGCATTCAACTTGGTCTTCAACCACTGCAGTGCACTCCCATTGGGATCCACAATAAACGGTACTTGCATCGAATTCAAGATAATCAGGGCATTCTGTTGGGACAGGACATCTCCAGGCAAACCCTGAGCCTTCCACTGTAGGAACTCACTTTCTGTGCTGAGTAGAGCAGCATAGTCCAGTGTAGATTGTTGTTGGTATTGTTCGAGCTGGGGGAGGAGTGATGTCCATTGTTGGAGGGAGGTGGTACGTTGATCTTCGGCTTGGATACCACTTAGCACAGTGAATGTAGCTGCTAGTAGCGACTGATAGACCAATGCCATCAACTGTTCATTCAACCTCTCAGCCTGTGATTCCCAACGTTGTTGTTCACCACCTAGCTTCCCCAGCAATGACTGTGCAGCCTGTAAGGTGTTCTGAATCTTGTTCAACTCTTCCTTCAAGATGGCAGCTTCACCTGTGGTTCGGCCGAATGCCTTCTTCAGCTCTGCTACGGCAGCATCTACACCGGCCAACTCGTCTTGACACTGTTGGAGACGATCTCTGGCACCTTGTAGTCCACGTTCAGCACCTTCAAATTCATCTTGCAGAGGTTTGATGGTTTCCATGACTTCTGCGTAGCGGATGACTGACTTGACCCATGCTGCTAGTGGCGCTGCTGCAACATTGACTCGGCGGATGGTCTTGTCTTCGAATGAATCACTGGCTTGCTCGATGATAGCGACAGTCTTGCTGCGTGCACTTCTGTCCACCTTTTTGACATCAAAGTTCAGAATCTGTGGAAAACAACACATGGAACAACGAGTGTTAGCACCCTGGCACTGATCATTGTATAACACTTCGACAGCCTCCATAGAGTACTTACATCTTCCTTGACCGTCGATTGACCCAAGAACTTTCTCATCCCCTCCCAAGACAGATCATCCTGTTTCATCAACGTCAACACACCACTCAACACGTTACGGATGTGGACAGGTGGTGCACGAAGGGCACGGATCTCATTGAGGTTGTCTTTCTTGATACCACCGACTGCGTCCTTTGCAGCTTGGAGGATGGGTTGGACTTCACTCAACTCCTTCTCAATCTCTGTCTTACGGACATTCAACACAGCCTCCTCCTTCGCCAGAGAAGCTTGCAACTGTTCAACCTCCCGCTTTCTGTCACTCGCTGAACTCATCTTCTGGGTGATAGCATCTAGTGCTTGATCTGCTTCCTGTTGTTTCTTGGTTGCAGCATCACGCTTGACTTCAGCATCTTTCTGTAGTGAATCTACAGTGGTAGAGGCTTCACGTAACTTCTGTAGACCTGCGAGGAGGTGATCACGTTGGGTCTGTTGCTTGTCTCTGTAGGTAGTATAGAGTTGGGAGTAGGTCTGGAGTAAGGCAATGTACTTGACAGGTGTCAACTTCAGTGCCTGTGTCTGCAGGAACTGTATAATACTCTGTGTATCCACCTTACTGCTACTCGCTGCACTCATTGACTGTATCAGCTCACTCAACTGGGACTGTGCCACACTCGCATACGCTACATCATTCCACTGCTCAAACCAGATGGTTGTCGTATGCGTACTGAGTGCCGGATTACTACTGATACGAGTATTGAACTGTGGGTGTTGAGGATCGAGTGTCAGGATGATTGTGAGGTTCGTAGCTACACGGTGAAGGAGGTAGTCGTTCTCGCTCATCTTCTGTTTGGAAGTGGTTTGAGTGGCATTGTAGTCGTTGCGGATACTGTCTAGTAGAGAGCTATACTCTTGTACAGTATACAATGTACTCAACATGTGTGAAGTCAGCAGTGTGTTGATATCATCGATGATAGATGGCAGAGCCTGGAGGTGATGTTCTTCGATGAGTAAGATTGTACGATTCTTGTCGGTGATACAGAGTTTGAGAATGTCACGGAGTTCGTTGGACCATTGCTTGTGGTTGTAGTTGGCTGAGATGAGAGGGGAGCGGATGTCTACGTGTAGCATATGAGCAATCAACGCTACAGCACTCTTACGACCACTGCCAGCACTCCCTACCAGTAGCAATGACTGGCCACTGACACTCAATGCACGATCGACTGCAGCAATATGTTGTAACACCTCGTTGAAGAACACCAGGTTCAGTGGCTTGATATCACGTTCGTAGGTTAGTAAGCCGGCTTGGAGGAGTGAGCTGTAGTCACTTGCAGCAGTGTGTTCCAGTGTGGTGATCGCAGGACTTGCACCTTCGCTGGCATCTTCACCAGCAATTCCTACCGCATTCAATGCTGTATAGTAGCTGCCATTAGATGCTCCAACCTTGGATTTGAAAACTGCCTGTAATTGGGCTTGCAGCAAGCGTACAAACGACTGCCGTTGTTGCAGGGATGCGAGACGATCAGTAAATAGTCGTTGTGCTTCATAGAAGAGGATGTCAGTGATGGGTTGGGTAGTGAGATCGTAGCGCATCATGTGTAGAATCCATGCTGTCAAGTCACGAGGGGTAAACAGAGGGGTGAATGTCGATGTACTCTCGCCCTCACCCGCAGTAGAGTTTTCACTTTGAATCAATGCACGTAACTTCTCATACACCTCCACGACGACAGTCGCTACCTTCTCTGCCAACTTACTATCCTTTGTCAATGAGTTGACCCCACTGTTAACATTACTCAGTATAGTCTCACTGTATGTCGTATAGATCTGTTGGAGCTGTGTCTTATCACCATAGGTGAGGCTTAAGACATTCATCACTGAGGTTAGACGAGTAGTTAGTTCGTACCGTCCTGCTGACGTATCGTTGCTGATCGTAGCAATGAATTGAAGGTTCTCGACAGTACGCCACTCGTTAGTGTGATCATCGTAGAAGCCACCGTGGGAGAGGAGCTGATGGATGAAGGCAATCAGTTGGACAGTAGCGTACTTATCAGGTTTCGGTAGGTTGAGATCTTTCAAGACAATGACTGCACGTTGTTTCTTCTCACGTGGTGTCAGTCGACTCTTGCCTGCACATACTTCCTCAATCTTCTGTTTGAGGTGTGTAGCTGTAGTTTGGGAGCTACAGTACAGTGTTGTAGTTACACAGCTGGGAAGAGACTGTAAGCAGGTATGTAACAACAAGGATTTGCCTGTAACATCAAGATCGGAATGCAATATGTGAATGTTAGAGACTAGTACAAACAATTGGTCAAGTCGCTGGGCTTTCGAGTAGGTCAGATCAGTGAGAGGACCACGCTGGATGAGGAGACGGGACAAGAATATCATGGCCATCGCATCTTCATCTCTGGCAACAAGCTACATGAGCTGATTGACTACATCTGCATGGACTATAAGAAGTGTGACACGCCCACCCCAACAAAGACTCTGACTGCTGGGGCTCCAAGGTGCAGCCAAGTGCAGGAACACCAACAGCAATCAGCTATGGCATCACTTTGCAAGGTGGGAAGCAACAAGTACTGTTGAAAGATTTCACAGTGATGCAGGTGGAGTGATCTGACAGGTGCCGGATTGACGATGGATGGTTGACTGATTGATAGGATTGCGTCTGCCGATGAAGCGATTTGATTAGTTGCACAATCACATGTGAAACTTGCAATGCGCGTCAAGGGAGAAGTTTGAACCGACCACATCCGGAAGGCCCTACCAGCAATATAGACTGCAAGCTACTACTCTGTAACCAATTTTTCATGGTATGTACAGAACGTTGTAGATCTACAGTCATTACAGCAGGTTTACTGTGAGAATGTGTAGCCTTTAACTCCTCCATCTCAATGGTTGTTTGTGTAGGTTGATACAGTTCGTAGGCCCCAACTTGTGCATTGAAGTAGACATTCAGTAGTTGTTTCTTCTGATCCACACTCAACTTCTCACTCATGGTAGTATAGATCAGTTCACTGACTTTGCGCTTGTCTTCTGTGGACATTAGATTCGAGGTCAAGCCACGTACTAGTGCTGTAGTATACTCACTGCCGCTGTTGCTCGTGCAGCTTTGTAGCTGTAGTAACACTGACTTCAGCGTACCAACAGTGCTGGTCTGGATGACAGTAGGTAGCTTGCTGACCTTTTGTAGCAGTGTAGGTAAGTGCTGTTGTACGATAGGTTGTAATACTGGTTGCCGCTCCGCTGCCTGCTTCTGCCACCAGGCTTGAACAATAGCAGTGAGATCTACATCATTCTCACTGACAAAGATCATCCCCATACGACTGACTGTAGCAGGGGATGCATACTGGAGGTCATGCGTCTCAAACACAAAGTTGACGTTGTCAGTGAATTGAAAGCGTTCACCGTTGGGGAGGGTCAGTAGGTGGTTGTCGTCTAGCACACTGTTCAGTGATTCAATCCATTCGGGATCGATATCACCATCGCTGACGACGTAGTGATGTGTCAAGCTTTCACTCTGTGATGCCGAGGCCACGATAGCACGGGCAGTCGCAGTCAACACACCATCCTTCCATTCACGTGTATCATTGTTCATCCAGCCGAGCAGTTGTGAACGATCCATCGACTTGGGATTGAATGTGTGTTGCTGTAGTGAGCGTTGTTGTTGGTTTTGAAGGGCGTGAAAGAGGATGCGTAGGATAGTGCTTTTACCTGGAGGTAGTGACATGTTATCAACACGTGAGTTGTTAGTAGTTGCTTCACGTAGATGTGCAAGGAGCATGAATGAAGGAGTTGTGACCGACCTGAACAAGACGGGCCTACTAACACGACACCCATACGCTGTTGTAGTGCTCCGTACAATTGCAACACCTTCTGTATCTGATTGGGCATGACCTCGTAACCTAATTGCTGACACGAGGTGGTAACCTGTTGTATCAATGATTGATTGACTTGATCTTCTGCGACTACACCAGGGAAGACATCGGTCAACAGTGCTACAAAGCGTTGACTGTCACTGAATGTTAGTTTTGAGAGTGTGTTGATCTTGAGTGCATGGATGACAATCTGCATCTCAGCTTCCATGGTACGTTGCTGATCACTGGTAGATGGTTGCCTTAGCATCTGACCAGCATGACGCAGAACTGTCTTCAACGCACGCAGACCCCAATCGTAGTGTCGCTGAGGTGACAACAATTGTCGACTACACTCAAAAACATCTACCACTTTCTGTGCCAGGACTTCAGCATAGTGTGCACCCTCTGACCGTAAGATCACCTCACTAATCAACACAATATCAGGTGCTGACATTGCTACATCACGGAACAGTTGTTTCAGATTGTGTGGCAGTTTGGAACGTCCACCATACTCCTTACTGGCAGGGTTCATGGTCACAAAGATTGCTGCATTGGAGTTGAGAGGGATAGTTTGACCGAGGAGGTCACAGGTAGTGTCCTTGCGTTTCAGTGCTGCCTGAATAATCTGAATCTGTTGCGATACCGCTGACAGCTGATCCTCCTTCAGACGATTAAACTCATCAAAACAACCCCAACCACCACACCGTAACAGCCCAATGAAGATCCGTCCCAGTGACTGAAAGTCGATCCCTTCATCACAGTTGAAAACTAGAGTTTGACGACCGAGGTATTGACCAAGTGCTTTGACACTCTCGGTCTTGCCTGAGAAAGTGAGAGACAGGATTGTGAAGCAGTAAGATGTGTTAGCAGTGTCGTATTGATTGGCAGCGCAGCTTCGAGTACACTGCCAAACCGCTTCACATGGTGGAGCAGTACAAGCAGCTGGCCAAGTCTTTAGGATTTCGAGTTGGTCAGATCAGTGAGAGGACCATGGTGGATGAAGAAACGGGACAGGAATATCATGGGCACCGAATCTGCATTTCAGGCAACCAACTGAGCGATCTCGCTGAACATATTTGCATGGACTATAAGAAATGTGACACACCCTCACCAAACAAGGACTCTGACTGCTGGGGGATTCAGTATGTGACACAGCGTGTGGCAACAAAGACTAGCTATGGCTTTACTCTGGAGGGTGGAAAGCAGCAGGTGTTGTTGGGAGACTTCACAGTGATGCAGGTGGCGTAAGCTGACAGGTGCCGGATCGACGATGGATGGATGACTGGTTGATGGGATTGCGTCTGCCGATGAGTCCATTTGATTAATTGAACAAATACATGTTAGCTGTGCGATGCGCGTCAAGAAAGGAGTTGCACCGCACCAGTACCTGCAGGACCTTGGGGACATCCTCCATATCCCAGATGCATTGCCGAGGTCAACACTAAGTAACACTTATCACTCAGTGGTGTATGCACCAATTTCTCCACATTTCCTGCATACTCATAGCTGTACTGAAACTCGGCATCCACCATCCGTACTACAACAGTCTGTGTAGGTTGATCTAGGTAGAGACGAAGTTGTTTCTGCCAACTCCAGGCATCGACAGTAGTGATCTTGTCACGGATCAGCTGTTTGAGGACATCAATGTGGTGGATGAGGTCCATGACCAGGGCTTTGATCTTGAGGGCGAGGAGAGTGTTGTTGGTGGTCAGGTTGGTCAGGGTAGATAGTTCGTGCTCAGATTGTTGTAGCAGCTGAGAGAGTTGTTGACCAGCAATTGCTACCTCTGTACGCTGTGTGAATACCACCTGGGCTGCAAGACACAGCACTTGTGATGCATAATTATCGTAATTGACCTCTGCCTGCTTCTGTAGGAGATGTATAACACTAACAGTCTGTCGTTTCAAGGTCTCTACCATAACATCTACCAGTGCTGCCAAGTATAACTCTACCTGTTGTGCAATCTGTATGGGTTGATACAACTTGACCTCCTCACCTGCACTACTCCGTAATGCTACAATAGACTTTCCATCTGTCGAAATCTGTAATTCATGAACACCCGTAAATAGTTTGCGGATATGTCGATTGATGACCTGCACATCTGTAGCTTGACCGAGAATTTCGAGTAGATCGTCGTCTCCAATGAAGTAGAAGCGGGGAAAGAGTTGACGCTTGGCTTCGAGGTAGGCACTGAGAGCACGTTGGCTGCGGTCAAGCTGTTCGGTGAGTGTTTGTAGGTGCTTGAGATCTAGTTGAGCTAAACGCATGAGATCATGGCCATCAATGGTACGAGCCACTCCACTCTTAGTAACACGTTTGTCATTGCCACCACTCTCACCCTCAGCATCACCTAGACCACTACTACAGATGCTAATCATATCTCTGAACTCCCCATCAATACGTTTAAAGACTTCTGTCTGCTGTGGCAGTGCACCACGCATGATGATTGGCTCCAAGTAGGTCCACTTGCGCTGAATCTGTGCAATGTACTGCAGTGCCTCAATGACATGTCGAAACTCATCCTCGTACTGTCCAACCACTGCCTTGTGTGCAGATGTAAAGTATCGTGAGCTACGGAGTGACGAGCAGATCGCAATCTCATCACTGCAATGGTCAATACAATCTTTGAACTCTCGAATCAACCAGACGACACAGCGTGCTGGGTCTTGGGATTGTGTGGTACGGAATTCAACGAGTGAGACGCGTTCAGTCGCGATGAATTGCTTGAGCTGCGTGATGGTTCGCTTGATGTCTAATTCGCCTTGTACACGCGTACAGAATTCGATAATCTGAGTTTTGCACTCCTTCGACAGCAGCGTATCACGTGCTTCCAGTAGATGCTGCAACAGCAACGTCCGATTGTTCAACAACTCTCCATTAACAGTTGGTAACCTTCCTAACGTACTCAACTCATTCCAATGCTGACTCTCCCAGTCGTCTGCGTTGGTCAGGCGTTGTAGGAGGGGATACAACTCCCGAAACTTACGGATGTCGGTAGAGATGGTGGCGAGGATGAGATTATTGTTGTTGTTATTCTGCTGTTGGGTCTTGAGTTGTTGTTGCCACTTGAGGCAAAGGTTATCTAACTTGTTGAGGTGATGTTGAAACTCTACCCACCGCTGGGTTTGCAGAGGGTTCAGCTCGTCTTGCCATGCACTGTACAGACTCCAACTCTGTTGCTGAGCACCAATATCAGCTTCAAGTTGGTCGAGATCTGTGAATGTGGGTGGTTGTACTCCACAGCCCTGACAGTGTTCGATATTGGCTGTAGCTCGTTGACGGAGGGTTTGTGCATCGGTTGAAAACTCGGTCATGGAGCTAGCAAACGCAGAGGCTTGCTTCATGTCACTACTAGCCATAGCAGTAGCCTTCTCCTTCGCAGTTGACCATCGCTTTTGCAGGACCTCCACATCCTTCTGCAGGTCAGCTGTCGCTTCTTGCAGAGCACTGGAGATACGATCACGTTCACGTTCTAGCGTGGAGTCGAAGGACTTGAGCTGCTGTTGTAAGTCATCCCACCGCTGTTGAATGGTAGAGATCTCCATAATTGCACGGCTAGCATGTTGTCGTAGCAATCGATCCTTGGCCTGCAGATCACTCAACAATGCTTCAATGTCAGTGCCTTCCTTCAACACCTCACTCTGTGCATGCTGAGCATCCAGCATCTCTTCTACAGTCTTCGGTACAGTCGACAGACGTTTCATTGCCTGTGTCATAAACTCATCAATACGCTTGCGTGAGTCCTCTGTCGACATCTTTAGTGATCGCATCAACAGATCTGTCAGATGGTAGGCTTGTTCATCGATCGTCGACTTCAGCGGCTGGAGATTGACAGTCACACATCCCACCTTCATACTGTCGACCAAGTTCTTACTTGCATCCTTTCGACGTTCCTTGATAGCTGTAAAGTTATACTCATAGTCAGCTATTGATTGCAATGTTGCCTGTATAGTACTCTCAATCTGTTGACTATCACTGGCTGCTACAACAATCCATTGATCGTATTGCAGGGGTAGGGCTTGAAGTTGTGTGTAGATGGTGTCAAATTGCTTGTAGATCTCAGTAATCTCCTCTGCACAGACTTGTGGAATAGTAGTAAATAACTTATTGCATTGATTGTTGTTGGTGTCTGCAGGTAAGAACCCAATAAAGTTGTTCGGTAGGTCGAGGACCTCACGGATCTTGAGAAAGTATTTGGAACGTAGTTCATGGAGGGTAGGTTTGAAGGTCAGCGCACGTTGTTCTGAATCGTAGACGAGATCGACTTGCATCTCGAGTTGAGTGATCTGTGAATCACTGCTACTCAGCGACTGACAGGCTGACCGATACTGTAGCAGCAAGATCTTGTACAGCTGTTGATCAAGATGTCGTTGCCACACCCGCATCGCTGCAGCAGTGTTCCCTTTCTTCTCTTCCACTGCAACAGCAGCTCTGAGATGCTCGATCCCTTGCATCAGACGATCACGATGCCTCAGTAGGTCATACGAACTCAATTTCTCCATGGACTTGATGATCGATTGATGCGTTGCACGTAGTCGACGATTGCGTTCTGCCAGTGAACGACTGTGTTGTTCGAGTTCTACTACATACTGCTGCGAAGCATGCTCATCGTTCCACCGCACCTTCTCACTGCGGCGTACCACACTCTCAAATTTCTGGGCTTCCATTAACATTAGCTGGAGCTGACACGGTAGAATCTCATCCGCTTGACTGTTGTAGAACCTCGCAATCTGTTCTAACTTACTGGCAGAACGATAGTATCGTTCAGCAAGGTCGACAGCTGATAGGACGGTAGGATCAATCTTGTACCCTAGTTCTTGGAGTTGTCGAGCCTCACGCATTAGTGTGACAATAGCTTCACTGTACAGCACTCGTAGTCGACCACCACTCTTCTGATCTAACTCCATCAATTTACCATTGGTGTTGAGTATGACATCCGTATCTCCACTTCTAGCAGCACTCAACTTGTCTTCCTGCCACTGTTGAAAGTGTTCAGTTGCAGCTGTCTCTATGCTGTACATCAACTTTGTTGCTCTGGCATCGTACTGTGTCCGCTCATCCCCTCCTGCATGAAATGACTTGTTGACTAACTCTGTGATCTGATCGATCCGAGCCACCAGCTGATGGGCTTGCACAATCAACTCAATCATGTGACTGCTGTTACGTTGTTGAGTCGTAGAACGTGTAGTAGGTTGTTGCTTCTGTTGTAGATGGAACTCGTCTTCGATCTGTTTCAGCTGTTGGAGCAGTTGTGTGGCAATCGAACGTTTCTCACCGTCGAGTGCATGTTGGACGGAACGACGCTGCAGGAGTTGACTGAACGTACGCAGCTCACGTTGTAGGAGCTGGGGTCGGTCAATCAAAGATTGCATGCGTGATCGTAACATCGATGCAACAGCAGCTTCGATCGGAACCATCAACCGGTCAAATTGTGAGAGTGTGTGCTCCCACTGCTGGGTAGCAGTCGGTGTGATCTGCAGTACATCTACACTACTTCCCAACAATGCACTCAACCGCGGAATACCTAATCGCTCAGCCTCATCCCTCGTGAACATCTTACCCAACTGATCCATGACAGTACGTATCTGTAGGATGGATTGGAGGCGTGTGGTCAAGGTGACAAGTGCTGGATGCTGATAGGCATCACCGGTCCATCGACGAGTAGACTTCCATTCCTGCTGAGTCAGCTGTTGCGTGATAGAGGACCACTCAGTTAACACGTCGATACTACTTTGAAGCTGTTGGCTGACTGTTGTGTAGGTGGAACGATACCACAGGTCTAAGGCAGACAACTGCCGTTGGATGGTAGTAATCAACACAGTCGACACAATCGACAACAAATTCCTCATCCTCGCCTGCTGATACATCGGTTCAATATCCGCCTCATACAACTCAATCAACACCTCCTGTATATCTTCCAGCTGATAGATTAGTGCCTCACGGCTGATGGTAGTCATCTGCTGGATGGTGGTCGTACACTGTAGTAGGCGTTTGAGAGTAGAAATGAATGTAGTACTACGGTCTGTGTCTTTGTTGTTCCGCTGCCAATATGAGATCTCTTGATCTACACTGTGCACATCACTGACATCATCCTCACTGCCGTGTGTAGACTTATACTGCTGGATTGCCTTCTGCAGGGCTGTATGGAAGACAGTCAATGGTAGTTGCAGTGGTGCATTGTTGTTGTTGTTAGACTTCAATTTAGGTTCATAGACCTGTGTGAGCAGTAACTGTAACTGCTGTAAGGCTTCTCCCTGCTTGCCGTTGGGTGTAGTAGTAATCAGTAGCTGCGATGCCAGTGTACTACTGTCTGTAGAGAGTGTAGTAGCTGTACGCTTAACCAAGTAGATCTCATTGTTGGAGTTGATGTCCACATTCTCCTTGTTCTCGACTGCGAGTTTACTGCTATCCCCCTCATTGACATGATTCTGACAGACCAGTTGGTGGGCATCGTGTGAGATCACTAGGAGGGTGCACTGACTGTCATCGATAAATCGTTGTACCGCTTTATTGGTAGAGAGCTGGGATGCGGTGTTACCGTTGGTAGTCAGAGTAGATTTGTCTGCTGCTTGTAGGTGTGTCTGTACAATGGAGGAGATGTACTCTACACGGCTGTCCAGGGACTGCACCATGGCGACGCTGAAGTTCAGTCGGAGATGTCAGACAAGAACCGAGCTACTCTGCTTTGACTATTGAGTCAGACGGAATATGCTACAGCTTACAGCATTACTGTGCATTGGCATTTTGTCAGAGTTTGAGTAGCTGATGTGAGTGGCTGAGCAGGAGGCTCACTCACTCTCTGTGGCACTGCTCGTTGATGCTCCAGAAATCAGGTCATGAGGCACCACTAGATACAGACTGGCAGATTGGACATGGTATCAGCTGACACGCATCTTCAGCCTTGTGCGTCGTGCAGTGTGTGATGTCGTTGCCCGGCTCTCGACTCCAGTCTCGACGTGAAACTGCCACGATTTTGATGGAATGTTGAAATTGGTTGCTGCTCGATTGATCTGCGTGCCTCAAGGAAAGATGCAATACTACATAGACTATCGCGTAGTCAAGCAAGCATACAATCATTGCCGTCCAGAAATTGCTCTCCAACAGTGACGAGCAACCTCCCTAGCATGCCATCAGCCCTGATGCTGTGAGTGGCCACTGACCACACACTGCTGCAGGCTGACTGCGTATGCAGAACTCACAGCGTATGCTACCATACTGCTGATCAATCCAACATTACTCACCCAAGCAGAGTGATAGTCAATAGTACATCCACCACTCCTCACCTTTCTCCCCCCACTCACCATGAGTTCTCAGCAGCAGTTGACCCTCTGCATCGAGGCCCTGCAAGATCGCATTGCAAGTACTCTCATCGGTCGCCCTGCCAAGCAATCTGGTGACAAATTCATCAAAGCCATCGCCGAAGACTCTATTCACTCCATGCTAGAAGAATATGTACGTGAACCAGAACTGAAGCTGATGCTCGTCTGGCAGGAATCACCTGACAGATTGAGTATCACATTTCAACCTACTACCAACATCAAGAAAAAAGGTATCTACTTTCTGAAGAACCAACAGATAGTAGACGCTCTCAAACCTGAAGACTTTACTACCCTTGTCACTACTGGAGAAGTTCAAGATCAAACACTCAACAACCTACACCTCATCGCTAGTGAGGTCTATTTTCCTCTACTACAAAATCCACAAAATCGACAAGGATGGAGTCAACCTACATCCAAGGATGTGTTACTCAAGTTTTCTTCGTTCTTGAGTGAACTATCTGTCATGCGTGGTCAAATCCGTGGTCAAACCCTCCTACCCTATCCACCGGTGGAGGCATTTGATGAAGATAACCTGGTGGA
>Ga0181469_100497_pt1 | contig 14822 bp, 16 predicted proteins | sample InSIn2SAF170_2_FD_119081 | JGI IMG/M metagenome (GOLD analysis project Ga0181469, IMG submission 119081) | Clean room microbial communities from NASA Spacecraft Assembly Facility at Jet Propulsion Laboratory, Pasadena, California, USA -... ... | reverse complement strand
GCTGTTTCTTTCCCAGCTCTTCTTAGCAGTTGGAATTATTGCTTGCGGCCAACTCAACTGATGCCAGGGCCCACCACTCACTGACCAGTCTCATAGATGGGCGGACTAGGCGAGCATCGGATGAGGGAAGAATCAATTTCAGAAATCTAAAAGCTAATCTACGCAGATGTAAGTGGATCGTAATAGGTTAAGCTGTGAGCAGTTACGAAAAGGGTTATCGAGCCGAGTCCTACGAAGCTGACGAATGAAGGGTGCTAGGGACGGCCTAGGCAGTTCTCAGGCCTAGAGTCTCCGGAGAAGCCGTAAAATTCCCGTGCACCATTTTTCACAGAGTTCACGGGGGGTTCATGTTGACAATACCGCTCCCGGAGTCTGCGGGCCCATAGTAGATTGTGCGTCACGACCACAGGAGTGTATACGATGACGGTCGAAGGGAGGGGCCCTTTTGGGTACCGAAAGGAATCTGGCCGTATGCAGGGGAGAGTTCGGGCAATTGTGGTCCGAGGGCCGGGACCTAGCACCCACCGAAGTCACAGTGGTCGACTAAGCAAACGGCAACGGTATGCTGAGAGGGGCATAAGGAGCATGCCACGGCACGGTGTTTCTGTTTCGGTAGCCACCCTGTTTGCCGTGCCTGAAGCGTCTTGAGGATACCCTCTCGCTCATACTAGGGGTTCGCCGCTAGTCTTGACGGTACGACATATAAAGTTTCGGCTTGCAATCTTTGGTATGTAGGATTCGGGATATGACGTTCGGCGCATGAGATTCGGTGTGTAGTATTGCGGGCAAACGCCAGCTAGATCTGGCGTAAGGGTTTGGAGCTTCATGTCATGAACGTAAAGTTGGATGCGATGCAGTGCAAGTCAGATGTCCCTGCACAAAGTACAATACAGGACGTTCCACTCGGCGATGTCGGCTCTTCGGTACGGTGAGAACATGAGTCAGACACAAGACCCATGGAGCCAGAGCCAAGCGCTGGCGGGATTAGATTAGGGAAGAGATGCAAGAGACCGAAGACCGACGTGCCGTTTCGGGAGCGTATGCTCACTCCGAGTCACATGGTCGTTTCGGCGCATGTGGTCAGTGTTATACATCCGAGATGTGCAGCTTACCTTGTCAGGGCTCAGCATTGTTAGGAGATCGGCTGAAGAGGATTGGAAGCCTCTCGATATCATAGAAGTCACAGAAGGAGATTGGGAGGATAACGACGAGATGGCATAGATTGGTCATGTACTCCCACCATTTATTCGAACGACACAGTAATTTGAAGGATTACTTGTAAAGACTCGGTAACAGACAACGGTCAGCTTCCACGCTTGGTATAAATCACGGTCTCTAGGTCAATCTTCTCTCGGAGGCGAGGCCCCTCCAATCGTCTACTGTTTACGCCCATATATCAATCATATTGCTAGCATCTGCATCGTGTGCAATGAGCACAGGACCATTGTCGTTTGCATCGAATCCGTCAACTTTCTCTGACTTCTGATCGGCACATTCACGGCTTCTGGGTCGTTTGGGGCCCTTAAGTTTTAGATGGCTCTGTACGAGACTTCGTCGAATGGATGCCTTGGAAGAGAGATCCCGAACAGGGTTGCCCACACGTATATGGCTGGCTGTCGAGCAGGACGTCTGGACCTATGGTCTCCGGCAGAGGGAGGTATCTAGTGGATCAGATCTCACCGCCGTGGTGGCTGCAGTCGGCACCCATGAGAAGAAGGGTATTGCCGGTAGGCCGTGTAAGTTCTATTCCATGTCCAATGGTGCGCCTATGCCAGTCCACGAGGTAGAAGGATCCATCACCAAAGTAGTCGAATGCGTCGAACTGACCTGACTTTAGGCGTCTCCTTGAAGTCGATTTCTCGCAGCTCACGCCTTTCATAATCGCTTTCGAAAATCCAAAAGTCCTCACGCGGAGGTTACCCAGGAAGGAATTAGTCTTGAACCTGCCTCCGACCAGAGAGGTGTGGATTGGGTAGGGGTTGAGGGATCTCCGATGTGATCGAAATGATGATGAGGTTCGATGATGGCTGTGATCTCGAATGCCTCCGGCCCCAGGAGATCTGCTACGTTATCTTTTTACGCTAGCTTTAAAGTGGCCAGGACACTCGGCGGTAGCGGGAGTGAGGTCTTCGGGATCCTTGCGAATAGTTAGATAAGGAGAATCTTCTGTCCGCTGTCCTTGTGCGCGACGAGGACCGAGAAGCATGGGTAGTCAGAAGTGTCATGTATGGTGTTACAACGACGGACGTGGCACGCAGGATGTTGGAGGTGGTATCTAGGACATAGACTGATACTGTCGCTGCCGACTCTGGAAGATGAAGTTCTGGGATAGGAAGTGCCACTCTGTATGGCAGAGACGAGGTTCTCAGGATAAGTAAAGGGAGTGCAATGGCCGCAGTTGGAAAGATGACGTGGAGAGCAGAAAGTGACCGGGCAGATTCTATGAAGGGGAATGCAGTATTTCATAGTGGCCTAGCGAGGTCAAGGACTTCTGCAGACGTTCTTCGACAGTCACAGAAGTTGTAAGAAGCGATCGTACTACGCTGGCCCGATAGTCGAGAGGATGTAGCTACCGCCGACAATAGGCTAGCCCGTATTTGGATCTCCCCGAGGTCTGTCTCCCCACGGTTCGGCGTATGTCTAGTATGAGACGTTGTATAAAAGACGTTGGTTGTCTCGCAGTCCCAGCTCTCTGTATCTCTAAACATTCAATATGTCTTATCTGGCGTACAAAAAAGGCATCATCGACTGTAACAATGAGGTAGACACAAGCCATGTAAATGGTAAAAGCGTAATTGTTACCGGCGGTTAGTCTGTCTACCAGATCAGTCTTCCCGTCAGAGCTGATCGATAATGCAGGCGCCAAAGGCATGGGAGGGGAGGCTGTGCGTGCATTCGCAAAAGCTGGGTCCGTTGGCTTCTTTTCCCCTGCTCTGTACTCGCAACTGACATAGTCCTTGAAGCGCTTATGTAACATTTGGAGATTTAGATGAAGAGAGCGGCAACAAACTCGAGGAGGAACTCGGCGCGTAAGTAACGCGTTTTATTGGCATTTAGACGTTGATGGCTAATAACCCACCCACCAGCAATGTGAACTTTGTCAGATGCGATGTCACTTCGTGGGTCGAACAGCTAGCACTCTTCAAGTCAGCCGTGGCTCGCTCGCCTAACAAAGGTGTTGATGTGGTGATCGCGAACGCCGGGATTAGCGGGCCTGATGCGCTTTTCGCCATTGAAGGTATCGACTGCCGTTATAATTTCTCATCCTCTTGATTCTAATGTCACGCTCTCTCATCTACTAGACAGTGAAGAGCCCGACAAGCCCGAGCTGAATATTGTCAACGTCAATATGATTAGTGTCATGTACACGATGAAATTGGCCAGACATTACTTCATGAAACACCCACTGGACCAAGGCCATGACCGATGTTTCATAATCAATGCGAGTCTAATTGGTTACCTCGATCTCCCAGGCGCCCCTCAGTACATGGCAGCTAAGTGGGGCTGTCGTGCACTCATGAGATGTCTCAGAAGAAACACCGTGGTTGACGGCATCCGGGCCAATTTGACAGGGCCCTGGTACGTGGGCACGAGTATCCTAAGTCCTCGAGTACAGGAACATTGCAAGGGGAACGGCATTGTGTTTGCTGAAGCGGCAGATTGTGCTGGAGCAATGCTGAAGATTGCTTCTGACCCCTCGATCAACGGTGAGAGTTTTGCCAGACGTTTGGGTCAATGTTTCCACCCACTAACAACAACGCTAGGTCGATCGTTCGCTATTGTTCCCCGGGATCTTGCAGTATATGGGTATTACGATATTGGAAAGGACGACTATGCAGAAGGGGAGGTTTTGGATGACCAGCAAGATATCCTGCTACGCACCTCTCATCGACTTCGAGTCAAGGATTCCGATTAGTGGGCGCTGTCTAGGGCCAAGTCAACGTAATATCGATGACCAATCTATGCTCTCACGCAGAAGATATTGTAATTCTCGGTGGCTGTTAAAAGATATATATGCACCTAACCAAAAGTCGTGATAACTTCGGAGTCTTATTGTTGTGTAAAACTTCTCGGCCTGTCCGAGTGCGACAATGACAATTGTCAACATGGCCAAGAAAACGACAAGTACTAGTCATAGCGCAATAGGTAGAATGCAGAGGACGGGAGCAGCAGGAGAGACTAATGAGTAAATAACGTGAATTGACACCCCCAAATACACGGATCAACGGTATTAGGATCTAGATTATCTTGCCAGTGGCAACAGACGAGGCATAGAGGCACTATTGTACACCTAGCAAGCTCTCGTCCAGAGAGCACAGAAGAGAAGATCACTACAGTAGAACAACAGAAAGACTAATGCAAGCATTCTTCGAAAGCTCAGGATACACCACACTCTCGGTAACTTCTTCGTAACGTAGTCCAAGGCATCTCTGGGCAGATGGACAAGGGCGGGTTTCGGAAGTGGTTGATTTCTTCAATCTGAATACCGAAAATGTATGTCTGGCGTAGGATGTCATTTAGTCCTATGTCATCCGGTCCTTTTATTAGTTAGCTCTCAGTGTTGAGTGGCAATGGCCCGACATCATCTTTAGAATTAATTGCTTTGACAGCACTACTTGGTGTGTCGCGACAACTTTTGACGAGGTCGACGATATATGCCCTGGCATCGGGCTTATTCCTGTACGCCGTCGCCTTTTCCCATTCCACCGTTAAATTCGCAGGCATGATGAACCATAGAGGAGACACACTAGTAGTAAGGTTAGACTCAGTACACGACTTTGATTGAATAGAAAAGTCTTGATTTGCTCTTTCTTGTAAATGCGGTACTCTGAGGAGGTCTCTAGCGTTATTATAGCCTACCGAAGGGTCTGGTGCGCGGCACTTCCTCGCGCCGTGATCTGAGGTAAGGTGTCTAATGAAATAAGAGAAGAGTTGTTGTTCACTAGACTCGGACTACACCGATTAATCTAATGCCGCGACCGCGCCACAAGTTTAAAAAGTTCTACAAGTATAAGTTCAGCCTACAAGGCGACCACGAGAACGTTCAGTAAAAGGCCGGCCTTGTATTGGCCCTCTAGGATATAAGTACGCCGCCCTTCGCTAGCTATATACTCTCCTTCTACTTAGTAGTTAAGCCTAGTAATGTAGTTTATAATCGTTACTACGACGTTCACGCCCTATATATTTCTATTTCAAGGCTCTTTTCCTTAACGAGTTTCCGTTTACTCTCTTCCGTACTATTTTTACCTTCGATAGCGAAAGGTCGAAAGAGCTTCTTCGATCGAGTAAAATAACGAAATTCGAAATTAAATAAAACGAGAATTAATAGTAAACTTATTTATAAAGTTTTTAAAAATAATATCTTTAATAGACATCCAGCCCCTTGTCTTTGGCACTCTGTCAAAGCCGAATTCCATCGGTCGATCTGAACAAATTGCTTTGTCTCGAGCTTCCAGACGCAGTCAGGTTTTCGCCATGCAATTCCCCAATTCTGGTTGCCATCGTCGTCATCGTGCTCCTCTGTGGCTACCAGCGGGTGATCCTTGTCTTCCATCTCCAGGTTGATTTCTCAGCAATGTTCAAGCTCGCCAGACTTAGGTTACCACTCGTCATCCTAAGTACTCGTATGATTGTGACATGGCGGTTGTGGTATCCTCGTACGATTATATCCTCTCCATCTCCGCCACCCTGCGACATGGGTTATTGTAGAGGTCTAGAGGACTACCTCTTCAAGCCATTACCAAAGAGTTCAACCAATGACATGTATTCTGGTGTGTTGAAATGCAGCTACTATGCTCACACTACCTTGTCAATGTGATCATACGCATTCTTTGCATCCTTCATGTTGCCGGATTGAATACATTCTGAATGCTTGCACCTGTCCCTTTCACCGTTGGACATCAAGTAAGACTTCCTTCTCATAGCCCGCCTCAGCCCAATGACACTTGTGTTTCTGTGATATTCTGAAACACCATACAAGCATACCAATCAATGTCACCCAATGGACATTTCCAAGTTGTGCGCCTGGTACACTGTGAAAGAAAAAGAATCATCGCAGCCTTAGTGCACATTTCGTAGCAGACAGGCTCGACCCCAACATGCTCATGCTCACATGTCACCTTGATTGACAATCGGAGGGCGGTACACATCATCATGTCCCAGATTCACTTCTCCAATCCCACCATCTCGTGGACCACCATGCTGGGTATTTGCAGTGGCAGTCGAGCCCTGGGCAAGCTGAGGGCTTCGAACTCCGCCAGCTGCAGAAAGTGCCCATGCAGCTGTGCGACGCTGATTGTCGGTTGCGCCGTCGAGCATGTGTGGCAAACGACCCATGGCATGAACATTTTGAACAGACACCGAAGAATTGCCTTTGATGTTGGCGGCATCGTATGGGACCTCCACGCCATTTCGCGAATGCTCTCTCATTGACCAGCCAGCCTTATTGTCCACTCGCGATATCACATTTGGTGGCAAGGCCAGGGGTTGTCCGCAGGTGGACAGACCGCCAGAATCAGTCGAGGTTGTGATCATCGAGGTGTAGGCTTGTCGGCCGAACCGGGGAAGCACCAGAGGACTGCAGTCTGTCAGTAATATGTCACGAAAGATACACGTTGACAGGAAGACTGACCGCGGATGTTCGTCTCCTGCCGCGAAATTGGTCAGCCTTCCGCCCAGAGACTCCATGCTGTTCTTTGCAACCACAAGAGCATTTTCCTTGGGATTATTTCCCTGACTGAAGCAATGACTTTAGTATACTTCTGTTCACCTCAATGAGTTGCGAAATGACTAACCTTTCGCCCTTGTTTCGGTTAAAATTCATTGAATCGTTGCCCCGATTAGCAGGCACATCTTCAATGGCAAGACGCACTTCGAGAAAGTTCGCGGCCATATCGTCCGTCACTTCCGGCTTGGATGTCCAGTAGTGTCGTTCAAAGTCGTCCATCTCAAACGATGGCGGGCGACGCAATCCCTGGCCACGAACCTCAGTGACGGTTCCTCCCGGCAATCTGACCTTGGTAATGAATCCCTTGGGCAGTCGCATTGCGTCCAACTGGACTTCATAGCATGCTTCAACCTTGGGGGGCGCTCGGCCTGGTTGTGTGGGCAGCCACTCTCTGTTTCCCTGGTCTGGTTCTCCGGTTTGGTCGTTGTCATGATCATCAGGCTGGTCCTCAACTGTGGCCGACTTCGAAGTCACTTCAGTACTGACAACGGCAGATTTCAGCGCAGCAGAGCTGTGGGTCGACTCTTGTGGCGAGATGCTGAGCTCCCGGCTCAACTTCAGCAACATCTCACTTTGTTGAAGTTCAATGTCTTCAGGCGGCTCTCCAATGCGCGCACCCCATTCATCGACCTCAATTGAGCCGGCATATGATGCCGTATTGTCTTTGAAACGTTTCCCAGCCGACGATCTCTTCTCTGGAGGCGCTACTATTGGAATGCGGCGAGGACCAGGTTTGGGTGAATTTTTCCTCGTCATTTGCAACCCATTGCTGTCTCCATGAGTGACGGTGTTGGTGATGTCAGAAGACTGCGCACCTGGTGGTGCAGTCGAATTCAGGGGAACGTATGCGGCTGCTTCCACATTGAGAGTACTGGTAGGACGACCTGCGGCTTGCTTTCCAATCGCCTTGAGATCATTTGAGACAACACTCGTCCAATAATTGTAGATCGATCTTGCTTCTGCACGCATCTCGACAATGCTCATGCGCTGAGTGGCTAGCTGAGGGTCATGGTCGCCCAGTGCCCGATGACGATCGAGATTCTTGATTTGCTGATCCAGATCGTTGTAGCGAGCAAGGGCAGTTTGCAGCATCTTGTTGGAGTGCAGTTCATCTGGAGCTTTCAATCCTGCTTGAGGGGGCGGGATCGAGTCCACTGGGGAAACAAAAGGCACCTCCGGTTGAGCCAGCATGGGCATTGGATATGGAGCTTCCATATTTCCACTGAAGTGACTCAATGGGGCAGTGATAGCGAGCGTAGCTGGAGGATACATCTGAGCAGTTTGCATGCCGAACGGGTCGTAAAGGCTCGGGAACAGAGGCGCTGTCATCATTCCTGGGGACAATGGTGGTGGACAGGATGCCGCATCCATAGCATACGCATCGGGGTAAGCCATGAGGTTGACGTTGATGGCTGCAGGTACGACGTTCCCGCTTGCAAGCATGTGAACTGGTGGCTGCACAACCTGACCATCTGTTCCGTCCTTGTTTGGCTTGCCCTGATGATCCATATCCGGCACCAAGGCAGGAAACGCAATCGTCTCATCCTGGCCTGTGTTGTTTGGGTTATCCTTGCGGCCGGAATCCTGATCTTGCTGTGCGTGTGGTAAGGCGAATGGTGGTGGACGTGGGCGTTGCTCCATTGGCACGATACGTCCGCCGGCAGTGACTCGCTGGTGAGTAGGAGAGGAATGCTTTTCGAGGAATCGAGCAAAGCCCTTGTCTTGCTGAGCCAGGTCGCCAGTTGGTGGGACGACAGGCTGTCTTTCTGGTCCTCCTTTCGCGATGCGATTACCACGATAGACAATAAGTTCTTCCTGTGAACTGCTCGACTCACGAGACCAACCACGAGGTTTGTCGCTCACAGTTCGTCTGGTAGACATGGCGCAGGCACCCAATGGTGGTACTACTCCAGCTATGAATTGTCAGTCCCAACCCCGCCCTGTGGCTGTATTGACCGTCATTTTGAACTCACCTCGAGCTGCGTCGTAGCTGAACTTGGACAGGTCGAAATTGATGATTCTGTTTTGAGGAGCAAGTTCGAGGAGACGTGAGACAGTGTAGCGCCGTGACCTGCCAGTCTGGCTCTCTGAGGTTTGGTTAGTCATATTCGCTTTATGTTGTACTTGGAGCGCAGGTGAGGATGTTTTCAAATAACCAAAGTGAGAGAACCAAAAGAGAGTTTCTTGAGTGAGAGAAGCACCAGCAAGCCCGTTGCGGGAGTGTTGTCGAGAGATTGACTGTCTCTGAGCAGAACACTGCAAGCTGCGGTTTTGGTGAGGAGGACAAGGCAAGACGAAGATATTGATACACGTAGGGAAAGAGCGCTTTGCTTTGCGTACGGGAGGTAGGAGCAGATGTGCACTCACCGAGGCCAATGGGCAGGCAAGAGCCACACAGTATTCTATCCAAGAAGATAACTTGTCGACGCTTGCTGATTGAGAAGTTGTCACAATGAAGAGTTGAGAAGGAAGAAGAGTGAACAAACATTCATAGTGAAGTCGGTCTGCGAGAAAAGCAATCGATCCAAAACAGGACATGAGAGAAGGTGCGGCAGTATCGCGAATTTCATGACTGTGAGGCTCTAGGAGTCACTGTTAAAGATACTGTTTCTTGGCTGCTCATTGCCGCTGACCGCCTTCCAACCGTGTTCAGCTTCCTGTGTTCATCCTCCTTGTGTAGTGATGATAGCCACCATGGTGGACAGCATTCGAGCGGCAGTCAACATTCATCCACGCTCCTAGGTTCGTCGCACACATTCGTGACCGAGGTATATCATAAGTATCAGGCTGGACAATGCCAGGGGACACTTTTACTGGACCTCTTTGTCTCGTTTTGCCAGAGGCTTCTCAAACTTGGTTGGATATTAAACATGGTCGTGTGGATTCGTTGGTGGTGCATGTGAATTGATGGACAGATTGTCGTCCTCGAAACTGGGACGCCGCAGAACACCCGGGTCGAGCACTCTACCCTTCGCGTCTTCTGCCTTTGCTTGGTCTCCCATTTCCCAGCTTCCAACTCTTTCGTGACCACGAGCGGACATTGGCTCGCCGTTCTCCATGACACTCGCACCAGCTCCACCTTTGGGAATGCTCAGGTCTCTGTCACTAGCCAGCTTCTCGCCCCCCTTGAATCCTCCTAAATCTGATTTGCGCTTTGTATGGACACGGTGTAGCCTGACACCCCCTAACAGCATGATAGCACCAAACAGGAGCGCCGCGACAGCAAGGGTCACAACAGCTCCAATGACTCCGGCTACGGCAGGTGACAGATCGGTATGCGCGGAAGACACTGTTCCTGTCGTAGGACTATATGTTGTATTTGAATCGAGAAAGGCCGGACAAAAGACGCTGAAGCTTGCACAAGCAGTGCACCAGTCCGCAACGTCATACATCAAGAATTTCTCCAGCCCAACGGCAAAGTCTAGGAAGGAAATTGGACTTTCACTCGGGCTAAGACCAAACAAGGGATACTCGACCAGAGATGAGTAGTCATCGGTGCCATTCTGGTAAAGAAACCTAATGTAGATGTCAGACGTGTTTGGGTAGCTACTCGTCTCTTCATCTTGCATGGACAGCATTTCGAAAATAAAGCTCGACCCTGGCTCTGGGACGTTATAAAATGCCGCATTTTGCTTCGAAACAATGTCGGCTAGTGCCGCGAAGGCCACCATTGGCTCGAAACTGCCGAAAAGCAGGGTCATCTGGTCAGACGTGCCCTGGTTGTTGATGTTTGTGTTGAAGGCCTCTAAAAGGCGGGTAGCCAGGGTTCTCCCAGCAACTGCTCGGATATGGTCCCCGTCAGTTGAACCAGAAGCTGTGATATTTGCGTTAAGGGCGAAGACCAAGTCTGCTGCGAGGATCTCAGCCCTTGTTAGGTCAACCGCAGACAGAGACTCTGCGACAGTGCTGTTATGAAGGTAGGCATAGTTGAGGTAGTCGTATATTTCAACTGCGTCGTAGTAGCCAACAGAGGCATTGGAGAAGATGCCGTTCCGGAATTGCGGCTCGAGACTGGCGTAGAAGTCTGCATTGTTGCTGAGAATCTCCTGATAAACACTCGTAGCATAGTAGTCTTGGGTCGAGGCAGTATACGATGGGCAATTGTCCATTCCATTGACCCATATAGAGTTGAGATCGTTACTGGAAAGCGTTGAGATCTGGGGGTATTGGTAGCCATTTAGAGGAGCAACAATATTTGTGCCATTTGCAAGAGTGCTTTGGCCAGCGATATAGGTCCAATTTGACGATGTCTGGAGAGGAGGGTATAACCCTTGAACGAAAGCCTGAGCTGATGCTGCGATATATTGATCTGTAGTGGATAGAACGCAGAGTTGGTCATACAGAAGCTGATATGCTGAGATGCCATAAACTGTGGTGGTCTCCCCATCGTCTCCCTCGCTAGGCGTCACATATCTGTCACGAACCTTGCTTCCAGCTTCGAAGAGCTGTTGCGCACCCAAAGGCGTCAAAGCCGGCGACGTTGACAGGACGAGCGGTGTCCGGTCGCCATATCTAGTATAAATGAATGTGCTTAGGACTTGTTCACGGAGGGTTGTTTGCGAGGCGGTGGTCAAGAACAAGTAGAATAGGGTCAGATACTGTGACATCGCTGTAGCCATGAAAGCCAATACCCACATCAATAGCTTAGACAGTAAGGGAGTAGTTAAGCAGTCTCGATGTCAGCTACCGGTTATAGGTGAAGCTGAGAGCAAGGACAGCAGTTGCCGAGGGAGGGGTGTAGCTCGCATTATGAGATCAAACGATACGGCATCAGGCTGCAGGGCGACTCGCTGGAAAGTCATGACTGGACAGGGTCTGCAAGAAATACAACCCACAGTAGATCTGCTTACTGCTTTTAGAGTTGTTCTCATGATCAGTCTGCAACCGTCCGAGGGGTAGTGTTAGAAGATGGAAGTGATTGGTCGAGGCGAGCTTGGGGACAGCAAGCGTTGACAAGGTGGGGTTCATGGTCAAGAGTCAGAACTGCACTCGATTTGTCGGTAAGGCTAGATAGCCCCCAATAAGCGGTTGAACCCCTGGAGCCTTTCACCTGCAGCTTGCCTGCTATAATGTAATGCATTGGCATCATGGTTCCGGAACCTTACCAGGTACCTGTTCACTGGTCGGCAAAGCCGATTGAGGCAGCGCAACGACAGAAAAGTCCAGCGGATGCTGTGCAAGTTTCGAGATGGGAGTATATTGCGCAGCTGAGCGTTGTTGCATGCCGTATCGAGTTTTGCTTGGACAACCAGAGGGTCAAACCAACAGCCTCTCGTACACGACCAGAGTTGAGAAATTGACATACTGACATGCCGAAGATGAGGGAACGGTTTGCTAGCCTACTAGGTAGGGGTCTAGGCATGCAGTCTGGGAGCGAATAGGGCGGTATAGAAATGATGGTGGCTGGAGACAGTCGCCAAAAGTCACTGGACGGGTCGATCAACGTGGTGAAGATACTAGGATGGTCACCTCAAGATATACTGTAGGTACCTGAGGTAGGTACTGGAGTGTCTGGTGGCCATCAACTTATGACCTCTTCATGGGGTGGAGATATCTACATAGCACGGAGTATGCGGAAACACTGGAGCTTTCTCCGCATCAAAATCCTTCCCGCCAGACTGCTGCTTTTCGTTTCATATGGCCTACACGTGACATTCACTCGCATTTGAAGCAGTACACTTACCAAAAATGCCCTGACAACACAATGTCGCCCAATCCTACCTCATCACAGGCTTCAGGTGACAATGGGGCGCTTCCGGTCTCCCAGAAGCCTGCAGGTAAGAGTCCTACCCTGGTTCGCTCGAGACACCTTCGTTAATCTTGAGCACAGCAAAGTTTACAACCGAATATCGCTTCCACTGCGCCCGCGACCGTACCTCCCGACGACAACCCAAGAAGTCCTAAGAGAAGGCGCTTGTCCCCGATAGGCGAGAATGGACAGAATGGTCATGGCAGGACATCAAATGCTCCTCAAAGCAATGACGGACAGCAGAAGAGAGAAGGCCAGCAGCCAGCCGCGGCGCAAATTGCAATCCCGGCATCCTCTACACCTGCTACCAGTCAGAAAAATGCGCCGTCAAGGCCACCTCAACCACAAGCTCCGGATATGAGCAAGATGCTGGCTAGCTTATCCCTGCTGGACAGTCTGGCGACTCAGATCATAATGTTTCTTGCCCGGCTGACACCCACCGAGGCCTTGGGCCTGTCGAACACGCCGAACTCCCCAAAATCGCGCGAGTATGCCGGTTTGAGGGCTCTATTCGATCCTACGAGGAGACTCTTCAATACTGGAGCCCCGTTCCTCTCGCCTAGGGCTCTAGGACTGCGGGAAAGTTATCAGATTGAGACCATAAGGAAAGCCAATCAAGCAATCTTCATGTCCAGCATTTTCACTGGCGAAATCGGCCTCCGGGACATGGATCAAGGCTTCCTTCCAGTCTTCGTTCCAGAGAATGGAAAGCTCCTAAAGGCGCAAGCCTCCATATACCTGGACTTGAAGACCCAAGGCTTCATAACGGCGTGGAGGACTGGTGCGGCTCCTCCTCAAGTGGTCATGGCAGACATGTTTGGTCCGGACCTAGGCAAACACATTCTCGCTAGGAGGCCTGGAGCAACAACCTTAGCACCCACTGAACAAGATTTCCTAAATCGTCTTTCATCTCGGCGCGAGATTTTGCAAACACATGTCAAGAACAACACCCTCGACCAGTTGCCTATCAAATATCGATGGGAAGATTTTAGCCGGGAAGTATCCTCGTACCTCCAAAAGACCATGGAGAATGCGGACAGTGGCAGTGATGCGGATGGGAATAGGGATGACCCTACCAAGAATCTTCAAAGAGGTCAAATGGAAGGACAATTCTCCATACATGCTCCGCCACTTCCAGTCACTTCCACCGAATCGATTACACCACCTGCGGCGCAAGTACAGCCGGCGCCCGAGTCACTATTCACCGACGATTTCGTTGCGCAAGCAGCTAGAGCTGCAGAGATTGCCCTGGCAGCTTCGGGTGCTTTAGCCTATCAGGAGCAGTATCCGGCTGCATCCTCACCAGCCACCCCGTCGGTCAAAGCGGTTACGCCTACTCCTCAACCCGCCCTTCCAGAGTATAAGCAGTACGAGCCGGGAGACGGGAGAAGTGCTTCCAAGCCTGCTGCACCTGGCGCAGGTAACAGTACTGAAATACCTCACGCTTCACAGACAGCGCCAACATCCGTCCTATACGAACGAGCACGATTAGCTGCATCTACAAAACCTGCATTGGCACAAAAGCAAGGCGCAGTTCCCACCCAGCGGCGGCCTTGGTCGACTGAGGAAGAACAAGCTCTGATGAACGGTTTGGATCAGGTCAAAGGTCCGCATTGGAGTCAGATTCTAGCCATGTATGGACCGGGAGGAACTGTTAGCGAGGCACTCAAAGATCGCAATCAAGTTCAATTGAAGGATAAGGCCAGAAACCTCAAACTGTTCTTCCTGAAAAGTGGCATCGAAGTGCCGTACTACCTGCAATATGTGACAGGAGATTTGCGAAGTCGAGCTCCTGGACAAGCCTCCAAGCTTGATGACCTTAAAGGAGATGAAACGTCTTTTGATGATTTCGACGCTCTTTTGTCGCTCGAAGCGGACGAAGCAGGACTGCAGTTGAACCAGGACACTCCGGATCCTCTTCAAGTCAACACGTCAACAGACTCCAAACCGGCATTTCAACCCAGTATGGATGACGTTGAAGCGATGATTGCACGAGCTGCAGCGGCAGCATCTCAGTCAATAGGCTCGGGCTGGCCTTAGACAGCGACTGTGCTACATGGAGGAGACATCACAGAGTAGAAATCATTCCATGACAGACCCCAAAACTTGTTCAGTGCTACATCTTGCTCGCATCTGGTCATCTCCTTTCCTTGAATTTGTCTGCCGTAACATCCGTAGTGATTTTGAGACTGGACATATGTGATTCCCAGCCTCAGACATGAATCACAGGGGGATGGTCACTCACAGCTGGCTCGAGAGACAAAGTGAAAACTGCCTGAAGTGACTACCAGAAGCAGAGTATCTCGAAGTGTGAAGGACATACTCGTATGGATCGTTTAAACTTCG
>Ga0181469_100388_pt2 | contig 14877 bp, 8 predicted proteins | sample InSIn2SAF170_2_FD_119081 | JGI IMG/M metagenome (GOLD analysis project Ga0181469, IMG submission 119081) | Clean room microbial communities from NASA Spacecraft Assembly Facility at Jet Propulsion Laboratory, Pasadena, California, USA -... ... | reverse complement strand
CTTGAAAAAAAGGTATTGCTGTCGTTTGTGTTGTCAAGGAAGTTCATTGTATTTGTTGTATCCAAAGCAGAAAAGGTGTCGAGAAGGACTACGACCTTCTAGCCGAGAAGCCTTTGAAGCGACAACTAGCATGAGCAAGTGGATGCGAGGCGCAACGAGAAAACCCTTAACGTGAGTAGTAAGTAAGGGTTTCCATCAGCAGTAAGTAGCTCCTGCAAGACACGGTTTTCGTCCTAGATCGCGAGCTGTGATGGAGGAAGAAGAGGAGCACTGATCAAAAAGTGCTATACTGGCTATGTATGAAAGAGCGAATAATGAGATGCCAGTATTGTGAAATGAAAATCGGTAAGCTCGAATTTGCGCAACAACAGCTGTGTGATCTAGGCAACACCACTGGCAGCATGAAACAGCAAGCCTGAGGATGATATTATTGTGCGCAGTTCAGCAAACATACTCTGGCAGACTCCAGTCTAGACCCTTCGGCAGGAGGTCCACTTGGAGCGCACTGCCACTGCACTCTCAATCTTGTGGCCTGACACACCTTACCCATTCAGGACTTCCCTATTGGGATTGGCTCTCCAGATGCTGCATGGAATGAAGGAATGACTTGCAGCCGAACTTGGACCCTAGACCGTACAACCGAAGCTCAGGCCTACCCTTCCATTCGTGCTGAGCTGGGAAGAACCAAATCGAGCTCATGGTTTGTATTGACCTCACGTGGTGTCATTGACCAAGTTTATCTCGATTCAAAACTACCATTCCTTAACAAAATTCCTACCCCGTACAGTGTTCATACAGCAATGAGCCACTGAAGCAAGGGAGAGAGTGAGTCCATCGGCACAAGTGAATGTGAACGGTCGGGGCTGGGGATCGTCAGGGCCGGAAATGCAGGCGACCCACTATGCGTCGATCTTCCGGTTCGAATTTGCTCTCACCCCACACTAAATAATGGTTTGCGCTAAGGGTTCTCGAAGAAGAAAAGCACTAAATTCCAGGAACTTGCCGGTCACTTAATAACACTTTCTGTTGATGCTTAATCGTGCACGGACTAACACAGAGATGAAGACATGGTGTAGCTAGCAATAGTCATGATTTGTCTTCCATGTATATTTATGGCTGTTTGCGGCAAGAAGACCGTGGGTAGTGCATGGGAATTCGGAGGCGTTCATCTAGGCTCGTCCAAAGTCCTTGACCAGGGAATCTGGAAGAGGGATTAACCCGGTTTACGCGTACCTAAGCTTGCCTAACTGCTTGTTCTTCTTGAGCTCACTGGTTGCTTGGGACGCAGTAGTGGACTTCTGGAGACGAATGCTAAACGCATGCGGGTACTGTTTCCATTTGACTACCTTTCAGCAATGTCAGGCGCATATTGCCGACAACTTGGCGCTCTCGCTGGTCCTGAGGCCCTTCCTCGCTTCCATGAGGACGAGACGAATTAAGACCTCAGATCTGTCGATAGTGTCGTTTATGCTGGTAAATGGTAGCAGGTCACGAGTAACAGTTGAGTTGATGGTCAGGCCCCGAAAGTGGCTCGTGATCAATCAAATGACAAAAGTTTGTCAAATAGTGAGCAGCTCTGCGAAACGAACCGCAAGAAATAATACAGGAATTTCCGTTGGACAAGGAAGATAGTATACATAAGACCTGAGCAGGCCTGCGATCGCTCGTTCATGGAGAAAGAAACAGGCATTAATGTTGAGATGGCACTACCTAGGTACCTATCTAGGTAGTATCGAGTCTTCGCAGAGTGCGGCCAATTAATTTATTTCTACAACCTCTACACCTCATTAACCTGTGATCAAGAAGCTTCCGTGACTCAGCTGCTAAGGCGTTTTGTCTCAGTTTGCCTGTGATTCCATACTCAGCGTGAACTGTATGTACCCGGACGGTCAATCAGGCTTATGCTATGCTGGCCATACAGAGGGCGCGCACTTTTCGGAAACACAACATGCACAGCATTGTGTAAAATTAGAGCCACAGAACTTACTGATCTACAACAATTTGTGGGACGAGGTGACAAATCGCGCGTCCACACTGCATCGTTGTCTACCAAGAGCAGCACGAAAGCAAGTCTGCGACATCAGTTGTACTACAGAGAGATGAAACCCAATCTATCTGAATTGTCGCAAGAGGAACTGCTGGAACGGTGTATGAGCCTCGAGAAACAATTGAAGGCTTCGAAAGCGACGATTTCCGAGCTCACAGAGGCTGTACGAAGTACTAACAACTCTTCCGATGCACCAGCAGCGAGATCGAAGACATCACCTAAGAAATTTGATGCAAGTCGCCACGATACACGATTCATTGCCCTCAAGTTTTCCTACTTAGGCCATCGATATAATGGCTTCGAACACGCAAATCGTTGCTTCACACCCTTGCCTACGATCGAGGAAGTGCTGTGGAAAGCACTCAGGAAAGCAAGATTGATTAGTCCGCCGGTTCCAGAAGGTGCCGACGACAGCTTTGATATCATATGGAACGAAAAGACAAGAAAAGAGCAGTACTACATACATGGCAAGCCCAGACCTGGCGACGAGAAACGAAAACGACTCGAAGTCAGCTGGGATGGCTGTCAATACAGCAAATGTGGTAGGACTGACCGAGGGGTCAGCGCGTTCGGCCAGGTCATCGGCATTCGTGTTCGAAGTAATGCACCCGTGTCGAATGGACTGAGCTTGCCAGACGGAGATGGAGACAGAAGCGAAGATTCAGATCTTCAAGCAGGAGATGAGGATATACGTGAAGACCAGTTACGACCGTTCGATCCTCTCAAGGACGAGATACCGTATGTCTATATGCTGAACATGATCTTGCCGCCTGATATCAGAATACTAGCCTGGTGCCCATTCCCACCAGACGGTTTCGATGCAAGGTATTCCTGTCAAGAACGTAGGTACAAGTACTTCTTCACCAATCCTGCTTTTTGTCCCACACCTGGTCCGCTAGGTCTTCTCCATGCTAGTGGCGAGAGAGCTCCAGTCAGAGAAGGATGGCTTGACATCGAAACGATGCGAACAGCGGCAAAGAAGCTTGAAGGGTTACACGATTTTCGAAACCTTTGTGTGTTAGACGCTAGCAAGCAAATGTCCTCATGTCAAAGGCGCATGAATTTTGCCGATATCGAGGAGGTTGAGACTGATCCAAGGTTGCTGGTGGAGGACCCGCGCCTCAACGCATTCGGTGAGGCGGTGGTAGCCACGCCAAACGGTAATGTGTCTACACCGCCAGCCGGGCCCAAGGTTTTTGCCATTGTCCTTCATGGTTCTGCATTCTTGTGGCATCAAGTTCGCTGCATTGCTTCAGTTCTGTTTCTCGTGGGACAAGGTCTCGAGTCGCCTGATGTTATCGACAGCTTGCTTGACATCGAGCAAAATCCCGGTCGTCCGCATTATGCAATGGCGGATGATGGTCCCTTGGTTCTCTGGGATTGTATATACCCGTCAGCAAACCAGCCCGGCGAGTATGGCTTACAATGGGTCTATGCTGGCGATGAAAGTACTGTTCCTGCTTTGAATGGCAAAGGTGACGGCAAATTTGGTCTTGGAGGCACCGTCGACGAGCTTTGGACGCAGTGGCAGCAAGCAAAATTGAGGGAAGCTCAAATTGGAGGTCTATTGTCCCTCGCTCTGAGCCAAGGAGACGACAGCTCGATATCACGTGGCGGATTACGTGACCCCCAAACGATCAGAAACAGAAGCCAAAAAGTGTTCGAAGGAGGTGGTAAGGCAAGATTGGCTGGAGACTATCAGCTTCTCATGCAGAGACGAGCGATGGATACTCTCGAGGTTCTCAACGCGCGCTATTTGACAACCGTTAAGGGTGCCAGACGATTCGCAAAGCAAGAAACAGATAGCAGCCGAGACTGAACTTCAGGACTCAATTCATATTGCCGTACAAGCATCTCCTCGCACCTCTCCACACCACCTCGAGATCGTCTCGCCCGGGCAACAATCTCTTCTCACAGGTCAGCATATCAGTAAGTCCGCTAGGTAGTCCGGATATGAGTACTAACCGGAAACACGACGACCACCTCTGTTGCGCCTGTCACAATGATCGCGAGAAAGAACCGAACTTCGAAGCCTTTAAACGCTTCATGTATAATAATGTCTTGAATCTGCGTGGTGGGTATGAACGTTGTAGTTGGATTCAAGAAAAAATACGAAGAGCTTGTGGAAGTCTGCACACCAAGTCCCTGTAAGACGAGCAGGCTTTCCTCTTCTTAGAGTCAGCAAACGAAAAAGCAGATTCATTCAGGTGAGTTCACTGACCAGTGTAGTTCCGCCTTATGCACAAATACAGCGTTATCAATGTCGTGACAGAGAGCATCCACCATTCAACCCTTCCAACAATAGCATGCATGAATTTGTCCAATAAACTCCATTCGAGGAGCAGCCGGACGCTCAAATCGAGCTCTGAATAGTACGTGAGTTGGAACTTGACAATTGTAGCAAAAATCGCGTAGGAGGCTACGATGATGCGAAATGTATGCTGTAGATATTCCACGATCTTAGAGGGTGTCTTGGTCCTGCTTGATACTGTAAAGCTCACTGCTGTCTTAAAAGACGATGAAATGCGCATATGCTGCGAGATTTGCTCTGACATTTCGATGACCAGTCAACATATTGCAGTTTCTGCCAAACCTAGACCGTCATACTTTCTACTATAATTCTCGCGTTGCGATAGATAGTCGTTGAAGGACGAACACGCTATATGCTTTTATGCCTGGTAGGCTCAGTAAACATTTCTTAAGTTCAAGTTGGAGACGATCGTGATATTCCTGGTGGCCTGACAGCCTGGTCTTTGCGTCATGCATATATCTTCAATGTCAATAAATTAATGCGAGAGGACAGTACACTGCGCTTGCATAGGCAACCATTGCCGTCGCCATAATGTCGGACGACGAACGAAGGCAAACAGAACCTACAACCACGTCTGAGGATGTTAGCAAACAAGAACGAGGTCTTCTACCCGACGAAGGGACTGCGCAAAGTCGATCAGGCTCACACGACCAACGCGAGAAGAAGCCTAGACGCAAAGATGCAGGCTTCAAATGGAAGGAGAAACGGAGAGACGATGAGGGTGTGCTCGATGAACGACGCAGAGATCGCGATGAAGGTCTGAAAAGAGGATACAGAGATCAAAACAGACGACGGTCACGTTCGAGATCACGTTCACCACGACCCTACGACTCATATAGAGGCGGGAGAGATCGTGGTGAAGACCGACATCGACAGCGAGAACGAGAACGAGAACGAGAACGAGAACGAGAACGAGAACGAGACACAGATCGTGACCGAGATGTGAGGCGCACAGATCGCGGCGACAAGCACGACCGCAACGATCGACCCAGAAGAGACAATCCAGATGAGAAGAAGTCGAAACCACCTGCAAGTACGCAACCTGCTGCGCCTCAGCAAGAGATGATCCTCGTCACAGTCAACGACCGACTCGGCACGAAGAAGCAAATACCATGCCTCCCTTCCGATACTGTCAAGGATTTCAAGGCCGTGGTAGCTATGATGATTGGTAGGAGACCTCACGAAATACTACTCAAGAGACAGAGCGAGCGGCCGTTCAAGGATTTCCTCACTCTACAGGACTATGGTGTCAGCAACAGCGTACAACTAGATCTCGAGGTCGATACAGGAGACTAATCAAACTACACTCTACACAACGAGCTAAGCACTGCTACAGTATGACCTAGCAATCAGGCTGAGCAGCTGATTCGTCGTGGCGAAATGCTTCTGTTATATGAAGACGATGTGGAAATCCTACCTTTGAGCTCAGCGCCGTTTTCGACAAGAAAGTGTCGCCGAAGCCAATTATGCCGCGGCATTGCGAACGCAACTCACCCCTGACTGATCTTGAACTCTTGCTGGATCTAAATCGACATGAAGCGTACAGATGCGACTTAGGAGGACAGGGTGAAGATACCGAATGCTGTTAGATCTATGAGTGCTGGTCTTCCGGCGCGGCAAGCACGCCGCGGAGCACAGACACCAAAACTTCTGCCTGAGCGCCGCAATTAGCAATCAGAACCCATGGATTTGTTTGGAACTCAAACAACACCCCTAAATTCGTGACTTTGCAACCATTTCCGCTTCCTTGCCTAGTCAAGTATACCTCACCCTGAGTTGGCGGCGGGACCAGAAGGCACAATCATGACTTTTGCTCTCTACATGATAGATAGGTAACTCTAGTGTTAGACTGTAACATGTTCACAAGTCTGTTCTCTAGAACTAGTTCGTCTGTTACTGACAACTTAGGAGTCAGCTTGCTTATCACGTGATTGACGAAAGGCGGAACAAAATTGTTGCGTCATCCTGATACTAAAATGGGGCATTTGCAATTTTTGAACCAGCACCGAACTGCTCCAATGCATAACTAAGTTTAGCCATTCTCTCTTGAACAACTGAAGTTCCCTACCTCACTTCCACAACCCAGATCAAGTGTGGTTCTAGACAAAATGCTGTTACAAAACATCTGTGCTGAATCCTTCTGCTAGCCATAAACCCGATCTCCTGTCCTCCTCCACTACGACCGAAATCCCGATCTTGGGCTACCTTAGAACAACATCTGTGGTCGTGTGCTCAAATCTCCTCTCTCCCAAGGAGCCAAGATGGTTCGAAACATAGTAGTCTTTGGTGGCTCATCCCATCCGGGATTGAATGAAACGATCTGCGAGACACTCGGTGTAGAGCAAGGTCAGGCTCTATTCGACAAGTTCGCAGTTGGTGAAACTAGAGTGGAGATTGGCGAATCCGTTCGAAACAAAGATGTCTACATCATTCAATCTGGTGGTGGAAAAGTCAACGACCATTTCATGGAGCTCCTAATTGCCGTTTCAGCATGCAAAACAGCTTCGGCAGCAAAGGTCACCGCTGTTCTACCATTATTTCCCTACTCGAGACAGTCAGACATTCCATACAACAAGACTGGCGCACCTCTAGTGAAAGCCTCGAATTCTATCAGCAAAACTAACACAGGAGAGACTGCAGTGGCTCCATACACCTTTGAGAGCACGCCCGGCACACCCCATCCAGAAAGGGTAGAGAGCAACAGTGTTGCGAATGAAAACCATCACCATATCAATAGAGCAATGTCCAAACTCAGCATGGATGGACTAGCCGATAGCCCTAGTGCTCATCAGGCAAGGTTCAAGCACTACAAGAAAGAACCGGACAGCCCGACAGACAAAGAGTGCTTTAATCGAAGCCGAGCGGCATCGAGTGCCTCTCTGAACAGCTCTGTCAATCATGCTCAAGTCAATGGTATCAGCAACCACGATTTCGCTGTGCAACCCATCACCAACGTCACTACATCCGAATCCTTCAAACCACGTCCTGGTTACAGGCAATGGGTTGCACAGGCTGGTACGCTTGTTGCTGATCTGCTTACCTGTGCAGGTGCTGACCACGTTATTACAATGGATCTGCATGACCCACAATACCAGGGCTTCTTTGACATTCCTGTGGACAACCTTTACGGCCGACCATTACTCAAGAAGTACATTCAGCAGAACATTCCTGATTATAGACATGGTATCGTGGTCAGTCCTGATGCAGGTGGCGCAAAGAGAGCGACTGCAATCGCAGACTCGCTCGGAATGGAGTTTGCGCTAATCCACAAGGAGCGGCGTCCAACGAAGATTACAGATCGTCAAAATGCCACGATGATGTTGGTTGGCGACGTGGCTGGGAAGACGGCCATATTGATAGATGATCTTGCGGATACCTGTAACACCATTACTCGAGCTGCCAAGCTGTTGAAGAAGGAGGGAGCGGCCAAAATTTACGCTCTAATCACACATGGTGTATTGTCTGGGGATGCAATTGACAGGATCAACCACAGCGCATTGGATAGGGTTGTCGTCACCAACACGATTGATCAGAGGGAACACTGTCGGCGATGTCCCAAACTCGAGGTCTTAGAAGTTGGGACAGTCTTCGCAGAGGTCGGTTCCCTCCCTTCGCACCGTTTTACCTCTACTAACATTGTGACAGGCAATCAGACGTGTTCATTATGGCGAGAGTATCAGCGTACTTTTCCAGTATGATTGAATGGTCATGTATGGTTGGGCGTTCACGGCGAAAGTGCTATGGTTTCAATGTCTGGAGACCAACACCTTCGAGTCCTGGTCCCTGTTCATACGCATGCCGGGACCAGGAATCAGCATCTACGATGCTAGACATTACACATGGGATCTACTCATTAGACAAAGGTAGTCAAAGCGATACTACTCGTAGAAAATGCTTCTGACCAAGTGCTGGAAAGGGCTTTTCTTATAAATGCGCTCCGCGTGAGTGGAGGAGTGTATCATTTCACTGCTACTTAGATCTACCAAGTACCATGCCACAAGGCGTTACATCGAAATTGCTTCAATATCAGTCATGCTTATTTATTCAATATGCAAGATCACTTCCGATGAAGTGATGGAGGATTAGTGATGGGTAGTGAAATGCATGCGTTACTGTACAAGGGCCTATTGGATGGTGTCCTCACACCACGCGCGAAAGTATAGTACAGATTCTACAAGTATTCATGGGACCAGTGTTGAATTTTGGTGAGCAATGTAAGTAAAGGTAGGTAGTCATTTAGGTATGTAAGAATACAACTTCGCTAGTCAGAGCCTGCATCAGTAACTAAACAGAGATTGCGTGTGTCTACCGCCTCAGCAGGATCAGCGAACGCCTTGCATTGCATATCACATCACAGCACAGTCGCACAGAAGGTCGAAGAACCAGATCTAGAAAACACTGATGTAGTTCCCTATCCTCTCTTTCTGGTTCTGTGCGATGCACTCTGCGATCCATGTGATGTTTCTAATTTCCTGTGAACACAAGTTAGCAGATTTCATCAAAGCTCCAATAAATATCGAACTTACCTGTTCTCTCAGCTTCACCCAAGCGTAAATCACCGCGTGCGTAAACTGTTGTGTAAACACCAACTTACTCAATTCCATCTCCTTCTGGTAGAACAAGTCCTCCAAACTCTTGCCGTCACTACCGCTGCCACCAGCCATGTTGCTGACGCCACCACTACTCTGGTTCAAGCCCACCTCGTCGAAGAAGCGCTTGTAGTCGCCTACGCCACTGACAGCTAGGCTGACGCCTTCAATATCGTCTGCTCGGGAGAGCATGAGCATACCCTCTGGATAAAGTTTTCCAAATTCGGGGTACAGCTTCCTCCGCTGCTCCTTGGAAAGCTCGGTGCCGAAAGAGTTCAGTGTGATGTTGATGGCGCGTCGATCGGATTCGAACTCTAGAATCTCGGACATGATTTCGCCGGTTGGTGTCATGGACATCTCGGGGTCGTTGTTGACGAAGTGGTGGAAGTCCTCGAGGTAGTTCTTGTATAATGTATTTCTTACAATTTCGATGTTCAATTCGTCCAAATCTTGATGTGATAGGTGTCCCTTGAAATATGGTGCCAGCGGTGTTTCTATTAGTACCGAGTTGTACAGCTCTTCGATGTTTGTAGCGACGCATAGCACTGGCATGGTCTCGAACCAGCCTAACGGATGACATCTTTCGAGTAGTTCTTTTGTGTCTCGTTCATGCAGGGTGCCTGTGATGAGAAGCGCAACATTGTCGATCATGTAGGAGTATGTGAGATACTGCATGAACCTGGCCAGTGAACCAGTCGCTTGACCTTGTAGATATCGAAAGTCCTGGACGAGTTTCTCGGTGGTTTTGTCGGCGAGGGCGGACGTTGATGGATTAGGTGGCAGTGAGGCGAGTGCATCGCCATATGCTGGGCCAAGTTGCATCTTCACATCGTCTATGCTTTCGCATTGTGTCAAATTGCCGTATTGGGAACTTGTGAGAAGGGTGTTACGGTAACCGCGAACGATGCCTTCGAGGTAGCCTCCATTCACGTTGAAGTAGAGGCCTTCCATTGCAAGGACAGGCGGTGCTGACCAGTTGGGGTTTGTGAGGTCAATACGGCCTCAAAGTAAATCAACTGTCGTGCTCGTCAAGTGTACAAACGGCTGATGTTATATCTGGGCTCGGGAGGGGTCGTTGTGAAGATATTTGTTGTATACTGGTATCATGATCATTAGTCGAAGCTGCGCAATGGCATTTCGCCGCACTTGCCTCAGGGACCAGCCACAGGTGGCTTGAGCTTCTTGCTGCTTGGCACTTTTAGTGTGTTTGCTCGCTTCTGAAGATAATTTTCGAGTGGTTTAAGTCAATTCCTGCTGAGGAGCAGACGACCATTTTTGCATCCACAGTACATACGTATCCCAGCATATACTCCAGCTTTGCATTGAAATAACCGGCGCATCTTGCGCGCCGACAATATGACGCTCCTTATTCTTACCGAAACGGCAGCAGGTTATGCTCTACTCAAAGCCAAAGACAAGAAACTGCTCAAGCGTGAAGACCTCTCGACCGAACTCAGCAATGTCGAAAGCGTATGCGCTCAGCTCAAGCTCAAGCAGTTTACAAAATTTGACAGTGCTGTTGCAGCTTTGGAGGAGGCTGCCGCCATAGTGGAGGGCAAAGTCACGCCGAAGCTTTCGTCTATGCTAGAAGAGCTAAAGGATGAGAAGAAAATCTCGCTCGCGGTAGCGGATCCAAAGTTAGGAAATGCGATTGGCAAGATTCCAGGGCTTGAGATCAAGGCTGTTGCAGACTCGGCTACTGCCGAGCTATATCGAGCGATTCGTGAACATTTGCCGTCTCTGATACCTGGTCTTATGCCCGAGGACGTGAAGACAATGTCCCTAGGCTTGTCGCACTCGCTGGCCCGACACAAACTCAAGTTCTCGCCAGATAAGGTTGATGTTATGATTGTACAAGCTATTGGTCTGCTGGATGACTTGGACAAAGAGTTGAACACATACGCCATGAGAGTAAAAGAATGGTATGGCTGGCACTTCCCCGAAATGGCGAAAATCCTCAACGATAACCTTGCATACGCCAAGGTCGTGCTCAAGATGGGTATGCGTACAAACTGGGAAACAGTTGAACTAGCAGAAATCTTGCCAGAAGAAATCGAGACTGCTGTTAAAGGTGCAGCAGATAGGTCTATGGGCACAGAAATCACAGATGAGGACTTAGAGAACATACAGAGTCTTGCCGAGCAGGTCGTACAATTTACAGAATATCGTCAACAGCTAGGAAGCTACTTATCTGCACGAATGGCAGCCATCGCACCCAACTTGACAGCACTGGTGGGCGAATTGGTTGGCGCTAGATTGATCGCTCACGCTGGAAGTCTTGTGAACCTTGCAAAGAGTCCTGCTAGTACCATCCAAATCCTCGGTGCCGAAAAAGCGCTTTTCAGAGCACTCAAGACCAAGCATGACACTCCCAAATATGGTCTCATCTACCATGCTTCTCTCATTGGCCAAGCAACAGGCAAGAACAAGGGTAAGATGGCCAGAGTGCTTGCAGCAAAGGCTGCTCTAGGTCTGAGAGTGGATTCATTGCACAATTGGGGTGATGACGAGGCAAACATACCCGAAGAGGAAAAAGCAGCGCTTGGTAACGAAGCACGCACTAATCTGGAGAGAAAGCTTGCCGCTATGGAGGGCAAGCCGATCAAACCCAGAGGTGTAGCAATCGCTCCTAACGGCATAAGTCAGCAGCCACAGAAATGGGAGATCAAGGAAGCCAGGAAATACAATCCAGATGCGGATGGTCTTGATGGAGACGAACCGCCTGCTGTCGAAGAGAAGCCATCGAAGAAGGACAAAAAGGACAAGAAGTCAAAGGACAAGAAATTGATCGAGGAAATCCCAGAACCGAATGATGTGTCAATGCAGGACGATGAAGCAGAGTCACAGCCTGACGAACCCATTGACGAAGAAGAAGTCGCTGCAATCGTACCAAACGGAACCGAGAAAAAGCTATCGAAGGAAGAACGAAAAGCAGCTAAGAAGGCAGGGAAGACAGGCCAGAAAGCGGCTACAAATGGAGACGCGGAGACGGAAGAAGCCAAGATCGAGAGGCTTGCAGCTGCGTGTGATTTGAGCGTTGAACGGTATCAGAGGAAGCTTGCACGTGGCGAGATATCGTTCACGTCAGATGGTACACCAGTTGCGGTATCCAAGAAAGATATTAAGAAAGCTAAAAAGGCTGAGGAGGCAGTTACAAATGGCGAAGTCGCAGGAAGCAAGAAGCGTAAACACGTTGAGGACGTTGACACGAGTTCGAAGGACAAGAAGAAAAAGAAGTCGAAGGCTTGAGAGGGTGTTCTATCTTCCGCATCAGCATCTATACGGCGTTTAAGGAGCTTAAATGGCGCGACATGACCAGTGATATCCTCGCCCTGGGTAATGAGTGAGGTTGAAACGACTTAGGGTAACATTTGATGGCTGCTTTCTTTATGTAGTGTAACTATCTTGGAAGCTGGTAGTAATCCGGCACCGCACAAAATGATACCAATATGTACATCCATAAAAGCCAGGCGCCTTCTATGGTTCTGTACAGATCGTTCTGGTCTTAATTGCCTGGATACTTGTAGGAGGAGGACATATGCCTACCTAGTAGTTTTCCGTTCGACTGAATTTTAGTGGAATGATGACATAAGCAATTCTAACCTCACGTTTGTTCTGCCTCACGAGCAAATACTCACGCGAAAATTTCTACATTTCCCAAAATTGCTACATATCAGATCGGCTCACAGCCATCAGGCACGTTGGATGCAGAAAGAGTCTTGACACGCAACCATGAAAGTGCTCGATCCTCAAAGCGCACTGTTGACGAATGCTGAAGTCTACCAATTTTTGAGAGCTAACCCACCTCGAACAGCAGACAGACAAGTCGGCGCCTATCCTACCGTCAGCTTAGCCGGGTATGGCACAGTAAGAAAAGACGTAAGTCCAGGATGGTGCATTGTCATAATGCCCCCATGTTCCGCAAAAAGTGTCTTGGTTATTTGACGACTAACATGTAGCAAAGTTTGATCGTTACACAGAAGAAATCACACCATATGTTAAAACTCACGCAGATGTACAAACATGGATGACAGATCTCATCAAGAAACTCAGACCATACGGGCTGACCAAGACCGAAGTCATGAATCTGATTAATCTGGGAGTCGGGGCACAGACGGATGAGCAAGCTGACCAAGCCGATGGGGATATGAAAACCGAGGAAGAGGCGGAATCCGAAGGAGATCTGGCCCTTGTTAGAGATGAGCTTCGGTTTCGGGTCGTGGTGGAGGAGAGTGAAGAACGATTTGCGGATGAACTGGGCGAAGAGAAGATTCGTGAAGTGATTGACATTCTGAGACACACGATTAAGTCTAAAGATGCTTCTACTACGGCATTGACAAAGAAGAACGGCGTGCATCATGCAAAGGGATGACAGTAAACTCGCATACCAATCGTTCGTGGTCCGACGACAACAACAACGTACTGAACGTGGTAAAGTATGATATACTGACAGATGGAAACCCACCGACAACTTCCATGTCCATGCTTATGCGGTAATACTCTCAGCTTTGGCGACGCAAAGAGCCTCAATTGAGCATAGTAACAGTCTCCTATATCGAGCAAGTCAAAACCTTGGAAGCAGTGAAGGCAGTGCTTCTCGCAACGTCGCTGGGCTCTGTGACTTGTACTAAGAGCTAATCGGTTTGGACGACCTGCAGACTATTAACAAATAAAACAAAAGGAACAAGCAGAGAGGCTTGAACTCAAGACTTTAAGACGAGTGACGACAAAATTTGCAAAAGAAATAGTTGAGTGCAGGGCAGCGGGTACCGCGCATTGCCGAAGCAAACCTTACACACTCAGCTATCTCCCCAAGGCCCCAGATCAAGTGGCCATATCGACCTGGCTTGTGAGAGATAATTGGGAGTTTACAGAATACATACATACATACAATTCGGGATTTACGCAATCACTCGAAGGGGAAGACTCAGAAGTTCTCTACAGCAGTAAGTGTTGATCGTCAGACTCACGGGCAGTGTCTAGGTATGGAACTTGTCTTTTGTTGCTTTGCAATGCTTCATGGGTTGTTACAAGTGGGAGAGCAGTCGGTTGCGGCTTCCAGCACGTTACAATGAGTTTTCTCAACGGACCTGCCACGCAATAGCTCCTGCAACTTCCACAGTCATCGCATTTAGATTCTTCCAGGCTTAACGTCTGCTCGGCCAGAACATGGTGTCGACCATCCCGTTGCGCTGTGCTAGACAATAGCTGTCTTCCAGGAGACATGTCTTCTCACCAACCAGCACCTTCCAGTTGCGGCGTATGTGCATTCATTCAGTCATATCGGTTCTGAGGATCAACATCTTTAAAATTTTGACATGTTCTGTCACCAGAACAACATGTTGAAGCTCATTGCAGTAATCTTAGTATTTCCCCTGGGCTACTATGTCCCCTGCTCTACACTCCTCACCAAGTCACTCACAGGCACTCGAACCTGGTCACGTTACCACCACGAAGCCCAGCCTCGTCATTGCAAACGCACAATTAGGGCGCGGCGCGTTGCTCATCTGGAAGACATGCAATTTGACATGACTTCCTACTCTAATCTTCCTACAATGTCCCTAAATCAGAGATACCAGGGCTCGGTCAATCATATGCTGAGGAGCCATTGACGAATTTGACTCGACTCGCTCTGGTGGCTTTCGGTTTCCCTGATATTGTGCTTTCGCAGTCAAAAATGACGGGCAAAGTCGGACAAACCGAGCTCCAAGATCAATTCGCTACACAGACTGAGTCACTGAGGCCAGTAGCGTTCCCCAAGTCCAAGTGGGTCCATTTTGCAAGCGATGAGCCACACCATCCACGAAAGCGTTCACGACATGAAACAGACGATTCAGTCGATAAGGACATATGTGACGTTAAGCTTGTTCAGCGATTGAAGGGAGCTGAAGACTTCAACGCAACTGCGCCAGACAAAAGATCCACTGATT
>Ga0181469_100495_pt1 | contig 14883 bp, 18 predicted proteins | sample InSIn2SAF170_2_FD_119081 | JGI IMG/M metagenome (GOLD analysis project Ga0181469, IMG submission 119081) | Clean room microbial communities from NASA Spacecraft Assembly Facility at Jet Propulsion Laboratory, Pasadena, California, USA -... ... | reverse complement strand
CACCGGAAGGAGGACGGGTGCTGGGATGGCATAATGGAGGAGCATGGTATCGAAGTGGTATTGGTATATACTAGCTTGTAAGGGGGGAATACTATAGACAATTGTATGACGATTATGAGTTCGCTGAGACTGGTGAACATGTCCCCCCACTGAGCTGGATACATCCAGACTTCGAGTAGAGGAGCCTTCGTGATGGCGTGGAGTCGATCTTCGCCGATGAAGAATGGTAGCACGGTGGCGAAAAACAATGGGGACAGTGAGAAAATGAACGTCAGAGCGGAAACGGTGGTGCCCATGATTATAGTGAGGCGAACGAAACGGGTAACGATGTTTCCTGGGAGGAGAGTATTGAGAGTAGCGAGCCAGGGCCAGGACGTCGGGGAGTCGAGAGGTGCAATTCCCAGGAAGTAGGGTTCCGTCACAAGGGTAGTTTTCAGAAAATCGACGAGGAGATAGTAGAGAAGGAAGTTGCGGATTGATGTGTACCGAAGATGATTGAGGGCTTCTTTGTGTTGCATTCGTGCCTCTTCAGACAGGACTGGAGGATCTCCTTCGGGTGGCTGGATTGCGTATGTCTTCAAGAAAACACGGAAGTCCCAGTTAATGCCACGAAAGGAGGTCATCAGATCCATGGACCAATCGATGAGATGGAGGAAAGTGTCCTTTGGGTAGTCTTGCCAAACAAGAGTATACCCTTCGAACTCCTTGACCGTCATTCCCATGCCATTTGTTGACAGGCTTTGACTGTTTGACACGTTCAGCCGTCGTCGAACAGTACTCGGATCATTTTGCAGCGTCTCGGTGAACTCTTTCTCCGGCCGTGTAGTTTCTGCTCCATCGACCTGTATGCGCCTGACTTCAATCCGTCGAAAGTCTCTCGCAGGATCGTGTAAGACTAGCAGTACCACCGTCATGATAAGTCCCCAGAAGGTAGCCAGACCAATGCCGTAACCAGCCGTCAAACCTATTGTGCGAGGGTATGGCCACCGGACAATGCAGTAATAGAATGCTGAGAGGGTGAGGGCATATCGTGATAATAGATTGAGAGGGCCAGGTAGCCGAGGACTAAGAATCACTCCTAGGATCAGGCATAAAATCGGAAGTGTATCCCAAGGATAAATATATGGCGTATAGATGCCAGCAGCGATTGCTTTGTTGTAAAGGTTCTGTCGATCCTGGAGGACTCGCCTATAAAGTGACGGTTCAAAAGACATCGACAATAGCAACGGAGGGCGAAGAGCTCAAATAACGCGATATGACCATGTTGTATAAAAATGAGAACAAATCCAGAGAATGTGGAACGTTTGTGGCCACAAAATTGTGACGTGGGTAAACCAAATTGCACATTAACGGCGGCGACAACGATAGATGAAGCAAGCACAACACCACAACAAGACGTACAACTCACAATCCATGTTTTGATTGAGTGGGCAGGTGAAACTGAAATAACATTGAAAGACTCCTGAGACAAATCATAAAACCAGATCGCCCTCACATTGTAAGATGCTGACTTATAAATTGTCCAGGTACTCTTCCAGGACTGCAAAGATAGTACTTTTATAAATTGCGGATCCGGACTGGACCGACCTCAATAGCTTTTCTCGTCAACCACCAAGTATTAAAAACCTCACATTGTGCTAAAAATATATTTGTCTATGTAGTATAAAATTCTAAAGTAGATCTATTCAGTCAGTGCGAAGTCATTAGATAGTAAAGTGCAGACGTGGTATTCGGCAAATGCGACCATTTGCATGCAAGGAGGATGTATGCTACCGAGCCGCGAGAGTGTTGTCGACCCCCAGGGCGACAGTCCAGCGCGCAGGCGAGCATTTGAACCACAAGCCGTGCTTCTCGACCCATTTCCCGTACCCACTGGGTCGCTCTGTGATTCGGGAGCTAGCTCCTCGTGAGTAATTCATGGCAATTTCAATGACCCTTTTGCGGTCGCGTCTGGTGTCGAACACCTCCGCGTGGTTCAGCCCTTCCAGCCACAGGACGTCCAAATCGCCTCCGCACCATTTCGTGGTCTTCCACTCATCCCCTCGCTTGCTGTCTTCGAGCGCGGTCATGCCCTCCCGTCGCGTCAGGTATCGCCCAATCGGTTCCACTGCAACAATGATGTCCCGTTCGCTGAGCATGATCGTCCACCGGCGATCTTTCAGATCTTCTTTCCAGTAGATGCTGTCGACCCAGGAGAAGCGCCGGCTGAGTGTGTGCGCTGCACCGATGTCTGTCGATGCGAAGTAATAGAGTTGGTGTTCGGATGCGGATTGCGGTAGCCGGCGAGTAAAATTGTACGCCGTGTCGGGCAGATGTAGGAGGAACGGGATTGGGTCGATGAAAACGACGTCGCGGATCTGAGGACTGATGGAAGGGTTTCGGAGTAAGTGAACGGATGTTGCAGTGCCGAAAGAATTGGCCATGAGGACGAATTGAGACCAAGAATGCTGGTGGAGAATCGCTTGGATCTCGGAACACATCTCTGCTGCACTAAGAGCTGGATGGGCTATGCGAAAGGAGATGGGGAGGATCTCAAGGACGATGATGCCGATTGTGCCGTCGAGGGAAGACGCTCTCGAGTCGACCTCTGCAGCGAGTTCGGCGAAGAAATCTCCGTAGGTATGCAGAATCCCGATTCCGTGGATGTAAAGGATGGGAAGACTTTTCTTTGAAGTATGTGGCCGATGCCAGTACGAGACATACTTAGCTGCAGACCTATGAGGGGAGAGGAGGTTTTGCGGTCTGCTTGGGAAGCTGGTAAACCATCTCTTGGTCGAATAATGTTGATATCCATAATACGACATAACGATCGCTGTGTAGATATCAGTAATCCCCACACCGAGGATGTAGAAGATCAACGGTTTATGGGAGATGTTGACAGGATCGAGCGAGAATCTCAACGTCTTGATTCCTGGCACCCTTCCTGGTCGGAACTTCATGCCGTTGGGAAGAAGGTTCTCTAGAGCAGAGACATACTCTTCCACTTCATCATCCTCGTCGGGACACCAAGCACTCTTATTCAGAAAGGCCCAGCGAACCCACTCCTTGGCGTTTTCTCGTCCCAGACTTTCTGCCGGTGCACCACGATGCCATAATGAGACATACCTCACGGGATCATCGATCGTGGCGAGACACTTTTGGAAGAGCTGCCTACGCTCTTTTCGAGTGGTATGGGCCACCTCCATGGCAGGGCCGTGAACAGCGTAAGACATTGGTATATACACCAGCAGATAGAACAAGGCTTCTGCCAGCAACCATGATTCGAACACTCTTGGTAATCGGCGATTGAAGGGGTAGTGTATGATCATAAGCGCCCAGTAGCTAATACTGAATGGTGCGATAGCTTGAAAGTACCACGAAAACAGCCGCGAGAACACTAGAGCTCGTTGTGTATTTGGAAGCATCTTGAAGCTTTGAGTGGCCTTCCGGCACACTATCGAATCTCTGGATAGAGAACGATTCTGCGACGAGTTACTGCTGCGTAGTCTTTGACATTAAGGACCTGTTTTCGATGTCAGTTGAGGTGGTATATTTGTCGATGCAAATCGACGCCTTCAGTGCGCAGGCTATGGTAAAGCGCATTAGCATTATACCACTTATAACGATAGCCTGCTATGAGCAAGCAGAAGAAGACCTTACACTGAGGTGAGAAGGCTGCAACCGGTGACCAAGCGAGAAGGATTGCGATTATGGAGATTATTTGTCGAATCACAGCAGTTAAACAAGGACTAGAGCAACTCCAACTCGATGGCGCCAATCACGGGCCGGTCAATTGGCTCCAAATTGGAGAGATCGAAAAGGCAACGGCAGTTACCCAATACAGTCAAGTGACATCGAAAACAGGCCTTTAAGTACACAGAGTACCAACGCCTAGGATCTGTTCATCGTGAACGTGGCATGCGGCTATTGGTGACACGTTGGATGAGGTACGGGGTTGCAAGTCGTATTCACAAGAGGATGACTTTGAATCTTGCATGTTTGAGCACTGCCACTCTTTCAAAGTGGTAGCCTTCCTGCTAGTACAGGCACTAAGCATGCGCATGGGGCCGGCACCTCCAGAGTCTGACCCCAGGAAACCATGAACCCCACTCTACAATGAGACGACCCAGTGCAAGCCTAATGGACCTTTACAGTCATATAAGAATCGGCTGATCGTACTGACTTACAGTACGAGACGAAGATTGCCAGTATTCACGTCTGCCAAACAGGTCATATACCCACCAGTGTGTTTTACATAGGAGTGAGGCGAAGCTGGACGAATTGATAATGACCCTCGATCAGTCCTTTGATAGTCGATCACTCGTCTGCGCCTCATACTATTTCTCTTTGATCCTCGCTTCGCCTTGTACTTTTCTACCTCTCCTTTGCCCGACTTCTGTGTAAAAAGGCAATTAGATGATTCATGACACGTCATGAAGTGTTGTAGTACTTGCTGCCATTAGTTTCACCCTCTCAGGCAGCCATTTTGGGCTTCGCTAGTTGACCCTTTTGCTACTGGCCTCCACGCCCAATTGATTGTGCAGGTCCTCCTGGTGGTTCGCACCGCCTTTTACGGTGCATCAACAGCCTGGAAGTGAGAGGTAGTTCACTTGTCCGCCTTGCACCTCATGTTCTGTGTTTTCTGATTCCCTCAATAAGCTTCTGCCCTGCTCAGGGAAGTTTTATTTTATGCGATGATTCTGAGAGTGTGGGTTTAATGCCAGCTCGCTGGATCCAGATATGCTGACATACGCCAATGCCACATCTTCGACTGCACATCTTGTGTTAGGCTTGGTTCAAGACCCCGACGGCAGAGGCACGATGAGCATCCTCTGGTCATGCTCCGCCGTCTTGCTGCTGAATACCTGGACTGTTCTTCACCTCAACATCCCTCGACACAACGGTTGGTGGCGCAGATACCTTCATAAGGTAAAATGGTGGATCATTTGTCTAATTTGTCCAGACGGGTTTGCTGTGAGCTCCTACGAGCAATGGCGCAACGCTCGCAGATCAGTCAAATCACTGGAAAAACCGTGCCCTTGGTGGACAACGACGCATGGCTTTTACGCCGAAATGGGAGGCTACCGAGTTAAAGAGGACATTGATGACGGCCAGCAGTACATCTTCAGGGTTGACGAGCTCGCATGGCTTCAGGAAAACAACATCATCAGTCTCCCTGAAGTCTCAGAAGGGGAGCTCAGCGACAGAAGCAATGCCGACTGGGTAGCTAAAGGGATCGCATTCGTTCAGTCGATCTGGTTCATGTTTCAGATCTGTGCTCGAGTCAACCAAGGCTTGCCAATCACGACACTGGAGCTCGCTACTGTGGCTTTCATCAGCTGCACAGGTTTGATGTACTTCTTCTGGTGGTACAAACCGATGGACCTGGAAACCTATACGACGATTCTTGTTCCTCCGTTGACACCTGCGCAATTGTGTCGGCTTGCCAGGGCAACTTGCTTCAACGTCGGCCAGCAGTCACACTGGTATAGACCTCCACCCAAAGAAGGACACGATGACGGCTGGGACTGGTTTTGGTTCGAAAAACCAATGAGGCTCAAGCATCTCGAAGTGATCAACAAAAGCGACAAGGTGCCAAAAGAGCTTCAAGCTGTGGTCAGAACGAATTTTAGTGCCCAGGCCCGCGTAGCAACCTGGTAAGAGTCCTTTACCACGGTGTCGTTATTCTAACATGTGACCAGGTACATGCCGGGTGTGAACGAAAGCCACGGGTCTGAGTGGGGCGCATGGAACCACTTCGTCATCTTTCTGATCGGGGCCATGTTTAACGGCGTTCACTGTGCGGCTTGGAAATTCGCGTTCCCGAGTCCAGTCGAATCTCTGATGTGGAAGATCTCGGTTTGCAGCATGCTGGGTGTTATCTCGTTCTGGATCCCAGGCGCGGCCTTGCTGGTGTGGCTACCAGACAGATCGTGGACAAAATCGCTACCATACTGGTTTGCCACTCTTTGCTATTTCTTGGCACGAATATACATTTTAGTAGAAGTGTTCGTGGGTCTCAGAGCGCTGGAACCAAAGATGTTCTTGACGGTCGATTGGACGAAGTATTTCCCACATATTTGAATTGTCGTCTTCGTTCACAGAGTTTTGACCAGCCTGATCGAAACCGGAGAGGAAAGGCCTATGGGTTACATGGGCAGGGACTGTTGCTTGGTTGAGTTGGAATTCTGGCTTGAGGTCTTGTATTACCTAGTGACATTCGAGATGGGTTTTTGTGTTTAACACTTGAGTTAGCTCATCGGAAGTATTATCTTGGTCTGAAGCTCCAGGGCGCAGCTGTAATAAATATTTCCCATAATCTCACAATGCCAAAAGTGATAGCACTGGATGGTCAGGTGAATCTGAGTGAAACTACTCGACGACCACAGCCCAGATTCTTTGAACCGCGTTTCCTTCTTCCGTTCTAGACTGGCACCGGCTGTGAACGCGGTGGACGAAGAGTTTTGTAAAGTCTTCGAGCATACGAAGTGTAATGTGGAAGGTGGGTCAATCAGTAAAGGGAAAACTCCGGCGGCAAGGACAGTTCGACGTCACGTGCGTCAGGCATGAAAGGCATCAACCTCAGTGCCGACGGATTGACACGACACGACGGCTTGAATTGAGATTCAATGGACCTATACCATGTCTGCTAAATTAAGCGCTCGGTTTATCTCAACGGCGGTAGTATCTCAAGTCATCTCAGGGTAACGAGTTGAAACCAATCGACCAATCTGCACAATACATACTGTCTAATGTGAACTGACAGGTGTGCTCATTCTACACTGGTACCTCGGTTTCCGGTTATGGCGAACCTAATTCTCCTATCCACTTGACCTCTTCAACATTCCTGGGACCAGCCACAACTTCCTGTCCTTGCTCATGGCATCTCATTTGTATCTTGTGAGCTAAGTACGAGTATGACCAACCGTCGGCAACCAGCACGGACATAGACCGCTCGGCCTCACACCGATAAGCTTCCCCAGTTCTTGGCACCAGCAATTGATGTTGGTCAAGGATTAGGATGAAGATCGCCTTGGGGAAGCTCCAAACTCTTGGTTTGCATGCGCCACTAACTCTTCAATGGGATGGTGGTTATGTGAATACCCCTACCGCCTCATGTCTTTCTCTTCACAGTCCCCTGGAGATGACATACAGATGATCACCGACCGCATTAGTTCCCCGCTTGAACTCCGTAGGAAAACATAATCTCTGTGGTGAACGACATGCATATGGCAGCGTGCCTTCCGATTGTTCTTCATCTACTCCTTCCATAACTTCAAACGAAGCATTGCGATCGAACGCGTGAGAACTGCCATATCATTTCAGTATGGACAAACGAGAGCTCACGGAGCATGTTGAGAACACCAGCCCCAAGGTAATTGGCCCTTGATTGTTGAATGGTACACGATGCTGATCGGGTCAAGACTGACGTCGGCATACTGGTCGACGACCCAGAAATCATTGCTATTGCTCACGATGAAGAGCGTAACAAGAAGCTGAACCGACGCCTTGATGTTCGAATACTGCCACTTTGTTGTTGGATTTATCTGCTCAACTTCCTCGATAGAGGCAATATTGGCAATGCCAAGGTCCTCAATTCAGAAACTCACGACGACATGCTCTCACAGACCCACATGACAAGCAGCGATTACGCAGTCGTCTTGACAATCTTCTCGCTTGCGTATTTCATCTTCGAAGTGCCGAGCAATTGGATAATGAAGCATTATGTACGACCCAGCCTCTGGCTTGGCATTTTATTGGGCGCAGTAAGTTCTATCATCATCTGGGAAGTCGGACGGTGGTCGCCGGCGGCGTGCCATTCTTATCGAAAACTCCCCATTTCTGAGTGTGAAAACTGACATGAGACGTTGGCAGTGGGGATGTGTGACAATTGGATTTGCCGGCGTGCACAACTATGCTGAAGTGTTAGTTCTAAGGCTGTTGATTGGAATCGTGAGTACCGATCTCACTTCATCACTTAAATTGCCTATGAGTCTAGCAATGTCGCAGACTCCCACTATCGCATCCACATGTTCACGCTCCTAACTTGATCCAGTTCGAAGCCGGTTTCTTTCCAGGAATCGTCTACTTCATCACGATATGGTACAAGCACGACCAGAGAGCTGTCCGTATCGCCATGGTGGTTGCATTCTGCAATCTAGCCGGTGCCTTTGGTGGCTCCATAGCATATGGAGTCGGCCACGTTAACGGTGCAGGCGGCCTCCAAGGATTCCGCTGGCTGTTCATCATCGAAGGTGTCATCACACTCGTCACTGTTATCCCCGTATTCCTCTTCCTACCAGACTATCCTGCTCGCGCCAAGTTTCTCAGCGCAGAAGAGAAGCAATTTGCTGTTGACAGGCTGAAAGAGCGTGGTGGCGGGTACAACCAACATCATGCCACAAAGCAGGAAATTCTAGCAACATTCTTCAGTCCAAGAATGCTGGCCCATTACGTCGCATACGTACGTTACACTCCCCATCTACCCATACACAAATCCATGTGCTAACAAACCACACCACAGATCGCCGACGTCGTACCACAAGGCTCCTTCACATTCTTCACTCCAACTATAGTCGCCGGTCTCGGCTACAAATCCATCGAAGCCCAACTCCTAACAGTGTAAGTGAACCCCCTCCCTACCACTTACCCACACAATCCAAACTAACATCTCCGCCCCCAGTCCCCCCTGGGTCGTAGGCTTCTGCGTCGCCATAACCATTTCGTACCTCGCAGACCGCTTCAACGCCCGCGGCTGGCTCATAACGATTTTTTCCACAATCGGAGGCTGTGGTTGGCTAGCCGCCGGCCTCCTCCCCCCAACTGCATATACGGCTCGATATGCATGTTTATGCATCGCCGCTTGCGGCGCATTCCCGTGTGCTCCCAGCATGACGAATTGGGTAACCTGTAACACGCCATCCCTTCTTACAATTCCGTTCGCCATCGCTTTACACAACAGCTGCGCGGGCCTAGGCCAGATCATCGCACAGTGGATCTGGAAGGCCAACGAGAAGAGTCTCGGCTATCCGACCGGAAATTTCACTTGTGCAGCTTGTAGTTTCTTTGTCGCCGCAATCGCCACAGGTTTGCGCCTATATTACGGACGGATGAATAGGCTTGGGATTAGGGATGCGAGGGGGGAGAAGAGGATTTGGAGTTACTGAGGGATTTTGAGGTTGTGGAGGGGGCGGAGAGGGGGGCCTTGGGACCCGAGAATGTTGAGGAGCACATGGAAGGGGAGTGGAAGTACAACGACTCGAAACGTCTAGACTGAGTAGCAGGTTTCGATAGGACGTTAGATATATACATTACTATACGTATGTAAACATCACTGCACCACGTCAAGTTAATATCTACCAATCTCATTTCAGGAGCGGTGACTAACTAATACGTGACTGGGTACACGTAAGTATAAGTGCAAATACATACATGACCGTGGGCATATCAGTACGTCGCGATTGACTACAGCGCATACCAGGAGCACTGTCCAGTGACCGCTTTTGGAATGAATAACAACAGATAGAGCTACGTATTACTTGGTGCCGCCGATTCACGATAAAGACCATGGAAGTCATTCATAAGCAGTTAACAGATCAAAATCTTTTTCCATCGTGCGTGACAGGTCAAGAATTATACTATAGATCTAAACAAATGTATTGCTAAAACCGCGGATCAACTCCCATTAATTTCAATATCAACACCATCTAACACCTGACAATCTTGAGCTGCAATTTCTTCCTCCCCTTGATGGTCCCAGTGAGTGCTGTGTTCAGGTTGTAGATGACGTTGTAGATTGTTTAGTCACTCGCGTGAGTCCCTAGAATCTACCCCGAGACTAGTGTACCATTCAAGTCTATTCCTCATCGTCGTCATTAGTAGGGCTCTCCTCCATTCTCCATGTCAGATATGCCGCGGCTAATCCTGCAAGACCGGCCAAGCGCAACGTCCACGCTGTACTCACATCTCCAGGCACATTTCTCGGCTTCTGAAGCAATTTGAATATAGCGCTGCTAATCAGGGTCGCTATGACTTGTGGTGCGCTGACAGCAACGTTGTGAAGACCAAGAATGATGCCTGCACGATCTTCTTCAAAGTCGTCATCGTTGTAGAAAGAGTTTGCCGTTCCATCCAACAACTTTTGTCTTTGCTTCGTCCTGCGTACTTCATCTCTCTTGGAAATCTCTGCCGAGATCAAAGCAAAGGGAGCCCAGATGGTAAGACTCCAACTCACACCCACCACACTGGTCATAATTATGGCGCCAAGCGAGCTTGAGATGAAGAAAGTGCTAAACATGCAGCCTGCGAAGAGAAGTTGTGCAAGGATCCAGGCACGACGGAGTGTGAATCCAGGAATGCGAAATCCTCCGAGTAACCGTTGCATGAATGGTGGTGCAGTCTGTGCCGATGCCTCTCCACCCATACTTGCACTCATTGTGCTTGTTGATCGTTTTATGATTTTCGGACGTGCCGAACTTTTGTTGTTGTTAGAGACTGCCCGTGTCCTTGTCGTTATTGGCGAGATAGGTGTAATGGCCCCATCGGCAGGCAGAGTGTCTGACTTGTAAGTTGGAACCACGAGGAATGGCAAAAAGACGTTGGATATGACCGAGACTATTGCATAGAGCAGGAGTGCGAACGTACCCACCCTGGTAGCCTGAGCCCAAAGGTCATCGACTTCTTCTGGGGTCATGCCCGGTGTAAGTTTCGGATTGACATAGAGTTGGCCAATGTAAGTGGTAATGTAGAACAAGAATGGGAACCAACCCATCCAGTGGCAGAACTGAATTGCGCAAACGGAACGTATCGGTGTGGGGAGTCGTTTGATTGATTGTGAGATGCTCTTGAAGAATGCAAGAAACCCAGTTTCGTAGTCCTCGCTTGGAGGAGGATCGTCTTGTGGATTGCGCTCTTTGATGGTCAGAACACTAATCAGGACGGTCGAGGTCAAGACGATAGAGGCAAGTGCACATAGCCCTTGAAACTGTTCTCTGCCTAAGAACTTGATGTATCTTGGCAAGTTCAAGTAACCAAAGATGTAGCCTAGTACATTGCCAACACCGCTGATACGCGAGGCCCAAGCGTTGGCATCTTCCTGTTGATGGGCAGGTGCGCCATCAACTATGAAGGCTCGAATGGCAGCTTGCACTGTTGCGTTGTTAGCTTTCGTACACCATGTTCGGAGGCTTGCTCATACCTGCATTGATTGAGAAGTCAAGCACCCACATCAGAACTGTGGCCATAACAATGGTAGACGTCTTCCAGTAGCCCTCGTAGGGTGCATCATCACCCCAACGACCAACAAGCTGAGTGATTTGTCGAGCATAAGCAAGAAGGAGTGAGGCTGCGACGGTACCCAACGTGCCCGCAATCATGAAGGGTTTTCGTTTGCCCCAACTGATCTGACAACGATCGGACAACATACCAATGTATGGCTGGACCAGCACACCAGTCATTGGGCCAGCCAACCAAACAAAAGCTACCAAGGCTTTGCTCATGCCGAGAGACAGCAGATATGGTGAGCCATTGCTAAGCTCTACCGACCACACAATCTGAAGACCTCCAATGCTCAACGCAAGTAGAAACAAATATAAGGAAGATTTGCTTTGAGCGAATTCGTCGTCGGAGTTTGAGTCGTCGTCCCCAGGAGAAGGCACTGAAAGTGGTCGGGGATCGACATCACTATCTTCGCTCTTCCGTCGAGGAGCAATCAAGGGCGATCTTTCGTTAAAGCTGACATGGCGCTGAGGACGAGGCATCTCGAGGAGATCTGGGTGCAGAAGCTTCTCAAAATCCCACGAGCAAGAAGATGTGAGGTCTGAAGTGTATTTAAGCGGAGGGCATGTTGCGGTGAACAAACAGTGTTTGGAAAATTGGTTGGAGTGTGATTTTAAAACAGTTAGTAGGCGGCCAGTTTTTTTTGTGGGGCTTGAGGGGTGGTTGAGTACTTTTATGTGCTACTGTAGGTTCTAGACGATCACCGAGCGAGGCTAAAAAATAATCCGTATGAATGACTGGCAGCGAATGACGGACAAGCGAGTCACAAGATGCAAGCACGATGGCAAAGAACTGACAGGCAGTCACAGCTGCCATGCAATGCTTTTGAAATCCCCACTGGATGGATGTCGAGCTTGCATCGGCTTCCGATTACTGTGTTGATGCCGTGCATTTCTCGTGGTTTCACTGGCACTTGAGTGAATAGTCTCCATTTTTAGCTGGACATTTCGCCGAGCACCGTGCAGGAGCTACTAGTACTACCCTAGCTAGTAGCATGCCAAGAATTTCGGCCTTGCGATCGCCTCAGCCTCGAAGCATACTGTCGTAGCTAACTCGATTGAATGCCCTGCACTCGCCGCAATCCAGCACAACATCTATTGCGATACTGCCAATTCTCGAGAACCTTCATACGAACCCGACCGACACATAAGGATTTAAGGAGAGAGCCACTCCGCCGATTTCACCTCGACATCCCCTCCATATCCTCGTTTGCGTCACCATTCGTCCCTCGCCAGAGTCAGCAACATGAAGCCCGTAGTGTCTGCGTTCAATGCTTGGATATGGTCAGTCGCTATGAAAGACAAGCAAAACTCCCAGAAGTTGCTAACGCAGGGTTAGCACTGTCATATCGGCATTTGCCATCGTTATTCTCTCTGTAATAGGCATTCTTTTCGCAAGAAACCACCACATGGTTATGGGATTAGATGAAGATCCTGAGGATCATGCGGCTGTGGCTACGTCTGTATTCATAACGGTCGCGATATACGGGGTGAGAGAAGAATACCACGTCACATATTTGGAGACTAATCCCCGGCAGGCTTTCTTCGTTTTCTGTGGTTCGCAAGCATGGCTGAACATGAGGCAAAGTCGGAAGGGCGCGATTTCTTTATGATGAGATTAACTACGGAGCTTAACATAAATAACAAAGTCTACGGGTTTGGCGTTGTTGGCGTTGACCAAACGGTGAACGTGGTGGCACTTTGAAAGATTGCGGAATGAAATTATACATACATATTGGCTGTACTTTGTACGAGGCATCTCGACAAAGATCCTCGTAACGACGAACCGCTACGGAGGATCCTAAGCGAAAGCAAAACATGTTCAGACAGCAGTGTATGACACACTGCAATCGACACACTAATGCCAGCGGCACTGCTTCCCGGCCTCAAAAACCAAGTCTCTGTGTCTTCGAAGCAAAACATGCTGGTGAAAAGACGTTCGCCAAGTCAGGGATATCTTTGTAATGTCATATCGAACCGTTCCTCCGATCAATCTCATATCAGATCTTGCTTCACAAACTGTTCGTGCAGAGACTTTCCCAATCTTGCAGGACTTCGCTCCACAATAACACCAGCTGCCTCCAATGCTGATATCTTCGAGTCAGCTCCTCCCTTGCCTCCGCTAACAATTGCACCTGCGTGACCCATTCTTCGGCCTGGAGGAGCAGAAATACCAGCGATGAAACTGACCACTGGCTTGTTCTTCACGTTGTTTGTCTTCAGGAAGTCTGCTGCATCTTCTTCGGCGCTACCTCCAATTTCACCAATCATGATAATGCCTTCCGTTTCGTCGTCCTCCAGGAATACTCGTAGACAATCGATGAAGTTCGTGCCGCTGAAAGGGTCACCGCCGATTCCAACCACAAGCGATTGACCGAGACCTGCCTGTGTGGTTTGGTTGACTGCTTCGTATGTGAGGGTACCTGACCTTGAGACAATACCTACTCGTCCGCGTTTGTGTCTGTTTTGACACGTTAGCACACAACTCTATGGTAAGGAAGAGAGAACTTGCATAAACCCAGGCATAATACCGATCTTGCATTGTCCTGGAGCGATGATACCCGGGCAATTAGGTCCCACCAATCGAGTCTTGTTTTGTGTCTTGAGGATATTTGTTACTCGGACCATGTCGTGTTGAGGAATACCTGTCGATAATTAGTTTGTATTCCTGCCCCTGTATTGAATGAACTTTCCTTCCGTAATCGTGACAACGAGCGGTATCTGGGCCTCGATTGCCTCTTCGATCGCAGCCGCAGCAACTGGGGGAGCTGTGAAAGTTAGCACAACAACTTCACAGTCAACCAGAAAGGATCACAGTGATCACTGTGGCTTCATTCTGTAGGGACATTGAAGAGTATTTGACTCACGGACGAAAATGCCCGAGGCTGTTGCGCCTGTTTCTTTCATAGCTTCGGCCACGTTGGCGAACACGGGTCGATCCAAATGTGTGGATCCAGCTTTCTTGCTATTGACACCACCAACAACCTTAGTTCCTGCCAATGTCAGAATGGAGGAGCTTATGAGTAGGGATCGACTGACCATATTCGATTGCCTGTTGTGCATGGAATGTTCCTATGCAATGTCAGTGATCAGTCCCGACCTTATGGCGAGGTAAACACGCCTTGACGTCCAGTGAAGCCTTGGTATATGACCTTGGTATCGGAGTTTATTTTGAGGTTCGCTGCTGTTTGTTGGTATCCTGACAGACCAGATGAGTACGTCCGTCGTTGACACTGGCGCAGCACCGCCGGCGCTCTGGTCCTGAAAGCCTGCATCGTATAAAAAAACAAGAACTGATGATACGAGTGGGATTAAAGCTGCTTGAGCTTCACGACGCTGGTTTGCTGTGTTGTCGTTTCTTGAATGCGCAGCTGGAGCACTTTGCTCCCCCAATCCTTGGTAGCTTTGGATTCCACGTCCAGCAATACTTCGGCTGGTTAGCGTAGCCGGTCACTTCGGTTGGACATACTAGTGTAGCACGTGCATTTCATGATCAACCGAAGATGTGCCGTTCTGATATTGAAATTTACGCCAGATGACTACGTATACCCTAGTCAACATATCATCGTGGACCGTGGTTTAGATTCAAGTGGCGTTGTGGATGATTTAGGTTATTGAAGAGCAAACC
>Ga0181469_100245_pt2 | contig 14895 bp, 15 predicted proteins | sample InSIn2SAF170_2_FD_119081 | JGI IMG/M metagenome (GOLD analysis project Ga0181469, IMG submission 119081) | Clean room microbial communities from NASA Spacecraft Assembly Facility at Jet Propulsion Laboratory, Pasadena, California, USA -... ... | reverse complement strand
AGAGAGGAGAAGAATAAATCCAAGCATCACAAGGATGCCTTTCAAAAGGTTCAATCATTTGAAAGCTACGTAAAAGACAAGTTTGCTTCAAATGTAAGCGATGTTCAAGATAGATGCGGAAGCTGGCAGGAACTTCAGGCAGAGCTTGGAAAATTCAACCTTCAAATCCGTGAGCGCGGTGCAGGGCTTGTTATCTCGGACCGGGAGATGCCGTTCTATGTGAAAGCTAGTAGCATCCACCGTTCACTTTCCAAACAAAGCCTTGAAAAAAGTTTTGGCGAATTTGAAAAAAGCGATTGGGAAGGTCAACCCTCAGAATCCTATAGGCCAGCTCCCACAGCGAAATCATCCACTTCGCAAAAGCTTTACGATTCCTACCTTTCGGAGAAGGAAGTCGCTTCTAATAAGCGGGCGGAGTTGTGGCTACAGAACCGCGAAAATCTAAAACAAAAGCTTGATGACATTAAAGAACGCTATGCACTTCAAAGATCTGAAGTGCAAAAAGATACCTTAATTGCCAAGGGACGAAAGCGTATTATCTTCCAAAAGTTATCCGTCCATATGAAGGAAGAGAAATCCGAAGCGAGCGTGGAAATTAAAGCCAACTTCGAAAAGTCAAAGGCCGAGACGCCAGTCAAAGCTTGGAAAGAGTGGATCTTTGAAGAAGCATCCCGAGGAAATGAAGATGCTCTAGGGATACTGCGCCAAGGAGTTCAGTCAGGACAACATCAAGGCTTTGGTGAGTTTAAGGGCGAGCGCAATGATCGAATTTTTGATGGAGTACCTAAAACGATACTCAAAGATGGGGCCATTCAGTACGAAATGGCTGAAGGAGTTTTTATTGATCGAGGCGACTCAATTATCGTAAAGAGTCTACATCCAAAAGTGATTGAAATTGCGCAGCGGTGTGCAGAAGCAAAGTTTGGTGAGAAGATCACCTCTTTTGGCTCAAAGGAGTTTTTAGAAAAGACGCGAAGCGAAGTCGTTCTTAAAATGAAGACACCGCAAGTAAAAACTCGACCATTAACCCTATGAAAATATTGGTTGCATAGGGCACATCTCTGGACCTGAGGATTCAAAAAGAAATGCGACTTGAGGTCGCATTTCTTTACTGGTTTTATTCTGGGGTGATCCACCGCTTCCTAATACCCCCTTGATCCTCATTTTCTGATGGCGGAGAGCCTCCGCCTCCTCCGGTACCTAACAGACTTTCGTGATCTTCAGTGATAACGGCTGGAATTGTTATAATATCAGTGATGGATTTCATTAGGATTCCATCTGTCGTTACTGCTTTCGATTTCATTTTTTGCATTAAACTAAGAGAGGTGGATGTCTTGCTAAGTTTTTTGCCCAAATCTTGTAGCAGGACAACGGCACCATCCTCAAATGAGGAAATTGTGATAGTACCGTTATTTGTATCGATGTCTGTAGGGTGAAATTTTCTGTCGATACCTTCAGATCGAATTAGAATATCGTCCCCGCGCAGAACTCCAAGACTCATTTGAGTAAACTTAGTTTCAGGCAAAAGGATTGCTGGAGGTGATCCTCCACTTCCACCAGTTCCCGCACCTATAGCGAGATTCTCAATGCATAGCGACATAAGCGCTATAAGAAAAAGGCTAAAGGTTCTCACAGGATTTTTCCTTTCAAAATATTTTGGACTAAGCCTATGAACCAAGGGATGTTGCCTTTGAATTTTTGATCATCAAGCATACCTTTTACTTCTGATTCAAAGTCTCTTATCTTCTTGGAAAGAATTCTAATAGCTTCTGGCGTCAGGCCCTGACTGTAGACAAATTCCGAACAAGCGCTAGTGATATTCGCGTTTTCTTCTTCATAATATTTCATAAAGTTTTCTAGCATCGCGAAATGTGTTGATCTGGAAGACACCATGGCAAGTTCTTTTGGACTAAATTTATGGAATCCATTTTGATCAGTAATTATCCCAAATTCTACCATTTTTGAAAGTTCACGAAGGCCGTTTGAACCCATTTCTGCTTTGATATCGTCAATGGTTGCACCATCTTGTGTATCACAAAGCAGTATGATTTTATAAGAAATGGTATCACGAAAGAAAGGAGCCAGTGTTACAACATCGTCTCTTTTCGAGTATACCTTTTCCTGCCATTTGCTACTTACTGGATAATGTTTTTTAAGGAAGGAAATCGCGTCGTCGGTGTCGAATAAAACATACGCAAGCTCCATTGCATTTTCCATGCTCACAGATTTTTGCTCGCGGTCTTTAATTCGTCGAAGTGTCGTTTCTGAAACATTGGATCGTTTTTGTAGAACACCCATTGTTCTATTTGCCGCTTGAGCGATCCAGTCTGAGATAGCCAACGACAACTCTTCTACAATATCCATCACAATCCCCTGATTACAATATATTGCTTTAAACATATTCAAACACCGAGGCGGGGTTTTCTATTCGTCGCGGCGGTGGTCAAAACAATCGGGCAATACGTTTTGCTGTTCAACTTCAAAATTTACTGGCTTATGTTCGTTCTGAGAATACCTACATATACATCGTGAATGTGTTCACTAGCAAGACATCTGAGTTGGTCTCATTGAGAAGCCACGTCTAACTTTGCCTTCGTTTGAAGCCATGCGCAAAAGTGGCTTGAATAGTTGTGCTTAGTATTTACTGGTTTATTCAAAAAAGGTGCATAAATGCGTAATGAAGAAGCAATTCAGAGAATCAAAGAGAAGATTCGACGCGAAGCTGGGCCAATCGTCCTGCAAGCGATTGAGGACGATTCTGTAATTGAAATCCTTCTTAATCCTGATGGAAGCGTATGGATCGAACGCCTTGGTGAGGAGATGGTATTGAGCACTCGTATGCTCCCTTCTCAATCTGAGAGTTTGATTAGTACAGTGGCGAGCTTTGCCGGCATCGCTATCAGCCCTTCAAGTCCACTGCTTGAATGTGAGTTTCCTCTTGATGGAAGTCGCTTTACGGCCACCTTACCCCCAGTGGTCTCATCTCCTTCTTTTTCCCTAAGAAAAAAGGCAATTAAGCTCTTTACTCTTAGGGATTACGTGGCGAGCGGTTCACTAACCGAAAATCAATTCCAAATCATTCGTGAAGCTGTAAGTGAAAGAAAAAACATCGTCATCGTCGGCAGCACGGGCTCAGGCAAGACCACATTCGGAAACGCTGTACTTCATATGACGACTGAGCTTCACCCCGATCGGCGGCTTATCATTTTAGAAGATACCGTCGAAATCCAATGCAGTGCGCCAAACGTCGTTGCGATGAAAAAGCCTGCTCGAAAGTCGATGGATGCTCTCCTTCGGCACACACTTCGGCTTCGGCCCGATTCGATAATTGTCGGCGAGGTTAGAGGAAAGGAGGCGAAGACGCTCCTTAAAGCGTGGAATACCGGTCACAACGGGGGCCTTGTAACGATTCACGCAAATGGCGCGAAGGCAGCACTGATCCGTATTGAACAAATGATAGCCGAAGGTAAAACGCAGCTCCTCCCTGGGTATATCGCTGAGGCGATTCATTTAATCGTCGTTATCGCAAAGTCGGGAGGCCAAAGAAAAATCACAGAAATCGCTGAGCTTCATGGGTTTGAAGGCGATCAATATATTTTAAAGATGAGGTAATTCGCATGAACAAGAGCACCTTTGCATTACTAGCGCTTTTTCTTTTGGTTTCGCCTTTGGCTTTCGGGGCTTCAAACACTGGGCTCCCGTGGGAGACTCCACTTCAAACGGTAGGAACGTCTATGACTGGGCCTGTTGCAGGCTTTATTTCGCTTATAGCGATCGTCCTCTGCGGCATCACGGCGGCAATCGGTCAGGACCTTAGCGGGTTTGTAAAGGGGCTCATAGGTGTAGTTTTCGTGATTTCGGTGATACTTGGCGCGGCATCCATTATTAGAATTCTTTTCGGCTCTACCGGTGCCGTCATTTCCATGGAATATGTTGCTCCAATAGAAGGAGCAACGCCATGAGAAAGCTTCCTATTCATAGGGCTTTAAATGCCCCAAATCTCATCTTAGGCTGCGAGCGTTATCCCTTCTTTTTCATTGGGACACTTGCCTTGGCGCTTATTTCCCGCTTTACCTGGATGACGACCTTCGTCGGTGCTGGGGTATGGACGCTCGGAGTCTTTGCTCTAAGGCAGATGGCAAAATCAGATCCCCAGATGTTTGTTGTCTATCTGAGGTATGCCCGTCACCGCTCGTTCTATTCGGCACGATCGACTCCCTGGAGGAGACGCTGATGCATAAGCTAAAGCAATATCGTGATGAAGCGATGGGTTTGTCGGATCTTCTAAACTATGCGAGCCTCGTTAAAGACGGAGTTTTACTCGGTAAAGACGGCTCATTGTCGGCATATTTTTATTGCTTTGGTGAAGACGTCGATAGCGTCGATAATGGAGAGCTATCTGTTCTGAGTGCTAAAGCAAACTCTGCTCTTAAAGATTTCGGTAGTGGCTGGATGATTCACGTCGATGTGATCCGAAGTGAAACCGATGCCTATCCCATGCCTGAAGGGGCATTCCCTGATCCCGTATCGCAGAAAATTGATGACGAGCGGCGAAAGATGTTCGCAGAGGCGGGCGCCCAGTATCAAACGCTCAATATTATGTCGATCACATATCTTCCGCCTGTGAAGGCCCTTTCAAAGCTTCAGGACTTCATCATTGATGATCCTAATGCAGAAAAGCGTGAAAACCTCAGCTCTCGGCAGATTGAAAATTTCGAACAAAAGATCGATGAATTCACGAGAAAGATTTCTGGTGTAATGGCCGTGGTTCGCCTTGGAAGCTACGAGGAGTCTGACGAAGATGGAAATATCATCTCTTACGATGAGATCCTCCAGTATCTAAACGCTACGATTACGGGGCAAAAGCACCGCGTCCGTCTCCCGAAGACGCCGATGTATATCGATTCAATCCTTGGGTACCAAGACTTTCAGGGTGGCATTGAGCCGAAGGTCGGTTCAAAGTGGATCAAGGTTGTCGCAATCGATGGCTTTCCCTCAGAGGCCTACCCCGTAATCCTTAGGCAGCTCTCAAGCCTTGGCCTTGAGTATCGATGGAACACGAGATTCATATTCATGGATAGGCACCAGGCCCTATCGCAGATTCAATCCCTTAGAAAAAAGTGGGGACAAAAAGTCAGGGGGATGTTTGATGTCGTGCTCGACAGGGCAGGCCACCTCGACGAAAACGCCATGAACATGGTTCAGGAAGCTACCTCATCCATCGGCGCCCTAGAGGCCGGTGATGTTCATTATGGGTTTTATACAAGTGTAGTCGTCCTTATGGACGAAGATTTGGAGGTCTTAGCGAAGAAAACAGAAGTTATCGAAAGGGTCATAAGAGATCGAGGCTTTACTTGTCGCAGAGAGAGCCTAAACGCGCTGGAAGCCTGGTTTGGAAGTCTTCCAACCCATGGCGTCCAGAACGTTCGTCGCCCCGTGATTCACACACTTAATCTTTCCGACCTCATGCCGCTCACAACTATTTGGTCGGGGCATAACCAGTGCCCTTCCCCGCTTATGCCAAAAGATTCGCCGCCCTTGTTTCAGGCGTTTACAGAAGGCAGCACAGCGTACCGGGGTAATCTTCATGTGAGTGACGTGGGCCATAACCTAGTCATAGGGCCGTCGGGGACCGGTAAGACCACGTTCCTGAACTTCATTCAGGCGCAGATAAAGCGTTATGAGGGGGTACGGATATTCAGCTTTGATAAGGACTATTCGCAGCTCGCGCTCTGTGCGGGAGTTGGCGGGACGCACTATGACATTGGTGGCCCAGGAAGCAGCCATAGTATCCAGCTCTGTCCCCTTGCCCGTATTTCTGAGTCTCATAGTGAGATGGTCTGGGCAGAAAATTGGATAGAAAACCTTTGCGCATACCAAAAATTCAAACTGGAGCCACGGCACAAGACGGCTATTCACCGGGCTATGACTCTACTCAAAGACGCCCATAGTAAGTCGTTGACGGATTTTGTCATCACCCTGGGAGATGCCGAGCTTAGGGAAGTTCTTAAGCACTACACCCTTGAGGGCCCCCTCCATGCGCTCCTTGATGGAAAAGACGACAGCCTTCACCTGGGAAGTCACGTCGTCTTTGAGATGGCCCACATCATGGCCCTTGGGGACGCGAACGCCTTGCCAGTCCTAGAATACATCTTTCATAGAATAGAGACTTCCCTCGATGGAAACCTCACCTATATCCCGATTGATGAGGCCCGTGTTGCCTTCTCGCATCCGGTGTTTTACGCAAAAGTTAAAGAATGGCTCAAAGACATTCGAAGAAAGAATGGATTCGTAAGCCTATTTTTCCAGGCAATTTCAGATGGTGCTCCCGATGGGGCCTTTCACCTTCTATCGGAAAGCTGTCCGACCAAGATCTTTCTTGCCAATAAAAGCGCGACAGTTAAAGAAGGAAAAGAAGGCGCTTCGTCTTACGACTTTTATAAGTCGCTTGAACTTAACGATCGGCAGATCAACATCATTTCCTCCCTAATACCAAAGCAGCAGTATTACATCGTCCAGCCTCAGGGAAAACGCATCATAGAGCTTGGGCTGGGACCAACATCGCTGCGTTGGCTTTCAGGAACATCTACTCAAGAAATCAAAAAATTCCGGGAAATATCGGAATCCGGTGATTCCGATTGGCGAACAATATGGGAAGGAGCCGATGCATGAAAAATTTATTGATCGTTTTAATTCTGTTTTCTTCTGAACTGGCCATAGGGGGTACGGTTGCCGGGACGGGCGGTTCGACTGAGATCACGCAGATCTTAAATAACGCGCAGCTTATGGATCAGACCAACGAAATGTACGACCAAACTGTGAAGTTAAGTGGCCAGCTTCAAAAGCAGGCCGCTATGGTTGACGACATGAAAAGGCAGGGTAAATCTCTATCCAGCCAGGAGTGGGGGCGGACTTCAGAGGATCTTCGTGAACTTTCCGAGGTCGTTCGCCAGGGGGAGGCCGTCGCCTACTCGAGCAGTAACTCTGATGCGGTCTATCGTCAAAAATTCCAAGGATATGATTTTTATTCGAAGGAAAAAGGGAAATCCACGTCTACCTACAGCGATCGGTATTCGGATTGGTCAAAGACGAATATGGATTCGATCTCGGGCGCCATGAAAGCTGCGAATCTTCAAGCTACGCAGTTTCAATCAGAAGAAACGACTATGAGGTCCATCCAGCGCCTATCGCAATCAGCTCAGGGCCGGATGGAGGCGATTCAAGCCGGCAATCTCATCGCAGCACAGCAAGTCGGGCAAATGCAAAAGCTCCGTAGCCTTATGATGGCTCAAATGCAGATGCATGCCTCGTTTATGTCTACGCAGACGAGCGAGAAGGATCAGGCAAAGGCTAAGAGCGAGCAGTTTTTAGGGGAAGATATTTCTCACGTTCGCATCGACGATGGCGAGCATTTTTAAGGAGCAGACATGAACTACGTTTTAAAGAATTTTAAGCTGGTCTTGTGCGTGGCAAGCATTTGCTTCCTTCCGGCGATCTACTTTGCCAATAAAGCTCCAGCAATGAAGGATTGTCAAACAGAGCATGCAAAGCAATTGAATAAGGAAATTGACGAGTTCCAATCGAAAATAAAGATCGATGACGGCCAGCACTTTTGAAATAAAAGGAGTCTCGATATGAAGGGGTTGAAGACAAGTTGTGCCTTAGCTCTAGGAATATGCCTGCTCGTGGCTGCGTCTTCAGCAGCCCATGCCCAGACGCCCAATAATCTCATCGACGGCGTCGCGACGATGTATCGCGATGCAGCCGAGCAATGGCGTGCTCCCATCCTTGCGGCAGCTACAAAGCTTTTTTGGCTATTGGCGCTTATTGACCTTTCTTGGAATGGAATTGAACTCGCCCTGAAGAGGGCTGGGCTCCAGGACGCTTTCGCCGCGCTCGTTCGATGGGTTATGACGATCAGCTTTTTTTTGGCACTTCTTCAGTATTCAAACGTCTGGGGCACGGCCATCATCAATTCCTTTCGCCAACTCGGAGCAAATGCGAGCACGCAGATACCCGGGGCGGTGTCTGGGCTTGACCCCTCCGATATCTTTGACCTTGGGCTCCGAATATCGACGGACCTCGTGCGAAGCGTAAGCTTTACCGATCTCGGCGATTCACTCGTAAGGTCGATTACGGGTCTTATTATGATGCTTTTGTTTGCGGCCCTTACAGCCTTTGTGCTGATAGCACTTGTGGAAATGTATGTCGTCCTCAGTGCTTCAATTATTCTTTTAGGGTTCGGAGGGAGCAGGTTTACGAGCGACTATTCTCGAAAGTATTACGCTCACGTTGTCTCAGTCGGCCTCAAACTTTTTTCAATGCAGCTTCTGGTCGGCCTGGGCCAAGCCTTCATTACAAAGTTTCATCAGACCTACACCGGAACCATGCCTCAGGCTTTTGCCCTATGTGGGGCAACGCTTGTCCTCGTCCTTATAACGATGACCATACCTTCGATGATTCAATCCATTGTTACAGGGGCTAGCCATGGCGGGGCGGGATCAGCTCTTATCAGTGGAGCCACGGCAGCTGCTGGGATGGCCGTAGGAGCCGCAACAGGGGGGCTTGGAACGGCCGTAGCTGGAGGCCAAGCCATCGCTGAGGCCGCTAAGCTTGCCACGGTCCAAAGCACCTCTTCAGGAGGCGGTTTGCAGCAAGGGCTAGGAAGCCTCGCTTCGGGAACCCTCAAAAATCTAGCGTCAGCAGGCCTAAGTGATCTTGGCTCGAGAATGAGCGGAAGCCTTACGCATCAACATGGGCGTGCGGGGGCAAGGATGGCTGCCCAAATGAAAGAAGAGCGTCTTTCGTCTCGTCCACCGAAGAGCCCCTCCCGCTCCTCTGGTCCGATCTATCAAGGCAGCAGCCCATCTCAAACACCTGGTAGCAGTGAATTTGGCAGTAAATCAGCCGAGGCGTCTAAGCCTTCGGGACATAACCCTTGGAGGTGACAACCATGGCTCAAGACAATCCATACTTGGATTCCGGGCGCGAATGGAACGAGCGCTACGGGAGTTTTATTAAAGATAGAGATAGCTGGAAGATGTTTGCCTTTATCGCGGCTGGGGCAGCACTACTCTCGATCTCAGGCCTCATCTATGTCGCCTGCCTTCCAAAGCTTGTGCCTTACGCGATTAGAACGGACGGATCAGGCAGTGTGCAATCCGTTGAAATCTTAAGTCATGGAAAGATCGATGACGCCGTCATCCTTTCTGAATTGTCGGAATGGATTTTGGCTCACCGCTCAGTATCGTTCGATACGACTGTTCAAGAGAGAAATATTCAAAAGGTATACGCATTCTTGGATCAGGGTCTAGCGGCAACGACGACCATTGATGAATGGTATAAGGCCAATGACCCTCACGAGAAGATGAGGCTCGGAACGGTCAACGTTAGAATCGTCGCAGTCTTAAATCAAAGCCCAAAGACCTACCAAATCGATTTCGTTGAGACTTCAATCGATCTCTCAGGAAAAGAAATTTTGCCGTCGAGGACCTATCGGACCATTGTCTCGATCGAGCATAAAGCGGTTTCGTCAAGCAGTTACCTGATCAATCCCACAGGTACTTACATCGCAAACATTAACTTTCAGCAAATTGGAGGATAGGTCATGAAGTGGCTCATATTTACTTTGTTTTTTTCGTCAGGTCTTGCCGAAGCTGGGAACGTTCCAGATATCGACAAGGGTCTTACGCCCATGGCGGGGAGCTATGTGCCTGCCCCATCCCCAATGTCCTCAAAGGAGCAAAAAGCTTCGTCCCTAGCAAAAGAATGGATCGATGCGAAGGTAATGCCGGTCAGAAAAGAGGACGGCCGCATTGTCTATCGCTACGGTGCCACGCTCCCTACCGTAATTTGTGCACCACTAAAGCTATGTGATATCGAGCTTCAAAAAGGTGAGATGATTTCTTCTACAAAACCTGTCGTTGGTGATTCACGCTGGTCGATCACTCCGATGATTAGCGGAAACGGTCAAGACCGTGTCAGCCATATCATTGTGAAGGCGGAAGAGACGAATATCCCGACAACCCTCATCATCACGACTGACCGGCGTATCTATAACATCAGTCTTCGGTCATCCAGTTCGAATTGGACACCTAAGATCGCCTTTTCTTATGCAGAGGACTCTGATCTTCAGTGGAAGCAATACTCGAGCGAAGCCGAGGCGCGGGCTGCGCGAAATACCCTACCCGGTACCCGCACCAATATTGAAGACCTAAATTTCAACTATGAAATGTCTGGAAAGGCCCAGTGGAAGCCGCTTCGGGTCTATAACGATGGCATAAAAACCTTCATTCAAATGCCTAACTCCATGTCTCAAACCGAGGCCCCGGCCCTCCTTGTAGTCGGCTCTGATGGCGAACAGCAGATAGTAAATTATCGCCTCAAAGGGGATCGCTTTGTTGTCGATCAAATATTTAACCGGGCGATCCTTTTAGCAGGCCTAGGAAGTTCAGAAGAATCGGTCACGATTGAATATAAAGGAGTTAAGAAATGAAAAGTTCAATTCTTGCATTTGTGCTTTTCTTTTGTGCCGCAGGCTGCACGACCACCTATTACGATACATCGGAACTCAAGTCGGTCCCCGACGGACTTAACGTGAGTATCGCTAAAGATGTCGTGCATATGATCGAAGAATCGTTTCCTCCGGCTCAAACAAAAATATTTTTTCCTCGTGGTGACACCGAGCTATCGACCCTCATTGATAAAGAGCTTCGAGGCCGCGGCTACGCTGTCACGGATAGCACCTCTTCGCGGTCAAAGCCAGATGTGCAGCTCGCTTACAAGATGAGTTTTGTCGGGGAGAAATTTTACATCATTCGTCTCGTAGCCGGAGAAGATTTTCAAATCAATCGAGTCTATCAAAAGGCGAAGGATGGTCAAATCGTGGCGTCAGGGCCTGTTCTGATGCGAAGAGGGGAGTGATATGAATGAGGATAATGCGTCTCCAAAGGGCATATTTCCAAGCAAAAAGATCAAGATTAAAGGCATTAGCATGCGGGGGGTGGTGGCTATGGGACTTGCGACCTTTCTTTTAATGCTTATCGCCGTCGTGGCCATTTTTAGTCAAAAAGGTCTCGGCCTTGAAAAAGAGGCGAAAGCCGAGGGAGCTATGCAAAAGGTCCGTCCTGCGCCGCAGCCGGAGAAGCTTCTTCAAGGAAAAGGACGAGCGATCCTCGAACAATCCGAATCTCCGCCAGTCGCCAAGACGAATAACGCTCCAGGTATTGCGGCTACTCCGCCCGATGTAGACATGCAAAAGGAGAAGAGTGAATACGAGCGGGAAATCAGAAGGTATCAGCATCAGCAGTACCTGCAAAAACTCTCAAGGATGGACGCGGCCGCCATAGCGCCTCTTTCTGACTCCTCGGCTGGAGGAGCTTCACAAGGCGGCCTTCAGGGCGCCTCAGATGGTCCAGGGGGTGATCAAGCGAGGAGGTTTGCAGATGCCAGTAGCGGGGGCGATGGCATCGCAGACCCTAAAAACGATCCAAACCTACAGGCACGAAAACAGAATTTTTATTCTAGAGAACAAGAATCGAGCTACCTCACGAGCCGGAAACAATCGCCTGTTTCAGAAAATGAAATCAAGCAGGGATCTATCATCCCGGGGATTTTAGTCACGGGAATAAATTCGGATCTTCCCGGGCAGATCGTAGGCCAGGTCTCTCAAAACGTCTATGACACCGCTACCGGCAATGTCCTCCTCATCCCTCAGGGGGCGAAAATCGTCGGAACCTATGATTCGGTCATCGCAATCGGGCAGGATAGCGCCATGCTCGTCTGGACGAGGCTGATTTTCCCAGATGCTTCGAGCATTGACCTCAAAAACATGGGCGGCACCGACCAGGGCGGCTATGCGGGGGCTCGAGACCAGGTCGATAACCATTACCTTAAGATCTTTGGAAGTGCTGCGATGCTCTCCCTCATTGGGGCGGGCTATCAGCTCAGCCAGCCGCAGGTTTCAAGCAATCACCTTTCAGCTCAAGAGATCATCCAGGCGCAGGTTGGCCAGCAGATGGCGCAGGTGTCGGGGGAACTCGCGAGACGAAACCTTGCGATACAGCCGACGATCAAAATCAGGCCAGGCTATCGGTTCAACGTGATGATCAATAAAGACATGATCCTTGAGCCTTATCAAGAGCCTCAGAACTAATGCGCTTTTAAACATCCCTAATTCGTGAGGCTAAAAATGAGACTTTTCATAGCTGAAAAACCAAGCCTTGGAGAAGCCATTGCTCAGTGCCTGCCGGGAACCCTTCAAAAGCATCGAGGAAGCCGAGGGCCGACTCATATCACGGTAGGAGATGATGTCGTAACCTGGTGCTTTGGTCATATCTACGAGCTTTTTGAGCCCCAGGAGTATGACGACTCCTTTAAAACGTGGAGGCTTGAAGACCTACCGATTGTTCCCAAACAATGGCGGCTCAAACCCAAAGCAGATGCCAAAGAGCAGATCAAAGTCATCAAAGGGCTCATATCGAAATCTTCTCTCGTCGTAAATGCGGGCGACCCAGATCGAGAGGGGCAGCTTCTCGTCGACGAAGTGCTGGAGGAACTCGGATGCCGAAAACCAGTGAAAAGGATTTGGCTCGCAGCTACTGACGAAAAGAGCGTCAGAAAGGCTCTCTCTGTTCTCAAGGATAATGCTGACTATCAAAACCTCAAAGATAGCGCCCAGGCCCGAAGCTGGGGGGATTGGCTGGTAGGCATGAACGCTACGAGAAAGATGACTCTTCTCGGCCGTGATGCTGGGATGGACGGGGTTTTATCGGTAGGCCGCGTTCAGACCCCCACGCTTTCTCTTATCGTCCTTCGGGACCAGGCCATCGAAGGCTTTAAGCCAAGGGATTTCTACGGCATACGGGCTCTGTTTAACTTCAGTGGGAAAGTCTTCACGGCGCGCTGGATGCCAGGCGAAGGCGTGCCGCTTGACGAATCGAGAAGGCTTTTGGACAAGGGTCTCGCCGAAGCTGTTGCCGAGAAAATAAGTGGAAAGTCAGCAGTCGTCTCTCGCTACGAATCCAAAGAAAAATCCGAAGGCCAGCCCTTAGCGCTCTCACTCGATAAGCTCCAGATGGAATGCAATAAGCGTTTCGGCCTAAGTGCGCAAGGCACCCTCGATGTGGCTCAAAAGCTCTATGAGGCAAAGCTCACGAGCTATCCTCGCACCGATTCGGGCTACCTCCCAGAGAGCCAGCATGGTGATGCTCCAGAGGTATTGAAGGGGCTAGCGGCCGTATATCAGGGCGAAGTTTCGAAGGCTGATACCTCCATAAAATCGAATACTTGGAACGATAAGAAAGTAACAGCTCACCACGGCATTATCCCGACCGGGGTAACTGCAGAACTTGGCGGAAAAGAGCGTGAGGTCTTTGACCTCATTGTGCGCCGCTATCTGGCCCAGTTCTATCCGCCTTACCGCTACTTTGAAAGTGTCATCGAGTTGATCGCGGAAGACGAAAAGTTCTCTGCAAATGGGCGTGTGCCAATAGCTTTAGGTTGGAAGGTACTCTTTTCAAAAGATGGTGCAGAGGAAGACGATGGCGATCCTAAAGACGACGGCGCCACCCTACCCGCTCTCAAAGAAGGACAATCGCTTCGCTGCGAAAAGGCTGAGCTGGAATCAAAGAAGACGAGCGCGCCAGAGAGATTCACGGAATCCTCTCTCCTTCAGGCCATGCTGAATATTCATATGCATGAGACAGACCCTGAGATTAAGAAAAGGCTCAAAGAAACAGCGGGAATAGGCACTCCTGCAACAAGGGCCGGCATCATCGAAACGCTTAAGAAGAGGGGCTTCATCGAGGAGAAGAAAAAATCTGTTGTAAGCACTGAGAAAGGTCGCCTGCTCATTGGGGTCTTGCCTTCCCATATGAAGAGCCCTGGGCTCACGGCTCTTTTTGAAGAGCTGTTGGAAGCGGTGTCTACCGGCGAAATCTCAAAGGAAAATTTTCTCCAGCGGCAAATCGCGTTCGTAACAAAATTCGTGGAATCAGATTTGAATGGGAAATTAAAGCCATCTAGTCCCTTTCACAGCTGCCCGGAATGCAAGACGGGAAGCCTTAGAAAAAAGCCTAGCAGCAAAGGGGCCTTTTGGGGGTGCAGTAACTATCCTGATTGCCGATCAGCTTTTGACGATGTGAAAGGTTTACTCAGCACCGAGGCAAGGCCAAAGGCGGTTATGTCGGAAGTTGAAAAGTGCCAAGACTGCGGAAAAGGACTCGTTCTAAGAAAAGGAAAAAAAGGCGCATTTTGGGGATGCAGCAGCTACCCGGCCTGCAAAAGGCTTTATGAGGATCTAAAAGGAAAACCGATATACGCGTGACGTTTTGAACAGAATTGGAGGCGGCATGGAATCAACGTTGAAGAGCGAAAATATCATCAGTGAAGTCTCGAGCGGGGTCATACTTTCTATTTCAAGCCTCGCCGTGGGCGCGATCTCCTACGGCAATCTTTGGTGGACTATAGGGCTATCGCTTATGTTTCCCGTGCTTTTATTTAGGACGGAAACGAGAGCTTACGCATTTTTTGTGGCCCTACTCTATCATATGGCGCCACCAGATCGCTTGCTCTCGCCGCCGGGAATTTCTTTGGTAGCGAAATCTTCTTTGGCGCCGGGATTTGGCTTGTAGGTAATGCTCTTAACGCTTCCATCTACGCATTTTTGTGGCATGAAAAGCCAAGGCTTAGGCTGTTCACTATACCAGCGGCAGTAATTTTGACGGCAATACCTCCCTTAGGCGTGCTCGGATGGGCGAACCCGCTTACGGCCGCTGGCGTGCTTTTCCCTGGAGCTGGGCTTTTAGGATTTATCTATCTCCTTGGGGCCTACCTCTCTTTGAGTTCCAGGGCAACTGGGCCCATCAAGGCCTTCGGCCTTATTTCCATATGGTG
>Ga0181469_100493_pt1 | contig 14898 bp, 12 predicted proteins | sample InSIn2SAF170_2_FD_119081 | JGI IMG/M metagenome (GOLD analysis project Ga0181469, IMG submission 119081) | Clean room microbial communities from NASA Spacecraft Assembly Facility at Jet Propulsion Laboratory, Pasadena, California, USA -... ... | reverse complement strand
CTTTCTACACACGCACGAAATCGACACACACTTCTGCAATGCGAACACCCCGATTAAAGTCGACGTACCTTTCTTTGGCTCAGAGATTATGATTGCCGAGTCGACACCCTGTAGGTGACCATTCTCTCGGCTACGTTACACCAGTGACCTGGATGCTGGTTTAACCGCTTCGAATTCACCACAAGCAATATTCACTACCACTGGAGCTCTTTTACGGAAGGCGCAACACGAACACGACCAGTCACGGCAAAGTCATCCGCTGTGAATGTACGCAACATCGGTTCACTGGAGCAAAGCGCATTAGTATTGTGACTTGGATCATGGACGCCTCGGACTTACTGCTAGCAATGAGTGATCATCTTCGACATCGACCTCGCACACAAGCTGTAGACACACATGGAATTCATCGTGAATATTGGTCCCGAACCCGTTGTGTATAACTATATTCATGTCATTCGAGCCGCCTATCTAAGTCTCCAGGCATGAAAGACACCGAAAGTAGAACAGTCGTGAATACCCGTTACGAGATCATCGCCCAAACGCAAACAATGCAATAAAAGGCAACTTGTAGTCTGTGGATATGTCTCCATGCTGCTCATTTCTTTTGAGCATAGAGCTGCGTCCACTCGCGCGCAGTCTTGATCGCCTCTGGTTGGTTTTCCTGTTGCAAGGTCAGTCGGACGTCCACAGTAGGCCAAAAAGCGCCGAAGATCACAGACCTTCCATTGCTTAGCGACAGCCTCGTTGAGTGGATCTTCTGGGTTAGGAGCACCGAGCAAAGCCTGGATACTGAGCAGGATTGTGCGAATCTGAAGGGCAGGCGACCAGTTGTTCTTCAGCACGTCCAAGCAGATGCGACCGAGTCTGTCGATGTTCGGGTGATAGATACGGGTCAGGAAGCGAATCCTCGGGGGACACATAGGATAGTCATCAGGGAGGAAGAGCTCGAGGTTGAACTTGCCACCTGAAACATCGTCAGCATGCTCATCCCTATCATGTATCCTGACATATTCTCCAGGCTTGCTTACCTTCGTAGCAGCTGCCATCCGGTCCATCCACCCAGACGTCGAAGTATCTTGCGTTCTCATCGTGTGGCTCTGCTGAAATACCCGGGACCGGCTCGTTCTGTAACCTCTCCGTCTCCTTAATGATTCTCTTGGGCAGTGGTGCGGACATGTTGACTCTTGGGATGCTGACTCAGGCGCTGTCGCGGCGCTGTTGGATTGTTGCAGGCGAGGTCGAATGAATCTGACTGATGTTTCGAGTCGTCACTGCTGTTATGCAGAAGTGTGTGTCGATTTCGTGCGTGTGTAGAAAGTTGCAGGCTGGTTGAGGCTGGTGGTCAAGTAGAACGGCGCAAGTTCGCCTTCACATGGCTTGAAGGAGGGACAAGCAACTCCCCCACATCGTCTTGTTCGTCACTGCTTGCGAGATTTCTGGGGCACTGGTTGCGATCGGCTGAATTATTTGAAGCCGCCTATTATTACTTGCTCTTTGCCGGTAGTCACCTCCCACGCGATCCAACGTGACATGATCTCACGCTTGGGCGACTCTCACATGCGATAATGGTCAACAAGCCGCATGCGTCGCGCAGCCATAAGCCTGGAAATAAGAAGCCTCAGGCCAGTGCGAGTACAATAAACGGAGAGGACACAAGTTACATCGTCTTTGGTAATGAGAAGCCTAAGAAAGGCAAGCAATCGGCGACCGAACCCGCCGCCAAAGGAAAGGCAGGCGATGCCTCTGCGACTGGTGCACAGCCCGAAGCAGAAAAGAAGCCAGATACCAGGACATTGATCGCAGGCGCATCATGGACTGGCAAGCTGCCTCAGACACTCTTCAATGAGCATTGTCAGAAGCAACGATGGGAGAGGCCTGAATACACGGTCCACAGGAATCCAGGTGGATTTACTGGAGCCGTCATCATAAAGCAAAAGAACTCTAAGACTGGCGAAATGACTGTGTTACCACCGATCACACCACCTAAAGACTACAACAAAGATCATGGTGCACAGCCTAGTGCTGTGGAGGCTCGACACTTTGCGGCTGCATATGCGCTGTTTAGAGTAAGCAATATGAAGAACATTCACATGATGTTGCCTCCACAGTACCGCGATCTATGGAAAGGTGATTTCCTGGACTTGAAGAGTGAGGCTGTAGCACAAGGTCAAGGATATTTATATGAGGCAGACCCGTTTGCTGCGAAAAAAGCAGCGGATCTTGCGAAACTTGCAAAAGAGAAGGCTAGAGTGGACAAGGCGAAGGTCGTTGAACAGGACAAGAAAGATCAGGTCGTCAGTCTGGATGGGCAGGTGCAATCCAAACACGTTCTGAAAGGATGGCAGAGGGTGCCCAAGGTAGAAATGGGAGGTCGCACAAGAAGAGAAGTGGAAACACTTGTGAGAAGTCAAGGAGTTTGGAACCCACATCAAGTCCAGCTCAGTCCACAAATCACGAAGCAGATTGTGGAAGAGCTTTCAGGCACTGGGTTCAGGCGAAGCCATGTCGAAGAGGCTGCTGCTATCTGCAAGGATCGTGAGGAGTGTCTCGAATGGCTTCTTATCCACGTGCCAGAAGACGATCTGCCTAAATGGGCACTTCCAGAAAACTATTCCGCTGGTGTCAGCATGGCTAGTAGCGACCTGAAACGTGAAGGCAAGCTGAAGCGACTGGCATCAAGTGGCTATGCTATAGACGTATGCGCACAAGTCTTGGATAGTTGCAAAGGCGATGAAAGCAGAGCCGCCGAGCAATTGCAGAAAAGGCTTATTGGCGACGAAGAGGATACTTCAACAGCATTACAAGAGCCCTTGGACCTCGAAATCTGGAACGAGGAGCTGGAAACACTCGCTGCGATTTTCGGCGAGCGCTTCACAAAAACCGGCGAATCATGCACTTTGACACTTGAACGACAGACGCCAACCAAAAAGCCCATCCTTTTGCGAGCTCGTCCACCAGTCAAAGGGTACCCTAATGTGGTCCCTGTCCTTTCGCTGGAAGCTGAACTCCCTGCTTACATTAAACTGAGTATCCTGAAGCACTGCCTTGCGCACTGCCAGGACTCTTTACTAGGCGAACAAATGCTTTTCAGCATCGCGGACTGGATCGAGAGTGAAACTCCAAACATCATGGAGAGGCCAGGAAGGCTGAGCGAGATAGCGAGCGCTGCGACGACATTTGTAGAACCAGCGGCTGCCCGTCCCGCGACATCGCAAAAACCGCGTAGACACCCCAGAGCCATCACTTGGACGCCAGCTACCCAAGGCAGCCAACGTATTTTGGCAGATTGGACGGCCAGACAAGATCTGCCTGAGCAAAAGAAGATGCTACAAGCAAGACAAAATCTCCCAGCTTGGAAGCTGCAGGATAGGATCGTGGACGCTGTTACCAAGAACCAAGTCACCATCATCTCTGGTGAGACTGGCTCCGGAAAGTCCACGCAGAGTGTGCAATTCATTTTGGATGATCTCATTAAGCGTACCTTTGGTGAGCAGGCCAATATCATTTGCACTCAGCCCAGGCGTATCAGTGCTCTTGGGTTGGCGGACAGAGTTGCGGATGAACGATGTGTACGGGTTGGCGACGAAGTGGGCTACGCGATTCGTGGCGAGTCAAAGCAGAAATCCGGAACGACAAAAATCTGTTTCGTGACTACTGGTGTATTGCTTCGAAGATTGCAGACCTCGGGTGGAAGCTCAGACGATGTTATGCGCAGCTTGGCAGATGTGAGCCACGTCGTGATCGATGAGGTTCACGAGCGCAGTCTGGACACAGACTTCCTGCTTGTACTTCTCAGAGATGTACTCAAGAAGAGGAAAGACCTTAAACTGGTCCTCATGAGCGCTACTCTAGACTCGGCCACTTTCGAGTCATACTTCAGAGGAATGGCATCTGTCGGCAAAGTCGAGATTGAGGGACGTACACATCCCGTGACAGATGTCTATCTGGACGAAATCCTGCAGGCCACCGGATTTGGCGGCATGCCAGCCGAAGACACAGAGTCTGTGGTCGACTCAGTACTAGACAACGAGTCAAGGAACGGGTCAAAGGTGGATCCAAGGACGATCACCACGGCTCTGAGAGCAGTCGGCACAAGGATCAACTATGATCTGCTGGCACAGACTGTTCAAGTGATCGATTACGGGTTGGGTGCGGAGGAGGGTGGTATCCTCATCTTCTTGCCGGGTGTTGCAGAAATCGACGAGGCTCTACGAGCATTGCGTGACTTGCCTGGCCTACACGCTCTGCCTTTACATGCTTCTATGCAAAGCATGGAGCAACGCCGAGTATTCCAAAAGCCACCACACGGCCTGCGCAAGGTCATTGCAGCTACCAATGTAGCAGAAACCTCCATCACGATCGACGACATCGTTGCCGTGATCGACACAGGTAGAGTGAAGGAGACCAGTTTCGACCCTGCGAACAACATGGTCAAGCTTGCCGAAGTGTGGGCATCACGTGCAGCTTGTAAGCAACGCAGAGGTCGCGCTGGTCGAGTACGGCCCGGAACTTGCTACAAGCTGTTCACGCGCAGCCAAGAGGCAAAGATGGACGAGAGGCCCGAGCCTGAAATTCGACGAGTACCACTTGAGCAGCTCTGTCTATCTGTGAAAGCCATGGGTGTGCCAGACGTCCCTGCATTCCTAGCTTCTGCATTGACTCCTCCAGAGACTCTTGCTGTAGATGGCGCATTGCGACTGCTTGGTCGTATGGGTGCTCTCGACGACACCGAGCTAACTGCACTGGGTCGACACCTGTCCATGATCCCAGCTGACTTGCGTTGTGGCAAGCTCATGGTGTACGGTGCAGCATTTGGATGTCTCGAGGCATGCTTGACAATCGCTGCTATACTCACTGTAAAGAGTCCCTTCGTCAGCCCACAGCCGAAGCGCGAGGAGTCCAAAGCAGCCAGGTCAACATTTGGAGGCGGGCTTGGAGATCTCATATGCGACCTGAGAGCATATGAAGAGTGGTCTTCTCGACGCGCTGCAGGAGAACGCACCTCCGCCTTGCGCAAATGGTGCGATGAAAACTTCCTGCACAACCAAACTCTCATGGATATTTCGACAAACCGAACACAGTACCTGTCTAGCTTGAAAGAGACCGGGTTCTTGCAGTCTACATACTCCCCTCACTCACCGACTTCAGAAGCCTACAACTGCCACAATGCAAACGACACCCTGCTACGCGCCCTCATCGCAGGCTCCTTCCAACCACAGCTCGCACGTATCGACTTCCCGGACAAGAAGTACGCTGCATCGTCCTCAGGCGCTGTAGAGCTTGACCCTGAAGCGCGAACAATCAAGTTCTTCAACGAAGAGAATGGAAGAGTTTTCATCCACCCGAGCTCAACTCTCTTCGGCGCGCAAAACTTCCCAGGCAACAGCGTCTACATGTCATACTTTACTAAGATGGCTACCAGCAAGGTCTTCATTAGAGATTTGACGCCGTTCAACGTGTACAGTTTGCTCATGTTCGGTGGCCCGATTGGCATCGACCCTCAGGGCCGTGGTTTGGTCGTCGACGGTTGGGTACGGCTGAGAGGCTGGGCTAGAATTGGAGTGTTGGTCAGTAGGTTGAGGATGATGCTTGACGAGCTGTTGGCGAGGAAGGTCGACGAGCCCGGCGTGGACTTGGGCGGTAGCGATGTCGTCAGTGCTGTGAAGAAGCTTGTCGAGCTTGATGGGCTTGACAGGTGAGCAAGCGAAGGTGCAATTCAAGATACCCGGATGTGTTTAAAAAAGTGATAGAAAGAGATAGAAGGAAACGATGATCTCCGGTTGAAAGAAGAAAATACCTTATTTACTCTGCTACATGATGCTACCGCAAAACACAAAACATGTCATCACCAATGAATGGTGCTGAATACTTGGACGATAAAACTAATTAGTTCTTGGGCAAAAATAAAAACATACAACAGGCGGGATTCCCAGATGGTCACCCACTCTAGTACTAGTCGCCCGGTTCAGTGCTTATGTATGGCAGAGCGGACGGGATGCCCAGTTTTCACTGACCTATGGTCGTATGTGCTTGATATCGCATAAACGTAGTTAATGACCACCATTGTTTTTATGGTATCCTTCTAGGATAGACGAGGTGGGTGGTCGTGATTGCAAGCATGTTATTCTTCTTCGTAATACGCTAAATATTGAACAAGCGTGCCCAGGGCTACGCACGATTTTCCGGAAGAACCAGCAGACATCTATTTTCCAACAGTGAGGAACAGCCTGTCGCCAATATCACCAAGGCCAGGCTTAATCATGCCCTTCTCGTCCGTCTCGGCATCGACGCCACCAACCCAGAGCTCAACACCCTCTGGCCAGATCTCAGCAGCTTTCTGCAAACCAGCCTGGCTTGAGAGGACAGAGACAGCAATGATCCGAGGGACGCCCCAATCCTTCAAAGTGTCAATTGCTGCGCAGACGGTAGAGCCAGTTGCAATAATCGGATCGATGACAATGGCGAGGTCAGGTACTCTCGACTCGCCACCGACTTTGTGATAGGGGAGGTTGTTGTAGTACTCGACAGGATCGAGAGTGGTCTTCTCTCTGTACATGCCCAGGTGGTGGACTGGCACGGGTTCCGGAAGGAGAGACTGCAGGGCATCCACCATTGACAGGCCAGAGCGGAGAATGGGCACCAGGCAAACCGTTTTGGGAGAGATGCTTTCTGTTTTGTACTCGTAGCCCAAGGGTGATGTGTCCTACACGTTCGAATAATCATCAGATCAGCGGTGTGTCATTTGGACCTTCATTGGACACTGCACGTTAAGCACATACCGTGCCAGTCTCGGTGACTTCCAGGCCGTGGGCGAGGGCTTCACAACCGACTATGGTGGCGATCTCATGCACAAGCTGCTTGGTGTCCCTGGCATGTGTTGACTGGGAACGCAAGAGGCTCAGCTTCGCTCGCAGACATGGGTGTCTCGAAACGTGGACATTGGACGGAACGGATGAAGCCATGATAAAGACAGTGGTATGGTATGGAAGTGTAGTGGTTTGAGGCAAGTCTGGTAGTCGGACAGATGGCAGGCAAGTTATAAGATGCTATTGCTGGCGAGCAATCTGTTTGTTGCTACGTGGAAATCAGTCAGTACGTAGCATCAATAGCGTTTGTCCTGATAAGCCGCGTGATAGGCGACCCTTAGACGCAGGTCGGCAAGCTGGCAATCGAGCCTCAGGCGGACCGCGCCGACGACGCTCGTCACCTGATCGGCGCGCCCTCAGCCATTTTGGGAGTGTACAGAAGTTGGGGGCCGGATCGGAGCAAACGGGCAGAGGAAACGTCCAAAGTCAAACGGTCACCATTAGTGCACACAGACATCAGCATGGCCAGCCATCCCTTTCCAGCGCTTTTCTTTGCGGCAGACGCTCATCTTTGTCAGCGGTGATCTATAACGCGTCGGCATATAGCCTCCCTTGCTCTATAATGGCCTGCAGCTAAGCCACATATCACTGCACAAAATTATGGAGAGAGGAGGCCCGTCCTTTTCTGGGGCGGAGGCGCGAAGCGTCGTACACGACCCGGACAATGGCGTGTCGGAAGGCGTATGGGTGCATGATACGATCAAGAGGCGTCACAGCCATTTTGAGCAGCAGCGCTCGCGCTCGAACAGTCTGGCCAGTCAGTCCACTGTCAAAGCCAGGTCTCAACGCGCAAGCTACCAGGAACCCAAGACGAGCTCATGGGATTTATCGGAGTTTCCAGCACCGCCAGTCCCTGCAATACGGACCCTATCACACGGAGACAGATCTCAAATTATGACCGGACGCGACTATCCCAACTTCAGCCGACACACATCAACCCATCGCCACAGCGGTGGCAACCCCAAAGGACCGCAGACCCAACAACTCACGGAGAATGAAGTGCCACCTCCAGTACCACCAACTCCCCAAGGCATGGACCTAGCTTCTGCAGAACGCCATGATCAACAGGAGACAGATCTGGAGCGCGACACAATGCAGTCGCCGGACTCAGGACCACCATTCGCCGCACGACGGACAGAAGATTATCTGCAAAAGCAACCTTTACCCTCTCGCCCGGCCGATTGGTTGACTACTCTGTACACCATCGGTCATTTGATCTTCTTTTCAATCTTTGGAACATTGGCACGACTGGGTGTGCAGTGGTTCGCTTTCTATCCCGGAACACCAGTCGTCACACCAGTCATTTGGGCCAACGTTGGTGGCTCGTTCCTTTTCGGCTTCCTGGCTGAAGATAGGCAGCTATTCAGAGACGAGTGGATGGCTCGCGAGAGGATGGACCCAGAAAAGAAGAAGGAGTTTGATGATCAGACTACTGGAGAACTGAGCGCGGCGGAACGCCTCAAGATCAAGAAGACAGTTCCACTCTACACTGGTCTGGCGGTTGGTTTCTGTGGCTCGTTCACCTCTTTTAGCTCGTTCATGCGCGACGTCTTCTTAGCGCTCTCCAACAACCTTCCATCACCCGTGAATCACTCGTCGACAGGCACCGTCAACACGTCGTCTGAGATTTCACGCAATGGAGGTTACTCCTTCTTGGCTCTACTAGCCGTCATCATTGCAACAGTAGCGCTCTCCCTGGGCGCGCTCATCGTCGGAGCTCACGCTGCCTTGGCACTCGATGCAATTACACCTCGCATTCCATCTAGATTCACCCGACGCCTTCTAGATCCTCTTATGGTATTCCTTGGTTTCGGCTGCTGGCTAGGTGCGCTATTTCTTGCAATCTGGCCACCAGATCGCCCCGGTGGACCATCTTCTGCCGGTTCGTGGGCGAACGAGACGTGGCGTGGCACAGTGCTGTTTGCCATCGTCTTTGCGCCCACCGGCTGTCTTCTACGCTTCTACGTGTCGATGAAGCTAAATGCGCTTGTCCCGTCTTTCCCACTGGGAACTTTCGCGGCGAACATGTTTGGCACGGCTATCGAGGGAATGTGCTATGACATCCAGCATGTCGGCGTTGGCGTCAATGGTATGGTAGGCGGCGGCATAGTCGGCTGCCAGGTCCTGCAAGGTGTGCAGGACGGTTTCTGCGGTTGCTTGACCACGGTCAGCACTTGGGTTGGTGAGATCAATGGTCTGCGACGGCGAAGCGCGTATCTTTACGCTCTTGCGAGCACCGTTGGTGGCCTTTGTCTCATGGTAGTTATCATGGGCAGTGTAAGATGGAGCGTTGGATGGTCGCCTCCTGTTTGCGACACAGGCTATGTTACTAAAATCTAGATTCTTTTACTTTCAAGATACCCGGTTGGAGGCTAGCACAAGAGATAAGATGGCAAATTTGCCAGACATGTATATAATCATTTCTTTCTACAAAATGCCGTGATCAGCAGAATGCCACCATTCGCTCAAGGTGCTACCTCGTACCGTTGATTGTTACAAGTCTGCACATAGCATCTCTCAATGGCCTCGCTAGTGACTGTGCTTCTACGAATGTCGGTATTGGCTTACTATTCACTACGAAATTATCAGACTCTCGCTATGATCTCACTGGTGCGAACACCCCAGTTTATGTCAACAGCTGCTGGTACGAGCATCGAAGATACCAAGGTGTGCGCAGACTTACGGGTAAATACTGTAAATCTGCGCACGCCTCGAAAATGTATTATGCCAGTATCCGTAGTGATATGTATACGCCTTAACAGCTATACTTTGCGAAGACCATAGCGGACAATCAAGGCAACCCTTTTTGACTAGTAAAGTCCTACCTACCGTTTCGTCATGTAACAATGACAGTTGCCGCCGAGATGCTGTGTGCAGACCCCCTAAGCATGCTTTTTCACAAAGTTGATCACCTCAGCAGCAACAAGCTCATCCGCACTCTCAGGCAAATAATGCCCATGCCCATCACCAACACCCACAAAGTCGACCTTGCCACCTTCCACCCACTTCGGCCAGATAGCCTCAACATCGTTCATCTTCGCCAGCGAGCCCTCTGAGTACATAACAAGCAACGGCACCCTCACCTTCGTCCCAGCCGCTTGCTCCTTCTCCTGCTCCTCGCATTCCGGCTGAGCGCCATCAGCATAATCCGCACAACTGCCCTGAATCGCGTCGTCGCCAGCGAATATCGAAGCATAGTGATCATAAGCACTGTCAGCATCAAGCTTCTGCGCTCCAACCTCGTTGGCTCCACGTCCACGCGCGAGAATCATGCGGCAGAAAGCATCCCCGCCCATGCCCTTGATGACTTGTGGCGCGGTAGCGGTTGCAAGGAAGGGCCAATGGAAGTATGCGGCGCTGGCGGCTGGGTTGGCGAAGGCACGCCATTGCTCGAGCGTCGGAACGATGTCCATGAAGACCGCGGCTTTGATGTTGGGTGGCGGGCTGGGAGCTGTGAGGAGGCGGTGGCCAATGCGGGCGCCGCGGTCGTGGGCGATCCAGTAGATTGGACGGGTGGTAGCGTTTGGTATGACTTTTTGGAGGGCTTCGATGATGGAGAGGCCGATCTGGCGTTTGTTGGCGGTGGGTGGGAGGGTGCTTATGCCGTAGCCCGGGAGTTCGGGGATGAAGAGGGAGGCGTGTGATTTCCAGTCCGAGAGGACCTGTCTTGTGTTAGTTTAGCCATGATGATACGGCTATCACTCATAAGTCTGCGCATGGCATCTCGACGGCAAGTGTCCTTAAAGACAGAAGACGAAGGCCAAAGGTAGGACCTGAGCTGTAGCCTCGGTATTATTGAGGCATGCATGCGCAGACTTATGGACGAGCACCGCACGCTCTGATATATGTTCATGTCTCGACTGTACACAAAGGAATCAAACCTACATGGCGCCACCTGGAGGACTGGCGTTAGATCGAGGGCTATAAAGGATCGGTTGAAGGAAGCGGTGTGAACATACATGTAGCTGGACTGTGGATAGCCGTGCACAATGCAGAAAATGGCATCGGAGCCATTATCATTGGAATAGCTTCTGATGGAAGTGCCTGACGACGTTTGGGTGTCGTTGACTTTGAGCCATGGGTGTATTGTATGGAGAGTTGAAGCGGCCATGATGGTTCAACGGTGAAAGGTAGCGAGGAAGTGATCAAAATCTTTAGCTTCGACTGTGTTCGATTTGTTTTTCTCGTACGTCGTGGTACGTTTAGGACATGTCTTTGTAAGCAACACGGAGCTGCCTACAACGATGATCACATCTGTAGCTGGAAGGTCTACTGAAACCTACAGAACAACCTACCTGGACCCAACCAAGCAACCGCTAGACCGAGAAAATTGTTTCCCATAGAGCACATTTTGCCTTCGATTGGACTATGCTGTACACAAAGGTCGCAGTCCTGACATCTTGACCTCCCGTGCTATTATTATCACTCGGTTCTCGAGCATCTCAGGCAACGGCGACTCTTTGACGGCGGACGGCCAGATCTCGACGCATGAAAGCTAACCGTGGAAGCTTACCAGCCGTTGCGGAGCAAAGAGGGGAAACGGGGAGCGCGGAGTGATCAGGAAGGGTAGCCACTCACGAGCGGCGGAAGCCGGAACAAGAAACTTGTGCATGCTTGCTCGTACGCAAGGCGATGTTCGTTTTGATCGTTGACAGGGCTGCGTTTCTTCGCCTATCGAGTGGATCACAGCCAGTTTCGATAACCACCCTGTGTGCGCTCTCACCCTTGCGACCTGTCGCTTTGGCGGGATGTGGACGAACATGTTGTTTGGTCTAGTTTTCCTCGATGCTGGTGAACGACACGCCACCCGAGGTATAGCCGTGAGAATAGGTATATGTGAGGCTCGTATATCGAATGAGGCGGCGAGAGGACGAAGCAAAGCACAAGGCCGCACAGCACAGCAGCAGACAAGGAGTCGCCATGACAGCGCCAATGCTGTGTGATGAACAACCTCTGCACGGCTGCGTAGGTGAACATCCCTCAGGTGCTCTGCGTCTCGCTTGAATCCATCCTCGCCTGTGGCAGGTTAGAAGCTTGGTGTAAGGGACCCTTGGCGGCGGCGTGAGCGAGCGAGTGAGCGCCGGCCAGCGACACCGAGCCTCCAGTGCCTCGAGTGCCTCCTCCTACCGGCCTGGACGCCCGCCTCCACCTGCTCAACCGCGCGCACTCGAGTCCACACCACCGCCCACACGCCTCTCCACACGCTACTGCCACCCCCCGTGTCTTCCACTCGACACCTTCACGCCTCACTTCGCCCACACACACACACATACACACTCGACCCTCCCGTCGCATGCGCCCGCCTTGACTGCGCGCCCGCTCACCGGCGCCAAGCTCTCCTCTCGCGCCCGCGACGACACGACGCCGTCGCCTCCAAATGTCATGTCGCCCTCACCTGGCCCCACGCTCTCGCTCTCGAGGCGCCAGCTCTGGAATATCCCCAGTTCTACCGCCGCGACACCTACACCATATTGCACCGCCTTCCCGCTACCCGCCAACGGTGTCATCTCTCTTGCCGACAGTGTGATCACCCTTACCACCGATGTCATCTTCCAGCCTGCATGTACAAATGGTGTAGAGGACGCCATAGAAGGATACCCGAGTGTCATAGCGGATTGGAAGGATCCATTCTATGCATCGACGACGCCTCAAACATACGTGATCGCTGCGGCGACTGTGATCGCGTGGATACTGGTCTTCATGCTGGTCATCACTCCTCGCACGACCTTCTTTGGCACATCCGTCTCACATCCTGGCTTGGGCGGTAAACATGGTATCATTGGAGGTGCAAATGGTGGAGGAAGCTCTCTGGGTGTTGGCTCGCGACCCTGGTTGCAGAAGGTCGCAGCATTTACAGTGGCTGTCTCTCTTACAATCGCCACTGCGGATACATTTAAATCTCTGGAAAGACAGTACACAATGGGCTACATGGATGCGACAGCCATGCGCGAAGATGTCATGGGCTCTCTGGAAATTAGGATCACCCGTGTGATATCGGACATTTTTCTATGGCTCGCACAGGTGCAGACACTCATACGCTTGTTTCCTCGGCACAAGGAGAAAGTGATCATTAAGTGGATTGGTTTCGCACTGATCGTCTGTGACTCGACCTTTTCTTGTCTTAATTCTTTCTACGCAAACACGACACTCGGCAGTACAAAGCCACGGCACTTCGTCGACGCAATTCCGGCCTTGTCGTACCTTTTCGAACTGGCGCTCGGCCTACTTTATGCGGCCTGGGTCATATACTATTCGATGACCAAGCGACGGTACGCATTCTATCATGTAAAAATGAAGAGCATCACCTTGATAGCTCTGTTGTCATTCGTGGCAGTTTTGACGCCTGTCGTCTTCTTCGTCACCGATGTCTCGAATTCGGACGTTGCTGGTTGGGGCGACTACTTCCGCTGGGTAGGCGCGGCAGCCGCCAGTGTAATTGTTTGGGAATGGGTTGAACGGATCGAAGCTATCGAATGTGATGATAAAAAGGACGGCATTCTAGGACGTGAGATTTTTGATGGCGATGAAATGCTGGACGTGAACCCAAGTAATGAAGTTGTCTGGAATTCTGGACGCCGTGGCTTGGCTCGACTGCGAAATGGCGGACGTCGTGGCAACGATAAGGACGACAAGAAGGGTGGCGACCCGACCAACGCAATGGAGAAAGGCCTGCATGGGTTCACAGCGCGCTTTAGAAAACCCGCTCCACCAGCACCCAAACACTTTCCACTTGGTCGGGCACACAGCCACCATACTGAAGTACCTACGGATAGCAGTCGAACCGGGACTGCTGGAAGCGGCACAATCTCATTTGGCCGGCTTCCTCTACGACGTGGGCTACGAAATCGTGACACAGGAATTACACCACCTCCAGCGGTTGCCAGCCCCGTCAGCCGTACTGATACAACAAGCGCTGCCAGCACTGTATACGTAGTGCGATATGATGATGGCGGGGATGTCCCTCAACCAATCCGTCGCCACTTCGACGCAAGCGGCAATGCCATTACCAGCCAGGACCAAAGAGACTCAACTGCCAAAGACGTCGATACTGACGAAGAATCCGAGGAACCACGTCCTAAGCGAGAGCGTGGTCCAAACGGCAGGTGGCATACTGTCGCGAATCCATTCAAACGGAAACGTGTATCGCCTCCTGCAGAAGTACAGAAAGCACGGGATAAAGCTGACCCGGGCCTGACACGTTCTGCAACACCAGCGCACAATTTTTCGAAGTGGGACTTCAAGAACAGGCTTGGTGTGCTTGCAGCAGAGACTGGCGAACGCTTCCGGGATCGACGAGGTGGACGTGTGGAGGAGGTAGACATGCCGATCACTGTCATCCCTGCACAACCTCGAGGCAGCACTCGTACCTGGAGTCCTGAGGTTCTAATTCAGCAACAGCAACAGCAGCGCACGCTTGACCGTAGTCACGCCGCTGCTGGTGCTCTTCCAACGAATGAGGAACTGAGCCCAGCAGATCTCAGTAATTCGACGACCTTGACATCGAACAGTATTCCCGCGGCAGAGGCTGCGACCCGCGAATCAAATACTCCGCGAGCTCAAGACGCAGCTGCGACCGCTTCCCCAATGGTGGTCCAGTCACCACGAAGACATCTACCTATATCACGCAACAGCTTCTCACGGCAATGCGATCCGCCGCCACGCGCGGACGACATCAGCCCATCTGGTGGTTCTACTGGCACTGTAGTCGTTCCTGCGCCTAGGAGGTCACCATTGCGGGCAGTAACGACAACGCCGCCTGCTTCGCACGATCAAGCGTCAAACAACAATGCTACTGCAGGTGCTGAATTAAGCCCAATAGGAACAACGACGCAAAGGCAGTCACCCTTGCGCCATCACACGACACCTCCAAGCGGAACTCTTTAATCATTTCAATCAGACCAACGGCGCAAGGGCGACTGCCTTTGCGTCGTTGTTCCTATTGGGCTTAATTCAGCACCTGCAGTAGCATTGTTGTTTGACGCTTGATCGTGCGAAGCAGGCGGCGTTGTCGTTACTGCCCGCAATGGTGACC
>Ga0181469_100120_pt1 | contig 14916 bp, 10 predicted proteins | sample InSIn2SAF170_2_FD_119081 | JGI IMG/M metagenome (GOLD analysis project Ga0181469, IMG submission 119081) | Clean room microbial communities from NASA Spacecraft Assembly Facility at Jet Propulsion Laboratory, Pasadena, California, USA -... ... | reverse complement strand
TGTATGTTGATTTGGTTTTATAAAAAGCATTATATCTTCATGTTTGAGCTCTCAAATTTCTTTGAACTCTCTCCCTATAGTTATTGCTACCTCTCATTTTCTTTATGAACTTGACTGTTATCAGTAAGATATATGGAGATGAGACTAGCAAATGCACATTGAATCAGATAGCTTTGCAATGCTAATATTGCCCTCTAAGAGAAGTAACTTTTTGTGCATTGGCTAGTCTCCAATTTGAGGTATCCTGTCTTGAATTGTGGCACAATAATGATATACTAAACTTTCCTGTTTTGAGTTTGTTCATGACTGTATCTATGTTTGTCTACAATCTACATCATTGCATATGCAACATATGGCATATATTTATGGAGATATTTCTTATGTTTTTGCAGTCTGTACGAAACCCAAATAGCTTCAAACTCGCTGTGAGAAGATTGGAAGAGGTTGCTCTGTCTGTAAGGGGAATCGAGAGGGTCCAGGCACTACGAAGGTGGTTGGTTGCGATCAAGCAAATTGACAAGGATTCCAAATCTTCGGTTCATCTAGGAGAGAGAAACAATGAACAGGTTCACATATCTGATGATGACAGTGCATCACCAAGAAAAGCTTCTATGGTGAGTCTACTTGATTGACAATGTTTTGGTTATGGTATTTTTATTTTCTCAGTGCATTACAGGTTCTACTTGTAACATCAAGACGCGGAGAAATTGATCATAGTATCCAAACATTGGTTGGACTAAAATTTTTTGTTACTACATTTAAGGCATGCCTACTAAATTTAAAGCAGAAATATATTGAAAAAGTAGCACACATCATGAATGTTTTCAAAACCAACCTGTCTCATTCTTTTATAGTATCGTTGCATGAACTTTCCATGATCTGATTTTATATAATCTTATTGTCTTGATCAACTTCTGTGTATATATGCTTCTATCTAGTCTGCATTTATAAAAATCCTTACTAATTGTAGTTCATGCAAGTCATGTTCATGTCTTATTTGAATTCCATCAAGATTACGTGTGCAAAATTGAACCAAACAATTTTCTATACTTTATCCTTTATCATAAAGATATGTTAGATTCTGATGTGCTATTGCCATTGTGGCAATGCTGGCATGGTAACTGGTTTACAAAAGCCATTTTGTTTTCCTTGGCGCTAAGTATGTCCACAAAACTTTTCAATTTATCCTTGATCAATGGCTTAGTGAAAATATCTGATCTTGACATATGCAATAGATCAATATGATCCCCTTTGTCTATGTTTGTTCTCTGATGTAGCAGTTATGAATTTTAATGTCCATGGTTCTTGCATGAAACACTATTTTTTGGTAAGTTGGATACACTTTGATTATCAGATAATTATCCTTGTGAATAATATTGATGCATTAACTGCTGCCATCTTGTACTTATGCTTCTTTGGAGGATGATGCACTGGTTGATTGCTTTTCTCTACCCAGGGAGATTACTTTTAAGCCCCATGTTGAGTGGATATCTTGTGTAGATTTTCCTTTGTCTATGCAACCTGCCCAGTCTGAATTTGTGTGACCAGTCAGCCTAAAGCTATCATTTTTGCAGTGTGCACATAGTTAAGGGCAGATTCAATGTTCCTTTCCCATATTTCAAGATTCTTTTTGTCGATTTTAATGAATAGCTTTGAGAAAATCCATAAATCGTCCTACAGTGCCAACAATACAACTTATATTTAGTCTTGTAATGCTAAGTTTGATGAGATTCCATATCAGATGTGTATAGGGTATTGTATCCACTTACTTTGAGTCTTCATAAGCCAACAATTTCATATCTGTGTTAATAGGACTTGCTGCAGATTTACAATCAACCATGTTAAAACTTAAATTTCTTCTTCACACTTAGTTTGGGATATGAACATGTCCAAAGCCACTGTGCTAAGTCCTTCTAGCACTGTTGCTAGTTTATAGATCCATTAGGATTCCCATTGTGGATCTGTCTTGGTCCTTTGAGACACCCACTAAAATAATCTGTTGCCAATCCCTCGACTTGTATGGTTTCCCTCTCTCACTTTGAAGGATGACCTCCGCCAATCTTGTTGGCAACACTGGTATAGTCCTTCATAGTATCATATCTTGTCACATCTGACTGTTGTGACCTGTGTCTCATTCAATGGTTGTTCTGGGCTCTTGCAGCTACACGTATTCGGTACTGCACTATCTCTGGCTGCTAGCTAGCTGGATGCGGCCCTGTGGCTTCCTTTATCCAAGGCCCGTCTCCTTGGCGTCAACTAGGTTTGATCCTCTGCAGGATTGTTGCCACAATCCAACCCTGTTTGCTTCAATGGCAACCACCTACTAGTGGCTGGCTGGCTATGCTCAACCTTGCTTGACCCTTGCTTGTGGCCTATTTCTCATGCCCAACACACCCTTGCTTGGCTCCTGTGACACTCTTTCTACTTTCCACGGTATTTGCATGTTGCTGGCCTGACTCAGACTGCTACCTTATTTGCTGGCTCGACTCGCGGCCCAGCTGTCTCAAGTCCTCTGTTTGCCATTTTGTCGGGGGCTGAACCTCAGGGTCCTTGTAGCGGCTATCCTGCTGGTCTTTCATGTAATCTCCCTGCCCTTCTGCTAGTCACTAACTTACCTGCGACTGCGGCTAGCCCGACTCTAACGTGTTTTGGCGATCGCTTATGCTTATTTGTTGGTTGTTGGCAATCACATCTTTCTCTCTCTTCATCTGATTGGGTCGTACGAATTTCAGGAAGCCTGTTCTTCTTCACACTTGCAAAGAGTTGATTGGATATTTCTGTTCTCTGCGTTGACCGAGTTGCAGCGAACTTTGACCAACGTTGACTGGGCAGTGTTCGACTTTGTTTGACTGCGTTTTTTGTGGGAGAATTTCTGTTTGGCAGGCTGCATATTCTGGCACAGAAATCGAGATTTTCTGTGCAAGTTGACCAGCGTTGACTGCAGCAAGTTTGATTGCAGCGTTGACCTTCGTTGACCAACTTTGACCGAGAATTTCCAGATTGTTTTTGGCTGATTTGGACTGTCCCTGAAGGCCGAGTTGACTGGGTTTGACCGAGCTGTTTTGGAAGAGAATTTCTGCTGGTTTGACCAGCATTGACTTTTTGGTTAGGGCATCCTGTTGATTGCATTTTGACTGGACTGTTCTGACAGTATTTGGGCAAGGAAATTTTGTATGATGTACTCTCTCTCTCTCTGCTGAACTTTTGAAGAATAATAAGAAGATTTGATCAAAGGGTTTTCCCCACATTGAGGTTTTTCCTGGCATCTGCCAAATATTGTGTCCTCTTGTCTTGGCTTGTCTTCTGCTTATTGTTTATGTTATATCTGCATTTACTATCAATGTTAATGTAATTGCTAATCTGGAAATTGATATTGGGCTAATAAGAAAAATTGAAATAAATTGCTCTAAAGCATAGAACATACCATGGTTATCTAAAATTAACAATTTTGCTACCACATATGGTTGCGGCTGACCCTGGCCTTTTTGCAATGCCTGTCCGAACTTGGCTTCCATGGTTATTCAGAGATCGGTTTCAAATTTTACACTCAGATACCATGTTAATTTCTATACCTAGTGCCTGACACTTTATTAACCTAGTAGATTACAGATCTATTGAATGACATGGCATGGCATGGCAATACGCTGACATGTAGCATGGCGACAGGATGCCATGTGGAGCAATTGAAGGCTACCATGTGGACCTTTTACAAAGCATATGTGGCACTTGTTCTTATCTCCTGTGTGGCGGTGGAATCTTTTGTGTAGCATTGCATGGCAGAGTTGGTTGGCAGGTTTTTAATTTTGGTTTCATAATCCATAATTTGGTTAAGTATGGTTCATGTCCTAGTTTGTAATGAGTATCACATATATATTATATCTGAAAAGTCTCGTGTTGGATAAAGTTATATCCCACAAAATTTTGTAATAGCAAGAGTTGAACCCAGGACCGTGCCATATATAACCAAACGACTTACCACTACACCCGGATGTAGTCGTGAAGATATGGGTACATATTTTATTAAATGGGTGGTTTGAAAATATTGTTTTTGGAAAGTAATCCACAAAATCATGGCAATACGCTGACATGTAGCATGGCGACAGGATGCCATGTGGAGCAATTGAAGGCTACAATGTGGACCTTTTACAAAGCATATGTGGCACTTGTTCTTATCTCCTGTGTGGCGGTGGAATCTTTTGTGTAGCATTGCATGGCAGAGTTGGTTGGCAGGTTTTTAATTTTGGTTTCATAATCCATAATTTGGTTAAGTATGGTTCATGTCCTAGTTTGTAATGAGTATCACATATATATTATATCTGAAAAGTCTCGTGTTGGATAAAGTTATATCCCACAAAATTTTGTAATAGCAAGAGTTGAACCCAGGACCGTGCCATATATAACCAAACGACTTACCACTACACCCGGATGTAGTCGTGAAGATATGGGCACATATTTTATTAAATGGGTGGTTTGAAAATATTGTTTTTGGAAAATAATCCACAAAATCATGTAATGGCAAGAGTCGAACTTGCGACCTTTCCAGTATAACCCACACGCCTTACCATTGCATCAAGACTTTTTCATGTAAATTATTGAGCCCAAAATTGTTTATAAGGTGCAATTTTGCAGCAGTTTGGGGAATAAAGGTTATAAAGGTAAAGGTCATGAAGGCTTTTTATTTGCGAGAAGAGGCCGGGGAGAGTGCTCCAACAGTGCTATAGTCTTCCTAGAAGAGTCTGAGATATTTCTATTGCAGGTTGGAGATCATTTTGATGTAAGAAGGCGTTTTGATGTATTTTTGCACCTTTCTAATGGATCGGATTCTCATTTGAAGTGGACCTAGAGACGTAGCCTAGGAGAGGTGAACTCTGTTAATAACTTGCTATTATTTGCCTTTTTAAAAACTGTTTATTCGTTAATTTTGTCTTTTAAATTCTCATTAAACTTTATTAAGTCCATTTAATTAATGAAGTTTAGAAAGCATACAAAGGCAATTTAAGCATTTAATTTTGGATCGCCCTTTCATCTCCAAAATTGCTACTTATGCACTTCTCCATAAAGGGTATTGAGAAACATGCTCAGCGTTCAAAACTATGAATTTGATAAAACTATAAACTTTACCAAAATATCAAATCTTAGAAAATGAGAGGACCCTTTTGAAACTCTTGCTTCTCCATAAAGGTATCTAGAAACATGATCAATATTCCAAAATATGAAGAATACAAGGTTTACCAAAAAAACAAATCTTGAAAATCTGAAAGTATCCTTTTGAAACTTTCACCTTCTATGCACGTGCCACATATTGCATGTCAGGTTTAAGCATGAGAAACCTGTTGAAGTCAAGAAAGCTATTAAACTCTCTATTAATATGAGCGTGATCGGCTGTTGAAAAAAATTGCAAAGAAGATCTCCTACAAGAAAACTATTGATTGTTTAGCTCTAAGAATGAAGCTTTGTGACCATGGGCTAAGGTATAGCTAAAGCACTTATGAACCATTGATGTCAAGTCATTTTCTAATGTATCAAAAAAAAATTAAATTTTCCGAACTTCATTCTAATGCATTTATGAACTATTGTTACCTATTCAACCAAGATATTCTTTCAAGAAGTTCGTTCTAAGTGATAATAAAATACATTGTTATCAGTTTTGTTTTCCATTTCTATCAAAGAATTTGATGCCAGTTGTAGAAATTTGATAAGACATGCAAGATAGGAAAGCATAACAATTGATCTGCTGGCTATTTGCCAATTAAAAGCTTCAAATAACCAAGCATTCATAAAATGAGAGATTAGACAAGCCCTTCTGTTAATGAACAAATCTCCCAATACAATGACCTGTCACTCAAGTATGGAGTTCATATGGAATGCATACACTGACCACAAGATATGAAAATAAGAGATAACTTGAGATACTTAAGAAGACCATATGAACCTCCTTAGATTGTTTTGTAACTGGAGTGATCATATCCCATGAACAATTTGGGACAAACTCTTACACATTAATGAGTAATTAATTGCACTAAAGGGCCCAAATGTGTAATTAAGTCAGAAATTAGAGATTCTCACTACTGGAACTATTAAATTTGGCAACTAGGGCCAAATTCCACCTTATAACAACTCGTTTGATGGAGATGATGATTGCATTAAATTCCTCTTTTCGAGAGGACCAAAATTGATATAAAGATCTTCTCATTTGGACAAGCAGAAGCGTGATTTTGAATTTATGCCCTCACATGTGCAAATTGTTCAGGTAGGCCTCATCAACATGTAGGCTCAAGAAGCCCAATGGACGTGTCTCTTCACGCACAACGAATTGTATAAATACAAGTGACCTCACACCTCATTTGGCATCATCATCACTCACACATTCTTCTCTCTACTTTTCTCATTGGTTCCTATAGCTATTGGCCAGCTCCTCTCTCTCACACGTGTGGCAAGAAGGAAAAGTTTTTTGGGCTGAGTTGCAGGACCAAAAATTACAGGCAGCAGACCAAGTTTGATCAACATTGATCGAGGGTTTGTTGACCAGCTTTGACTGCGTTTTTATTGAGGATCTTTTCTGTCTCTTTAGGCCCCATTTTTGGGTACAAAAATCGAGAGAATTTGGGCAGTCTGACCAATGTTGACTTCAGGGTTGACTGCAGAAAATTACAGTAGTTTTTTTCTCTCTTTTGACCGAGTTTGACTGAGTTGTTTTGGTCTGAATTTGACCTTCTAGTAAGGCCAAGTTGACTAGGGAAGACCGAGCTGTTTTGAGGATGATTTATTGCTGATTCGACCAACATTGACTTTTTGGTTAGGGCTGAAGTTTCACTGCAGAAATTGACAGGGCTGTTTTGACTCTGAATTGGGCAAGTCAATTTGACTTCTGTACTCTCTCTCTTTGCGTAACTTTTGTTATAATAATAAGAAGAATTGATCAAAGGGTTTTCCCCACATTGGGGTTTTTCCTTGGCATCCGCCAAATCTAGTGTCCTCTTGTCTTGGCTTGTGTTCTGCATTTTGTTTCATGTTCTATCTACTTTTACTGTCAATGTGATTGCTACTGGAAATTTAAATTGGAAATTGCTATTGGGCTACTTAAGGAACATTGAAGTAATTGTGCTAAGCATAAAACATACCATTGCTAACTAAAATTAACATGGTTTCAGAGCCTAGGTGAAGACAAAGCCCAAGCAAGAGAGAGAAAAGCAATCACTAAGAAAAGAGTTGTTGGACAAGAATATTGGTCTAGCTTCAATGGCAACTACATCATAGTTCAAATCTGAGAATAAGCTCAAGGACAAATCCGGCTATCATGCATGGAAGATGACTTTGGAAGAGAATGATGCTATGGACTGTAAAGGGAAGAGTGGTGGAGCCTCCTTCAAATGCACCTGCTACTACAAAAACAAAGTATAAGAAAGGCGAGGTCAAAGCTAAGACAATTATCATAAACTCCATTCAGAAGCATTTGGTTGCCTATATTTTTGGTTTGGAAATATCTAAGGAGATGTATGACAAGCCGGTTGGCATGTTCAAAATGAGCAATGCAAATCAAATCCTTTTTCTCAAGAACAAGTTGAAGGACATGAAAATGGACAAAGGTGAGTCTATCCAATCCTACTTCACAAGGATCACACAAATCAAGAATGACATTCTATCTATTGGAGAAGTTGTTGCTGACAGGGAGCTCACTCTCATTGCACTTGGAAGTCTTACAAGAGCATGGGATGTGCTTAACATCACCATCCTCAACAATGACATGATTCCTGGTTTCGATGAATTATTGGCTAGATGCACTCAAGAAGAAACAAGGATGATGGAGAGAGATAAGCCTTCAAATGGAAATGATCCTACTACTTTCTCCCCTCATGCTAAGAGGAAGAACAATGCTGGTCCAAGGAAACAAGGTCAAGGATTTAAACCAGGATTCAAAGAAGGAAGAAAAGGAAGGGTGCTATAATTGCAATAGGTTTGCCCACTATGCCAGAGAGTGCCCTCACAAGAAGGATACTCCACAGAATGACGACAAGAACAATCACAACAATTTCAAAGGAAATGACAATCAAAGGAACAACAAATTCAACAACAAAGGAAAGAGGAATGCTTCGGTAACTTGATATGGTAATGCTCGACCTCCCAAAAGGATGAGAAATTCCAAGTACGAGGAAATTAATGTTGTAGAAAAACAAAAAGAATTTTATCTTATTTCCGCCCTCACTGCTACCTCTCCTCCGGACACTTTCGATCATTGGTTGATTGATAGTGGTGCCTCTAGGCATTTCACTGGGTACAAGGAGGCCCTGTCAAATTTGATTGAAAAGAAGACTAATTTGGAGATCATACTTGGAGACAATGCCACCTACCCTGTGAAAGGGATAGGGACTGTCACTCTTCACTTAAATCGAGGTCAAACCCTTCATCTACAAGAATTATTATATGTACCTGATTTGAAAAAGAACTTGGTGTCTATTTCTATGATGGAAGATAAAGGCTTCAAGGTAGCATTCATTGATGGAAAGGTACATATTTGACAAAGAAACCCTAAAGATGCATTTACACTTGGATTTAGGGTTGAAGGTCTCTTTCAAATTGGAGGAATTTCTTTGGGAGCTATGACTTGTGATGCTTTTCTTCAATCTGAATTATGGCACAAAAGATTTGCTCACCTTCATTACAAAGCCTTACTTGGGGTAAGGAAGATGGTCACAGGTATGCTCGAATTCAACATAGATCATGAAGGTGTTTGTCAGGGTTGTGCAACTGGGAAACATAAAAGGGGTCCATTCCCTTCAAGTGAAAGTCAAACAACTGACATTCTTCAATTGGTCCATTTTGATCTATTTGGTATGTTGCTCATAGACCCATGTTTTGTGGATGACTTCTCTCACAAAACATGGATCTACTTCTTGAAGAAGAAGGACGAAGTGTTCAAATGGTTCCGTTCTTTCAAAGCTTTGTTGGAAAATCAAACAGGGAAGAAGATCAATATATTGAGGACTGAGAATGGAAACCGAATATGAATCAAACGAATTGAATGACTTTTGTGGAGAGGTTGGCATTAAGAGGGAGACAACCGTTGCATACACTCCTGAGCAAAATGGTGTCGCTGAAAAGAAGAATCGAACAATCATAGAAGCCACTCGTGCCATGCTTCATGACCAAGGCCTACCGATGTTCTTATGGGGAGAAGCTGCCAACACTACCGTATATCTTCAAAATAGGAGCTCGTATCAGGCATTGAATTTCAAGACACCTGAAGAAGTTTTCACTAGTAAGAAACCCGATGTCCTGTATATTTTCATGTTCGACATCGGGTTTCACCTTCCCCTGTGATACCCCATGATGGTAGACATGTGTGTAGGGTGAGTGGTTCGCCTTCCCCTACAATTACAGACACATGTATGTAGGGTGAGTGGTTCACCTTCCCTTATGATTGACATATGCATAGGATGAGTGGTTCACCTTCTCCTATGGCATATGAGCAGGATGAGTGGTTCACCTTCTCCTACCGATGCCCCTGCATACATCCTACCCATGTAGTCCGAGACTCATGGGAAGTACCTCTCATCTGGCCAATGAGTTGGGAAATGTGGATAAGGACCATAATGTGGATAGGGACCATAGGGACGCATCGTGTATTGCCGTACTCCATATGTCTAGGATGCATGGTGTTCAACAACTTGATCTACGATCAATAGAGGTTCTACCTTTGGACTGATTTTTGTCAGTGGAGAGTGGTAAGGTCTTGTGACTCACTCTCGATCTATTCTTCTTCATTATTACATCATGGTTCAGCAAAACAGAGATGAGATGACATAGATGATTCATGACGACAAGATGGCACGATGATCGATGCTGACAGATGGATTGGTAGAATTCTCCCTAGTTGAGAGGGGGTGTTAAATTTGTCAACTAGGGCCACATATCACCTTAGGACAACTCATTTGATGGAAATGATGATTTAATTAAATTCCTCTTTTCGAGAGGACCAAAATTGATATAAATATCATCTCATTTGGACAAGCAGAAGTGTGATTTTGAATTTATGCCCTCACATGTGCAAATTGTTTAGGTCAGCCTCATCAACATGTAGGCTGAAGAAGCCCAATGGACGTGTCTCTTCACCCATAACGAATTGTATAAATACAAGTGACCTCACACCTCATTTGGCATCATCCTTCTCTCTCCTTCTCTCATTGGTTCGTACAACTATTGGGCAGATCCTCTCTGTCTCACACGTGTGGCAAGAAGGACGAGTTTTCTGGGTTGAGTTGTAGGACCAAAAATTATAGGCAACAAACCAAGTTTGACTAGCATTGACCAAGGGTTTGTTGACCAACTTTAACTGCGAGTTTTGGAGGATCTTTTCTATTTATTTAGGCCGCAATTTTGGGCACAAAAATCGAGGGAATCTGGGCAGTTTGACCAGTGCTGGCTTCAGGGTTGACTATAGTTTGACCACAAAAAATTACAACATTTTTTCTCTCCTTTGATCGAGTTTGACTGAGTTGTTTTGGGCTGAATTTGACCTGCTGATCAGGTCGAGTTTGATTGGGGAAGATCAAGTTGTTTTGAGGACGATTTATTGCTGATTTGACTAGCGTTGACTTTCTGGTTAGGGTTGCAGTTTGATTGTAGTTGAGTGCAGAAATTGACAGGACTATTTTGACTTTGAATTGGGCAAGTCAAATTGACTTTTGTACTTTCTCTTTGCTGAACTTTTGATATAATAATGAGAAGAATTGTTCAAAGGGTTTTACCCACATTGGGGTTTTTCCCTGGCATCTGCCAAATTTGGTGTCCTCTTGTCTTGCCTTGTCTTCTGGATTTTGTTTCATGTTCTATCTACTTTTATTGTCAATGTGATTAATGGTTAATGTGATTGCTATTGGAAATTTAAATTGGAAATTGCTATTGGGATGCTTAAGGAACATTGAATTAATTGTGCTTAGCATGGAACATACCATTGTTAACTAAAATTAATAGGAACACATGAGAGGAGATGACATTCCATTATAATCCACCATAACGACAACCTTGAATAACCCTGATTAGGGTGAAAAGATAAGTGAACTTTGCCTCCAGTAAGAACAAATTATGAAGTAGATCATTGAAGAAGCCATTGGTAATAAGATCTTGAATAAGTTGCGATTATGGAAAACCTTGTTTCCATCTAGAACCAATGCAAAATTGGCAACATCATTTTGTCGATAATAAAGTGAAAACATAATCTATATAGAGTATCAACCTGCACAATCAACTTGTCTCCAAACTCTTCACGCACATCTTCAAAATAGGTGAAGTAAATAGAGAGTGAGCTGCAATGTGTTAAGAAAAATCTCCCATGAAAGATGCTAAAGAAAATGAACGGAGGACTTGGACAAGATCACACAATGACCAAGTTCCACAAGTGCTTGTGCGTTCATCACATGCAACAATTTTGACTGGTCATTAATGCACTGTTCTAGGATAAAGCGCCATAACTATCCTATTAAGAACACTACCCAAAACTAGGTTGCTGGTACATACAAGTATAGGAAAAAGTTGATGATATACAAATAAACTATTGCATGGCTAAAATACTTGAAATTGAGATGATTGATACAAAAAGGTCAACTTTTTATGCACTTGAAAAAATTACACTAAAAGGTGATTAAGTCAGGGAGCTATGCCCATTTGAAGTTCCAAAAATGGGGCCTATCTTTGGTTTTTTGAAACAAAGGCAATCAACTAGGTGTAAACACTGCGATTTATTGAAACCACTTATTTCACTCAGTAGATGACATATTAATACTAAATAGAGAGTTTGTGAAAGACCGCACCCAAAGCATATATCGTATGTGAAAATTATCAAGTTTAAAAAATGTCTTCCAAAATCAGCTACTAAACCCCCATGGATAATATCTGTGGCATGCTAACTGGGCATAATTGCTGACATGGCAGGTTGAGCTTGTTGTTGTAGTGCTACTGCTAACGTAGGTCGTGGCGTTGGGCAATGTACATGTCACAAAGCCATGTGGTGGCAACCAGGGGTTTCTTGTAGATGTGGAATGGTACCATATTCGTTAGATAGATGTTAAATTTGGCAACTAGGGCCAAACTTCACCTTGGACAACTCATATGAGGCAACTGATATTTTTACTGGATTCCTCTCTTTGAGAGGTGTAGGATTGATCTAAAGATCATCCCATTTTGACTTGTACAAATGGAATTATGAATTTATTTTGATTATGGACAAATTGTCAAGGTCAGCTAGTTATCTAATTTGCACCTCAACATTGCATATAAATTCAAGAGGTGTTAAATTATGGTATGTTCTATGCTTTAGAGCAATTTACTTCAATTCTTCTTATTAGCTCAATGTGAATTCTCAGTATAGCAATCACATTAACATAAAAGTAAAACGCTGATAGGACATAAATGAAATCAACAGAATACAAGCCAAGACAAGAGACACAAGATGTGGTGCTAGCCAGGGACAAACCCCAATGCGGGGAAACCCTTTGATCAATTCTTCTATATCTTTCAATAATTCAACAGAGAGAGAGAGATGGTACAATATCACAAATCTGTGATTTACAACAACAGTAAAGGAATCCTTGAACAACAATAACAAGGGTGATCAATCAGCCCCAAAAATGTCCTCAAGACAACCTAGGAGAACTTGGTCTCCAATAGCATTAATGGCAGCCCAAAACAATCAAAGTAAGATGGTCAAAACAAAAGTGAATGCTACAACAAACTGTAGCTAGCCCTAACTAGTCAATGCTGTCATAAATGTGCCCTCAAACAGTCAACGCAGACTTGTCCAGCACTTCAGCTGCCCTAGGAGAGGCTGCCCATACAAAGTCGCAGTCAATGGAGGTAATACGCTGGTCAACACAGGCCTAAATCACCCAAACAAGATGTTGCACCTTCCTGCGTCCCTGCTGCCCTAAGTGCATTTTCTCACAATGATGCCCTAGCTTTGTTGTCTTTGCCACATGAGATCTGCGTCCTCCTTCCTTCGTATACCCAAGAGACAATGAGAGAGGATGCGTGGATGAGATGAGTGCTCTATTGCCTCAAGGTCTCCTCTATTTATATCCCACGTTGAGGTTTAGCTGGGGGTGTGCAACACTATTTTACATGCTGGCTGACCTTGACAAATTATGAAGAAATACAAATAAATTGATATCTCCATGAATACATGTCGGAATCGGATGATTGTTAGATCAATCCTACATCTCTTGATGAGAGGAATCCAAGAAAAATATCAGCTGCCATAAATAAGATGACCCACATGGAGTTTGGCTTTAGTTTCCAATTTTAACAAGAGGCCTCCTCCTCATTTTGGCACTTCACTCACTCACACATCTCTCCCTCATTGTTTGGGTACAAATCTTCTGAGGCTTCTTTGTCTCCACACGTGCGAAGAAGGGACTGTTCTTTGCTGTCCCTGCGTTGACCATCTTTGATTGCGGTTTTGTGTGGGGTATTTTTGTTTGGGCATGCCGCAGTTAAGGCTTGCTGCTGCGTTGACCAGGTTTGAATGGATATTTTCGGAATGTTTTTGGGCTGATTTGATTTGCTGTTGGAGGCCGAGTTGACCAAGTTTGACCGAGCTGTTTTGGAGGTCAAAATCTACCTTGTTGACCAACGTTGACTTTCTGGTTAGGGCTTTCTGTTACTGCTGTTTGACTGGTCAGATTTCACTTTGATTAGGCAAGTGAATATTGTATATTGTACTCTCTCTGTGTTGAACTTTTGAAGAATTATAAGAAGAATTGATCAAGGGTTTGCTCACATTGGGGTTTGTCCTTGGCTGGTGCCATATCTTGTGTCCTCTTGTCTTGGCTTGTCTTCTACTGTTATTGTTTATGTTTTATCTGCATTTTAGTATTATGTTGATGTGATTGCTAATCTGGGTATTGATATTGGGCTAATAAGAAAATTGAAGTAAAATTGCTCTTAAGCATAGAACATACCATTTTTATCTAATATTAACAATAGAACATTTGGAAGCTGATTTAAGCTAAATGAAAGGTGATCTTGCTTAATTTCCTTGCTTTGGTTGCATTGGAAATGTCAGATATGACAAAAGTGTTAGTTTTCCCCATTGTTATTAGAACTGGACCTGTCATCGAACCGGTAGACCCCACAGACTAAAAACTGGTTGGAAACCAGTGAAAAAACTGGACCAAAAATCTGGTCAACCAAAAACACATAAAATATCTAAATTTTAAAGAAAACCACATATGTTCATGTGCATCCATATAAATCCAATGTTAGAAACCAGGACAATACTGAGAGGGGGGGTGAATCAGTATTGTAGAAATTTCACAAAATTTCTTTCACTTGCAATGATACTAGGACACCAAGAAATACTTCAGCAATTAATTTAAATGAGCATGACAAGGATCAACATAACTAGCACCAATAGTACACATAGATTCTTCAAATTACTTCACAAGGCAAGCTACTACTTGCTGTTACAAAGTTTTTTATCTACAACCAACAGGAAGCCACTATTCCCTGATTTATTAGCTACAACTGAAAGGAGATACAACCCTTGAATTTATCAGCTTACACTGAAAGGAGCTCCAACCCCAAAAATTTACCAGCAACCACTGGAAGTAGCTACAACCCTTGATCTGCAAGCTACAACTTGCTTGACCTCAATGATTCATCTTTCATGCAATTTTCATACTCAAATCAAGAAGCCATCCTTTTTACAAGATAAAACAAATTTTCCACCATCACCAACACCTTCAACAATCTTTGATTACTTGTAAATACACCAGCACAGTCCAAACCAACTCCTACATGCACACCACAATTTTGCTTAAACTTGTTCCATTGATTCTGCTTATAAAGAATTTTGACAGATAAAATTAGCTTCTTTGCTTTTTAGTTAACTTCCAGCCTTTCTTCATGCATAAACTTTGTTTT
>Ga0181469_100490_pt1 | contig 14926 bp, 14 predicted proteins | sample InSIn2SAF170_2_FD_119081 | JGI IMG/M metagenome (GOLD analysis project Ga0181469, IMG submission 119081) | Clean room microbial communities from NASA Spacecraft Assembly Facility at Jet Propulsion Laboratory, Pasadena, California, USA -... ... | reverse complement strand
TAACGAGCAAAGGCTTGTCCAAGGAGCTAAGACATAGAGATGAAAAACCAGGAACCCAATGCCTAGAGAAAAGCAGAGACTGAATATGCCAAAGATCTGGAGTATTGCTCTATAATAAAAAAAAAATGAATCAAAATCCCAACTTTGAATGGAAAATGATATCTTATGGTATAAAGATATAATCTATCTAATCCCACCCTCCAAATTTAAAATGCTGGTTTTAAAGGAAACACACGGTTCGCTAGCAACGGGATATGTTGGATTCTTCAAAACATACTATAATGCTTTTCAATCATGTTATTGGAAAGGGATGAGTAAAAAGATCAAAAAATTTGTTGTTGGATGTGATATATGTTAAAGAAATAAAAATGATAATGTTTTAACCCTAGGATTACTTCACCCTTTACATATCCCAAATCAGAAGTGGGAGGAAATATCAATGTATTTCATTGAAGGGTTGCTTATGCTTGATAGAAAGGAAAAAATATTCATTGTGGTGGATAAGCGAACCAAATACATACATTTCATGGCAGTTAAAAAGATGAGTTCCAAAAAACAAATTGCAGAAGATTTTTGCAAAAACATCTATAAATTACGTGGCCTCCCCAAAACCATTGTCAACAATAGGTACATAAAATTTAAATGGAATTTTTGGAAGGATTTTTGTAACCAAGTTAGAATATCCCTTAACATGAGTTCAGTTTGTATTCGGCAAATAGATGAACAAAAAGAAGTAGTGAAAAAAATGTTTAGAAATTAAGATGGACCTATATTGGTTTTTAAATCTACATAGATATTTATATTCCTTCCATTAATAAATAATAAATAAAATATATCAATTACAAATAAAACTCACATGTGGGCATAATCCAGATGCTAAATTCCAAATTGTTGAAGGCTTCATCAGCCTTCATGAGAATTTACAATTTTTCAAAGTATTGAAGGCTTCATTAACCATCATGAGAATTTACAATTTGTCCATAGCGCAAATGCAATGGCTAACGAGGTAAAATTCCAAAGATTTTGCAATAGGTCAACCCAAATTTTGTTCCTATTCACTAAGGCCAACCCTGATTTTTTAGTTAACTAATACCTCAACCTTAATGACCATGAAGCTTATGGAGCACTATGTGAAATTGTTTTGGTGTCAAACGTTTTGGGTGAACACATCACCCATCTTCATGGACAAAATGCTAAAATGAAGAATTGAAGAGTGTCAAACTAGGTATATATGGAGAAAAGAAATGATAAAGTAATTATAACCTTTAGAGATAAATGTAATCATTGATGAAAATATATTTATTAATTAATTTATTAAGAATTATTACTAATGAGTCAAAAAGAAGAATTAGAAAATAATTAAAATAAGTCAAATGAGAAAAAGAATTGAATGAAATGAAAGGATAAATTATTAATCGGTCATATTGAGTTAAAATATTGTCATTAATTATTGAATGATATTATTATTAAATTAAATTAAATTATTAAGATATCAAAGTATAATTAAAGAATTAATGAATTTGATTATTAAAACTAATGTAGGATAAAATTAGATTTTAAAAGTATTAATAATAGAATAATGGGAAATTAGCAAATAATTAGAATATGTCAAATAAAAAAAGGAGATGAAAGTAATTGATGGGTCAAATCACTAATTGCTTAAATTGAGACAAATATTTCTATTAAATAATAAATAATATTAGAGTAGGAATAAAGAATTAATAGATTAGATTATTAAAATTGTTAAATTAAAATTCATATAAGATTAAAATAGACTTGATTTATGTCACATTAAATAATTTTATTAAATATATTTAGTTTAAATTAGATCATTAAGATAATGTTAAAATAGAATTAGATTATTAAATAAGAAATAAATAAACTTAAACAAGAGTAAAAATAGAATAAAATATCATACTATCAAAATGGAGTTTTTTAAAAGAAAAAGAAGGGGAAGAGGGAAAGGGAGAAAGAAAGGATTAGACTAGAAAAGATAGGAGATGGAATACGAAGGGATGAAATAGGTAAAAGGAGAGGGGGGATGATTTCTTGTCTCCATACATATCTGCTCTAGCACTTTTTGATTCTTCATTTTAGATATTTTTCCCTAAGGACAGGCGATGTGTTGACCCGAAACATCGAACACCTCAACAACTTCATAGAGTGCTCTAGAAGCTTCATGATCATTATGTACTTAATTGTGGAAAATCTACATGCTAAAACACCTCAAACTTTTTATCGAATTTTGATGGGCTCATTTCCCATTGGTGAAATTTGTTATGTGACTTTAAGAAACCATTCATTGAACCCCGATTTTATCGCCAAAATTTGACATGTAACTTCATTACAAAAAATTGATATGTAACTTTAATAAACTTGTCTAATTCCCCAAACCCTTATAGTAATATAGGTCCTTAATAAAATTTAAAATTCTCACCTAGTAAAAGACTCACGAATTCTTTGGACTTCCAATGGATTATATTTTAGCAAGCTCTGCAACAAATCTATGAGAAAGTTGCATTAAACATTAAAGAGGATTATATCTAAAGAAATTTTTCAAAATTACAATGAACGCCCTTTGTATGAGCTCCAATGGTTGTAGACTGGGTAAAATTCTCCCCCCAAAACCCCTTCTTCTTCATATAAGTAAATTATATGTATAGAAATATTCTCACATAGTTAATGCATTAAATAAAATTTCTCTCTTGGAATGCATTAGTACTTGGATTTATCACATTCACTTAGGTAAACATGATTGCATACCAACATTTACTAACCTTAAAATTTATGTATACATTTATTTATGTATATAAGAACTTATATAGTTGAATATTCAAACCCAATTCTTGGCAAGAAGGCAACTTGTAACATTCTTCATACCCTAGTAGATAAACATAATTACCAAGAGTTATTATCCACCGTAATTTAAGCAAGTATTTTCACCAAAAATACATTGGAATTAGATGTAAATATGCATGCTTAACACATAGATATATAGGAGTAACATGCAAATATAGAGACTTACTAGAGGTTATTTTCCACCAAAATTTAAGTAAGTTTTTTTCGAATGATTAGGCAAGGGGATTATGTAGTTTAATTTCTCCACTTCATACATCAATTTATTCCCAAAAATATTGTATACTAAGAGTAATATACATTACGTTAAGATATATTATACTCAAACACAACATTATATCTTTGGATGAATATTGATATTTGATATAATTATTTAAAAAAAAATATTATCGAAAAATTAAATGCCACAAAGTTTTACTAGATTTATTCAAAAGAAAAGGACAATAATCATATGTACAAAGGAAACACTTATTTGAACTTTCAAGTTGAAAATCGATTTGAAAGGAGCCTTTTCCACCCAATCGTAAGCTTAGCTACACATCAACTTTATATAGTTGGCCAACCCCTAGCTAGGCCATGTTAACATGAGGGAAAAATTGTTAACTCACTAGTAATTAGGCTAGGTGAAACAACTTTTGTTCACATCTATGATAAAATCAGGGATCTCGATTCCCAATTGATTATGGGCCTATGCAATCTCAAAATGACTCTCAATTTGGTTAAAAATGAAAATAAGGAAATCCCTTCACTGCTATGTAGTTCCTCGATGACTTCCCCACCTCTTGCATGTCATCCTCAACCAGCACACATTAAATCATAGCCCACTTTGTGTAGTTAGAGTTAAAATCTTGAAATTTATTTTTAGGGAGCCCAAAACACACCAGCGTCATTCCAATTTGTGATTGGTGTTTTTTTGTGCATATTTAGGCACCCAAAACACATTTTAATCACCCAAAATGCTTCATCCATCATTATAGTAGGGATTGACAACATTCCATTTGCAATTCTCACTAGTTAGATACCCATGTGTCTTTTATTTTTGTGGGTCTCTCGCTCTTTGTAGGATTGTATGTTTCAAAACCTTTTTCCTTCATGGATCTCAGTCGTCTTACATAATTTTCTATATTTAATATATGCTTTTGTTGGATAGTCCAATATTTACCTCATTCTCCCAAGAAATCCATGGGACAGCTTCAAAAGGAATGTACTCAGCCTATTCCTTCCATTAAATTATGAAGAATATTGTAGCTGCCACCCTAACTTCTACATTTATGATGTTGATTATTCTAATTACCAAGTCATTCACAATCAATTGGTTCTTGGGAAAGATGGAAAAATCTCAAATCTAAATTTGAATTTCATGGTGAGGCTTTAGCAAAACAATTCCCCACAATGTCCTTATATTTTTTCCACTTGTGGTATCATAGCCCATATTAGTGTTGATATGTTCCATGTTGGTTGCTCAACATTTTTAATTAATCAAGAATTTAACTTGCATATACATTGTTCTTGGATTCATCCAGTTCATCCTTTTTGTGGTAACAACTCATCTATGTCAACACATGAAATAATTAATTACAATTTAACTCAAGGTCAAAATAGGGATATTACAGAGGATTACATGTGTGACATATTATTAGAATGGTGTGCATAATTGTGTGATATTTAGAGATAAAGAAGTGGATTTTGGTGGATTATGCATTCCTATATCACTTCAAGTGAGATTTAAATATTTCAAATATTAACATATGAAGTCTTGAGTAATTAGATATTGTTTTCAAAGTCAAGTTTGATGAGTCTAAATTAAGAGAAGAAGTTGGTATAATATTAGTGATTGCGGGCTCAATGAGCCTTCAACTCAAGGGTTGAGGGAATTAGTTTGAGAGGAAAGTGTTCATGTCTTACATATTTGGCTGCAAATATCCTTGCTAAAGAATTTTGTGGCTAAAGCCAATGCCTTTGGATTACTTTGTTGGAGGTCTTAGAACCAATCAAGTTTAATCTTGAGAGTCTATGGACCTTCCACTTAAAAAAAAATAAATTCTTATTATAATTACATTTTTAAGCAATATAAATAATCCCATAAACCTATTTTAAAAATATTGTATTTCTAAGCCATAGGTGTAAAAGAAAAGGCCTAATCAAGTCCAAACATTAGGCCCTATAGATCCTTCACCTATGAAATCTTATCTCTATAATTTTCAAAGAAGTAGAAACCTATTTACAATAATTGATAGAGGATAAATGAATGAGTTAGTAAAAAGGTCAAAACAATAGATATAGAAAATTATGAATTTAAGTTTCATTTCCAAAAAAATAATCATAAAAGTTGTTATGTTTATAGATTTAAATTAAAATGCATTAAAATAATTGACGCATGCTAAAGTAGGGATATGTGTATGTGTATGGGGGGTGGGGAGAGTTCATAGACCTCAAAGATTAGTGACTTCTACATCCATGGAATATTTGTACCAGACAGATCCACCCAAAGGGATCACCACCTATTAGTTCAACCATAGATCTTGACCCTGAGAGTCTCGAGAGAATTGAACTTATGACCTATGAATAGAAAAAGTTATTTTTATGATGGGGACTCGCCCAATTGAGCTAACCCTCAAAGCTATATATACTTAAAATTTTGAAAAAAAGAGAATTTTAAGATTTGAACTCAAATCCCTTGCAAAAAAAGTAAAAATCTACTTAAGATACAACTCAAATTTTTACTTATAACATCAAACTTCATGAGGTGCCAATGGGCAAGTGGAATCAATCAATAAGGTACTTGAATCAATATTGAATAATATCATACAAATGCATCATAAATATTGGGTAGATCAGCTTCCCAACAAACTTTGGGCCTATAGGACCACATGGAGTTAGTGTATGTAAAGAAAATTCTTCTCTTAATAGAATTTTGGGTGAAAAAATTCAAAACCACAGTTTGGTTGGAGATAGACCTTTCATATGCCCAACAACACAGAATAACTCAATTTAATGAGTTAGATGAGATGCACCGGGAGGGCATTTAACATGCAAATCTCATCCAAAAATAGAGGAGTAAATGGCATGATAAGTTCATCTGGAAAAAATAAAAATAAATAAAAATAAATAAATCAAACTAGGTGACTCGACCCTCCTTCTTAAATCAAAATTTAAATATTTCGAAGGAAAGTTTAGTACATGTTGGATGTCTTATATGAGATTAATTAGGTTTTTGACAGTGGTTTAGTTAAAATCAAGACAATTAATGGGGAAGGAACTTCTTTTTTTGTCAATGGACATAAGTTGAAAGTGTATTGTTGGCTTGAAAGAGTCATCAGGGAAACACCCTGGTTTCAGGCATAAGCGGCCAGCAGTGGTCCGTTGTAGTCCAGGACAACGTTGGCATTTTCACCTCACCTTAAAGGGTAAGGAGTCTCACCTGAAGCGCGCTGCGACCAAAAGGGAGAAGGGTTCAGTATGGGGTCGAGAGAATATCAACCGAGCACAGGCGATCACACACATATGCATCCATAATACATGAAACAAATATAATAGTACCCATAACTCATACGCATATATCCATTATAAAGGACATAGAACTAACAACATCCTTGCATCAATCTATGAATTAACATTTACATGCAACATGTAGACTTATTTAAAATTTTAATATGCCCATTAAGCACAATGCTCAAAACATTAGAGGTCTCAACAACCATCAGCTCGGTCTTATATTAACTTAGCATAACAATAAACATCATAATCTGCCATTTCGCCTTAAACATTGCATAGAATACTTGGCTCAGTCGCTTAGGTTAGATCAGCTCTGCAACCCAGTCCCTCGGATCCCAGCTCCCTCTACTTCAGCATCTACACCTGTATACCTCTTCTGCAACTGACTCCTTCTTCCTCCAGCGGGTCCAACAACAACCTTCTTCTTGTCTGTTCTTCCCATTTTATGTCCTTCCCAGGTGCCTGGACTGCTAGTTCTAACTCGATTGCTTTCTCTCTTGGCTGCTTCTGCGCCTTCCCGTCTCCTTGGATGCCTTTGCCTTCTACTGCCACCTTGCCATTACTCCTCTGAAACTATTCATTCCGCCACCCAGCCGTTGCTTCCATTTATCCCTTTCTCGCCTTTCGGTCAGTCAAAACTGATCAAAATCATTCAAAATTAACTAAGGCTCCAATAGGGCCTGACCACAATTTCTTGACTTGTCCCTGAGTCAAGTCATCTCGACCTCTGGTGATCTTGTTGCTTCTTCCATGTGCTCTACAGGAGGTGGTTGCATTACTACTAGTGTTGTTCTCGTTGTCTATTGTGTCGTCACTTCTACTATTTCGATACTTGCTTGCAGGATAGGCACCTCTTCTGTCTCAATCCTAGCTTGCAGCATGGCATTTGTTCTTGTGGCCCTTTCTTGACCTTGTAGCTCCTCTGTTCCAAACAAAGGCTCTAACTCTAGGATTGAGGTTGTTGTTTGCTGCCTAAACTCAGTGTATCGTTGGATTACCAGGTCCCAGTTGGCGAGGATTGTATCAGCTCCTTGTGTGAACGCCTCGACCGATTGTGATGTTAAATTTGTTGGCCGATGTCTCTGCAGGTCGTCCCATTGTTGGCCGTTGGAGTCGCATGCCTCCTTCAAGAGCAGAACCTACATACGAACCGGGGGCCACAGGTCTCGGATTATCCTTTTCGTCCTCATTGATTCCTCCTCACTGCTGTCAACTTGGGCTTAGAGGATGTTGATTTTCTCGTTGATTTGCTGCAGCTGAACATGGTTTATGCAATCCCTTGGGCTGGCAAACAGGGACTGAATCTATTCCCTTAATGGGTAAACCTGGTGGCTCTTTAGAGCTAGACTACCTGACCAGTCATGGACCTTTCCCATTAGGGTGTATCCATCATTGAGGGCTTCGTCCAAGGCTTTTTTCTTCACTTCCAGTTCCCTTACCTTGCCTTCAACCATCCGCACGTAGATTTCCATGGGATATGGTAATGCAGATCATATTGTCTCTAGCTTCCACTTCATTTCTGAATTTTTGGTTGCCAGGCACATGCACTCCATTTGTATGTGATCACACCAGTCAATCAATGGGCAAGAAGACATGTTTGTTGGTGCTTCAGTGTTGGTTTCGGTGATGGTTGGCCATATTGATTGGAACCTTTATGCAATTTGATCCACCAGGGCTTGTAATCCTGTGTTTACTTCCCGTAGGTGATCTCACTCTTCCGTCACTATGAGAAATTGCATCTTCTATTGCTCATGTTCTTTGGCCAGGTATTCAAGGAGGCTCTTGGCCTTGTGGGCTGCTTTCTGAATAAAAGAAAATAATTGGGTTGATGACCAGTGATGGAGTGTATCAGCCTGCATTGTGTTGGGTTCTGGGAATTGTTGTTATATGGATAGGCCACTTGCAATGGACTTATCTGAATGGGAGGTGGATGAGTGTTTTTACTGGGATGGTGGAGTGAATTGTGGTGTGAGTGGAGTAATGCTAGGGTTTGGAGGGACTGTGATCTTTATAGGGAGAGCGGGAAAGTACGGGTCAATCCTTTCTCTTTGCCAAATAGTATCCAGGTGTCTCCTTACTAGTGGGTCCAACCCAAGCATTGGTGATGTACTAACTGTGGGTGGCATCCCTATGGTCGAGGTGGTGTCCTCTGTCAACTGGCTAACTGAACTTCTGCTTTTGCAGTAATCCATCGGTGGCCGAACAGGAGGATCTTAGACAAGGTCGTGGAAGTGGAAGCAATTTATGGGGATGACTCCCACGATGACTGTACTACAGTGGATGTGGTGGAAGGGATCTCCTCGACTATGGTGGTTGCAGGAATGGGTTGTTTTACCTCAATAGTGAGATCAATGATTGGAGATGGTGGGTTAATTTTCGACTTTTTAGTAGCCAGATTTTTTACTTGTGGGGTGCAGATGACTTGTTTCTTCTACGGTTTGGGGACTATCATTTGGGAGGGAGCTTGAGCTGCTCCCACGAGAAGTGCCATAGAGAGAGGTGGCATTACAATAGGGAAAAGCATGGTGGAACCTTGAAAGTGCTCGTGATAGTCACTCTCACCTGACTCGAAGCTTCTGACTGTCTTTCTTGCTTCGAACATTTTTTCTTCCATTTGGAGTAGCATCAGTTGGAGTACTTCATCTTTTGCCTGCTTCCAACTACTTTCTACCCCATTTCCCTCTCATTCCTATGGAATCAGAGCTCCGAATAGGTACCTTAGCTTCCCTTCTCTTACCTCGTAGGCCACTTCCGGCCAAGACTCCACCTCCCTCTGTAATGCTTCCTATGTCAAGCTAAACCTCTGCGACCTCAATTTGAAAGTGCTTGGGTTGACACACCGCGGTCTTAGATAAGTGTGCGTGTGGGAGGTGCCAAACCAGAGATCGCCTGAGAACTCATGCAAGAGACCCTTGGGCATCCTCTCGGCGGACTGAATGGCATCCACCATTTTCTCGTACTAGCTCTTCAAAGCCCTCTCATTGATCTCCTTTGTGTTGGGATCCCCCAATGCCTTCCACGGTTCATACCTGAGCACAATTGGATGGTCTTCAGTGATGGTTTCCATTTTCCTTTCTGGTGGTGTCCTCCATTTCCACATTGCTAATGTCATTACCAAGTATGTGAACATAAATCCAATGCTCCTCCTATAGATTCCTTGAGCACGGAAGCCGACCAATTTAGTACTTCTCCTTGGCAACATTGTTCCACAATCAAAATGGTGTCCAAGGTGCACTCGTTCTCATGAAATACCTAATGTTGTCCTTATTGATTTTGTCCAGCTTCGCGCCCTTCCCTCCTCACTCTGTCTCGTATCTAGCGTAGATGTCATCTTCTGTTTGCTTCTTCCCCCACTTGACCCTAGCCTGGAACTTTGTGCTGACTGCATTCCCCACTTCTGCTAGCCCAGTGAGTCGATAGATGTCCTTGACATGAATTGGGTATTCCCTATCCAACCATAGCAACCCTCCATGCATCCTATTTGCCAGTAATTTGGTGCATTGCATGGTAGAAAATTGGGTGGCGAATACAGGAAAATTTTGTAGGTGGAAGAGCATGGACCTTTGTATCCTTTTGAAGTCCTCTTTGATTCTGGATGCCTTGGTGCCATCCTCCCTTTGAAATTTTTTTGCATACACCTCCCTCTTCATGAATGGAAGCTGGAATCCATCCGTGAAGTCATTGTCGATGAGATTTTACATGTCATACTTCCCATATAAATTGTCCACTACCGCAATTCGTGCATCAAGAGCATTTTGTAGGACTGATATGATTCCTTTGGCCATTGCTTCTCTTCTGTGGTAAACAATATGTGTTGGTGGTCTCTTGCTTTCTTCTTCTACTCCTTTTCTTCTTAGTGATCTTGGAATTCTTTTGTGGTTTGAAACTCTAGCATTCCCTGCCTCCTCCTACGATTTATGTAGCAAACTTTGACATGACGTCCCCTGACTGATAAGGATTTAATAAATTAATTATTTCGGTGACCTTTCCATGTATTCTAGCTATATTTTTCCACCATCGGCAAACTGGTATGTGACAACTATGACGTGGCCTGGAAGTTATAGAGTGGATTGCATGGTGTCTTTATTCTATCGTGATGGGCTTATTTATTAACTAATTCTATGCTTAACGGGAAATATTTTGCGACCCTATCTTAACAATTGCCTTATTGATTACTTAATCAGGCAATAACTATTGGTACGGTGGATGGGATGGGTACTTGTGCAACCATCAATTCTGGAAAAGGTTTGGACCTACATGTATTCTGCTGATGAGGGTGACATGTGTGGCTATTGTCCCTGTTGACTAGGCGTACCAATGCGACCCCTGACACTATCCACCATCTAGTGACTTGGCCTACTTGTATGGCTGCTGACACTACCCCCCCGCCCCGACCACAAATGGTTTGCGCTATCCCAAGCATGGCCGCAACCTTATTATTAAAAAATTATTATTATTATTATTATATATTTACTTGCGGAAGAGTTTCAGGTGTGCGCCATTCACCCATTCCTGTAATAGGACTCCATCTAGTTGCGTGAGCCTTACCGCGCCCGATTCTTTTATTTATGTGATTATGAATGGGCCTAACCAGTGCATTTGTAGTTTCCTGGGAACTTCAGGAACTTGTTGTGATAAAGGAGCACTTGGTCTATGACTTCAAACGATTTCTTCTTGATGTGCCTATCATGCCAAGCCTTCTGTCTTCGTTGCTCGACTGATTGATGGAACTCTGCTAGGAACCGGGTTTCATCGAGTTCCTTCAACTAGCTCAGCCTGTTTCACAAGGTAATATTATTCATCATTCTTGTAGCCTCTGAGATTAACATGCTAGGCAATATAAATTTCGCTAGAACTACCGCCTCTCTGTCATAGACGAGCTGAAATGAAGTTTGTTTATGGAGTCTTTTGACTGTTGTCCTATATGCCCACAGAGTCACTAGATTTCTTTCATCCTAGTCATCCCGGTTGGCAGACACGATTTTTGTTAGCCCTTTCTCCAGTATATTGTTAAATGCCTCTACTGCACCATTTTCTTGCAAATGATAAGGACTACTCTTATTATGTTGTACCATAAAAGTTTTAGCAGAGCTTCAATTGTCTCGTTCAGAAAGTGAGTGCCCTGGTCACTTGTGAGGCTTCTTGGGCATCCGAATCTTGAAATAATATTTTCAAAAATGAATCTTGTTTTTGTTTCTATTGTGCAGTCTTTTACTAGCGTAGCCTTTTCCCATCTTGTGAGGTACTCTATTGTTGTGATTATGTATCGGGCTCGGGAGTGTCTTGCAAGTGGAGAAATTGGCCCAATGAAATCTACTTCCCACTTATCAAAGATCTAAACCATATGGACCGAGTGTAGTGGTAGCTCATCGCGTCGGGAAGGCTTACCGACCCTCTAACAGACATCGCATTCTTTGGCAAATGCTTTCGAATCTTTATGGATAGTGGGCCACCATAATCCTACGTGTAGTATCTTCCTTACGGTGGTCTTGTTGCCTAAATGGCCTCCCGCAACCCCTACGTGGCACTCCCATAGGATGGCCTTTCTCTCATGTTGCGGGACACAACGTTTGAGTATTTGATCCAAGCCAATTTTGTAAAGGTGTCCCGCTATGAGCTGGTAATCTGCTGCTCTTACCACCAAATGTTGCTTCTGTGTTGCCATGTATCCCTCTAGGCAACGACTTGTTGTTAGCAAAATAACAATCTCTTCTAGGTGATTGGGAATGCCTTATATCCTAAATAGGTCGGCATCGGGCAACCAGTCATCCATTGCTTCATCATTCTCCCCTGTTTCTAGGCAAGACAAGTGATCTAGCCCTACATTCAATCTACCTGGCTTAACAACCACTTTAAATGTGAATTCTTGAAATAGTAATAACCACCTGCATACTATTCCTTCTAGTACCATCTTATTTACTAAGTACTTCAGCGCGGAATGGTCAGTAAAGAATTTGAACGGCGCACCTAGTAAGTAGTGCCTGAACTTTTGGAGAGAGTAGAACATTTCCAAAGCTTCTTGTTCTGTTGTTGTGTAGTTCCTTTCTGCCGTGGAGAGCTTTCTGCTAGCGTAGTATACTGGATGGTCCATCTTTTCTCCTGGCTGCACCAGGACTGCTCCTAGTGCTATTCTAGATGCGCCGATGTGTACGTGGAACATTTTGTTCCAGTCAGGGTACACTAATATGGGTGCACTTACCAACCTTTCTTTGAGATTATTTAGTGATGCTTGACATTCTGTAGTCCAAATAAATTCTTCCATATTCCTTAGTAGTTTCTCCATTGGGGCTATTATCGCTGCGTAGTTCCTGATGAACCTTCTGTAGTACCCCGTGTGGCCCAGAATTTCCCTGAGTTGTTTCACATTTCACGGTGGTTACATGTGGACAATTGATGCTACCTTGGCAAGGTCCACGCAGACTCCATCTTTGTAGAAAATATGGACCAGTAAAGTTCCAAAGGGGACTGCAAAAATACATTTTTTTAAATTTAAGGTGATCTGCAGCTATCTGCACCTCTCAAACATCACTCTCAATAAGCTGGTATGCTTCTTCAGTAGGTTGTATATTGTCCAGTCATCCATGTAAACTCCTAGAAACTTATGAATGTAATCAAGCAATGCGGTTATTACAATCCTTGAGAAGATTGTTGGCACATTCTTTAATCCAAATGGCATTACATTGTATGTGTACGACCCCCACTCCGTCGTGAAAGTTGTTTTCCTTTTATCTTCCTTGGCTATCTGGACCTGCCTGAGAACCCATCTGTGAAAAAGTATGCCTCATTCCCCGCAACATTGTCTAGGACTTCGTCCTTGAATGGCATGGGGAACGGGTCATGTACACATGCATTTTTTAGGCTTCTCTAGCCAATGCATACCCTAATTTCAGTGATATCCTTCTTATTCTGAATAACTATGGGGCTTATCAAATTAGGTTCATCTACCGGAAATATGATCCTTGCATCTAGCATTTTGTCAATCTCTTTTTTAACTTTCTCTTTTACCTTTGGGTTCAGTCGATATGGTCTATGCTTTACTGGTTGGACGCCTAGTTTCAGAAGAAAAAAAATTCATCTCTCCCAAGTTCCCTTTTATCCCCTTGAGTTCTACCACTAAAGTTGGGAATAGGTCTTGGCATTCTTGTAATAAATCAAAATTTTCTTTGGTGGTCTATTCATCCCACTAATCTCCCACTGATGTTATCTTAGGCTTATCTTCCATCCCTACATTATGTTTTCTCAATTTCACTAGTAGGATATGGGCACCATCCGTCAAGGGGTTATCAGGAATCCCTCTTTCTCTCTCTGTTTCTTCAAAAGCTAGGTGTCTAAGTCCCTCCAATCCATCCTCTTCTAGTTCTGCATCAATTTTTTCGCAGGTCATAAATCCTAACGATTACATATCATACAAGCACTGCAGAAAGTTTTCTTCGTGCTCCCCTTCAACTAGCATCTCTGGGGTGAATAGAGCCCCCTTCACTGCCTGGAGCACCTCTGTCATTTGTTCCTTACTACGTTTGAATGAAAATTCGTCGATGAACTGTGCTTCCAAAGTATCCTAGCTAGTCGTTTGTCGTTGTAGTTCCTCCTAGATATACCAAGCCTAGGGGATGGTGCTGAGGGTATGTATAAAAGCATGTACCCACAGATTCCTTGGCAGTCCCCGACTTTCCTTGTTCATCGTGCAATATTTGATGTGCTCCTCGAGACTTGAATTCCCCGTGTATTCCCTTTCATCTTGTGGCTAATCTTCTTTCCTGCTAAACCTCTCCTTCATTGCTTGCTTAGCGTCCTTCCAGTCTCTTAATACTTGGAAATGTGCCTTCCACCATCATGTTGGCATTGCCATAAGCGCAATGTCTAAAAATGAAATTCTCTAGTCTTTTGGTACATCCTAGTCCACCCCGTCCAAGAACCGATCTATCGGCTCAAGGCACAGTACTTCTGGTTGTCGCCCCTTACCATGTCTCCCTAGTTTAATTGGCTTATCATTGCACATCGTCAGGTTGTCAGTTCATATCCACCCTGTTTCCATGCATCCCATGCAGCTTCTGAACTAGCTTCCGAGCTTTGAATGCTTCTCCAGCTAACAGATCCTTCGGCTGTAGGATTTATGTAGTCCTCCCTTTTCCCTGTTGTGAGTGTATATAGTTGGTCTAACACCCCTGGTTCCTCTCTGTCATCCATTGGCTCTGTAAACCTAGGTCATTGGTAGGGGTCTAATGGCTGGATCACCCTTAGCCCCTCTGCTTCAAAAATTATCATCTCCTTCTTCAAGTCTATGACAACATAGTTTTCATATGCCAGTCAATCCCCAAGAGTGTTAGATATGGATCTTTATCCCCCATAATATCTATCACTTCAAACTCAGTGTGCGTTTTCATCCCTGCCACATCGACCTCTACATTTTCCAATCTTCAATAGGCAGTATATAATATTGATTTGCCATTCTTAATTCAATTGGCGAGTACTTCAGTTGTGGCTTCCCCATTGCCTCCCAAGTCTTCCTAGGTAGGATGTTTACATCTGACCCTAAATTTAGCATGGTGTCCCTTATTTGGAATCCTGTTTCCAT
>Ga0181469_100489_pt1 | contig 14949 bp, 9 predicted proteins | sample InSIn2SAF170_2_FD_119081 | JGI IMG/M metagenome (GOLD analysis project Ga0181469, IMG submission 119081) | Clean room microbial communities from NASA Spacecraft Assembly Facility at Jet Propulsion Laboratory, Pasadena, California, USA -... ... | reverse complement strand
ATTGCGTTGTTTTCTTGCCTTTAGTCTTTTATTGGCCCTACTTACCCATATCTTTTCCCACTGGAACTTCTGGATTCAATCACTAAAGCATCAGAGACATACATACATAAAGGCCGGATACGGAGATAACGAATGATGAGGATGTTTAGGAGGAAAATGATGAGGATCTCGCTTTATTTTCAATTAATCTTAAGAATAAATCTGAATTTCCCTCCTCTCCATCCAGTCCAGAGACCGGAAGGATCGAAATCGCAACAAAGCTTTTTCTTTATTTACTTATCTCTCGTGTTGCCCGTCAAGCTTGATTTGCCTCTTAAAATGCTGCAATTGATCATTAATTCTGCACATATACACGAGTCAATATTACGTATGTAATAAGGAAAACCAAAAGGTAATTGCTTCTTTACAATAATGTGAAAAGAAAGAGATCGATTGATAATCGGGTGTTTTCGGTTGACAGATAGAGCGATCTCCATCCATAATTACGTATGTAATTAGAATTAGGAGGACTGGCAATAACTAACTATCCACCAGAATGACTTCGATGAGGATTAACCCGCATATTCCATCTCTCCGTCGACAAGTATCTCCCATCAGGAACACTTATCTCCCATCATGGCGGCGACACCTCCTATCCATATTTATTAACATATTATAAGGCGGTGCTTCTCTCTTCTATAGTTATAGGAGTACGTTAAAGCATTCCTCTATGGAGTCTATTTATGCTATAGTTCAAGGAGAAACTAGTTTACGTTAAAGTAACACTCAAGTATGGGCCATTAAAAGACTAAAGGCAAGAAAACAACGCAATCTTCCACACTACCAAAGCTAGCAAAGCCAGGCATCTCACTATAATAAGCCAAGCCGTCCAAGTCATCCAAGCCAGTCAAGCCAGAAAGCTAAGCCATCTTAGACCTTGATGCTGCAGCAGTTGTTTCTGTTGTTGATTCTGATCTTGATCCAGTCGTCGATGAAGCAGCAGAGCCAGTTGCATCATAAGTAATAGATCAGTAGATCCAGTACCAGTACCAGTTATTTCTGTCGATTATGCGGTTGTTGATCAAGCAGCAGTAGAAGTAGCACCACCACCAAGGGCTATATACGTTAATCTAAATGATCGGGCTTGAACGTGCTTGTAGGGTTTGTTCGGTCGGTCAATGAAAATAGAATATAAAAGGATAGGTCGATCAGTTCTTTCCGATACCGGCTCCCGGACAAGCACCCGGAACAACCCCCGGTTCTTTCTCCCTGCGACGTTGGTTTTCGTTAGATAGAAACCGAAAAATCATAGATAGTGAAATATTCATTCGTGTGCGGGTTCCTCAGAGAGTTGGATCTCCATCGGAACGAGATCTAGCACTGCCTATCAATCAAGAGACGTGCCTGCCGGGTCCATCTCGAAGTCATATTGGATAGACTCGCGGCCCTGCAGCCGTTGTTTCAGAGACTCCCAAGCGGCCCTCCAGCCGGTGCTTTTCCTTATATATAAACCTCAAGGAAATGGCCAGATGATCGCCGAGCATAAGTAGCTTCGCAATATATTCTAGACAAGATGCAATATCGCCGAACAATAGACATATATAAGACCGCTGAACAGGGCAGTCTTCGTAACAAACAAAAGCAAGTACAAAAAAAAGCAAGTAATATGCCCGAAAAGGGTTGGGGATATTTGGTAGGTTGGGGTACTTCTAGGCGGACCCATTTGAAGAAGAAAGGGCCTTTCATTGTTGTGTCTTTTGGGGTATCGGGTTATGGCCGGCTGGCAACAACAAGAAAGAGAAACCCGGGCGGCATAAAGAAAAAGGGGAATAAGGCTTTAAGGCGGCGACAGAGAGGGAATGTTGGTTGGTCGGGGTGTTCTTTAGCCGCCATCATCAGTTAATCGTATGTAGATATGGCAGGGGTGTGTGAAGCCCTTCTCTCCACCCCCCAACCTGCCACTAAAAAGGGCCAAATCAACCGATCTACCTCTGATTTTGGTCAATGTGGGTGCTTGTTTTGTTGAATGTAGAATTTGGGCCAGTAATTGAGCTAGGCGGTGAGTGTTAAAACGTAAATCTGCCCGTTTGTAAAGCATGGTATGCCGGCAATCGTGAGCAAATGATTACCGGCACTGGGTAGAGCGAGGGAGATACGAATGGTAGGAGGCGTTTAATCTATTAATAAACGTTCTTCTGAGTTAATGTGCAGGCTTTTTATTTATAATTTGCTCAGTGGGTTTAATTGGACCGAATGAGGGGGTGGATCTTTGATTTGAGCGCGCCTATTGTTTGTCGCTGGGATGGCATGATCAGATACGCTTTGTGATTCTGATTTTCTGCCCTTCGCTATAAATAGCTCACATATTAGTGGCGCTGGCCAGGTTGTGTTGATTTGTTTTGAGTTAACGAATCGACATATATGAAGCGACGAGCATGTGTGCAATCGAAGGTACGATGCGGAATCGCATTGCGTTGGGTCAGTTCTCAAAATGAAAAATAATGTTTGCGATGAGGCGAAGGGAAAACGAGGATGGCTGGCTGTCATTTTCGTGGACTTTGGGGCCTGCAGCAACATAAAGAAAGAATGCGCACGCGAAGCCATTCGAAATGCAGGTATATGAGGATGCCAGAACTGGGCGAATCGTGAATGGCAACAATTCAATGGAAGGTACGAGATCGCTTTATTTTTAGCCCGGGAGTAAGTATTGGAAATTGAAGTTTGGATTTGCAATAGCGATTCCAACCCGGAATGCATTCCGGTCGCTTATTGCCTTATCTTCCTGGCAGCCCTGGTACTGTTATTGATCTTTTGTAGCCGTGTGCCAGGGCAGGGGTTTTGATAAATATTTTGAATTATGCGTTCGCTCGTGAGTTGAACACAGTCCTGATCAGCTGTGGGATGCGGGGGGAAACGATATATAGTAGGACGCCGACAGCGCGATTCCTGTTGTTCAGTGCGCGCATAACTTCGCACATTCCTGGCCGGGGATTCGAGCCGTGCGTTTGGCATGTTGATCCGTAAGTCAGCTCTCGATACTTCATGCTCATTTCGGAACCAAGGAGGTATTTATCCTCTGGAGCGTTAGTTACCAAAGGGGACCCGGGAAGCAGCCGAGGCCTATTATGTTGAGCATGAAGATAAGTAAGCCGCTGAACGACCGCACCGATAGTAGTGTTCGCAGTTCTAAGCTACAGGCTAGATGAGGCCCGTTCCCACTGTGCACTCTCACCCCCGCTTTTCTCTGCAGACCCGGCTGAGCTGGGATGTAGTAGATTAAAGCCGGTCACGAATTGAAGGAAGACTTGGTGCTGTTAATCAGCGTAATGAGCTTTTCGACTACATTATCTCATGGCGTACCTTAGAAACACTTACTTTTTTTACGCGCTAGCGCGGTCTTCCCTCAACTCCTCCAGTGCAATGAGGTCATTCAGCCTCTTCTGGAGATTCTCCTTCTCATCTTCGGGCCAAGTGCAGGAGGATAACTTCAGAGCAGGTATCTGCAGGTTAATAGGTAACACTGCTTCTTTTCCATAAACTAACTCATAGGGAAAACACCCTATGCTGCTCTTTGGGGCGATCCTGTCAGCCCACAGGGCATGGTCTAATTTGATGTGCCAGTCCCTCTGGCTTTGCTCCACAGTCTTCTTGAGGATCTTCAATAAGTTATTATTGGAGGACTCTGCCAATCTCTGATTGATCTTGCCAGCACGCATTTCCTTGCTCCGCGTGAGTGTATCGACACAGCATTGCTGGTCCATGCATCACCCGGATTTACTGTCGTTATTAAAACCCTTTACTTTCCAAGCCAAGTGTTGTGCATGTTAATCCATTTTCCCCTGTCAATACCATATAAAGTTATGTTGTGCGTGTTCTTGGGCTGGGTGGGCGGACTATAGCTGCCTGCGATGCACTTGTGTTTCAAGAAGATATGTCTGTGTCGGAAGAACAGCACTTGTATATATTGTAAAGGCTCATAGAAGTCTCAGGGTAACGCCCCTTTCATGCTGGAGAAGGCCCTGCCTTCATTTCAGTTAGTCGCTGCACTGCCTGCAGTGAACCCACCGGGCACAAGGTCAAAACTGTTCCACAGGGCTGCAGCCAGTGACCAAACCAACGACTAACACGTTAATGATGGGAAACCTATACCGGGCTTTCACAGGGCTGTCCCCTATTAATGAGGGGGCTTTCCTTTCACCGTACGTCCCAGGCTCGAAACTAACCCGAATCCTGCTTTAATGCATGGTAACCAGAAACTGTGGATGGTTGTTTCTCTCTTCTGTGCACAGAGATACAGATTATGGTCAAGATAAGCATACTGTCTTCACTTTATGGTATGGTACCTTCTTCACATCATATAAAGCTTGTTTCCCTTTCACTGGGGCCCCCAAGAGATACAGCTTGAACTGGGTGGGCTTTAACGGGTCAAGATACAGATCCAGAGATGGGCTTTCACTGGTCCCATCACTGTATTACCTTACTCAGATCAAGCTTCCGGGGAATCACTGGGTTAATCAGATAAAGCATACATATAAATAAAAATATGGGAAAGATCCATTCTTATAACGGATAGAAAGATGATAAATAAGTCTATTTTTAAACCCCTGGCTCTTCTAACGGATGGATCTCTCAAGTTACCTAACCCATTCTTATGACTGGCCTAACCTAACCCATGGACTATTGGGTAGAGCTACTGGGTGGATATCTTATACTGGCTTTTATAATGGCTCTTATACTGGCTCTTCTAACGGATGGTCAATCAGTTGAGTAGGTGCAGGAAAGATGCAAATATTATTTTGTGCCTCCTCAACCAGGAAAGAATCACTCGCTAGTCAGGACCAGGAACCAGGACCCAGGACCAGAAAAAGGTATATTCTACTATATGGTTCTATTCTACTAGCCCAATGAGTTTGAGTAAGGCGCTGGCCCAACGAATGGTGAGGCTTAGATGAACCCTGTAACTCGTTCCCATTCAATTAGTTCTAACGGATAGAAAGCCATTCAGTTTATCTAGGTCTTATAACTCTAGAAAGGCCAGTCTCTTGGGGTTGGGGCAACCCAGCACTAACTATCTTACTGCCTTTTTATTTTTAGTCATTAGGAACCTACCCTCCGAGCATTAGCGAGGAGACTACTGGATATTTTGATTTATGGTTGGTCTCTTACGGAGCTCTCCGCCCAAGTCCACAGGCCCTATCACGGTCTTGTATCTTCTATTTTATTATATGAAAAACCAAGCTAGCTAAAAGAAATATAAAGTTGGTTTTCGGTATAACCTCGCCTTCCCACACCTATCTCCCTCAATAGCTGCTCCCATCACTGCCTCATCTCTATAGCATTTTATCAGAGTCTGAGCAATTTCGGGTAATAAAAAGAATCAATGGTAATACCTATACTACCTTCTCAAGGCCATTTCTTCCCCTCAAAAACCTACCTATACTACCTTCTTAAGGCCTTTCTTCCCCTCAATGAAAAATGAGAGGAGGGTTTATGTCTAATGAAATTATTATTTACGTTATCATTACTTGCTCCCCCGCCTACTCCTAAAGTGGGAGAGCTCCCTAATCACTGACCCTTAGCGAAGTTAAAGGGTGCTTGCTTTCACACTCTGCGGGGTTTCCACCCTTACGTATGGTGTGCTGGATTGAATGATGGATGGATAATGACATATATAATAGCTCCGATCGATAGATAGATAGATCGAGAGAGAGATCGAGTATACAAATAAGGATCTATAAATAAAAACTACCGCAACGTATATCAAGCGTGTATAAACCACGCCCAGGAATAAAAGAACCTTAAAAAGTTGTATACACACTTCCGATCTCACCCGCTCCTTCTATAGTCGTATTTTGGATTAGGTCGGGGCGAAGGCAAGTCTCCATCCTTACATAAAAACTACCGCAACGTATATAACGTGCCTGAAAAATAGGTTGGAATTGGAAGGTTTACTTTGACTCCTCGCTCCTCACCAATGGATCCAACCCGCTTGGGCTAAATTTTGATGTTTAGTAGTAAGGTTGTTCCAGACATGCATGAGTCCCCGGACAGTTCACACTGGAGCCTTTCCAGATGAGCACAAGAGCCTGTGTGCCTGACCCAACCTTGACCCCAAGAGATGCAATGGGATTTTATCCCGAGACCTGCTTGAACTTTCGTACAAGAGGGTCTACCAATCGAGCTCACTCTTGGGGCTGAATTCCTTCTTCTTAATGCTTAGCCATAGCTTCTATTTATAAGCGGAACTGAACCTCCAATCTGAACTAGTTCCCATGTGAATGCTCCTCATTCAGTCATGGGAACCCATGTGCCTGATTAGACCTCAAGGAGGGACAAAGGACCAAGTGTTTATGAGTTGGGAGGCTCAAGTTGATATGTACACAACCACTTTGCTATTTCAAGATGTCGTTGGGCATTTCTGAGCTGCAGAGCAGTTGAGTTTGTGGTAATCATCTCTCGTTCACACTGGAGCTCCGTTCCCATACCACAAGGACAAAAGCCGACCAAGCTGTTTCACAGTCCCGACCCTCAATCACTCAAGTCTATCAGAGAAGGAAGCAGTACCATTCTACAGTTATGGGGCAGGTAACAGGGTAGGGTGAAGGCAGTTCACGAGCCACAGGCTCTAGATATCGTGACCCTAAGCCGAAGGAGGCTCTAGTTGGGAATGTTGTGGATCCTCGGGTGGAGGTCCTCAGTGACCTCATGGAAAAAGTGGAGAATACTAAGTTGGTGGACCACGACTTCACAGACGTGTACCTATTCCCCGACTTAGAGCCTGAAGTTTATAAGCAACAGATTGCCCTAGAAAATGGTGAAGTTGCCTCTACTCGGAAGGTGGAGTTTGAGCAGCTACGGGACTCCACACTCATGAAGTTATTAGAGCTCCCTACCTTCGGCAGCATAGGAGAGGTTTTCTGGTGCACCAAGTTCCTATTCAGCCTAGTACACCAGAATGTGTTATGGTTGGACATGGCATACCCCATTCATGCCCATGAAATTCACATGCTAACAGGACTGTCCATGGATGGGAAAGACGTCACGGAGGCTTTCCAGAGGCCTAGGAAGCATGGAAGGAAAAAAGGGGAACTTAGCCTGTATGAGAAGCATGGCACTTACAGAGGAGGCCGTGGGGTTAAAATTATATTAATTAAGGATGAGAAGATTCAGGTGGCATGCCAGCTTATGACTTGCCGCCTTATGAGGAAATCCAACAAGGGGAATGCTCACTAGAGACATTGTCAGTGGCGGAATTTGGTATTCAGAGAGTGCACTTTAATTGGTGTATTTTTATAATGAATGAATTTATGGCTGCATGTACGGATGCCCATGCTACTAGAGCTGCCTTCATATATGGATACCTGTTTCTTACTTTTGCCATGAGAAACTTCCCTTGGTGCCAGACCCTTCCCCATTTGGTGCGTTCAGTTCAGGCTTCTTGGCTTCTTCTTGAATCACCTTCTTATTTATATGGATTATATTTTTAGATGTTATCATATTATTTTGAACCCGCCTCTTTTGTGTTATATTCTTTTTAAACTAACCTTTAGTTTTATATTCTTAACTTGAGCATCCCACCTAATCTTTAGGATCTTATGGGACGGGACTTTTCTTCATAAATATTAATGAAACTTTTATTTATATAATTTTTACCCAACCCAACAAACCGGGTGCCAGGCCCCCCCGGCTAACTTTAGTCTGTCCACCAGCCAGCAAGACCAACAATAGCCGTACCAGAGCTGCTGAATGAAACCGCATGAGCCATCGAATCAGAGCAACCTTTTAACCCAACCGTTATGCCAGTTATCCCCCCTAGCAACTAGTTTGAAACGTGTTAATATGCATTTATTCTTTACTAAAAGTCACTCGGTGTACTTATCTGAGTAACTGGGTCTTATTTTAAGCTTCAGCCCAAGCAGCCAAAGAGCATGAATTAGGTGGTTGAGTCAAGTTTTGGCATTAATCCCAAAGTATTAAAGTTTGATAGAATTACAATTCAAGAAAGCTGCAGACCAAGGAAGGAAGGAAGCATACCTGCAACATCATCTTTAGTAAATCACCTCAGCCAGCCATCTCAGCAGGCCCTCACCTCTCATTCTGCTACCAGATGGAACCCTATCTATTCTTCGTATCATCGCTAGTCTTCATTAATTCTCGGCTGGCGGTTGTTCTCTCTTCTCATGCTCTCGGTAACTTATCCGCAAAGGAGATAAAAGCATCATCCGTTGCATTCTTATTGGTATGGTTTAATTCTTATTGGTCTGTTTAATTCTGTCTGCTGATTTGTGAATTCTTTTGTTTTAATTTGTCCGCTTCATTATTGACTTCATTATTGGTCTGATCTTTATGCTATGGGGTTTTTCCCGTTGGTACATTGGTTGGCCCATACAAAACATTTGTTGCTTGAACCTTCAAGCTTGGCTCCCACATACCCACCATATAAAAGTTGTTGCTTGAACCTTCGAGCTGCCTTATTGGGGTAACACTGGGAGGGACTCCTCTTTTGTTGCTTTGTTCCCACCCCTTTAGCTGGATTTTTCAAAAATGAACATCTGCTCCCTCAAGCTTTTTTATTGCAAGCAAAGAACTCGAATTTGACCATTTTTTGACCATTGGATGAAAACTTCGAGCTGGCTTATTGTAATAAACAACTCTCTTTTACCATTAGTTAACTTTTTGTGCTCACTCATTGGGTTATCGGTGGAACTTAACTTGATTAGCTAGTGGGTAACTCGGGTTAACTTATAGAGCTCATTGGGTTAACTCTTTTAGACTCATTTGTTGTTTTGGTCCCACCCCGGAAAGAAAGCTGTTCGAGCTCGTTTATGAGAGAAACAACTCTTGGTGAAGAAGGACACATCGGGGGATCCATTCCCCCCTGGCCTTTTTATTTTGTTTGGATTTGAGGTATTAAATTGCTCAACCAAAGGGAGAGGTATGAAACATTTTTGTGCACCCGCTCCCGTTTGGCACATTCTTTTTGTTGGGGTTGTGAATGGATGGGCCGGGCTACACTTGAATTTAGTAGTTTCGTTTTATGACACGGTACGGCGGCACGGCATCATGGCATGGACAGGAGGGAATGGGGAGGGACGGCAGGGCACAGCAGGCTCACAAGCTGCATTACCGTGATGTTTACAGGCGAATGAACTGCCTAGGATTGGGGAACCTAGTCTCGCATCCAGTCTCGCATCCAACTCCAACTAATACCAGAACAAAGATGGCCTAATTTGCAAATAAATCAGGCCTATTCTTGGTAAACTTTCCGCAGAGCAAAGCATCATCCGTAGCCTGCATTATGAATGATTGGTCTTATTTGTATGATTCTTTGTATGATTAGTCTTTGTATAATTAGTCTGGATCCCATTGGTCCAGATAAGTGGATCTGCTTTCCATTGGTCCAGATGACTTGCCCCATACCCGGTCTGAATAATTGGTCCGATCTAATCTGATCTGATTGGGTCTGACCTGATCTGATTGGGTTTGACCTGACCAGATTGGGGTTGTTACCATTGGTTGGCCCAGACCCTTGCTTCACCTTCGAGCTGGGCCATACCCATTTGTTGCTTTTTGAACCTTCGAGCTGGGATGATTATTATTGGGAGAACACACTAGGAAACTCCTCATCTGGGACTCCTCATTTGTTGCCTCCTCGTTGGTAACCACCCCCTCGAGTCGAGCTGGCTTATTGGGATAACTCTTGGATCAATTTGTTGCTTTGGTCCCCACCCGAGCCGAGCTTTATAATAAAATAAAAAAATAAAAAATAAAAAATCTTCGATCCTCTTGGCACATTGGCACATTGGCTTTGCTTTGTTACCCATTGGGGTTATCTATTGTTTTATTATTTTAGTAATTGGTGGGTTAACTCTTTGCTACTAATATTTTGGTGCTTTGTTACCTACCTATTGGGGTTGTGAAAGGGCAGGGTAGGACTGGAATTTAATGGGCAGGCAGGAATGGGGGGGGCTGCTCTCGGCGACACGGCATTGCGGCGGCGGCATGGCGGCACGGCGGCACGGGATAGACGGCTGGGCACGCCAACCAAGCGTATCACCTAGTATAATACCATTGTGAAAGTCCAACCAGATCTATTGTGAAGAGTCCCATATTAGTTTATTTAGAGAGAGTTTCTATTTAGCTTCCAGCCCATACATATTAGGCGTTTAGAGTACGAGAGAGAGACCGTCCCAGAACAACGTACTACCAGCCTATACGTACATCACTGCCCTAACTGAATAGACTAGATGTACTATCCTTGCCGTAACTTATTAGGTGTCCTTGCCGTAACTGCATAGTCGTAACTGCCTAGCCTAGAACTTTATCAAACTATTCTAAAAATATGTTATATTTTCTATCCGCAAACCGTCCCGTATAATATGTTATATATATATATAAAGAAGCGTCCCAGCCTATCCAGCCTAGCCTAGAAACGTATCATACTTTAATAGAAATGTCCTAACCGTAATAGCCTAGACGTAACTTTAGGTACTGTAACATATTATCTGTATCATATCATCTGTCCCAGATCTCATACTATCTGTATCATACATCTGTCCCAGACCTGAGGAGACTGTACTTGACGTAACTTACTGTCCTATCCGTTACTTATGATTAGCCCGTCCTATTCGTATCACCGGATCAGACTGGTTATATGCTTTCATCCTGTCCGGATCATCCCGTACCTGTACGTACCATCCCGTGTATGATTAGTGTATATATACGTTATTATTGCTTTATTGAGCGTCCCATCCTTTATTATTTTAGAGTACTGGAGACACCATCCCATACCATCCGTTCAGCCCGTCATTATTAACCGTTCAGCCCGTTAAGAGCAAACCGTCCGTCAGTAACCCCTTCAAAATTAGATATATATTATATCAACCAGCTAAACAGGGGTTGAGGTCCTCAATGGCGCACCCTCGGACTACGGGATCTGAAGGTAAAGCCCTCCTCCATGCAATGGATAATCAGGTAAAGCCCTCCTTTATTTACTACTACGGGTCTACGCTCCCTCTTAGAGTTACGCTCGCCCGTAGTTGCTCATTCCGGAGGTTTTACCTTAAACTTATTTTCCCTTGTCCTGGGTGCAAAGATAATAATTAGTATTGGGGGTTCATTGCGCTCAACACTCGGACCCCCGCTCGACTCCCTCACTCAACAGGACGTTCAGAAAGAGTACCCGTTCAGGCCGTTAAGATAGGCGAAGGAACAACCTCATCTCGGGGGGCTCAGTGCGCTCAACTGATAGAGTGCCCCTCGGAAAACCTCCCCCATGCTGTTCTGTTCCCGCCTAGGGTCAATTAATTAACGTATATTAAGGAAGTTTTTGAAGTTCATCCGTCTCTGAAGTTGTCGTTAAGAAGAAAGATAATATTTATTTAATATAATAATGAAAAATAGTGCCTATGTGTGATCATTCATATAATATATGCTATAACTGTGCCTACGTGTGAGACTCCTCCCTCCCATTCTGTTATAGTGGGATCGACCAGTACTAGCAGCCGTTTCAGGACCAGCCATAGCATAGTGTATAAAAGTGTATAAGCTTTCCTTCTTGCAGCCGCTTCAGGACCAGCCATAGTGTATAATCTATCCTTCTTGGCGGCCCATACCTGGCTCTTCGACTACACCTGGATTCGACCAGCTCGATGCCTAATATTAATAATATATATGGGTGATATTGTGAAACTATTAGGCAATCTAGCACCTAAATAACATATCATAGTAGTGACTCTGATAATAAGAGACAAACCAAAGGGTATGATAACTAGTTGGAAGGCTGTTTTCCTGCCCTGTCAGCCTCGGCAGGCCATTTCATGAATAGCCGCCACCGGTGAACCCAGATGTTGGCCAGTTTTCCGGCGCGTACCAGTCCCGCTGAGCATCCCTCCCCTCGGAGCAATCCTTTCATAAATTACGTAATAAGTAGCTAAATAAATTATCATCCCGGTATAACAAACTAAATACGGTCTATATAGTTCAAACAAGTATGAAATTAGGCTGATAGGGGCTAGACATTCTGATAGGGTATAGTCTATTCTGTTGGCTAGGCTGTTACGGCTGTTATGGGAGTATAGGCTAGTACGGATGGTATGGTAGGTTTTATCCTATAAAGTACTATACTTTTCATTAACACCCTGCTACCTATCCTGCTGACCCTGCTGACTGAGCCTGCTGAGTCTGTTGTCCTGCTGCCCTGTCCTGTGCTCGGATCCGAATGAATGGGTCCTATGCTTTCCTACCCTATTCTGGCTCGTTATTTCCTCTAAAGTCCTATCCTATCCGAACCGGGTACTAAGCTTCTCCTTCCTATTGGTAACTAACTCTGAACTCTTAAATACAACTTATAATAGGTAAGTGCTCGTAAGTGCCAGATCCAGGAAATAAGTGATCCAGACCAGGTAATGAGCAAGACCTGCTAACCAAAAACCAATAAGCCGCCTAGCCAGCCGTTTAACTCAGTCAGCCATTGAACCCACCCACCCGATGGGAAGTTAGGACCAGCCTTCCTTTCTTCCTTATTTTCTTTCTTTTCTTGATCCCGTCCCGTTTGCTTTGCCTTGAACCTGCCATGTTGAACCATGCATTAATAGCTATGCCCGCCCGGTCTACTTGGAATAAATGTGGTAAGAGCTAGCTATTATACCTGTTGATTAGCTATGCCGGGTATTGATTGGATTGCTAATTTTTGAATTGCTAATATTGTTGGTTGGGAATATAGATAGATCTAAAGATAAGATATGGATATGAATTATATATGAGTATATTTGACTCCTCTATCTATATATGAGTTATTAGAGACTCCGAAAAAATAGGGTAATTATAGAGTTTACGAATTCCCTGACCAAACTTATATCTGCTCTATATAAAAGCTATCTCCCCTAACAAACTAAATCAATTAGAGGAATACAAAAGTAAAGAACCCCACTTAACATCCAAAGTAACGTTTTACTTTTAGACAAATGGCATTTTAACACGTTTAACAAAGATAGGCGGGGTGGACTCACGCATTCCCAGACCCTATTAACCCGCCCAGCGATAGGCAAATTCCAACTCAGACAAACCCGCTGGGACGCTGGCGCTGGAACAAATAAATAGAAAAAAAGGCAGGGCAGAAAGCGTAGAGGCAGGAAAGAGAGAATGTGAGGCAGAGCAGTTAGAAGTTGAGTGAGCTGGATGCCGGGAGAATTCAATTGCCCATTTTAGCACCCCGTAAACTCTTCTTTTTCTCGATTTTTATATCAGAACCCAACCTCTATTCAAAGTGATGCTTTATTTATGGAAGATTGCCTTTTCACGAATTTTATATATGATTGGCGGGATTGAATCGATTGCGGGCTTATATCGAACTTTTTCGACTTACCGCTTACACCTGCTGAGATAGATCTTGCTGCTTGCCGAAGGTCTCTTGCTCGATCTTGCCCTGTAAATAATGATAAATAAATAATAGCCACCGGTTGCTCGCTTTCTCTTTTCCCCATGTTCCCCGGGACCGGGCTTACCCAGAAGTTCATACCTTATTGAATGAATGCTATGATGAGGCGTTACATACGATGATTCCACATTTGAGGTTCATACTCTTTCCATACATAGCCAATCATTGCCAGTCATTGCCAAACAGTCATCATAGCCGCCATACATCATTTCCGATCATCGCCAGCCAGCCAGAAGGTCATAGCCTATAGTCTTTCATAGCCAGTAGTCATTCCCAGAAATAAGGTTATTGCCAGAAGGTCAGCTGATTGCCGGTCATATTGCCAGTCATTGCTAGCCGGTCATTGCAAGAAGGTCATAGTAAGCCAGTCATAGTAAGTCAGTCATAGCTGCTGGGCTCATGGGATGGGATACTCGGCTTGGATACTTGGGTGGAGGCAGTCATAGCCTAGAGCAACCGTACATAGATCTCGACACTTGACCCTCTACCTCGACAAAAACATAGCCCTCAAAATATATATCGAATTCCACCTCGAACTCGATCTCGGCCCCCTACCCTACAGATAAATTGAACCTCACCCCTACAGAGAACTCGAACTCGATCTCGACCTCGAACTCAATTACCCTACGGAACAGGAGTTACTTTCAACTCGATTTGATGGATGATCATTACTTATGATGCACCTGAGGATCATCGCCACATGGTCTCATTCACGCTAGGAAGGAATGCCAGTCAGGGAGGAAGGTGGTGGGTGTTGCCCGGATAGTGATTGATTGATAACATCTTGAGAGATGGGCGGTCCCACAGACAACAGAAAACATCTACCGAGATGGTGGTCCCACGGACGGACAAATGAAGACTAGCCAGGAGGGATACCTAGCCGGGAGAAGACCTAACCAGGAGATCTAACCATAGCACCCATACCTACTCGACGGAACCACAGCCCTAGAACCTAGACCTTGAACTAGACCCAACCCTGGCCCTTGACCTCGACCTAGACCGAGACCTCGAAATCGACCCAATAACTCTTCCAATAACTCTTCCAATAACTTGACCCTCTATGGCCTCTACCTTGAAACACCCTACAAAGCCCTCGAACCTCGATCTCGACGAAACCATAGACCTCGAACTCTGCTACCAAACACATGGTACTAACCTCACGTATCCGCAACATTAGGGCCTACAGATACTCCACATAGAGCAACCCACATAGCCTTTATGCCCCACACATAGCTGGAGATCAGACTTCACATAGCCAGTCCATAGCAAGGTTTTTTTTTTAATTGCCACAGGGTCATCCAATAGCCAATCATAGACAGCCAGCAAGACCATTTACCCCACCCTTTAACTAGAAACTATACCACCCTTTCTATACCGGCTCACAGACCTCAACGTAGAGCTTTGCACCGGCGTTTGAAACCACTTGCTTCATGAAGAATGGCTCGGGTTACATAAAAAACCACGGGGGTGGATGATCAATAGGAAAAGCCAAGGGAGGTGGATCGATTACTGAAAGCACCTTGGAGTGGGTG
>Ga0181469_100433_pt2 | contig 14975 bp, 13 predicted proteins | sample InSIn2SAF170_2_FD_119081 | JGI IMG/M metagenome (GOLD analysis project Ga0181469, IMG submission 119081) | Clean room microbial communities from NASA Spacecraft Assembly Facility at Jet Propulsion Laboratory, Pasadena, California, USA -... ... | reverse complement strand
GGGGGGGCTTATGGTCGAGCCTGCTTGCGCATCCTTAACAGTCGAGCCTGCTTGCGCATCCTTATCAGTCGAGCCCCCTAAAGGGTCCTTATCAGTCGAGCCCCTCACCATATGAATAGTGAGTGACTCCGTCCCTACCGGTCCTTGCTTCGGGCGTACAAGACTCGATAGCAAGCTCATAAGCCAGCCTATGTTGCGGTAGTTTTCCAGAGGCATGCATCGAGAGCTTCGTGGAATCTCGTCTGAAAGGCCATTTGCGTGCGTTTTACGGCGACTTTACACACCCAAGTACCCTGCGTAGGCTGAATATAACCCTAATAATTTGGCCATATATAGGTCTTAACAAAATACACCGGTTCCATATATGCAGCAATCCGGTGAGTTAGGACGTTAGTTAGTGAGTCATATCTTCTTATGTTACGTTTCGACTGCCTTATGTTCTTTCTCAACTGCCTTCCGGTGATTTGACTGCCCCAGTTCAACAGGAGGACATACAAGCTTCCCTCTTGCCCCTTTATATGTTTGCCCGCTACAGAAAATTTGGTGATTACCCCACTTAAGCTGGACATATGCTTCTATACCCTTGAGGTGTATGACCCTTCCTTCACGGGTGCACCGTAAGTAATTTCTCGTTAATGTCATGCGGTGCAGGTAGGAACCCTGTTTAGCCTCGGTAAGCTTGAAATCGGGTAGGTGGTATCATGCTGCTCTGCCCTTGTCAACGCAAGCAAATAAACATCAAAATTGAACTGGGCATGCATCGTGTAACCTCCTCAATCCAATCGATGTCTGAACGCCATCGTGTTCCGTAGAGGATCATGCGACAGACAGACACTTAGTGCTTGTATCCGCTAGTGCCTGTATGGGATGGGAGGTCGATGCTTGATAGCGATCGATTGATGAGATTGATGGCAAACATTGCATCACTCGAAGCTAATTGCTCGTACCTAATTGCTAATCGTGTGATCGAACCTCTACCTACGTCCTCATCATGTGTCGTGTAATCATCAGCTACGTGTCAGCTACGTGTCGTCATCCTGTATCGTGTAATCATCATCCATCGTGTCTGCACTAATTGTGTCTGTACTAATTGTGTAACCTCATAGGTAACCACCTCCATCGGTAAGCAAACCTAATGGGAAAAACCTACCTGATTGTGAAAACCTCATTGTGTAACCATTGTATCGTATCGTAAAGTGAAAGGGGCTTATTGAAAGGGTATGAATGAAAGGGGGATTGGGTAATGGTAGAATGCATATTGAACGGAATGCATTAATGGGATTGGGAAATGGGGAATGGTGGGGAATGCGGGAGAATGCGGGGGCTATCAGACTGGGGCTCACCAAGGGAATCGGCACCACATCCTGATGGGTATGAGAAACTGTTCACACACAAAGAACCACTACCTCCTGGGGGGATTGAGAAACTGTTCACGCACATAGAATCGCTTCTTGTTCACGTTGAACTGGTAAACACGTAGGATCACCACCACCACAACCACCACCTACAGGGCACGGGGTATTGAGAACTGGTCACGTCCAACAACTGGTAACGGGGGATCATCTCCAACAGGTGGGCACGTACAAATTGAAATACACGTACTAGAGCTTCATTCATGCCCCGGCGGAATAGACTTCATTCCTGCATCGACAAGAGCTTAATACACTCCACTGAGTATAGGTTTGATGAGTGCTTCCCCATGGAGTAGAGCTTCATTCCGGCATCGACAAGAGCTTAATGCACGTTACTAGAGCTTCCACGTGACTAGAACTTCCATGTGACTAGAGCTTCTGGCAAGGACCTTCTATCAGCAATGGCTATTGACAGTGCTTATGGGCTATGACTGGCGTATGGTCCTCAAACAGGTGCATCGTAAGTAATGCATCGTCATGGCATCCAGTGGAGGTAGTAACTCCTGTTCCGTAGGGGTAATCCCAGTCCCTATGGGTAAGTTCTCCTCTCGTTAGACGTGGGCTGTCAATCGTCCGTCCGTTGACCACCCCTCTGTCGGATGAGTGCTGTAGTCCGTGGGAACCCCTCTCATGTGGGCCCTCAATCAATAACTCTCTGGCATAACCCACTTCCCTGACTGTCCTCTACCTGACTAGCACAATGTTTGTTTATGGCGCATGATCCTCCTCAACAGGTGAATCGTATATAACGAGCAGTGTAACCCACTCTTGTCGTGAAGAAGGTATCGCTCACCTAGTTGCATATATTCGTTTGTGGCACCTCATTGGGGCACCTCATTGGGGCACCTCATTGTAGCACATATTCATTCACTGCACGAAACCATTCACTGAAGCCAATCACAGAAGCCGTGTTCACTCACTGCACGAATCCATTCACTGCATGCCCCTAGCCCTACCCCACGAGCTAGTCAGCTCACTGTAGCAACACGTCTATCCATTCTATCGTATGGCGCATGGGTATCCCCCCTCCCTCTCGGCGGGTATGTAGTAACGATGGGGAACTAACTTCTCTCTGGGGTATGGATTGAACGTCTATATCCTTCACGTAGACTGAACTGAACGTCGACTGGATTGAACTGAATTGAATGGATTGAATGGATGAAACAGAACGTGTATGCTTGAACTCCTATCTATCCATTGGTTCACATCTCTCTTGTCAGTTGGAACTTTGTCATGCATAGGTGTATCAGTAGTTAGGGTAATCGGTGCACCACCTCACACTTCATCTTCATCTCTCTATCCGTGCACTTCACTCACTCTCTGGTATGAACTGAATGGGGTAATGATTGAACTCCTATGTCCTGTATGGCAATTCGAGGTAGAGTTAGTATCGTATCGGTATAGAGGTTAGAGTTAGAGTGTAGATCGTTCGAGTATAGAGATAGAGGTAGTTCGTGTAGTTCGTAGAGTTCGATGTGAGGTGCACCAAACACAAAACTTCTCCATGCATCATGACAAGCAACACAATCTGATGAAGTTTAGTTGGATGGATGTGTCCCAAAGGTTGTGTCCAATTCCATTAGAAGAAATGAAACAGACTTCTTATCGCTTTCAAAACCACATTAGTGCACTATCGTTTTGTTCTAATTAGTGTGCAACACAACTTGTAGTTCAACCAGCTCTGTTAGTGGCAGCAATAATAAGAAATTAGCTTTGGCACTTGATTCAATAGTTATCCATGGAGTGAAAGCCCCGTAGTGTTGTTTCCTAGAAATATGCTATCTTCATGTTGTTGTTTACTTAACACCAAAAAGAGAAAGAAGTAGGAAGTGTGAGGTTATATTCTTCTCTTCAATCTAGTATTGATATCATAGTAAGATAGTGATGTATAACTAATAAGCAGTAAAATGTAAAAAGAATTACACATTTCTTACGGCTTACTCTTTACATGGAGCTAGAACCATTGATTCCAGCTTGTAATGCGTGGAATGCCGGACCAATCATACGTGCCATGCCCAGCAGATGGAGTTCACGACTATCGCCGGTCCCGGTCTTTATCGAGCGAAGAGAGTACATCGGCTACAAGCCCCTCTAATGCATTTATGCGTGCCGGGCATATCGATGGGAATAAGAGCAATTCGACGAAGGGGAAGCAGCACCGACTCGGAGGAGAGAGCTGTAGATGAGCCGGACGTATCGGTGGATACCGCCCGTGATACCGGATATTAGTGCGGCGGGAAAGAAACTGTATGCATGAGAAGCCGTCCATTCCCTATAATCTATATGAACAGCCCAACCCATCCTGCTTTTCTAGCGCCATTGACAACACGACTTCGCTCTGCTCATCCTTATGAATGAAAAGGGGCGGATTTCACTTTAGTAGAGACTTGGTTCGGTATCTTTAATGGAAGTGAACTCGAGGGAGAGTTAGACTCCGTTTCAAAAGAAAGGGGATTCTCACATAATGACGATCAAGTACCAGTTGAGGAATATAGATAAGAAGAAATTGGGCCAACCCGCGAGCAAGTTGGAGAAAGCGCTTGATGAGCCCCTCCAAAAAGTAGAGTAGTTTCAGTGCAACCACATATATATATCCTACAGAAAAGTTTTGCTGTTTCAATGAGTCGGTGCGAACAGGAAAAAACCATTCCCTGCAAAAGGGATGGGACCCCCGACCGCGCTTATGACTCGTCCGTATCGTCTCTCGTTTAGGTCGACCGCTCTACGATGGCTAAGCTTTTTTCGAGAGAGGGACTTGACTGACAAAGGTTTCCGAATTCTAATTATTAATGCCGTTGTTATACTCCCGCCGCATTGATATTCTTTGAACAGCGGTTGCGCTTTGAAATCAAGGTAGTTGTTTACTTGCTCAACCATAATACCAGGCCCCTATCAATGACAGGTAAACTGTGCTATAAAGTACTATCATATCATCCCGTATGGGTTTCTCCTCTCTCTCTTATCTTCGATCAAGCTACTTCGTTCCTTCTGTGATGAGAAATTCCCTAACGAAAGCTAGCCTTCTTCCATCGGATGCATTATCTAAAGGGGGGTAAACATGCTACAGATTCCGTAGTTCCATTATTGGATTAGCTTACATTCCCAAAGGTTAGAGGAAATGTCGTAGATCTCAGTTGAGAGACTGAATGCGGATACTTTTTTTTTCAGAATGAAAAAGGAAAAGAAAGACTTCGTCCCACTCTCGGATAATGAAATCACCAAATGCTGCTCGACCCCTGAAGAAAAAGACACTCCGGCCTAACAGCACTTTCCTTACCCGTTGTGCTCTGTCTGAGATAAGGAGCAAGAGGCTAGACGGAAGACCTCTAATCTACCAATCAATCTAGCTAGCATCCTATGACTTTTGTTCCAGAGGCCAATAACCCGAAACTGAATAGGAAGCTCTTCCTGTCTATAGGTTTATACCACTAAATGATGGCATTAGACCCTAACTACCTTGTTCCTGATTGGATTGCTTTCTTAGTGTGGCTTGTTCGCTGTCCACTGGTGATATTATCATATATAAATATAGATAGAGAAAGAGGCTAAGCCTACGTAACGCTATGGGAACAGCTTTTTTTGTCCGCTTTCAGCTATGCTATATAGATGCGCTACCTTGTGAAAGAAAACATCATATGTAAGTAGCATCTAGAATCGAATCCAGAGCAGCTAAGAACAAAAAATCGAGTTGCTTGCGGGCCTTAGCTGGATCAGTGGGTGGAATGATCTACAAAGGAGCTTGCGGCGGAAGGCTCTGAAAGAGGTTTCCAATGACTAGCTCGAGTTCAGTTCAAGCTTTGATTCGTGTTTGCCTAGTTCTTGGGCTAATAAGGCAATGTCCATTGTTGCCAGCGATTATGATTTCGGTTACGACGACAAGGTTCTCTTTGAGAAGACCTACTGCTACTCCGCATACGAGGCTTTTGGTGTGCCTTCTCCTCTTACGGAGGTTGAAACCACTGAAGACTGTGAAACTCGTTCTTATGTTGGCTTTTCTGTCTATTGCCTTCAATGGCTTAGTAAGTCCGTGTGCTTTCTACCTATTTCTTCTCCATAAACAATGTTCATTGCCTTTTGATGTCCATTGCCACTACTATACCCACCAGGCTCATTGGTCCAGTGATGAACAACTTCTCTTGAAATAATTGATTTATCCGTGAAACTCGTTTAGGCGCAATAAGGGAATTCATTCTTCCAGGCGGCCTTGTGAGAAAGTCACCGGATTTCCAAGATCTTCAAGAGGTTCCAGTAAAGGGAATTGATTATTGACCAACACAGAGGGATTAGCCCCAATTCAAGATTCAGGATAATGTGACTGAGGAAACCACTATTGCAGCTTTCAATGAGGCCATTCGGGATGACCTTGAAATAGAAGTACTTAGAGCTGAGCCGCACACTTTTGATCAAGCCATTGCTACTGCCCATAAACAGGAAAATCTTAATGTCAAGCTTGGACTGAACACTTTTAAGGGTTGCAAATTCCCAAACCCTAGCCAGAACACTACTTCCAAGAACCTTGTCAATCTTGTCAACCTAACCATTGCTACTGTTAACACCCAAAGAGAACCTAAGAGACTTAATCCTCAAGCTCCGATACCTAATCCTCAGAATGTGCAAAACCCACCTCATAATGACAAAGGTAACTAGGGGGGTACAGGCCATTGTGAATACTGTACACCTGCCACCTCAGCAGCCAAACCTAGTCTGTCGACTTGATGATTTGCAAAGTACGAAGGACTTCTACATAAATGATAGGGAACCTTATGTAAATGGTGAGATGTACCAACCACATAATCCTCCTTAATGGGTTGATTATCCTAGATATAACCAAACCCATACTATCCCTAGACACAACCAAAATCTTTGGTGCCCCATCCGCCTAATTAGGGGACATGACTTGGACTCTTGCAAAATATGAAAAGCAAAATAGTTGGCTGAAGATGACACCTCTCCCTAGTGGCCTATTCACCCAGACAACCAACACTTAGGCATTTACAGGGAACCTTTCCCTAACCATAGTCGTGACAACCCTAGAATCAACTCAAACCTTTCGACCAACTATGCCCAAGCTAAGTCAGTTGAGAGATCAAGATCCAATAGCCTCAACTCAGGCCCAAACCCATTAGAGAATGCCACGTAGAGAACCATCGGCCACATAAACTTCTATATTCCACCCGATGAGACTAATGCTGTCACTCGAAACCAAGCTGCTCAAACTAATGCTAGCTAGGCTGTGAACTTTGAAGGGGTAGATAGCAATCCAAGCCTTATACCCTCAACCAATAGAAATGCTGCAAATAACTTGAGAAGTGCCTAGAGAGTTCCTACGAAAAGATACTACATCATCATCGATAAGCTGAGCTCCACCCGCATAAGCATTTCCATGTTAGAGCTGCTTAAAACTTTGCTTGTGCGTAGGGATGCTTTTGTGAGAGAAGTGCTACTCTCGGTTTGGATCAAAAGAATATACTGCTGAACCTATTGACTGACTACTTTATGCAACTACTCGCTATAAAGCCTTAAAGCTAGCTCTCACTAACAAAGCCAGTGAAATCTCTATTAGCCCATAGGGTATACTCTCAACCATTACTTGCCCTTTACTAGATTGTCTTAAACTTGTCTTATTGCTGCTTTGTATTAGTGCTTTACTTGCCTTCTTAATTGTCTCTTAATAACAAAAAAGGAAAGAAGAAGCTGCTAGTACCAGCAATTCTTCAATGTTTGTATTAGTTAGAATGCAAGTATCCGCAGTTTCAATGGTAGAATGTCAGTGAAATGCCATAAGGGTAAATACCAGTCTTAGCAGTTTGAAATGCTTAACATCAGCTAGTTGCTCTAGTGCCAATATAAGAAGTTCTTCAATGAGCTTTAGCTCGAATACCAACATCAGCTCTCTTGCAGACCCTGCTTGCAAATAGAGAGAAAACTTATTAGTTAGAGCTAGCAGCAGAGGCTAGAGCAGCATATGATCCATCAGTGGCAGAGCCAGATGCAGTAGTTCCTATGGTTGACCCTGAACAAGTAGTTTCAGCAACAGTAGACCCAGCATTTAGAGAGCGATACCACCCTGCAAAGGCATGGGGAAAGCTATAGGCATCAGCAGAAAGGCAAGCAAAGGCGTAGGTAGCCAAATGGTCTAGTCCCTGCCAGAGAACAACTGCAGCTGAGACGAGAGCTGACAAGTGGAGGACGATGCTATAAAGATCTCCTTACCTTATTCCTCACCGACAATGCTCTCTTGTGGTGTGGTGGCGTCGGCGAAGTGGAGAAATTGAAGAAGGTACGTTCACCTTGCCCCCGGAGGGACAAGCGGCTTCGCACCTTGGGATGAAAGCAAGAGATTAAGAGGCACTTCTACCCTGAAAATGCCCGATACGAAGCTAAGGAAAAATTACGTTGGCTTCAAACTCGGGTATTATCCGAGACTACGTGACGGAATATACTAATCTCTTGTGTTTGAAGTCTCGAATATATCTTGAGGAAGATTTGACTTTCTTTTATGAGTGGCCTCCAGTCCTGGGCAAGGCAAGAGCTGCAAGGCCGCGGAGTGCAGAACTTGTCCTCAGCTATAGTGGCTGCGGAGTCTCTCATAGAGTTCAAGAGGGGTGACTCCAAACAAAAGGGGCAGAAGGGCAACAATGGGAAAGGAGGTGGGGGAGGAGACAAGGAAGCTAAGGGGAAGTCCGACTATAAGAAACCATCGACAGAGAAAGAAAGAAAAAAAGTGAGAAGGGCAAGATCAGTCCAAGCCCACTAAAGCATGCTACTTCTGTGATGGACCTCATTTCATGAGGGACTGCCCGAAGAGAAAAGCTATCAATGCGTTGACCGCCCAACATGAGGAACAAGAGAAGGCAGATGAGGAGGCAAGGATGAGCTCTCTCCAACTCCTCAATGCTGTGAAAGCAAAGGCTGAGGCACCTAAGACTCCCACCATGTACGTGGGCGCTACAGTCAATGGGAAGACATCACGTGCCTTGGTGGATAGTGGAGCAACCCACAAATGGCTGTGGAGGAAGCAAAGAGACTAGGTCTCGAGGTTTCAAAGGAAGGCGAATGGTGGTGGATTTCTCCATCATTCCTATGGATGACGGTTCTCGGAATGGAGTTCTTGGACAAGGTTAAGGCCTTCCCTATTCCCTTCGCCAACACTATGTGCATAGTGGAAGAGGGGACGTCCTGCATGGTTCCGGTAGTTAGACAAGCCAAGCCCTTTGAGAGTTTAGAGATAGGGATCCAAGATTTTGTCAGCACTACAGCTCTCTAAAGGCTTGAAGAAAGGGGAGACAACCTACTTGGCGGCTTTTAAAGACAAAGGAACCTAACCTTCTCTATCCCAAGACTTGCCTAAAGAAATAAATAGAGGAGGTGTTGGGAGAATTGGAAGACGTCATGCCTAAGGAGCTACCGAAAAAGCTACCACCAAGGAGGGAGGTGGACCATATAATCGAGTTGGAACCAGGTGCGAAATCCCCTGCCAAAGCGCCCTACCGCATGGCTCCACCAGAGTTGGAGGAATTGAAAAAGCAACTGAAGGAGTTACTTGATGCTGGCTTCATTCAACCCTCCACCCTATGCTATGAAGCACCAGTGCTCTTTCAGAAGAAGGGTCATTGCGATTGTGCATAGACTACCGGGCGCTCAACAAGGTGACTGTCAAGAACAAGTACCCCATTCCCTTGATAGCTGATTTCTTCGATCAACTTGGGGGAGCAAGGTACTTCACCAAACTAGACCTTCGCTCGGGCGATTCTCAAGTGCGGATCGCAGAAGGAGATGAGCCCAAGACCACGGAGGTATGGTTCCTACGAGTTCCTTGTGTTGCCTTTTGGCTTCACTAAGGCTCCAGCTACATTCTGCACACTCATGAACAAGACCCAACCTTAGAGAAGTCGTGGTCTACCTTGATGATATTGTGATATATAGCAAGACCATGGAGGAGCATGTCCAACACTTAAGAACAGTCTTCAAAGTATTGCGGAAGAATGAGCTATACGTGAAGAAGGAAAACCTTTGGCCTCTTTTTCTTCTTGGGGCACAGAATGAAGGGTGGAAAACTCATGATGGATGAGACAAAGGTCAAGGCTATACAAGAATGGGAGCCACCAAAAAAAGTTTCAGAGCTAAGATCTTTCTTGGGCCTCGTCAACTATTATCGACGGTTTCTTAAGGATACTCGGCTAAGGCCGCACCCTTTACAGACCTCTTGAAGAAGAACAAACAGGAGTGGTCCGCCCGATGTCAAAATGCCTTCGAGGGGTGGAAGAAGGCAATTCTGGAGGAGCTTGAGCCTACCAAACCTCAGCAAGCCATTGGAGCTACACACGGAAGCATCGGATTTGGCCATTGTGGAATGCGTATGAGAGCCGTAAGCTCAACGACACAGAGAAGCGCTATACGGTGCAGGAAAAGGAGATGACTGCCATCATCTATTGCTAAAGGGTATGGAAACACTACTTACTTGTCTCGAAGTTTGTAGTGAAGACGGATAATGGGGCCACTAGCAACTTCCAGTCACAGAAGAAGCTCACTCCTAAGCAAGGCAGGACTTCTTGGCGGAATTGGACTATGAGCTGGAGTACAAGCCTGGTAAGGCCAATCTTGTGGCTGATGCTTTAAGCCGAAAGGCTGAGGCGATGGCACGTCCCAAAAGTTCCCTACTCGATCGGATAAGAGAAGGATTACAACATGACCCCTTGGCCAAGAGCATCATGGGGCTTGCTTGTCTCGGGTGAGGTCTGAGGTCTGAGGGAAACTCTAACACGCTATCGCTAAGTTAGCATTCTGGTCTTAAGCAAATCAGTCCTACCCGCTCGTATCTGTCCCCTCTGTCTCTTGCTTTTGCATTGAAAATGACGGGGTTTATGCGAAAAAGACTTCGATTCTCTTCCTCGTTGAGGAGTTGCTTGCTTCTAGTACTGCTGAGTAAGTCACTCTCTTCAAGCTGGTGCCTAGTAGCTCATCCCTTGTTAGAAGCTCATCTGCTAAAGCCAATCGCTCCTATCTGGACTCAGTCTATACGAGCATCTCTCTTTAGCAATCAAACTAGTTCACGCGGGAAAGCGTCCATCTTTCTTTTCCGCCTTAGGAGCGAATCTCTGCTTGTTGAAAGACTTCTTCCCTTTCAGAGTCATATAGATAGCTGAACACTCTTTATTACCTATCTATTCTCTGGTAAGGATTCAATCAAAGCAATCCGTACGCTAGTCCTTCTTCCCGCCTTTTCAATAATAGTGCATTCCCGCCTTTCTTTTTCTTTGGCAATAACTATACTTGCCTTCCCGCTTAGATGTCTTCCTCTTTCGATCCTATACTCCCTATTCTCATTCGCTGCTGGAATTCGACCTCCGTTGATGGCTGTTTGGCCGTAAGGGTCCTCGAGTCAGTAGCTAGAAAGCTCCAAAGGGAGAGCAAGCTTCGAGACTAGAAGAAGAGGCTTAAGAGGGGCCAGCAAAGATGCTGGTGGAATTAAGGCTAAGACGAAGTAGCCAAGGCCGGTGAGTGATATCGATCGAGCTCGGTAAGCCAAGACGGGCTCTTGGCTTTCTGGGAGATAGGGGGATATGTAGAGCAGTTATGGAGGGGAGATAGGGTGGGGGAGATAGTGGTAAGACCCTGCCCTGAGGGATGCTATGTGGCTGGGGATATGTAGAGCAGAGGGGAGACCTTGACTTAATGGGGAAGACCCGGATACCCACAATGCGGATGAGGCAGTTATATAGCAGTTATGGAGGGGAGACCTTGACTGTAATGGGGAAGATACGCGGCTTCCTTTCCTGTCATGTGTACCGGATTCCTACAATGTGGATTGGTGGATTGGCAAGTCATGAGGAAAGAAAACATCCCCTTTCATTAAGTCATGAGGCAAGCAACCTAACTACTCTGCCAGTCATGAGGAAGGCAACCTAACTACTCTGCCAGTCATGAGGAAAGCGACCTAACTACTTTGCCAGTCATGAGGCAAGAAACCTCCGCCTCCCAAAATGGCCAAATGAGTAGGGAAACCTTGAAAAACCTCCGCCTCAGGGGATTGGGGTGGGTGGGTAAATAGTGGTCGAGCCTGCTTGCGCATCCTGAAAATGCTATAATAGGAGGGTGAGGGTGAGCCTGTCGAACTCTCGACCTCTGGGAGAGGCAACGTGGCCCCTCTCAAATAAGTCACTAAGACGAGCAACTCTCTTTTGGGGTAGGGGCCCCAAAAGAGAGGTCCGACAGGGGCTCGACTGATAAGGACCCTTTAGGGGGCTCGACCATAAGGACCTTTAGGTGCTCGACTGATAAGGACCTTTAGGTGCTCGACCAAAAGGGCCGCCATCAGAGGATGCGCAAGCAGGCTCGACTGATAAGGCCGCCATCACCTTTAGGTGCTCGACTGATAAGGACCTTTAGGTGCTCGACCATAAGGACCGGTAGGGGCTCGACTGTTAAGGCCGCCATCGATTTCTCGCTCGACCATAAGGGACGGAGTCACTCACTATTCATATGGTGAGGGATTTCTCGCTCGACCATAAGGGACGGAGTCACTCACTATTCATATGGTGAGGGATTTCTCGCTCGACTGTTAAGGCCGCCATCGCCGCCATCGCCGCCATCGCCGCCATCAGAGGATGCGCAAGCAGGCTCGACTGTTAAGGCCGCCATCACCTTTAGGTGCTCGACTGTTAAGGCCGCCATCGAGAGGAGAGGAACGTGAAGAACCACCGGGCCGCCATCGAAATATGTTCAAACCTCCGCCTCCCAAAATGGCCAAATTAGTAGGATGCGTAAGCATGCTCGACTGTTAAGGACCCTTTAGGGGGCTCGACTGATAAGGAGAGGAGAGGGTGCCCCCGGCAGGGCTCGACCAACGGGCCGCCATCGAAATATGTTCAAACCTCCGCCAAGGTGAAATTGACAAATCTCGTAGGGAACGTAGTCGAAAGAATGAATGCATAATGACATATATAATATATGACTTGAAGAAATGGGAGAAGGGAAAGAAATCGATCTCTCATTCATGGCATAATGACATATATAATAGCTACATGCAGATGACCTCCTTAGAGAGGGACGGGACCGGCATTCATCTATTGCCGGTGGCATATCTCTCTCATACAAAAGGGTTGGGAATGGATACTTATCTATTGGCTCGGTTTATTGGTTGGACCCTACTAACCTCATCCGTTGCTTGGTCCGTCTTACCTATCGCTTGGCTTGGTCGTCCCGGCCTCCTATTTTCCAGTTATTGCTTGTTCAGTTAGATAATGGTGAAAATCCCGCTTCTCCTATCTGATCCAATCAAGGGCCAATTCAATTGCTATCTACTATCTACCCGGAACCCATTATCGGGGCAGGACAAGAATACATCGGTTCACAGACAGACAAAAGAAGACATCGCCACCTGGCATCGAGTGATCGACACCTGGCTCTCGTCGACCGCTCGCTGTCTATCGTCGACCACTGGCTCTTACCTCCTGTCTCTAATCGACTATCGGCTGATCTCCCTCCTGACAATGATCGACTGGAATGACCCGGGGTGATCCACTATCGGCTGACCTTCCGGCCTTGAAGATCATTGCCGAGAGCCCTCCAACTAGAATTATGCGGTAGGAAATTGAATTGTAAGTCATTTACCGAGGTTTCGGGAGTTCAGTCTATAATGAATGACTAATGCAACAGCAACATATATAATACATGCATCTCCGAATACACCTGGAGTCATATCGGGTGAGATAGGATGCGTGGATTCTCGTTACCGTTTATTCGATAGCGTAATTACGTATATAACGAATGAATGCATAATGACTGCTATAATTCATGAATGCATCATGACATATGCCCATACAGCTAAGTCTGCTAAACCGTAATGACATATATAATAGATCTCATTCATGACTGGAAGAAATCCATTTTTTTTATGAAAGAATCTGGCCATTTTCAGAATAAGAAAGAGGGCTCTTTGAGGGGAAGAAATATAGTAAGACCCCAGTGATTCAGAATTGGGGCAACTACGATCTATAGTGCTCAATTCTGGAAGCACTTTCCCGGCCCGGAAATACGGTCAAGTAATCACTTGACCCCTAATCACCCTCATCTTGCGTTAGAAAGAGGATCCTTCTTAGCGTTTCCTGCCGGCCCGGCCCCTCCCCTACCTATCTGGCTGGAAGAATTTCTCCCATTCCATTACTCATTTAAGGGTGGACACGCACCCCCGACCCACTTTCTTTTGCTCCTCCTTCGGCTCCACGAACGCGTCACTCACCTAGAAGCTCATGGATTGAAACACTCTAAACCCCATCCAATAGATAGAATGTATATAATAGCATGGCCGGGGGATCCGGAACCGGTAACTCGAGTGGGAGAGCCGTGTCATGGGTGACCTTATTGCACGGTTCAGAGAGCACTTGTGTATGTGATGCATGCAAGTGAACGTGTACGAAAAAGCTGTCGCGAAGTTTCGTTGTCCGTTCTGTCGTCGACCCTCTTTATGTTTCTATGATGGCCCAGGAACACGCTTATTCTTCAGCTGTAGAGAAACTTCTGAATCGCGAGGTACCATTACGGGCTCAATATATACGAGTGTTATTTCGTGAAATAACTCGAATTTCGAATCATTCACTTGCTTTAACTACTCATGCTACGGATGTGGGAGCATTAACTCCGTCCCTGTGGGCTTCTGAGGAGCGGGAGAGATCGTTGGAATTCCATGAAAGAGTCCCGGGAGCCAGGATGCATGCCAGTTTCATACGACCAGGTGGAGTGGCACAAGATCTGCCTCTTGGCTTATGTCGAGATATTGATTCCTTTACACGACAATTCGCTTCTCGTATTGACGAATCAGAAGAGATGTCAACCGGCAACCGTATCTGGAAACAACGATTAGTGGATATTGGTACTGTCACTGCACAGCAGGCAAAGGATTGGGGATCCAGTGGTGTAATGCTAAGAGGTTGCGCGACACGAAGACATTGGTAGCAATATGGGGGAGGTTCCCATCAGGCAACGACGGTTCTGCCTGACCCTACTCAAGCATGCCCCTACTGTTGCAAAGACTTGGTGTGAAGCCTCGGGGACGACGTACCCCCCCCCAATAACTGGGGGGCTAGGGTTAGCTGAGGGGGGACAGCGTAAGTAAGCGAATGTGTATAAGCCCAGTCAAACATGACTGTTCCAGGCGGGCCACCTTTGGTGTTTGGCCGTGCGTGGACGGATTCGCCTCTGGCCTCTGGGCACGTCGGAACCGCATGAGTCCACCGGGGTAGAGCACGGTCCGCCAAAATCGGCATAGGTCAGGTGCTATTAATGGAACACGGTAAGCCCATATTTATCCATATGGAGGTGCTGCGGGCACATAAATATGTGGGTAGAGGAAGCCTCAAAAAGCGAAGGCCGAGCTGTAATGGCGCGGATAGGGTTACGTGACCCGCACCGAAAGGTGGCTGACTTGGTGAAAGCGGCTTTCTCCAATTGGAAGCAGATCAGCTCGGCTGCCCCATTATATCGATACCATGCATGGTCGAATCGGGCGGCCCCCCTGCCCCGAAAGGTGGGGGGGGGGGGGGGGGCCCCCCCCAAAAACCCCCC
>Ga0181469_100482_pt1 | contig 15014 bp, 18 predicted proteins | sample InSIn2SAF170_2_FD_119081 | JGI IMG/M metagenome (GOLD analysis project Ga0181469, IMG submission 119081) | Clean room microbial communities from NASA Spacecraft Assembly Facility at Jet Propulsion Laboratory, Pasadena, California, USA -... ... | reverse complement strand
TACACCAAAAGTAACTAATTTAAGACTAAATGAAGCAAAAACTCCTAAGATGGATTTTGATATCGTTGGTCGTTTTTCTGTCTATGTGATGGGTGATGAAGATACAGACGATATAGATAATCAATTGTTATCGATAGACCAAGAACTTAATGGTCTCACACAAGTATCTAAAGGAGAATATGAACTTAGAGGGAAATTCTCACATGTCACGGCATATATTGAACAAGTTTATGCTAAATTGGCAACTAGTTTTGACCACTTTGCTATTGATTTGAAATATTATACGCATTCACCTAAGATTGATTATCATTCAGAACGATCACAGAAGAAGATGGGCATTACAACAAAAGCTTCTATTACAACGTCACCTATGACCGTTAACTATATGGAAGTAATCAACCAAGTCTTGTCAAAGGTTGATAATTCTGCGGTAGAAGCTGCAATGGATGATATTGCAACGACTTACCGTGGAAATCAAGCAGCTGTTTTTGATGTAATAAAGGCTTACTATCTTCACTCATACAAAGAGGAACAGTATAATGCTTTTGTCGGGACTATTCGGAATAGTAATACTGATCAAATGAATCAGAAGTTATTACGAGTGAATCAATCTGCGATAGAAGATATTGATTTTGATGTGATTGCTCGTTTTTCATTGTTTCCACTAGGTATTGATCAGTACCATGATGTTATTCAACAAGCAAGAGATGAAGGAAAGAACCGAGGATTAGTTATACAAGATCTAGATATATACGGTACAAATTTATCAGGATCAGTACAGGATGTAATGGATTTCTTTGAAGATGTCTATGAACTTACAGCGACACATACAGATCAATTTGCAATTGAAATTATTGTAAAAGCAACAAGTTGGATGAATCATACAACGATGGATTTAAGTCATGATTAAGAAGAATACTATCAGTTGATTAGGTTACAAATAATCAAATAAAACGTAAGCGCCCATAATTTAGGCGACTAGTTCCACCACAAACAATCCTCTCAATAGTTCTTATCTTACATTAACTATTTGAGAGGATTGTTTGTATGTCAAAAACAGAAATTATCAAAGTAACACAGCCAAAGACTCACTCCGAAAAACTTAACTCCACTCAAATTATGAGTATCAAAACACGTGGGTTGTCCCTTATGGTATATGACTGTATCTCCTTAGATCAGTTAAGTATTCTATTAAAGGCGGTGAATGAACGTGATTATTAATTATGACGCAGTCGATTACATTTATATTGTATGCGGAAAGACCGATTTAAGAAAAGGAATTGACGGATTAGCTGAAATCATCCGATCTGACTATGATTATGATCCCTTTTCATCCGCTTTGTTCTTGTTCTGTGGGTCTAGTCGCGATCGATTTAAAGCCTTGTATTGGGATGCCGATGGATTTTATCTATTGTATAAACGACTTGAGAATGGGGTGTTCCAATGGCCCCGAACCAGTAACGAGCTAAAAGAATTATCCCCCGAGACCTTCCATTTATTATTGACCGGATTTAGTCCATTTCCATCAATAAATCCAGCAAAAACTGGCTCTATATTTTAAATAATTGATGATTTTCTAACTTATTATGTTATAATGATGTTATAAGGAGGTGAGCTATCATGTAAATGTACTATTAACTCGAGGAATTGATGGGTTATATATTTATGCAGTAGATGAAGAACTTCAAAATGCTCTACTGAATGCCAGTAAAGAAGGGAAAAACATTTGATGAAACAAAGTACAATTGAATTAATTAAACAATTTCATAAAGAGCGAAATTGGGAGCAGCATCATAATTTAAAAGATTTATCGTTATCTTTGACACTCGAAGCAACAGAATTATTGGAACTTTTTCAATGGAAAAATCCTGAGGAAGCAGCTAAAGAACACTATCAAGATATGAAGGATGAGTTAGCTGATATTTTAATTTATGCAATTACAATTGCAAATAAGCTAGATGTAGACTTAGATACTATTATTGTAGAAAAAATGAAGAAGAATGCACAAAAATATCCAGTTAATGATTAATATAAACTATAATAAAACAAATCAAAAGCTCACTCCCACCATATTAAGGTAAGTGAGCTTTTTTGGCACCTTCATTTCCATCCATTCCGCTGTTCATCTTGAAAATTTTTAATTTCCCGGCTGTTAGCTTGGTACACATGGTCATGTTCGAAGAGTTGGTTGAGGGCGTCGGTGTGGTCGGAGAGTATGAGGCCGATCCACTTCTGCTTGCCACGGTCGGTGTAACCAAGTTCGTCGGGAGTGTAGTAGATGACGTTCATGGTTGGTCAGTCCTTTCTGTTGGTTTTGTTCATACGTTAGTCGGTGTTGGCTTGGTGGCCACCGAGAAGTTTGCTCCGCTTGATGGCGGTGCCGCCTTGGAGTAAGCTGCTGGCGTGCAGGAGCGAGGTGTAGCCGAAGCGTTGACGGATGCTGTCAATGACGTCATCGAGTCGCTCATCGCGCAGGACTTCATCGGGGTTAGTGAATAAGTCGAGCTGGGTGAACTGCTTGGGTTGGCGTTTTCCCAGCGAGATATTGACGGTGCGGACAGGTTGATGATCGTAATATTGGTTGAATAGCTGTAGTGCGTATTGGATTAGGCGTCGGGTTGAGTCGGTGGCATCAATGGTCATCTGACGGCGAAATCCGGATACTTTGCAATGTTTGCTGTAGCCGATACCGAGTGAGATAAGGCGAGTGATTTGCTGATGTTGGCGTAGACGTAGAGCGGTCGCTTCGGTCATCTCCCGAATAACGAGTTCGATTTCGCGTGAATCAGTGTAGTCACGGTCTAAGATTTGATTCTTGGAGAAAGACGTGCTGGACGGACGATACACGTCGGACAATCTTGTGCGGTCAATGCCGTGTGCATGGAAGAAGAGTTGTTCGCCTATGACGCCGAATTTTCGCTTCAGCAGCGTTAAATCAGCTTGGGCTAAGTCATAAGTACTGCGGATACCGAGTTGATGCAGTGTGCGTTCGGTCTGCTTGCCAATGCCCCAGAAGTCCGAGAGCGGTGTAATGGGCCATAGTTTTTTTTCCACATCTTGATAGTGCCAAGTTGCCCGGTAAGTGGGGGCGTTATACTTGGCTTCATGGTCGAGGGCAAGCTTAGCCAGCAAAGGGTTGTCCCCAATGCCAACTGTAGTGATGAGATGTAGTTCACGGAAGATCTGGCGCTGGATCTTGTGGGCGATTTCAACAGCATGTCCGAATAGTTGCTTGGAACCTGTCACGTCAAGGAACGATTCATCGATACTGTAAATATGTAGATCTTCGTCAGGCACATATTGGCGGAAGATCTGGATAATCTCTAAGTTCTTCTGCAAGTATAAGGCCATGCGCGGTTCAACGATCTGGATCTGAGCCTGCTTAGGAATGTCATAGACGCGCGAGCCAGTCTTAATGCCGTAGCGTTCCTTCACGCGAGGAGAAGAGGCGAGTACTAAGCCACCCTCATGATTGGGCTTGCTGACAACGGCAATCATCGCTTTCAGTGGATGAATGCGTCGTTCTACCGCCTCCACGCTGGCGAAGAAGGACTTCACATCGATGCAGAGAATATCGCGTACCGGTTCTTGTTCGTAGCGCATCTTAATTATCGGACGAGTCATAATTCCACCACCTAAAGAGAACATTTGTTTGTTTTATTAAGTTTATTATACGAACAAATGTTTGTGTAGTCAAGGGAGAATAAGTGTTTAAAGAGAAAATGTCAACTGACGTGAGGGGGTGTTTTGTGATACAATAGGGAAGAGGTGATAGGATGAGGTTAGATAAGTTGTTGGCCCACAGTGGGTTTGGGACGCGCAAGCAAGTGCGAGGAATTATTAAGGATGAATTAGTACAAGTCGATGGGGAAGTCGTGATTGATCACGGCCATCATGTGGATCCAGATAAGCAAGAGATTCGGGTGCAGAATGTGGTGGTGAATTATCAGGAATTCGTCTACTTCATGTTGAATAAGCCAGCAGGAGTGATTAGTGCGACTGAGGACCGCATGCACGAGACGGTCTTGGATTTGTTGGAGCCGAGTGATATGTATCATGAGCCCCATCCAGTTGGGCGCTTGGACTTGGATACGGAAGGATTGCTGATTCTGACTAATGATGGGAAGTTGACGCATCACTTAACATCGCCGAATCGTCATGTGTCGAAGGTGTACTTCGCAGTAGTGGAAGGGCTTGTGGATGAGTCCGATGTGGCAGCGTTCGCGGAAGGTCTGACGTTAGACGATGGCTATGAGACGCTTCCGGGTGAGTTGACGATCTTAGAGGTTGATGAAGTGGAGGGATATTCACAGATTGAGCTGATTATTCAAGAAGGGAAATTCCATCAAGTGAAGCGCATGTTCGAAGCGGTAGATAAGGAAGTGCAGTTCTTGAAGCGCTTGAAGATGGGTAAGTTAAGCTTAGATGAGACACTAGCTCCCGGTGAATATCGTCCGTTGACTGCAGAAGAAGTACAGTTACTGCAAAACTCATAATATAGATATAAAAAATGGCCCGCCAACTTTTTAGAAGTTAGCGGGTTATTTAAGTGGGTTGCGTTTTAGGCGAAAGCCCCGATAATGCCAGAAATACTGTAAAATAACGTTAAGAAGACGAGAAAGCGTAAGGTGAACTGGGAACGTTCCAAGTCGCGCTCATTAGTGACACGGTTGGGGCTTGGTGTCTGGATGAGGATGACGCCGAAGAGGAGAATACAGCCGTAAAAATAAAGTTGTGGGGTGTAAGCCATGCTGAAATATCCAGCTGGCCAGCCAAGTAAGGTAAGTCCATATAAGGTTCGTCGTGACATATTATCTGCCTTTCTGTTAAGGTGTAAAAATTAATGGGATTAGCGGGGTGTTTCTGACCAGAGTGAATAATTCGCTGGTTTGACCGTTGTGGATGATGCATGAAAAGATTGCATTGTCTCAGGAATTGCATCAATTAAGCGTGATGGCAAGATGACATATTGGGTGCGATAGAGTTCATCTGCAATGGTGCTGTGTAAGAAGACGGCACTTAAGATGGCTCGGTTCAGTTGGGTATATTGGCCGGATAATCCGGCAATCATTCCGGCTAATGTATCGCCCATCCCCCCCGTTGCCATCCCGGGATTGCCCGCTGTGTTCATCCAGATGTGATCTGAACAATAAACTTCGGTTCGGTGTTGCTTCAAGACAATTGTAGCATCAAGTTGGTCGCGCCAGGTTTTTTTCTGGGAAAGGTCTTGTGCATCGGGGGCAAGTCCCGTGATACGTTCCCATTCGCCTAGATGTGGTGTGAGAATGAGTTGAGCGGGATGCGCTTGATGGTCTAATTGGGCATAATAGTAGAGCCCATCTGCATCGATAATGAATGTTTGGTGGCTGGAGACGGTTTCCCACGTGTGTTGGAAAACGGCTTTGGCTTGCGGACTGCGACCTAGACCTGGGCCGATTAAGATGGTATCTGCGGCGTTGATTTGTTCGATCAAGGCATCTGTATCGTGCATGTCTACGCACATGATCTCTGGTTGGGCACTATGAATAGCGGAGAAGCCACTCAAGTGAGTTGCTATGGTGGTCAGACCTGCTCCAGCATGCACACATGCGCGCGCTGCTAGAATAATTGCTCCGGTCATCTGAGACGAACCGCCGATTAATAACACCCGCCCATACGTCCCTTTATAACTATTATCCTCACGCTCTGGCAACCATACCCGCACTAATTCATTTGTAATCTCTCGCATGCGCTCACCCCTCAGCATTCTCTTGTCCCATTAAAGTCACCCTTATATTATCACATTTCCCGTCGCTATGCCAATGTAGTGAAGTGTCCAGTAAGACTATGGCTGTATTTACAAGTGTTAATGGAAAGCAGTACAGACGTAATTTGCTTGAGAAGCATTTCCCTATAAGTTATAATTACATTATAAATCAACTTAAGGAGGTTGGGTATAATGGCAATGTTGGATAGTTGGCGACGTGTTGAGAAAAAAAGAGAAAAGTTTGCAGGTATTTTTGGATATCTATTGGTTTACCCGATCTACCCTAAGGTTGCTATTATTGGTCCTCAAGAAGAAAGCGATGAATTCGAACGTAAATTAGATAAGTGTATTGAAGATCGATATGATTATTTTGCCGATGAGTACGGATATGATAGTGAAGAAGTTCGTAAAGAAGTTGAGGCAAATAAATACGTGTTTTATAATTAACACAAATGAAATTAAATAATCAAGCATCTATCCTAGTGGGTAGGTGCTAATTTTTTCATAAATATCAGTTGGAACTAGATTAATGAGGAAAAAAAGTGTACAATGAAGTTGATAGATAAGAAAGGGCTTTAAATGAAGTGGGAAGAACTATTTAACTTGCTAGATAAAGTTAGAGAGGCGTTTTACTATGGATATGGATACAAAACCGAATAAGGAGACGTTGCAATTTTTCAATGAAATATTACCTTGGATTACGAATTCAAAAAAAGAAAAAAATGGGATAACTTATATTTTTAAAGAAGGTACCCCTAATCAAATACGGCAATTACTAACAGAAATAAAGGGGAAATTAAGTTTTAAAATAAATAATTAATTGTTGATGTTTTAAAGATAAAATTGGACCATCATTATTAAATGTAAAGGAGTAGGGAGACCAAAAGTGTTAATTGAACATAAAAAAGTTCTAATGAAAGAGGAGCTCGATTATGGATATGACAATCGTTCCAAATAACGAAACATTAATTTTTTTAAGGGCTGTTTTGTCATGGGTATTTAAAGAAATAGAAGAGAACGGTGGAACTACTTATTTTTTCAAAAAAAATACACCAGACTATATATTAGAACTATTTGAAGAAATAAAGTCCGAAGTTGAATTTAAGATTAATTAAAACAAAATAAAATTAAGTATAAAGCATCTACCGACTCTGGTAGGTGCTTTTATTATGGGTGTAAAAACTTACAACCATTCTTTTTTGGTATAATAAAAAGAAAAAAGGGATGGTTATGATGAGTAAAATGGTTAAAGAGGCATTATCCACAATACTGTTTGAGGGAATTAAAAATACAGCTGTTGAATCCGGAAAAGAACTACTGAAAGGTGCGAGTAACGAATTGATAGGAGGTGTTGTGTTGGATACTGCTGCAAGTTCAATACCAATTATTGGTGATATAATTCGAAATACCCGAATAAATAGACGATTGTCAAATATAGAAACTTTCATAAATGAGATAAGAGGAGATTTGGATAGGTTTATCAAGTATAATGAACAACTAAGTGATGAAGACCGGGAAATATACAGTGAGTTGTTAGAATATGCAATAGATTCAGTGGCCGAGTACCGTCAGGAAGAAAAAATTAAGTGTTTAGTTAATGGGTTGTCTTCTATTATCAAAAATAAATCTATTTCATTTGATATGGGATATATGTATATTAATATGTTAGAGCAGTTGACGTTACTAGATATAGAAGTAATCCGATGTCACTATCCGTATTTAACAAAAGATACACTTGAAGATATTACAGGCACATTTGATATTACAACCGATCAATATCAAGCTGTTAGACAGAATTTATATCGGTTAGGTCTTATGCAAAAACATCATGAAAAAGATGAGTCAAAAGACTTGAAAAATATTGAGGAAAATTTAGAGACGCTTCAAGAAAATGTAGCTAACTTGCATAATTATTTAACAAAGCTATTGAAAGGCAAAAGAAATAATCGATTACCAAAGTTAAAATCAAGTAAAATTAAATTTGAAACAAAAGATAGATTTGAGTTGAGTTTATTTGGACGAGAATTTTGTCAATATTTTTTATATTTTGATGAGGAATAACGGGTCTATGGCACTTACCAATGGGTGGGTGCTATTTTTATACACAAAATAAGGAGGTGGAGAGGAGTTGTGTAATTGTAAGCAGTAGCATATTACTTTGTTCAACTGGGAATTCGTGATAAGATAAGGAGAGAGTGAATTATACTGAGGAGGAATACAATGGTTGAATCAACAATTAATTGGAAAGAACAAGCTCAGAAGTATCAAGAAGCGTTCTTGGAAGATTTGAAGGATCTATTGCGAATTGATTCGGTGCGTAAGGATGATGAAGCAACGGATGAATTCCCGGTAGGACCAGGACCAGCTATTGCGCTGAAGAAGGTGTTGGAACTGGGTGAACGTGATGGCTTCAAGACAGAACAATTCGAGAACTGGGCCGGACATATCGAATATGGTGAAGGAGATGAGATTCTTGGCATTCTCGGACACGTCGATGTGGTCCCAGTTGGCACAGGTTGGGATACAGATCCATTCGAGCCAGTGATTAAGGATGGGCGTCTATATGCACGTGGCGCTAGTGATGATAAGGGACCAACCATGGCAGCTTATTATGCGCTGAAGATGATTAAAGATCTGGACTTACCTATCTCGAAGAAAGCACGGGTCATTATTGGAACCGATGAAGAGAGTGATTGGCAAGGAATCAGTCACTATCTAGAAGTGGCGGAAGAGCCAGACTTTGGGTTCTCACCGGATGCGACGTTCCCGATTATTAATGGGGAAAAAGGGAACCATACGATTGAATTAGAATTTGCAGGAACGAATGAAGGTGGTATTCAGTTGGTTTCATTCGATTCTGGACTTCGTGCGAATATGGTCCCTCAAGATGCTGAAGCAGTTGTCTTTGCTGAGAAAGCGGACTTGCTGAAGGAACAGTTCAATGCGTATCTCGAGAATACAGATGCTAAGATTCGCGGAGAAGCTTTAGTTAAGGATAATAAAGTGGAACTGAAGGTAGTCGGTCAGGCCGCTCACGGCTCTAAACCGCAAAGTGGTGTGAATGCTGCGACCTACTTAGCAGATTTCTTAACATCTGTAGATTTAGCAGGTGGTGCGAAGATATTCGTTCATGTAGCGAAGACGTACTTGCATGAGGATCCGTTCGGTAAGAAGATTGGTGTCGATCATGAAGATGATGTGATGGGTAAATTGACCTTGAACTCTGGTATTTATGACTTCAAAGATGGGGAGACAGCAACGATTAATATTAATATGCGCTACCCACAAGGCACGACACCAGAAGCGATTGAAGAGCAGTTCAATCAAGCGCTCGCTGATGAAGATGTGAAAGTTGTACCACAACCCGGTGGAAAAGGGCCACATTACGTACCAAAAGATGATCCATTGGTAAAAACTTTACTTGATGTTTATGCACGCCAGACAGGTCTGGAAGCACATGAGCAAGTAATCGGTGGTGGGACGTATGGACGCTTGATGAGCCGAGGTGTTGCGTACGGGGCGATGTTCCCAGACAGTATCGATACGATGCACCAAGCCAATGAGTTTATGGCAATCGATGACTTAATGAACGCTATGGCGATCTATGCGGAAGCCATTTATGAATTATTGAAATAACAACGAATCACTAGCGACTAAGAGCCATTCATGGAGGAGAACTTCATGGCGGGCTCTTATTTGTCTTATTACAGGAAAATGAAGCTCTTCAAGATAAGTCGGACATGTGGTGAACTCCGACTTATATAAACCGCTTCCTAACGACAATCGTACGATAAAATAAAACATTAATGAGAACAATTATCAGTTGCTAGTACAAATATAAATGCTTGCATTATCTTAGGAGTAAGCGGTTAATTCAGTTGATAATTCAATAAATCAGTAAGTTCATATACCTGTTTATGAGAAACCATAAAGAATCTTTCGAAAAAATTAATGTAAGGGCTTTAAATTTGAATGGAAACGTGATACACTGTAAGTAGCAAAAAAATAAAAAGGGGTGGTCATTGTGACTGATGAACTGAAGAAGACGCCTTTATACGACTATAATGTGAGCCAAGATCTGAAGTTGATTGACTTTGGGGGATGGGCGTTACCAGTAAAATATACAAATATTCAAGAAGAACATCACGCTGTGCGAGAAAAAGTGGGGATGTTCGATGTGTCGCACATGGGTGAGATTTTTATCACGGGTGAGAAGGCGACCGAATGGATTAATGGACTGATTACAAATGACTTGACGAAGATGTCCGTAAATCAATGTCAATATACGGCGCTAACTTATGAAGATGGCGGGATGATTGATGACTTGATTTTCTTTAAATTTGCTGAAGATAAGTATTATGTGACACCGAATGCGTCGAATAAGGATAAGGTATTGAAGTGGTTGCAAGATCATAATGATGGGTCGGTGGAGATTGATGATCAATCCGACGATACCGGCTTAATTGCACTACAAGGGCCCGACGCGGAAGCTGTCTTGAGTAAGGTGACGGATACGGATCTGAGCGAGATTAAGTTCTACCGCTTCAAGCCAGCTGTGCAAGTAGGTGAGGTAGAGACCATCTTAGTGTCACGGACTGGCTATACCGGTGAAGATGGGTTTGAAATCTATGTACCGGGTGAGAAGTTAGAAGATGTTTGGAAGTTATTGTTAGAAGTAGGCGAAGCGTTCGGGTTGCAAGAATGTGGACTCGGGGCACGTGATACGTTACGATTGGAAGCCGGTTTGCCGCTTTATGGCCATGAGTTCAATGAAAAAGTTGATCCGCTGACTGGTGGCATTGGGTTCTTCGTGAAGTTGAATAAGGAACAAGCTTTCATCGGTCAAGAGGCGCTGAAAGAGATTAATGGTGAAGAGAAGTCAGAGCGCGTATCGCGTGGGTTCGATGTGACCGGCAAAGGCATCGTTCGTGAAGGAGCTAAAGTCTTACTTGATGGCGAAGAGATCGGGGAAGTCACCTCGGGGACAAAATCACCTACTTTGGACAAGGCGATCGGAATGGCAATTGTTGATCGGAAAAAAGCACCAATCGGAACGGAAGTTGAATTCGAAGTGCGACGTCGAACTATTCCAGGGATTATTACGAAAAAAGATTGGCTAAAGCGATAAATGATAAAAGTAGACAACTGATAACATAACTAAGAGAGGAATGGGTATCATGGCGAACAAGCGATTTTTTACAGAGGAACATGAATGGATTGAAGTGCTAGAGGCAAATCGTATTCGGATTGGGATTACCGACCATGCGCAAGATGAGATGGGTGATGTTGTATTCGTGGAATTGCCGTTCGAAGATGATGAATTCGAAGCGGGAGAAGATTTTGCGATGGTGGAGTCCGTTAAGTCTACTTCAGAAATCTTCATTCCAGCAGCGGGTCGCGTAGTTGCAGTTAATGAGCAACTAGAAGATGAACCAGAATTAGTGAACGATTCACCAGAAGATGAAGGGTGGATTGCGGAGTTCGAGCTAGAAGAAGACTTCGATGGTAGCGAATTGATGGATCGCGCGGCTTATGATGAATATTTAGACACACTGTAAGTCTAGGCAATTGGTAGGCCTCTAAGTAAAGGAGTGTTAAATGTGTTCAAACACAGATATTTACCTATAACGGAACAAGATCGAAAAGATATGTTAGAGAAAATCGGCGTTGAGAGTGTCGCGGAATTATTCGAAGATATTCCGATCTCCTCGCAATCTGAGAGTGGTCAAGGAAGTCGTATTCCTGAGGCTATGAGTGAATTAGAGTTAACGCGTCATATGAAAGATTTGGCGGGCAAAAATGCAACCGCTAGCACGCATGCGATGTTCTTAGGAGCTGGGGTGTATGACCACTTCATTCCAAGTGTGGTTAATCACGTGCTCTTGCGCCAAGAATTCTTCACGGCCTATACGCCTTACCAGCCGGAAGCAAGTCAAGGAGAGTTGCAGGCATTATTCGAGTTCCAGTCGATGATTGCTGAGCTGACAGGAATGCCGATTTCGAACTCCAGTCTGTATGATGGGTTTGCAGCGCTAGGAGAAGCAGGGAACTTAGCGGTTGGAGCTGTACGGAAGACGAACCGTATTCTCGTGTCAGAGGGTATTCACCCGCAAGCGATTGAGACACTGAAGACGTACGGTTATGCTGCGAATTATAATGTGGAGCCAGTTGGAATGGCTGGCGACGTGACTGACTTGGCTGAACTAGAAGAGAAGATCGATAAGGATTTGTCAGCTGTTGTGATCGGTTATCCGAACTTCTTAGGGTCCATTGAAGCTATTCATAAAGTGAAAGAATTACTCGATGGGACAAAAGCTTTACTCATTGTTGTCGCTAATCCACTCGCCTTGGCAAAGTTAGAAGCACCGGGCAAATTAGGAGCTGATATTGTGGTTGGAGATATGCAACCGCTCGGGCTTAATATGTCATTTGGTGGTCCTCACGCGGGCTTCATGACGGTAACGAAGAAATTGATGCGTAAGATGCCAGGACGTATGGTAGGACAGACCGTCGATGAGAATGGCGATCGAGGCTTTGTGATGACCTTGCAGACACGTGAACAGCACATCCGTCGTGAGAAAGCGACCAGTAATTACAGTTCCAATCAAGCCTTATTTGCCTTGGCATCTGGCGTCTTTATGTCGGCGATGGGTAAAGAAGGAATTGTCGAGATGGCTCAACAAAATATTAATAAATCGCACTACTTCAAGCAACAGTTGCAAGAAGCCGGTTTTGAGATTTTTAACGAGCGACCATTCTTTAACGAATTTGTCGTAAAAGTAAGTAAGCCAGTGGAAGCGATCAATGATGCCTTATTCGAGGAAGGATTCATTGGTGGTTATGATGTTTCTGGTTATGTTGAGGGTAGTGAAGCCGTCTTATTGTGTGCCACTGAGAAGAGAACGAAAGAAGAAATCGATACATTCGTTGAGAAATTTGCGGAGGTGGCTAAATAATGTCAACAGTAGTATATAATGACTTGATTTTTGAAATATCTAGCCCGGGTCGGACGGCTTATAGTTTGCCGGCTAATGATGTGGATGATTACGATTTGCAAGCAGACTTACCGGAAGAATTGGTTCGAAAAGAAAAAGCCGAGCTACCGGAAGTGTCTGAGTTGCAATTGATGCGCCATTACACGGGCTTAGCGGACAAAAACTTCGGGGTTGAGACGGGGATTTATCCACTTGGGTCGTGTACGATGAAGTACAATCCAAAAATTAATGAAGATATTGCGCGCTATGATGGATTTGCGAATATTCATCCATTACAAGATCCAAAGACCGTTCAAGGTGCGCTGGAGCTAACGTATAACTTACAAGAGTATTTAAAAGATGTTACTGGTATGGATGCGATCACGCCACAACCTGCTGCCGGAGCACAAGGGGAGCTAACCGGACTTTTAATCGTGAAGAAATATCACGAAGAGCGCGGTGAAGGCAAGCAACGGAAGACGATTTTAGTTCCGGACTCAGCGCACGGAACGAACCCAGCAACCGCTGCTGTCTGTGGTTACGATGTGCTAGAGATTAAATCAACGGAAGAAGGTCGTGTGGATCTAGAAGCACTGAAGGCAGCAGTTGGTCCAGATACAGCGGGCTTAATGTTGACAAATCCCAATACAGTGGGTATTTTCGAAAAAGATATCGATGAAATTACAACGATTGTCCACGAAGCGGGTGGGTTGCTTTACTATGACGGAGCGAATGCGAATGCAATCTTAGGAAAAGCAACACCGAGACAGATGGGCTTCGATATTGTTCACTTAAACTTGCACAAGACTTTCAGTGGCCCACATGGAGGTGGAGGTCCAGGTTCAGGTCCCGTTGGTGTCGTCGAGAAGTTGGAAAAATACTTGCCCAACCCGCGTGTGCTTAAAGAGGGGGAGCAATATGTTATTGATCGTTCCAGTGAGTCGTCAATCGGCCGCTTAAAAGGATACTTCGGTAACTTTGGTGTTAATGTTCGGGCATATAGCTATATCTGTTCGTATGGTATGGCTGGCTTGAAGCAAGTATCTGAAGATGCGGTCTTGAATGCGAACTACTTGAAGGCACTCTTGGCACCACACTTCGATACACCATTTGACGCCCATTGTAAGCACGAATTTGTCCTCAGTGGAAATCGTCAGAAAAAAGCCCACAGTGTCAATACGAAAGATATGACCAAGCGCTTGCTCGACTTCGGCCATTATGCACCAACCGTATACTTCCCACTTATTGTCGATGAATGTATGATGATTGAGCCAACCGAAACCGAATCAAAAGAAACATTGGACAATTTTGCCAATACATTGATTCAGATTGCCAAAGAAGCCGCTGAAGATCCTGAAACGGTCCAAACAGCGCCACACCGTACACCAGTTCGCCGTCTAGATGAGACAACTGCGAACCGGAATCCAATCATCACCTATGAAAAACCGTCCGAAGATAATGAAGAATAATCAATAATATATTGTGTCAGTTATATCCTCTTGCTATAATGATGTGTAGCAAGAGGATATTTTTATAGAAGGAGCAAGATAGAATGAGTCAATTAATTTACTTCGCAGCACCGTTATTTACCGAGATGGAGCAACGGTATAACGCGTATGTAGTCGAGCGGATTCGCGAGCAGTACGGGAAGGCGGTTGACGTTTACTTACCGCAAGAGAATGAAGCCATTAATGATAAGTCTGGGTTTGCTGATTCGGTGACGATTGCACAAGGAGATAATGCCTATCTCGAGAAAGCGGATCTTATTATTGCTGTGCTAGATGGGGTCACACCGGACAGTGGCGTTTCAGCAGAGATTGGATATTTTTATGGTATGAAAAAGCCGATTCTCGGGCTCTATACGGATATGCGCCAAGGCACGTACGGTAATCAAGCTAAGATCGATGCGCTCGATGAAGTAGCAGAATCACAATTTTCTTACATTAACTTGTATACAGTTGGCTTAGTGAAGCAGCGAGGAAAGATTGTGACGAGTTCGGATGAATTAATGACTGAGCTCGGAACGTATTTATCAAGTAAACCAATAAGCAAGCCATAATGAACAAGCTTATTAAGCTATTATGAATAAATGTCTATAAGGAGAGGTGTCATTGTGTCAAAGCTTAACTGGTCGAAGATTCAATTTGTATGGCGGGGAGTGTTAGTTGGAAGTATACGGTTGGTGCATAATGGCCGAAGTCGAGCAAGCGCTTGGTCATATCTTTCGTATTGACACTGTGGGCTTTTTTCTGACGATTTCCACTGAGGACAAATTCGTGCTTACAATGGGCGTC
>Ga0181469_100479_pt1 | contig 15042 bp, 14 predicted proteins | sample InSIn2SAF170_2_FD_119081 | JGI IMG/M metagenome (GOLD analysis project Ga0181469, IMG submission 119081) | Clean room microbial communities from NASA Spacecraft Assembly Facility at Jet Propulsion Laboratory, Pasadena, California, USA -... ... | reverse complement strand
CTTGGCTGATGTTGATGTTGTGCTTGTGGAAGCGGCCTAGATTGATCAAAGTCAGTTGACGGGGGGTCCAACAGATAGGAGTGTACTCAAGGAAGGCATGACAAACATCGCTGGTAGCTGTCAGAAATGCGAGGTCGCTACTTTGATATCTGACTTGAATGGAATGAGCATTGACGCCTTGACTGGTGACGTTCACAGTCGTAGTCAACGTAGATTGACCGGACAAATATGTGTATTGAACAGTGGTGAGATGGGTATTGATTGGTGAGAGGCAGCTGAAGGTGCCTGGATCAGCGAAGAACGAACTGTACCGCCGCATAGATTAGCTTCATTTCGTAGGCAAAGGCTGATAAAATGGTTCCGAGCGGTAGTGCATTCAACCTCTTGGTGATGACATACATTGGACAACAGTCCATAACAGTCTCTGTTGTCGTATCTCTAGTAATCACTCGCCCGTCTGCGCTGTAATAACTCGACGGGCAAAGTGCAGGCGAATATTGAACCAGAGTATTCCAACCTGCAGGCTTGCAACCGGTGTTGTAGGGATTACCAAGTACGACATCAGAACGGGAATTCAACCAGATCTGATTGAAACACGAAGATGGAGGTTGAAACGCCGTTAGGGGGCCGTACAAAGTCGTCGCAGCCATGAACTGAGTATGCACGGCAAGGGCCTAGCGGCTTAGAGGAAAGACAATGAGTCTGGTCAAACAAGATACCAGAATGATCAGGCGCAAACATCTAATGCGACAGACAGTGCTGATGGCAAACTTGGCGCCGTCAATGTAAGTCGGCAATATTTTCAAGCGTGTCAAGCACGCCCAGCAACAACCTGCTCGACTGGGACATGATTGCTGTTGTAATTAATCACATTGCAACCAATTGGGTTGGTACGATCTTGAAAGACAAGAGCAGCTGTAGCTGTCTGGGTCTTGAACTTGGGAGTGTATCGTGGTATCTACCATGTAAGAGGCTTGTATGGTGATGCACCAAAAAGTGGGCAAGCTCTTCCGCCACACCGCGCGAATCTGGCCCATTCTGTCCTAGTCGTAATAATACCTCCTCGAGGCCTATCAATTACAAGGGACCACATCCCTAGGCCGGAAAAAATGTTTCACACGTGCATATATGCCGATGAAGAATGAGCAAATCAAGGCGTAGAGATCCAGGTCCCAATGTGGTGAGGTGAGGCCCTATTGGTCAGGGCGAGGCGATGAAGGGGGCGAAAAGATCAGGTAATCACTCCGATTGAGGAGTCGGCGCCATTGGTATCCATACAGCAGGTACTTGTACTAAAGTACATGTTAGCAGTTGAAACGTCAAAAGGTAAAACAGACACGAATGTCTCTGGGTCTCAAGCACCGTGACCAAATCGGCATACTCGCAACTGTATTATGAAGTGATGAATTCGGCGTTAAAACATTAATCGTGGAGAACCTCCAGGGCGAGAAATGTTAGTCAGTGTCGATCATTCCGAGCAGACCTATCACGAACACCTTGGCAAGCGATGGTCTAGCGGTCCGGAACGTCATATACCTACCAGAAGTTGTACACATTGTATCGAGAGTCTATTAGGACAATAAATTGTATGTATTGATCTACGTTTTGGTATCTCAACATATTCTCGTAATAGACCTAAACACAAGATGTTATTACAGGACGCGTACAGGAACAGGTATGCTCACTACACAGTCGAAGCCGAAGCCTCAAGAACTTCCGAGACCACCGCCGAATTCTAGCCTCCTGGGCCCCTGTTGTAGAGTCGGTATTATCCACGCTGCTCTGCCAAAGTTTGTGGTCTATATAGGAAGCCAGATCATCGACCAAAATTCCTGCAACTGTGATGATACAATATCTGCATTTCGAAGTTGTCTCTGAGTCACACGGGATACATTGTGACTTGAGGCAAGCTACGGCGGCCACGTGAAAGGTTGAATGTGGTGGGACTTCTGAAATTCATGGCAACGGTATCAACAGATGCGAGGCGTAGGCCGCTGTGTCATCAAGAGCTTGCACATCACTGTGACTTCTCCCGCTTCTTGCTGCTTCCTGCTCTATTCTTACAGCCACCGGGTCACTTCGTCCTAAGGGCATTCTTCTCTGTCGCCAGTGGTCCCAGAACAAGCTGGTCAGTTGTTCGGGCTGGTCATCTTCCTGTGTTCGAGAGCTACTTCGGCCCGACTCGTTACCTCCGAGGACATCGTAACTGCTCGTTGGTTCTACCTCGACTGGTAAGACTTCTTGTGGTGGAACCCATATTTTCCACTGAGACCACTTCGAATCGTGGTGGAACACCATATACCAAGGCACTCTGCCAGGACCCCATAGGCTCGATAGTTCCTCGGCTGAGATTGGCAGCACGTCTCTGACACTCCCGGCGTTCTGAGTGTCATGAGTATGCCGTGACCAGGTTAGACTGTAATGGGATCTACTGGATGGTGATGGCTCACTACTGAAAGCGTGTCAGCGCATCGTTGTTCAGTTGCAATGGATCTTCTTACTTACCCCTCCTTACCGCTTGGCTGACCAGGATCGTACGAAAGCGCAACAAGTCTCAACCGGTGACTCGAAGGAATATCCATACAACTGGACACGTCATCGAGTCCATGTTCCTCGATCTCCATGGTCTTTTGCGCTATTCGTGCCACTGTCTTGCCATTAGACACCCCTTCGTGTCGGTTACCAGCTTCAAGTAAAGCAATAGCTCTCCTTCTGACTAATGGATCGCGACATTTCAGAGCTGCGATGATCAAAGGAGGCAGGATGCTGAGGTCAAAACCATACACGAAGCCTTCTATCTTAGCAGTGTCAGTCCCTAACAAGATACTCTCAGTAGCCGCCAACTGTTCACATAAGTCGACAATGGTCTCGAATGCGGCTAATGCATTATCGTAATCACTTTCGTCATCGACGAGCATTGACCCCAGCAAAATCGTCGCTGTCTGGAACTGTAACCTTAGCAAAATCGTTGCTCGTTGCCGTTCAAGCTCTGCTGAGATGTCAAGCTCGACAAACTTAGTATGCCACTCATGAAGAATGCCGATTGCAGAGGATGCTGTTGCACGCGCTGCGTTCTTACGCCCTGCTAGAATATCTGCGGAGATCGAACCGTAAATGAAGTCCAGAACCAGTTGAAGACACTTACGCGCGACTTCGAGGCTTCCAAATGCCACGGGTACAATAGGCAAGGCACTGTTCGAGTAACGTCTTGTGTATGTTGGTATGATGTACTCTTCCTTTACATTTATTTCCGAGATTGTTGTTGGCTTCCACGACTTGAGTATAGCTAACCCATTGTTGTAATGCTTGGTTGCCTGACTATTGCGACCGCATAGATTTTCATACATGATGAAAATAATACAGCTCGTAAGAACGAATTCCGGTGCTAATCTGTGCGATTCGTCTGCCGTCAGGTATTGGATAGCTTTGTTGTATTGCTGTATTGAGAACGGACGGTAGTGGGTAACAGCCAAAGCGTCCTTGTCAAATTTCGCGGTAATGCTCCTGTGAAGAGCTCCTACAGCAATCATAGCGTGCTGAATAGCGAACTCATCGAAGCAAGCTTGACGTACCCATCTTCCCCAAAAGAGGTGATCGTAGTGGCCAGGTAGCAAAGGCAAGACTTTATTCCAGAAGTACTGGTAGCTCTCGAGCTCTTGAGGATTGTCCAGGATTGCAAGCGGCAGTGATCGAATTGTCTCGTAACCATCGCACTTGCGGCCAGTACTGCTGCACCGGTGACAAATTGGTCTTGTCTCGTCACATTTGATCTTCCTGATTCTGATCTAAAATCAGCAATTTCGCTTCCTGTGTTAATACTAAACTCACTTGCAAGTTGTACAGCCTCCATGGCTTCTAGGCTGTTGGGACACGCCTGATGTTTCTGTATTCATGTACACTAGTATACCTCAAAGACCTCAAAAGCGGGCAAGAATTTTTTGGATGTTGCTTGCGTGCTTGCTATCAACGTGGGAAGTGCATGATGACCCTTCACCTCCTGCTTCCTTATAGCTGGTCGCAGCTTGGTCATTCTGTGTGTACCAACGAGGCTCAACCTGGGTGAATTTCGATACCTCCAAAATGCCTTGAGCTCCAGGTGTACAGATCCATGGCCGGGGCCATGAGCAGGGATCGGACTCAGTATAGACTCACGTCTTCGACGTTAGTCACTGAATAGACACCACAGAAAAGGTCTATGGTTGGCTGCTTGTGTCTCCAGCAAGCTATCGTCATTTTGTCGAGTCACTTGTGACTCTTTGAGACTAGGACTAGATTTGAAGCTCAGTTAGTATACTAGTCTGTTTCCAAGCATCCTGCATCTTCACCGGTCAGAAGGTGGCAACGATGAATAGAGAGATGTGGATAGACAGTAGAAGTACCATTTTGGTTAGCGTGATTGCCGTAATATCGGAAACGGAATTTCCAACATTCTGACAACAAGGGGTGGATGGTTTGCAGTACCAGTACCTCAGGTACTTTTTGACTTCGATGTTCCGCCTAGCTTCGCCATTTATGATAACTGTGCCACCGTATACACTAGCTGTATATCCAAACTCTAACCGTGTGGAATTAGATGTAGGTGTATTTCAGGAACACTTTGGGGTCAATCTATCCCAACTAAGTGGCTCATCGATTGCTATCGCCACTAGGCCGATTGGTGGCTGTCTAGAGAATCAGTGAGTAGAGGTAAGTGCATGCGAGATTGAAATTAGAGAGTGACGGGACTGAACTAAATGGTCGAAGCCTCTCTCCCTGAGACATATGGGGCTAGCTCAAGATGAGCCATCACGTAAGGCAGATGCCATACTACAGTATAAAACGCCGGCCGCCGATGTCGACCATCGAATGTGTTGAGCATCATAAGCACCAGGTGGGCGCCACGCCGGAGTATGAGAACCATGCAAGCGGGTGGAATAGGGGCTACGGGCAACATGGGGTCACGATTGATGTTCGTGTCGGACCCGTTTGGGGCCATCACCGAGCATACATCAGCTCGCACACTAAGGTGCCGCTATGTGGTATTAACAATACTCGCACGGGAATAGTCCAGTGTGGGCGGCTATCTCGTACATATCTCCACAGAAATAAGAGACGCGCAGTGCATTGAGCACACAATCTACTAGTAACGGCAAAGGAGTCGGAAAGTTCTGGTGCTTCAACAAGGACCTCTACCCAAAAGCTCTCGACTACTTCTCACGTTCAACACCTATAAGTTGAAGACTCGGACCACGACTTTTCAGAGATACCAATGCTTTGCCAGCAGCACGTTGCATTCCACTCACTTGTGCCACATCCGTCTCTTGACCAAGATTATGCAGCGTCCTCTGATCCACTCCATGAAAAATGATTGCTAACTGTGAAGATTTCCAGCCTGCGACTGGTGTTTCTGTCTCGTGAAGGACAGTCACAACAAGCAAAATGACTGCCAGAACGACAATGATAGCGGGGTATGCCATAAAGGCCTATCTGACGTGCACACATGTTTCGCTTTGCCACGTTCGACCCTGTGCCGGAGCACTGCTTGAGCCAACATTAAGGTACGACTCCCCAAATCCATTGTCTTTCCGTATTTGAGTCGTAATGGAATCTGACAAGTTTTGGAATTTTGAGTCGATCCCTTCGAACGATAGTACTGACATGTTGTAGATGGTGAGCTGTGGCGCTGAACCATATAATTCCCAGAGATTCTCGCCAGAACTGATATGACCGGTGAGGAACTGGGCTATGAATCTTGACAGCGCTACGGAAGTCCCAAACGAAAGGCCGTATACGCAGTGATCTGGCAGTACTGCGTGAAGCGAAGAATTATAGGTATCGACAGTGTCATAATAGCTTCCGTTGTCAGCCAGGAGAAGATTCGTCGCGATCGAGAACATCTCATCCTTGTCTATGTCGATACCGGCCTCGGCAATCTGAGAACTTGAAAGCGCCTGGATGCAATCATTATCAACCGCAGCGTGGGAGTCTCCAATATCGGTGACCTGAATGATATTTTCTGTAAGCTGGAAGTCCTTAACAGTTGCATTGCATGTCCTGATGCAAGGCTTCAACGTGCACCGTACACCAATAGGTTCGTCCCCGTCGTCTGCCTTAATTATAGAGTTTTGTTCGGGAGCTGTGCCATTAGTGACATAAAACGCCACGATGTTGGTGGTGTCACCACTCGACGTCATGGAAAAAGGTAGGTTCACGTTGCCAAACAAGTAAGCAGAAGTATTTGAGGGATTGAGGGAACCCACTCCCTCACTTGTCGCAAGAGTGGCTGTATAGTTCATCGTCCAGGTGGTATGGTTTGAATTGCTGGACGGCTGAGTAACGTTCATTGTTGAGTACACAAGAAGATTCGACACATCAGTACACTTGCTGCAATAACCCAACGTATGATATGGTATTTCGAACGTGCAGTTTCCAGTGCTACACGTAAATGGAGGACTTAATCCAGGGTTGTAGATGCCAGCGTTGATCGCTGTTTGCATATCGAGATCCAGGACTGACTGGGAGGCACCGCCATAGTATATTTTGATATAGTTATTGGCCCGATTGAGGAAGGCGGGTGTAGAGAGATTTTCCAAAGTACATGGCTGGGAAGATACCACTTGCTGCGCGAAAGGATCGAGAATGAGGGAGGCCACGGTGACCAAAGCGCCAAGAGATGCTACAGGACTGTGTGCTCGCAGCCTATATAGCAATTTCAATGACCCCCATGGGCCTCGACTCGCCTGGTCGTAGCGATCCAGATCGACAAGTGTACGGTCGGTTCTAAACCATAGCCATTTCATGTGACTCAGAGATTGCGATGCGACCAAGAGCATGGCGGCTTTGAGGATGACCACATAGACAGCGATGAGTGCATTGAGACTTAACCCATATCTCCAGCGTGGCAGCGGCTTATTTTTGAATGCTACTAGAGTGGCGACAATGGCGCAAAAAGATGCCAGGAAAACCACACAGCAAGCCAGCTCGTAACGCCAGACAACCAGCCATCTTCTTGGTTGTTCTTGTGGTTGTTCTTGTGGTTGTTCCTGTGGTAGTTTCTGTGGTAGTTTCTGTGGTTGACCTGGACTCAATGGTATCGATGTGTTGTTGTGCTCGATGGTTGGAATAGGAGTGAATTTCCTTCCAGTTTTGCTGTTCACAGGCTTCCGAGGTATTCCATAATTAATATAGTCCCAAACATCTGTGGTATGGTGATTGTATTGATCCACTGGCTGATACTTGCCAGTGCTGGCGGAGGAGGCCATAGCGATGCACCGGTCGAGCCTGGTAGAGAGGCTACAAACCGAGTGAAAGAACAGCGCAAGCGTTGGACGAGTCGCGCAGCTATACAAGTAGCCCCATCCATCTGAAATGACCCACGTCAGAAGTACCTACACTATGTCCTCGCCCTCGCTGTTGTCATGCTGCTGCTCCCACATCCGTGACCACCTCATTGGCTGGTTCGGAATGATCAGCAAGAGGCCAAACTCAAAATGAGTGTAAGGCGCATCTGAGTTGCCACACGTTGGGATCTTGCATTCAACCCTGAACATTCCATCTTGGCTTGAGTCTGACAGTGGTGGCCAAGATGGCATCACCCATACAAAGGCACGATCCATGAAAGACAACAAGTTGATGTTGAGTGCAAAAACAGAAACTCCGAGACGCAGCTTCCAGCAGAGAAAAGGACAACGCTGAGCAACGATCGTGTTCCTGAGCTCTGATACTCTGATACTGCAGTAAGTCGACGTGAAACCCCACCAATAACACCTGCTGTGTTCTTCTTGTCTGGACCGTCTGTGAATAATCGATGCACACCTGCATTTGTTGGCTGTGTTTCCGCCCCTGCTTTGCAGCCTGACCGAGAATATAACCTTTTTCGATTGTCCTCTGGTATCAAGCACTTTTGCTCTCGCAACCGTTTCATCTGCACTGACGTGAAGACATGGCGAATTTACAAGTTACTTCCCGCAACTTCATCTACCAAGGAGGCCCATCATTGGAGGAAATGCTAAAGGACAGAAAATACCGCCAAACCATTCAAGCTTATCGTGGTGCAATCCAGGATGGAATGATGGTAATGCCAGAGGACCTTGAGGGCTATCCAGCACCTGTGCTGTGCCCTTATTGTGAAGTCCCAGGGATCACACGGACGAAGACACAGAGAAATGGCAAACAAAAGTATGATATCTTTTGACGTTGCAAGCTGCGCACCTCTCCTCGTCCACCAAAGAAATTTCTACACTATCCCAGACATGTTCTTTCGACTCACTTTTACTAAAAAACATTAGATTCAATATAGCTTGGGCAACATTAGCCAGCGTTGGCGCGCTTACGTACTCAGTTGCTTCCAGTAAGCTTACAAAGATTTCATTTTCCTTGTTGCCCATCTCATCTGCCGACTCAGCACTTCGAGCTCGATAGCTAACCACAAATGACAGCAAATAAAGACATCATTCACGAATGCCCTAATTGCGATTGTGCGATTGCAGCATGGCTATCGCAAATGAACGGTGGATGGCACGAGATTAAGGTTTACAGATCCTATAAGGTTTCTGGTCCGGATGGTCCACTCTCTGGTGGTATACCGCGAGCAGGACATAGCTTTGGCAATATTACCATTGGGGGTCACGCAGTGGTACAACTTGGAGATCAATTCTTGCTGAAGTGAAACCACAATCGAATGTGGCATGCCCACTACAAACATTGAGTCCCTACATACCTATGTACGACTCCACCGCGCAGCTCTCAAGCACACCACAAGAGAACTTAAGCAGACATACCACACCTTACCTGGCCAGCGATTTCGATAGCTGAACAGAGGAAGCGTTAGAGCTCTGAGGTAGCATGAGCTTTCATATGGGTTGCAAAAGTTGCGGCGTCTGGGTAGTGGACAAGGTACTGTGGTGAGGAAATAAAGTGCTATGTATATTCAGGTAGTTGCGAATCACTCGAATCACGCCTTTTGCACGCAGCCAGAAAGTTCATAGTGGAGGGCTTCAAAATCGCATTGAGTGTTCATGGCGTCTTCTCGCACCGAGCAGAAGTCCGATTTAGGGTTGAACAACTACATCAACGAGTTATCTCGTAACCAAAGATTTTGATTTCGTTCTAATGCATAACTCTCCATTTCGTATGAATTCATGACCTCGTTATGGTTGCACCAGTCAGGCAATACGTCCCCAGTATTGTTTGGACAGTGATCAACTCTCCAGCAAACTTAGTAATCATCACCCCTGCTCACGACCTCCTTCACAGTCGGTCTGAGCAGAATAGTATGTTCAAACTGCGCCGTATAGCAACCCTTCTGATCAACCAGCGGTGGATAATCCTGCACAATCCCACTTGACACAAGGTTGTTCAATCCCAACAAGTACTTTTCCTGCCCAAGCCTATCTAGATAACGTCTGCAAAATGGCAGAGTCCCAAAGTTCTTCTTGATAACGCTCAGCAAATTCCTGGCACTAGTAACCCTGAGAGGCACATTAGGTGCATCAGGTCGTAGTGCATAATGCGAAACTTCCATATCATCTTGGACGTAACCTCGGCCAGTACTGCCGAAAGTCTCGATGGCAAAGATCTCTCCTTCTTCCATCTTGGTTTGGTCGTTTGATTTGACGATTGGAACAGACTTACCGCCATGAATGGATCCCCGAACGATATCGTGGCCGTTCAAGTTCTTGATACTCTTCACTGGGTATGTCTTTCCGTCAATTGTGACTTCATAACTTTCCATAGCTTCTTGGATAGCAGCGCCAATATCTCCGACCCGAACATCGATACCCGCTTCACGAACGCCAGTGTTCGTAGCGTCCTTCACAGCCGCAAGCAGGTTATCATATGTTGGATCCCAAGTCATGGTGAAGGCGCTGTCGACAATTCGCTGGTTGATGTGTACACCAAAATCGACTTTTAGGACATCCTTTTGGTCCAATACCCAAGGTTTACTCGTGCTATTAGGCGTATAGTGCGCGGCACAGTGGTTAATACTTAATCCGGTAGGGAATCCTACACCAGCAATCAGATGATCACCCTCTTCAAGTCCTTGGTGACCAGTTAGCGCCCTTGTGCAATCTTCGATTCCCTGCGCAATCTCGTGTAATGTCATGCCAGGCTTGATGTTGTTTCGTGCCCATTTCCTTGTTTGCCTGTGAATCTCCGCACCTTCTCGATACTCTGTCAAGAAATCGTTTCTCATCCGATCAAGATGTCGTTTCTCCTCCGACGTTGTGCGGAACGCATTTTGGTCCTTGTATTCAACCTCTTCGCCAACAGGGTAGTTTCCATTCGCGAACAGTTGTGACATTGGCACTCGTGGAGGATCAGACTGAACCTTCGCACCGCCAGCCTTCTTCTTCTTAGGCTTCTTCTTTTTCTTTTTCTTTGCGGCTGTGGCAGCGGTGCCATTAGTACCAGCCGCGACAGCTTCATCCTCTTTATCGTCGTCGGAATCCTGATCCGAGGCGTCTACATTTACACCATTAGTATGCTGTGCTTTCGGGGTTGTTTTGTCGGCGGAGCCATTGAGATCGAGCTTTGAGAGCCCGTCTACTGTTTTGGCCGCCATGATGAATGCGACTTTATGCAATACGGTGCACAATGCTTACGATAACAATTCTCAGACAACCTGTGGAAAATGCAAGTCAACTGACCATCGACCATTGGCCCACATGTTGCTGCCTTAATTTTCGGGCGAAATTGTGTCGAGAAAGCTTCGAAGACGTCACACGTAGTTGCATAGTCAGTGAAAGCTCAAAAATCATGATGCGCCGGCACTTTGAGCAATCTCCCTACCTTCTCAGTGCATATCTTTGGGAAGAGCACCAAGAATGAGGCATGATCTATCGCCCTCATCTTTCCGCCGGTCTCTCTCTGGCACAACCCTCATTCAATTCGGCCTCCGTCTATAGCACGTGTCTCTTCGCTTTCCCTCGCACGAGACCACATCTACGATGCCTTCCTAGACGATCAATACGGCCAAACGCGCCACAATGGCGCCCCTTCTCCTATTCAGCCCACCTCCACGAAAGATCGCACTATGAAATCCTAGGCGTAACCCAAACCGCCACACGCGCCGAACTAAAAAAGCAGTTCTACACCCTCTCCAAATCAACCCATCCCGACGTAAACCGTAACAACCCAGACGCAAACGAACGCTTCGCCGAAATCTCCGAAGCCTACGCAACGCTGATCAACGACGACAGACGCAAAAAATATGACCGCGAGGTTATGCCGCGTTTCAACCGGTCCACTGCTACCCGCTCGTCAGGACACGCACGCTCAGGATCCTACGCCGGCTCCCGTCCAGCAACAGGGCTGTCAACACGCCGCGGCACCTTCCGAGGTCCTCCGCCAAGTTTCTACAGCCAAGGCGGTGCCTCGCGCAATCCAAGCCCAGAAGAACAAGCGCGCCGCGATCAAGAAGCATGGGACGCAGGCACACAAGGAGGGAGATTTGACCCTAGCCAATACGCCAGTGCGGGCCAGTGGGATCCAACATTCAATCCGACGCCCGTGTACAAGACGCAAACAGCGGAAGATCTGAGGCGGAACCACAGACGTGCGGCGGAGGTAGCGGCGGCGCAGGCGTTTGTGGAAGAGGACGGACAGTTTTGGGCCAAGTTTGTGGTTGTTAGTACGATTGTGGTGGTTAGTGTTTCGATTGGGTCGATGGTGCATCGGATGAGCGCGACGCCGAGAGGCGGTCTGACGAAGGCGGATGGGACAAGAAGGGCTGTTGTTGTTGGAGGAGGAAAATAGAAGAGTGCTTCAAGAGATCTTATGAATGGTCAACGCGATCTGTGTTGGAGTCGGATGTCACGCGGGAGTTTGGGCGCATTCTCGAACATAGATATACAAATAAGTTTCCGGTTGGTAAAAGCTTTTACCTAGGGCTGAATGACTGATGTTAACGGCATTTGGTACATAAAACTGTAAGAAAGAGGTTTCCTAAAATTCAATCAGATCCTGCGCTAGAGTTCAAGATCTTCCAGTTGAAACAATCTAGAAAGGAGATCTGACCCGGAACAGAATTGCGATTGCTATCTTGAAATTTCACGTTATTGCCGCTGGTCGCTACGGAAGCTGATCACCTCTCCCCTAATCGCATCTCTATCGCTTGTCTGTACAAATTCCGCCAAGTTTTGTCACAAAGTCGTTCTCGAACGAGGAAAGGTCGAAGAAAGTTCAAAGCATGGTATGCTCCGTTCAACTCTCGAAAGTGAAAGAAGCACCGACCTTGTGGCCGGGCTCCTTGAAGTTCTGGGTATCGAAAGAGGCACCGAGACCTAGGGTGACACCAGTACCGAGCTTGACGTTGTATGCAAGAGCGGCAATGCCTCGGTCGTTGATCTTGGCCTGTAGACTTATGTTAGTTATCTTGCTTGTTCTACTGTCATAGTCTGCCATACCTTAGCGAAAGAGCTGGGGTCCAACTTGTACTTAGTTGCGACCTCAAGACCGACAGTAGATCCAGCGTTCGAGTCCCATGTAGCCTTAGCACCAGCCTCAACGTCAGCATTGACCTTGTGGTAGTAGCTGGCGGCGAAGATGCTCAGGTTGTTGGTCGCAGTAATGGCAGCGGCGTAGGTTGGTTGCGAGTATCCGGCAGCCAAAGCATATCTTGTGATAGCAGCCTTTCCAACATCGTATCCACCTTCGGCACCAACGACGAAACCCTCGTGGCCAACGGTTGCATCGAAGGTAGCAACAGGTCCCTTGAACAGATCGGTGAAGAGACGGGTATGGAGAGATGGCTGCTTGTAGAAGAAGTTGACCTTTGTGCCGAAGGTGGATTTCGCAGGTAGGTAGTTTGTCAGGACTTCAGTCTTGAGGCCGTTGGCGATCGCGTTCTCGAGCTCGACCTTGGTATCGAGGACATTGGAGGTGGTCCATGTTTGTGTCAGAGTTAGGCCTGTGTATCGTTAGTCCTGCGCATCAAATCCGGTAGGGAGATAAGCCATACCTGATGTCTTGTCGGTGTATTTGCCCTCGAGCTGAATGAAATCTTTAGTATACAATATCCAGAAATGTTCAGCTAAAATAACTATGCGTACCGATCCGGTGATAGGACCATCATGTGCTGATCGGCCCTTGACGTTGAAGTTGACGCCGTTTGGTGCCTTGCTCTTCACTTCAAGAGCAGCAGCAGTGGTGTGGTAGAAATCTTTGTTCAAAAGCTAGAGCTCTGGTCAGCGACAGAGAAACGAGTTCGAAGGAAGGGGTTGCGCAGACATCGTTGGCGGGTTTTGAGATATCCGCAAAGGGAACTGGAATGGCCATCTTGACGGAAAGGATTATAGAGGTAGTATAACAACTGGTAGAAAGTAATATCGAGACAGAGTATTGTTGACAGTTGAGGTTTGAGCAGGTCTTCGTTGTTGCAGGAAAAGCCGACACACTGGCAAGCTCGCGAGTTTTCGGAGACACGGCCAATTCCCAAAGTGAACAGACCTCCAATAAGCTTGCCCTGGTCGCCCCGTGTTCAGGATCCACTTTCTGCTTCCTCACTATGAATGTTGTTTGATGGTGCTACATATGGGAAATGCTCTACAATCCAACACTGACTTGCGGGATACTTTGATATCTAGATGCACTTGAAAGTAGTGTAGGGAACCAGGCTGATGACATAGACAGGTCAATATATGTATAATTACAGTACTACACTGTCAACCATGTCACCAGTCGCCTTGCTATATCCCACAAGCTTTTTCTTTGTTCATGCCGCACATGTCAAGGACCGTCGCATCTAAGAATCTCCCGTCTATATACTATTTCAGAGTGTCCTTTCGAGGCTGACGCATCTATACATGTATACAACAATATGTGTTCAAGCATGGAAAACTCCCTACCAATGCTAGCCGATGACATCCGGCCAAGCTCAGCAATGCGCCTATAATTGAATCCGCAGGAACGAAGTAAGGCTTGTGCTATTTCAATCTGCACCTTCGTACTTGGCAACATGCGTCGCTATTGCTCGTCCGGAAGGATCGCTTTGTTGTGACCAAGTCGGGGTCCAGCGCATGACAGTGCTGGCACAATATTGTGGGAACATTTGGTCGAACATGGTTCTATACCAGTATGCCTCTTTGCTGTCCGGAACATCGCTGCCCCATTCCGGCTTGGGGTTCTTCATCATCTCGTCCGTCACGTTAAGCTCAGCGTTGTCCTTGAGGGCATCGATCCAGCCATAGCCAACACCATCACTAAACTGTTCCTTTTGTCGCCAAAGGATTTTATCTGGAAGGTATGGCTTGACGTCAGGCTCGTCAGTTGTGTCGAATGCTTTGCGCAGAATGTATTTCTCGATTCTGTCTTTGGTAATCATCTTTTCCGCCGGGTCGATGTTCATGCAGACCTCAAGGAACTGCTTGTCCAAGAAGGGCACACGCGCTTCGAGTCCCCAGGCCGAAGTCGATTTGTTGGCTCGCAAGCAATCTGCTAAATGCAAGTTCTTGACTCTTCTTACTGTCTCTTTGTGAAACTCTGCTTTGTTTGGTGCAGCGTGAAAGTATAGGTAGCCGCCGAATATTTCATCGCTTCCCTCTCCTGAAAGAACCATTTTCACACCCATGGCTTTGATCTTTCTACTCAGCAAGTACATCGGCGTCGAGGCTCGGATGGTTGTGACATCGAAGGTTTCTAGGTGGTATATGACGTCGCTTAGGGCGTCAAGACCTTCTTGGATGGTAAAAGTCATATCGTGATGTTTAGTACCGAGGAATTTCGCAACCTCAAGAGCAGCTTTCGTGTCTGGTGCGCCCGGCAGACCTATCGAGAACGAATGCAGCTGCGGAAGGAAAGTCACGGTTGTAAGCTCGTTGTCATCGTCGATACCCACCAGACCGTTACTGTCCTTTGGCTCGTGATGCCCGTTAGTTTGAGCAGCCTGCGCGTTCGCCAGTGCTTGTTGACGGAGTGATTCCCGCTGAGCAATCGAAGCTGTCAAGCTAGAATCTAGGCCGCCAGATGGGTTGATTTGGAGAGGGTGTAGAACTGCTTTTTTAGTTCGGCGCGTGTGGCGGTTTGGGTTACGCCTAGGATTTCATAGTGCGATCTTTCGTGGAG